>Ga0214472_10007761_pt1 | contig 11212 bp, 16 predicted proteins | sample RVTome_6_FD_207662 | JGI IMG/M metagenome (GOLD analysis project Ga0214472, IMG submission 207662) | Soil microbial communities from uranium-contaminated site in the Upper Colorado River Basin, Wyoming, United States - RVT140D175 | ecosystem: Environmental > Terrestrial > Soil > Contaminated >...
TGGGCACATAAGCGAGTGCATGTGGTCTGCAGCTGTTGCTTGCGGGAAGTTAAGTGACAACGTTGGACGCAGGCAATGGCTGCAGACCACATGTTGTGCCGTTGACTAAGGGGTCTGAATAGTAAATAAATATCTTTCTTTAAAACTGAAGCGATGATAATCACGCTGCGTGTAAATGGCAAGCAGTTAAGCTGTTTAGCGCCAGATCACAGAGAGAAAGAGCTTGACATTCTGTGTATACTGTATACAATTTATCAAGCCATGATAGAACGGAGTTTCCCTGTGCGCAGAAAACAGATCGAAAGACATCAGACCTTACGCGAGAAAATTCTGGAAACGATCCGCGATGCTATTCTGAAGGGCAACATGAAGCCTGGTGAACGGGTTTCTGAGCCGGATTTGGCAGAACGCTTCGGCATCAGCCGAACGCCGATCAGGGAGGCTTTTCGTCAACTTGAATCGGAGGGCTATCTGCACGTGGTCCCGCGCAAGGGTGCTGTTGTCGCCTCGCTGTCCGAGCGCGATATTGAGGAATTTTATGCGATCAAGATTATCCTTGAAGGTTTCGCCGCAAGGATGGCCGCTGAAAAGCTCACGGCAAGAGATTTAGAACGGCTTGAGTCGATTAATGAGCGTTTGCAGAAAATCGCCAGTGAAGGCGACGTAAAGAACTTCTTTCGTGTGCACAACGAGTTCCATGAGGTTTTCATCAAAGCCGCCGGCAACGAGAAACTTCACGATATGATCAACCAGCTGGTCATGAAGTTCAAACGCCTGCGCCTGGCGTCGCTTTCACAGCCAGGCCGTATGGAAATTTCGGTAGAAGACCATCGCAACATGATTCAGGCATTCAAGGATCATGATGGCGATCGGGCCGACAGTCTGGTGCGGCATGCGGCTACGATTGGTGCCGGTGTGCTCATCCAGAGCATGTCTCAGCAAGAGACCTCTGATATCAAACAGTAAAAATCTTTCAGACATTACAACGTTGCGTCGTGCCTCCTGCAAAGTCCGTTAGCTTTGATGGGCCTGCATACTTGCAGCGTTCTCTCTTTAGTGTTTGTACGAGCTGTCAGACGAGACGGGCCGAAGCGAGAATTTGGCCGGTTGTCACGCAGTTGTCCGCGCGGGTTTGTGGCAAGAACGTTTCTAATCTACAACAGTAAGACCTCGACATCGTCACCTTCGCCTGGCGCCTCAATGCCAACCGGCACGCAATCGTGCTCCCGCATCAATCAGGACGTCACTACCACAATACTCTTCTCCACGGTAACGCACATGCTGGCCAACTCGCTCTAGCCTGGTCAGGTAAACACGCTCGTCTTTTTCTCTGGCCTGTTCGAGCGGAATCACGGTGTCAGTCCCCGGTGGCCGTTGCGCGCCGGTGGTGCTGTGGACCGCTTGTCCCGGGTGCAGTTCTCCGGAAAACGGATGTCCTGCGTAAGAGGCACCGACGAACGTTAGTCCCGCTCCAGTCGTTTCCGGCAGCCGGCTCATGGATAGTCCGAAAGACTCCTAAGGCAACTTATCCAGCTTCTTGACGTCTCAGTGCTCCAGCAGCACGATATCGCCGGCGCGTATACAGACCGTAACCTCGCTCCCTGGTACAACCGGGTAGCGTCGTACAGCTCTCTCCGGCAGGCGCATCTGCAACTGCGCCTCGGGTACCTCCTGCAGCTGAAGCCAGAGCAGAACTTCACCCCCCAGGGTGACCATGTCCCGGACCACGGTTGGCAGGGGATTTTCCAGGTGGCTGCCCCAGGGGCGGTCGGTTTTCACCAGTAACAGATTTTGCGGCAGTACGGCGAATTTGATTCTACCCTCACTGGCGTTAGCGCCTGCCGCTACGCGCAGGCTGTGCGGTCCCCAGCGCAGCAGAGCGCGGCCGGAGCGCGAAGTCTCCAGCATCCCAGTAAAGATATTTGGAATATCGAGCAGTTGTGCAGCCTGAACACTGCGCGGCCGGGTCAGGACTTCGGTGGTTGCACCGGCCTGCAGCAGTCGCCCCTGATCGAGCAGCAGCAGATGGGTCGCGAGCTGGGCGGCCTCGTCGAGATCATGGGTCACCAGCAGCACGGTATTACCGAGCTGCTGGTGCAGCCGGCGCAGTTCCAGGTAAAGGTGTTTGCGGGTACTCCGGTCGATGGCGGAAAAGGGCTCGTCCAACAGCAGTAGCTTGGGAGCCCGGGCGATGGCTCGGGCCATCGCCGTCCGCTGGCGCTGGCCGCCGGACAATTCACTCGGCAGTCGGTCCTCCATTCCGGAGACGTGGGCCAGGCGGACACATTCCATCGCCCGCTGGCGGCGACTGGGTGCCGGCAGGTGGGTCAGCGCAGCTTCGACATTGCCGAGTACGCTCAAGTGTGGAAACAGACCGTGATGCTGCGGCACCATGCCAATGGAACGTTCGCGGGTCGGACGGTGAAGCCCCTCGTCATCCCACCTCTCGTCCGCCAGTGATATCCTCGCTCGCCGGAGTCTCAGCAGTCCGGCAATTGCCCGCAGAATCGATGTTTTCCCGCTGCCGGAGGGTCCGACCAGGGCGGAAATCTGTCCTGCGGGTATTTCCGCCGTAAAATCGAGCAGCGGACCGTTATGCTGCAACTCCAGCCGCAAACTCATAGCCGCCGCCTGCGCATCAGCCGGTCGGCCATGCCGTAGCTGATCGCGATCGTCACCAGCGAAATACCCAGTAACAGCAGAGACATGGCCCCCGCAGTGGAGAAATCAAAGGACTGCACCCGGTCGTAAATCGAAATCGCCACGGTCTGGGTTTCTCCCGGGATGTTGCCGCCGACCATAAGCACCACGCCGAACTCGCCCAGGGTGTGGGCGAAGGTCATCACCGCCGCCGAGAGGATTCCCGGCCAGGCGAGCGGCAGTTCGATGCGCCGAAAGGTTTGCCAGAAGGTCAAGCCGCAGCATTTGGCCGATTCATGAATCTCCAGCGAAATCGCTTCAAAAGCCCGTTGCGCCGGCTGTACAGCAAAGGGGATATTGATCAGCGCCGAAGCGACAACCAGACCGGTGAAACTGAAGGCCAGCGTTTGACCGCTCAGAGCTTCGAACCAGCGCCCCAGGGGGGAATTCCCCCCCATGGCGACCAGCAGATAGTAACCGATCACCGTTGGCGGCAGCACCAGAGGCAGGGCCAGCACCCCTTCGATCCAGGCTTTGCCGCGGAAGGTGGTCAGCGCCAGCCAGCGGGCGCAGAAAATCGCCGGCGGCAGCAGCACCAGCTGGGTGGCCAGTGCCAGCTTGAGGGAGAGTATGACCGCTGTCCAATCCATCATTATTCTGACTCGGGCGGCTCAACAAAACCGTAGCGGGCCAGAATCTCCCGGGCGGCCGGTTGCAGCAGATAGGCATAAAAGGCGGCGGCGCTATCGCCTGCCGATTTCAGCAGCACCATCCGTTGGCGCAACGGATCACGGGCGTACCAGGCTGCGGGGAGCAGAATAAATTGTCCGCGCCGGGCAATCTCTGGCGCCAAGGCCAGCGCCAAGGGGACGATTCCCCCCTGGCTGGCGCCGGAGGCGGCGAACTGCATCGCCTGCGCGGCATTCTCGCCGAGCACCAGATGCGCTTCTATGGAGTCCCAGAGTCCCGTGCTTTCGAGCAGCGCGCGGGCGGCTCGACCGTATGGGGCATGCTCAGGGTTGGCGATGGCAAAACGCTTGATACGCCCTTCCTGGAGAGCCGCACGCAGATCGGCAAGCTCGGCGTCGACCCGCAGTTGCGAGCCGTGCGGAACGAACAGGCCGACCTGGCCGAGCGCATAGAGCCTGCCGCGATCCACGGTTCGACCCTGTTCGGCGAGGCGGAAGATGTAATTTTCATCTGCCGACAGAAACATTTCAAAGGGCGCGCCCTGCTCGATCTGGCGGGTGAAATTTCCCGACGAACCGAAGGAAAGCCGGAGTTCCCGGCCTGTTTCCCGCTTGAACTGCGTGGCGATTTCGCTCAAAGCGAATTTCAGATCAGCGGCGGCAGCAATCGCCGGGATCTCAGCGGCCGGTGCGGCAGTTGTGGCAACCACCAGCAGCACCAGCAGCGGCATCAGCCGACGCAACAAAAGTTCCCGACCTCTCATGGCCTTACCCCTTCTCCTGAAATGTTTGAGAAAAAAACTGATCGGCAGCGACATTGACCCGTTCCCGCAGGGCACGGAAATTGTCCAGCAGCTGGCGAGCTTCGGCGGTCAACAAGGTTTCGCCGCCCCCCTTGCCACCGGAACGGCGCTCCAGCAGAGGGAACGGCGCGTTCTTCTCCATCGCCTGCAACTGCGACCAGGCCTTGCGGTAGGAGATCCCCAGATCTTTGGCTGCTGCATTGATCGATCCGGCCCGCTCCACCGCCTTCAGCAGCCGGTAGCGACCGTCACCGAGAAATGGCTGACCGTTAAATTCCAACCAGGTTTTGCTGCGGACCCGAAAGCCTGTCACCGCAGATACCGTTCCTCGACCAGATCGCAAAGGCCTTGTGCATCATTGATGTCATAGAGCGGCACATCGACCTGCATGGGGCTATCGGAAGCAACGGCAATCAGGTTTGCATCATGCTCTTCACCACGGCAGATCAGCTGTTCGCTGAGCGCACGCCGATGAACTTCAATCTTCGGCATGGCACTCTTCTTGAAACCTTCGGTCAGCACGATATCGACATCCTGACAATAGATGGCGACACTCTCAGCCAGGCTCGGTTCCTGCTCCGGCAGGTACCGTTTGATCATGGCCAGTTTGTCCGGCGAGGTGATCAGCATGGTGTCGGCCCCGGCCCGGGACACCCGCCAGGAATCCTTGCCTTCATGATCGATTTCAAAACGGTGCGCATCGTGCTTGATGACGGCCACCTTGTAGCCGCGCCGTTTCAGCTCGGCGATCAGCTTCTCCAGCAGGGTGGTCTTGCCGGTGCCGCTCTTGGCGACAATCGAGACGACAGGAATAGTCATTGTTGTTCCTCTCTGAGCCGGGCCAGCTCATGCGGCGTGTTGACATTCAATAAAGAGCGTTCCCAGTCGTCAGGAAGTTCCTGCCAGTCAAGGAAGCGAATTGCAATGCGCTGGTAAAAATCATAGATGCGAAACTGGCCATGACTCAGCATGTCTTTCATCTGCGGCAGGCAATTCTTGTGGTAAAGAGCGAAAACCGGTTCATAACCATGCGGCGTGCGTGGCACGACGGCATCGTAGCCATTGCGCTGATCAATCAACAATTCAAGGATGCGGTGGTCCGGGTAGGGCATGTCGCACGGGACGACAAAAATCCAGTCTGTTTGTGCCGAGAGCAGCCCGGTATAGAGCCCGCCCAGGGCGCTGCCCGGGTAGATGTCCGGAATGGCCGGGATGCATGGCTGAGCCAGATCAGGGCGGTTTCCGGCGATCAGGACTTTGGTAAAATAACGGCGCAACAGATCAAACGATCGGGAGACCAGGGTTTGTCCAGCGACTTCGATGCGAGCCTTGTCGTGGCCCATGCGCAGACTTTTTCCTCCGGCGAGGAGGACACCTGTAATATCCAATAATCCCGCTCGGGTCTTTTCGCTGCGCGTTTTATGCATAACGCTAATTATAGAAATTTAGCAAAGCATTGCAACAAAATATTGACAGGCGTATTCGCTTGGCTATAATACCAAACAGCCAAGGAGGCTGATATGGAACAACAACGCAAACTTCATCTTGATGCCCGGGCGCGGGTACTCAAGGCCATGGCCCACCCGACCCGGTTGTTCATCATCGAGGAACTGGAGAAGAGCGAGCAGTGTGTCTGCGACCTGACAGCCATGATCGGCGCCGACATCTCCACGGTCTCGAAGCATCTGTCCGTGCTCAAGCAGGCGGGCATCGTCTTTGACGACAAACGTGGCAACCAGGTCTTCTACCGTCTACGCGTTCCCTGCATTCTCAATTTCTTCGGCTGTGTCGAATCTGTGCTCGAATCTCAGGCAACAGAACAGGCGGCTTATCTGGCATTGGTCGGCAAATAGATTTTTTTGCCGAAGTTGTTGGCCATTAAGCCAAATAACCACGTAATCGGAATTCACCCATGAACTGGAAAAAGGAATGGAAGTCGCTGGCGACGATTGTTAGCGTCTTCCTCGTCGTCTATTATCTGCCGCTGGAGTGGCTGCAACAGCAGGTCAATCTACCACAAAGTCTGTGGGAAGCGCTGTACCTCGCCCGCTGGTACGCCCGGGAGCATGTGCTGCTCTGCCTCGTTCCCGCCTTTTTCATCGCTGGTGCGGTCGGGGTGTTCGTCAGCCAGGCGGCGGTAATGAAGTATCTGGGGCCCAAAGCTCATAAAGGCCTGGCCTACGGCGTCGCTTCCGTGTCGGGGACGATTCTGGCGGTCTGCTCCTGCACCATCCTGCCGCTGTTTGCCGGCATCTACCGCATGGGTGCGGGGCTCGGCCCGGCAAGTGCTTTTCTTTATTCCGGCCCGGCCATCAACATCCTGGCCATCGTACTGACCGGTGCCGTACTCGGCCCCGAGATGGGAATCGCGCGAGCAGTAGGTGCTATCGTCTTTGCCGTGGTCATCGGTCTGGCCATGCACGGCATCTTCCGCAGGGACGAGACGGAGAAAATCGAGGCGGCCGCCGGCATGGCCGAGCCGGAGGTGAGCAGGCCCCTCTGGCAGAATGCCTTATACTTCGGCTCGATGGTCGGCATCCTGGTGTTCGCCAACTGGGGAAGTCCAACAGGCGAAACCGGTCTATGGGCGGCTATTTACACGGCGAAGTGGATCATTACCGCTTTCTTCGCCGCGGCTCTGGCGGTGATTCTGGTCGCCTGGTTCAAAGTCGACAAGTGGCGCATGCTCATGATTGCTTCGCCGGTCGTGGTGCTGGCCCTGGCTATGCCGGATTACCCGCTGCTATCCTTTGTCGTCGGAGCCCTTGGCCTCTCAATTCTGACCGCCACCAGCAAGGATGATGATGAGGAACTGCGTGAATGGTTCGCCACCAGCTGGGATTTTGCCAAAAAAATTCTGCCGCTGCTGCTGATCGGAGTGCTCATCGCCGGAGCGCTGCTCGGGCGTCCTGGCAGCGAGGGATTGATCCCGTCAAGCTGGATCGCCGGGCTGGTCGGCGGTAACTCGCTGTGGGCCAACCTGTTTGCTTCGGTGGTCGGTGCCTTTATGTATTTTGCCACCTTGACCGAAGTACCTATTCTGCAAGGGTTAATCGGCGCCGGTATGGGCAAAGGGCCGGCGCTGGCCCTGCTGCTGGCGGGACCGGCGCTCTCCCTGCCGAACATGCTGGTGATCCGCTCCGTGATGGGGACGAAGAAAACCGTCGTGTTTGTGCTGCTGGTGATCGTCATGGCGACGGTCTCCGGCCTGATCTATGGTGCGTTTTTCGGATGATTGATTTGGGAGTGAGAAAAGCATTTTAAACGCGGAGGCGCGGAGATGCTGAACAACAACTCAAGACGGTTGAATCTCTAAAATCTGCGTGTCTTCACGTCGTAATGTCGAGCTATGCAACTTGAACAAAGATGCTGTTTGTTTAAAACACCAACGGACGAAGGAGAAGAACCATGAAAAAAATTCAGATTCTCGGCACCGGCTGCCCAAAGTGCAATGAACTTACCGCCAATGCCAAAGAAGCAGCTCAGGAACTGGGCGAAGAGGTGGAATTTGAAAAGGTTACCAACATCAATGAGATTATGAAGTTCGGGGTGATGACGACTCCGGGGCTGGTTATCGACGGCAAGGTGGTTTCCCAGGGCAAGGTGCTTAAGCCCGAGCAGATCAAGAAATTACTTTGACCAGTCAACCAAGGAGAATAGTGATGAATCCCCAACGTGCGAAGTTGACACGGCTCGGAGGTTTCGGGTTGTTGGCTCTTGCCCTGCTCATGTTTTCAGGCGCCTGCAACCAGGTCGAGACGACCGCCCTGGCGGATAATTCGCCGGCTTCGATGACACAATCATCGGCAGCCGACCACAAACTGCCGAGACTGGTCGATGTCGGTGCCGACAAATGCATCCCCTGTATCAAAATGGCGCCGATCCTCGATCAGCTCCGCGAGGATTTTCAAGGTGAGATGGAGGTAGTCTTCGTCGATGTCTGGAAAAAGCGCGAAGAGGCGGCCAGGTACGGTATCCAGATGATCCCCACGCAGATTTTCTATGCCGCCGACGGCAAGGAGCTTTATCGCCATACCGGTTTTTACGGTCGCGAAGATATCCTCAGCAAGTGGCGCGAGCTTGGTTATAATTTCAAGGATAAGAACGGATGATCGAACAGCTCTTTACTCTGTTAAGCCAGGCAGTCAGCGGTGCGCCCCTGCTGGCCCTGAGTGCCGCGGCCGGTTGGGGAGTGTTGAGTATTCTGCTCTCCCCCTGTCATTTGGCGAGTATTCCGCTGATTGTCGGTTTTATCGACGAACAGGGACAGATGAGTACCCGGCGGGCGTTTTTCATCTCCAACATGTTTGCCGTCGGGATTCTGGTTTCGATTGCCCTGATTGGCCTGCTCACCGCGCTGGCCGGACGCATGCTCGGCGATCTCGGTCCCTGGGGCAACGGGCTGGTCGCCGGCATCTTCTTCCTGTTCGGCCTGCACCTGTGGGGTTTGATTCCCATGCCCTGGTCGAGGCCGGGACCGGTCGGCATGCAGCGCAAGGGCCTGCTGGCCGCCCTGATGCTCGGCCTGATTTTCGGCATCGCCCTGGGCCCCTGTACCTTTGCCTTCATGGGGCCTGTCATCGGCGTGGCCTTTGCTGAAGCCGCCGAAAGCATGCTCTATGCCGCGGCGCTGCTGCTGGCCTACGGGATCGGCCACTGCGCGGTGATCGTGTTTGCCGGTACCTTTACCGAGAAGGTGCAGCAGTATCTCAACTGGAACGAACGCTCCCGCGGTACCCTCTGGGTCAAGCGGGTCTGTGGTCTGCTGGTGATTGCCGGCGGGGCCTGGATGATCTACACCGCGCCCCTTTAGACCGGGGAGTTACCGGAAGAATACGTTGCTGGATGGCCGAAAAACCTGCTCGTGGTTGATCTGAGTCGGCATCTTCAGCGTCAGCGAGAACTTTTTGCGAACTTCGAGGTGAGGTTGATGTCGCTCATCGTTGCTGAAGACCTGCACAAAACCTATTGTGTGGGGGAAGTCCGGACCAACGCCCTCAAGGGGGTCAGTTTCGTCGTCGAGCCCGCCCGGCAGCGCTCCGGGCGGGTTCTGGCGCTGCTGCAGGGGAGACTGGAAAAGGGGCTGGGCCGGCTACTTGACCGCATCAACAGTGACGATAGCAACTCTTACCGCGGCGAAACATTTCAGACGACCTTTTACGACGGTTACCTCTCAATCAAACCCTCAGCGAACCTGGCACTTGAGGCGAGGAAGTAGAGCCTGCGCTGGGGGACGGTGTATGCCTGGAATCCGGTCGCCTTCATCGACCGCCTCAAAGACCCGTACGATCCAGAGCTGAACCTGGAAGGTCCCATCCTGGCGTCGGCATAGTTTTGCCGGTCCCTTGCGGACCGTTTCGCTGACGCAGATACGCGGCTACTTCACCTTGGTCAACCGGGGCTTCGATGTCTACGAGTCCACCAGTGATGTCAGCCTGCTGTTGAGCCCGCGCACATATTCCAAGTCGTCGATTGTGCGAAAGGGGCCATGCCCGGAGCATGTCTACGGTGGAGGGCGGCGGAAGTTTGTCTCTCAGAAAAATCATGACCAGCCAAGGAGAAGATCACCCATGCGGCATCGAGTAAAAATCCTTATCATGCTGACCGTTTGCGGAGCGCTCCTGCTACCGCATCAGGCCCCGGCCGAACCCATCACCCTGGACAACTACCTGCTCGGCTACAACTATGAGTCGCGCAAGGAGATGAAGGCGACCAGCAAACAGGCCCTTGACTGGCTTGAGGACGGCAAGGCGGTGCTGGTGGATATCCGCTTCGCCGAGGAGCAGCAGGCCTGGAGTACTGGCTTCGGCCTGAAGATTCCTCTTAACGAACTGCCAAAGCGGCTTAATGAACTGCCGCAGGACAAGATCATCGTCGCCGCCTGCCCGCACAAAGACCGAGCCACCATCGCCATGGTCTACCTGCGCACAAAAGGCTTTGACGCCCGCTACCTGACCGACGGCCTGATTGGATTGATGGAGAATCTGCGAGGCGAGGATGCTAAATATTTCCTGGAGTTGTTGCCGAAGGAGCAGCCCTGAGTTTTCAACGTGTCCTCTTCACCAATTAACGTATCAGCCTCCTGGTCTGCTATGCCATAGGGCCGGTCGGCCGGCTCCGGAAAAATTCGGAACCGGCTGCTCGCCCCTTCTTTTTCAGGAGAGGTTCATGATAGAACTCAGCTAATGCCTCTCGCCAATCTCATGAAACTTTACGTGTCTCCTGGCGCACGGCTCACGATCTCATGGGTGACGGCAAGAGTGAATGCAACAAATACCACCAGACATGTCCTGTGAGGACTGCCGGAGAGTGGTGGTTAGCGACCGGATTCACAGGAAAACACCTTTTTGTTGACAATCGCGTTTGTGTTCGGCACCATCTGACATTCGGAGGATCTATTGATGACATGGAAAATGAAATCGGTCAACCGCCAGGAATTTCCCGTTCGTGGAGAGGGCACTGAACTCCTGACGCGACTCGGCGAAGGCCGTCTCTCCCGCGAAGAGAAAAAACATCGGGTGTACCTGACGGCACGAAGACTGTTTGTCAAGCTCGGCTATCATAATGTTTCGATCCCGACGATCGTTCAGGCTTCGGGCGTCAGCACCGGAGCCATCTACAGTTATTTTCCCAACAAGGAGGCGCTCGCCTCCTATATTCATGAGCAAACCCTCACCAATTTTCAGACGCTGTTCCTTGAACGCTTGGAGGGGCGGGAAACAACCCGAGACAAGCTGCGCGCTTTTGCCGAGGTGGTGTTCGAACTGACCGACCAGGAACCCGAAGTCATGGAGTACCTGCTCTTCATGCGCCATGGTGAGTTCATGCAGGACTGTGCGCCCATCTGTTTTACTCAACCATTTCAGCTTATCCAGAACATCCTCAGGCAAGGGATAGAACAGGGTGACATCCTGGCGGATAATGTCTTCGTTGCCGGTATCGCTTATACCGGCGTCATCCTCCGTGCCGCCGAATTGCGTCTGAAGTGCATCCTCGAAAGACCACTCACCGACATCGCCGAAGAACTCTTGGGTCATGCCTGGAAAGCCATCAGTCCCTAGCAGCCGTCGGACTACCCAT
>Ga0214472_10007763_pt1 | contig 11210 bp, 12 predicted proteins | sample RVTome_6_FD_207662 | JGI IMG/M metagenome (GOLD analysis project Ga0214472, IMG submission 207662) | Soil microbial communities from uranium-contaminated site in the Upper Colorado River Basin, Wyoming, United States - RVT140D175 | ecosystem: Environmental > Terrestrial > Soil > Contaminated >...
CTGCCGCGCAGGCCACGACCCCCGCGGGGAGGGCGATCCACGGCCCGAGCCACGGCCGCGTGAACGCGGGAGGGCGAAGCGTGCTCAGGGTTGCGCCCACGCTCACCGCCGCGCCGAGCAGGCTCTCAACGATCGCCCAGGGCTGATGGGGGCGGATGCGCAGTCCTCGCATCATCAACCAGACCGCCAGACCGAGCGCGGCGGCGATCGCGGCGAGGACCGACCACTGTGCCGTCCGGCCCCAGGCCCCCAACGGATGCGAGCCCTCCCCGAACCGGGTCCACGGCAGGAGCGTCGCGCCGACGGCCACCGCGAAAGCCAGCCCGACGATCGTCCACGGAAAGGTCCACCGCTCCGTCGTGGGGAGCTCGTCCGTCGGGAGCCCGGGCCCCAGGGCCGCCTCCAGGCATTCGACACCGAGAACCCGTCCTCGCACCGGTACGGCGCAGGCGAGGCAGAGCGGCCGTCCGCAACTCCCGCATCGGGCCACCGAGGGGCTCGCCGGATGGAGGTCGCAGCGGTCGCTGCTCTTCGTGCTCTTCTCGTCGAGCGGCACGGCCCAAATCCTAGCGTTGGGGTTTCGGGGGATCATGTTTGACACCTGTGGCCGCCGGTCCATACCGTGCGTGCGTGAAGGCACGGGTGGCGGTGCTGGCCTCCGGCCGGGGGACCAACGTCCAGGCGCTCCTAGACGATCCGGTCGTCGGACCCTGGATCGTTCTCGTGGTCTCGGACAGGACCGACGCGTTCGCACTGGAGCGAGCGCGAACGAGGGACGTGAAGGCCGTCGTCCTGGATCCCGCAGCCCACGGGGACCCCGCGGCGTACGACCACGCGCTTCGAGAGCTTCTGGAGTTGGATCGTATCGATTGCGTGGCGCTGGCCGGGTTCATGCGGATCGTCGGGCCCGAGATCGTGGACGCTTTCCGCGGCCGCATCCTGAACGTCCATCCGGCCCTCCTCCCCTCGTTCGCGGGGGCTCATGCGGTGGCGGACGCACTCGCGTGGGGGGTCAAGGTCACGGGCGTCACCGTCCACCTGGTGGACGAGGAGGTAGACCATGGGCCGATCGTGGCGCAGGAGCCCGTGGCGGTGCGAACCGACGATGACTGGGACGCGCTGGAGTCACGCATCCACGGGGCCGAGCACCGCTTGCTCCCGGCAGCGGTTCGCGCGCTGGTCGAGGGTCGGATCAAGGTCGAGGGACGGGTGGTGCACGTTCTGGGGGAGCCGGGCCTTGGGTGAGGTTCGACCGGTCCGGCGAGCACTGCTCGCCGTCTACGACAAGACGGGCCTCGTCGCGCTGGCGAAGGAACTTGTGGACCAGGGTGTGGCGCTCGTGTCCTCCGGCGGAACCGCGCAGGCCCTGCGCGACGCGGGGATCGGGGTCACGGCCGTCGAGGAGGTGACCGGCTTCCCCGAGATGCTCGGCGGCCGGGTGAAGACGCTGCACCCGAAGATCCACGGGGGGATCCTGGCGGACCGGCGGAAGCCCGAGCACGTGGAGGAGCTTCAGGCCCAGGCGATCGAGCCCTTCGACCTGGTCGTGGTGAACCTGTATCCGTTCCGGGAGACGGTGGCGGGAGGCGCGCCGGTGGACGAGGTCATCGAGAAGATCGACATCGGCGGGCCGACCATGGTGCGGGCGGCGGCGAAGAACTTCGAATCGGTGGGCATCGTGGTGTCGCCCGAACGATACCCGAGGGTCGTCGAAGAGCTCCGCCGGGAGGGAGGACTCACGCGCGAGACGCGATGGGAGCTTGCCGCGGAGGCGTTCTCCCACACGACAGCGTACGACGCGGCGGTGGCGGGGTGGTTCGCGGCGCGGGAGGGAGCCCTGCCGAGCTTCGTTGGCCTCGCCCTTCGCAAGGTCGAGGACCTCCGGTACGGCGAGAACCCCCATCAGCGCGGGGCCCTGTACGAGGAGACGGCGGGGCCAGGCCCGCTCTCGGGTGCCCGCGTCCTGCTCGAGGGCAAGGAGATGTCGTTCAATAACTGGCTCGACGTGCATGCCGCGCACTCGCTCGTGACCGGGCTGCCATCCCCAGCGGCGGTGATCGTGAAGCACAACAACCCAAGCGGCGCGGCGGTCTCCGCCTCACTGGCGAAGGCGTACGAGCGGGCCTTCGAGTGCGACACGGTGGCCGCCTTCGGCGGCATCGTGGCCTTCAACCAGGAGGCTGGGGAGGACGCCGCGAGTGCCATGGTGGAAGTGTTCACCGAAGTGGTCGTGGCTCCGGGGTTCACGGACGCCGCGCTCGACGCGTTCGGCGCTCGGAAGAACCTCCGCGTGGTGCAGGTGCCTGAGCCGATCGGCGGCGGCCTCGACATCCGGCCCCTTCCCGGAGGGGCGCTCGTCCAGGAACGTGACGTCGCGAACGAGACCCGGGACCGGATGGAGGTCGTCTCCGCCCGCGAGCCCAGCCGGGATGAGTGGCGAGACCTCGCGATCGCCTGGACCGTTGCGGCGCACGTGAAATCGAACGCCATCGTGTTCGCCAAGGACGGGGCGACCGTGGGGATCGGCGCCGGACAGATGTCGCGGGTCGACGCGTCATGGATCGCCGTCCGAAAGGCCGGGGACCGGGCAGAGGGCGCGGCGATGGCGAGCGACGCGTTCTTCCCCTTCCCCGACGCCCTGGAGGTGGCCGCCCAGGCCGGGGTGACCGCGGTGATCCATCCGGGAGGGTCGGTGCGGGACGAGGATGTGCTGGCGGCGGCGGAGGCGCGTGGCATGGCGGTCGTCGTCACCGGCCGCCGGCACTTCCGGCACTGATCCAGCGCGTCTCCTTTTCGCTCTGTGAGGGCCCAGTAGGATTCCCGCCGTGACGGCGTCCATCATCGACGGCAGGGCCATCGCCAGCCAGATCCGGTCCGAGGTGGCGCAGCGGGTCATGGCCCTCGTGGACGACGGCGTGCAGCCGGGCCTGGCCGCGGTGCTGGTGGGCGAAGACGAGGCCTCCCACATCTACGTCGCCACCAAGCAGAAGGCCTGCGCGGACGTGGGGATCCGCTCCGAGCAGGTCAACCTGCCGGCCTTCGTGACGGAAGGGGAGTTGCTCGCCGCCATCCGGCGGCTGAACCGAGATCCCCAGATCCACGGCGTGATCGTGCAGCTGCCCCTTCCCCGGCACATCTCCGAGCTCCGAGCCCAGTCGGCGATCGATCCGTCCAAGGACGTCGATGGGCTCCACCCCATGAACGTGGGGCTCATGGTCCGAGGGGAGCCGGCGTTCCCGCCGGCAACGCCCTACGGGATCGTCGAGCTCCTGCTCCGCTCCGGCGTCCAGCTCGACGGCGCCGAGGTCGTGGTCGTGGGGTACGGGGATCTGGTGGGAGCTCCGCTGTCGATCATGCTGGCGCAGGACTCCATCCGGGGAAACGCCACCGTCACCATCAGCCACGTGAGGACTCGCAACCTCGCAACCCACACCCGGCGGGCGGACATCCTCGTCGCGGCTGCAGGCGTCCCGGGACTGATCACCGCCGACATGGTGAAACCGGGCGCCGTCGTCGTGGACGTGGGCGTCCATCGAACCGACGACGGGCTCGTGGGGGACGTTCGGTTCGACGAGGTCGGGGAGGTGGCGGGGATGATCACGCCGGTGCCCGGTGGGGTGGGTCCGATGACCGTCGCCATGCTGCTCGTGAACACCGTTACCGCCGCCGAGCTCCTGACCGAGAAGCGTTGAGCGAGACGCCGAGTCGCCTGGGGCGGATCCTGCGCGCGGGCCGATTCTGCGTGACGGCCGAGGTCGTCCCCCCGCGCTCCGCGGATGCGGCCCCCGTCACCGCCCAGGCACGGGAGCTCGTCGGGTACGCCGATGCCGTCAATGTCACCGACAATCCGGCATCAGCCGCCCACATGGCACCGCTGGCCGGCGTGGCGGTCGTCGCCGACGCGGGCATCGAGCCCATCCTCCAGCTCACGTGCCGGGACCGGAACCGACTGGCCTTGACGGCCGACCTCCTCGGGGGATGGGCCCTGGGCGCGCGTGCGGTCCTGTGCCTGTCGGGCGACCCCGTGGCCCGGGGGGACCATCCCGACGCGAAGGAGGTCTACGACCTCACGGTGCTCGACCTCGTTCGTCTGGCGGCCGGCCTCCGCGACGAGGGTCGGCTACTGTCCGGCGCGACGATCGAGGGGCCGCCCCGGTACCTGATCGGTGTGGCCGACCTCCCGCTCGCGGACGGCTACGACCCGGCACGCCTGGAGGCGAAGATCGACGCGGGGGCCGACTTCGTGCAGACGCAGATCGTCTATGACGTCGATGCCTTCGCCGCGTGGGCGGATGCGGCGAGAACCCGCAGTGTGTTCGACAGGGTGGCCGTCATCGCCGGGGTGGCTCCGCTCCGGAGCGCCAGAGAGGCCCGGCTGGTGGCGTCGCTGCCGGGCGTGAGCGTGCCCGCGGACGTTCTCCGCGTGCTTGGGGAAGCCGGCCCCGATGCGGAGGAGGAGGGCACCCGCCTGGCCATCGGCATCGTGAACGGAATACGGGAGATTTCGGGGCTGGCGGGCGTCCACCTCATGGGCCTGGGACAGGAGGCGGTGGTGCGCCGGGTGGTCGAAGGGGCCGGACTGCTCCCGCGTCCGGGCGCGGCCCCCTAGACTCCAGACAGGGATCGAGCCGAGAGGGGAGGCCAGGGATGGCCGAGACCGTCACCATCGAGGGGAAGCAGTACCTGAAACGGAACCCGCTCGGCGTGCTGGGGCTGACACTGATCACGCTGGGGATCTACGGCCTCTACTGGTACTACAAAGTCAACGAGGAGATCAAGGATTTCACCAAGGACGAGACCATCAGTCCGGTGCGATCGCTCATGGCGTTCATCTTCGGGTGGCTCATCATCGTCCCGCCGTTCATCGCCATTTACAACACGGCCAAGCACGTTCAGGAGATGGAACAGCGGGCGGGTGTCCAGCAACAGATCGAGCCCGCGTTGGCGGTCATCCTCTTGATCCTCATCTCGATCGTGATCGGCCTCTACGTGCAGGAGCACCTGAACCGGGTGTGGGACAAAGCATCGGGTCAGCAGGCGCCGGTCGCGCCCCCCATGCCGCCTCGGCCGCCAGCCATACCTCCCGGGTAAGCGATTTCGACGAGCCGCCGTGCGCTCAGCCGCGGCGATCGATCGGGACGTAGACCTGATCCCGGGGTCCGACATACTCGGACTCGGGGCGGATCAGGCGGTTGTCCGCGTACTGCTCGCGGACGTGCGCGGTCCACCCGACCATGCGCGCCAGGGCGAACACCGGCGTCATCAGGTCGGTGGGGATCTCGAGGTAGCGGTAGACGCTGGCCGCGAAGAAGTCCACGTTCGCGTGGAGTCCCTTCTCCTGCCCCACAACGCGCTCGATCTCGGCCGAGATGTCAAACCAGCGCGTGTCGCCCTTTCGCTCACCGAGCTCCTGTGAGAGCCGGCGAAGATGCGTGGCTCGAGGGTCTGCGGTCTTGTAGACGCGGTGCCCGAACCCCATGATCCGCTCCCGCCGGCCGAGCCTGTCCTTGATGTAACGCTCGGCGTTGGCCGGATCGCCCACCTCCTCAAGCATCTTCATGGCCTCCTCGTTAGCACCGCCGTGGAGGGGGCCCTTGAGGGCGGCGATGGCCCCGGTGATCGCGGAGAACATGTCGGATTGGGTCGAGGCAATCACGCGGGCGGTGAACGTGGAGGCATTGAAGGTGTGGTCCGCGTAGAGGATCAGCGTGGTGTCCAGGGCCGCGGCGTCGGTCTGTTCCGGTTCGTCTCCGGAGAGCATGTACAGGAAGTTCGCCGCGTGCGGGAGCTTTGGGTGGGGCGGCACGACCATCTCACCCGTTCGCATCCGGTGGTACATCGCGATCAGCGTCGGCGTCTTCGCGATGAGGCGAACGGCCTTGCGCTCGTTCGCCTCGGCACCGTTGTCCCACCCATCGGGGTCGTAGGCGGACGCGGCGGAGACGCCGGTGCGAAGCATCGACATCGGCGAGGTCTGCTCGGCCAGGGTCGGCATCAATCCCTCGAGGAACGGCGAGACCTCTCGCTCGGAGACCAGTCGCCCGAAAAGCTCGTCGAGCTGGGGCTCGGTTGGGAGCCCGAGGTTGTGCAGAAGGTAGGTGACCTCCTCGAAGGTCGACTTGGTCGCCAGGTCGTGGATGTCGTAGCCCACGTACCACAGGCGCCCCCGCTTGCCGTCGACGTCTGACAGCCTGGTCGACGCGGCGATGACCTCTTCCAATCCCCTCTGCGACACCGCCCTACCCCCATCCTGAACGGTGGTTCGAAACCACCACTCACCAAGGGTACCGCGCGGCACCCGTCGCGCAGCCACCCGTCGGTCACGAGGACGCCTCCGGGCCGCACTGGCAGAATGGGGCCAGCCGAGAATGAGGGATGCCCGACGACTTCGAAGGAGCCGAGTATGGCGACGTACCGCGTGACACTCATCCCGGGAGACGGCGTCGGCCCCGAGCTGTCGGAGGCCACCCGCCGGGTCCTGGAGGCGACCGGGGTCGGGTTCGACTGGGACGTCCAGGAGGCCGGCGCCGACGTCGTCGAACGGTACGGCACGCCTCTTCCCGACCCCGTCCTCGAGTCGATCCGGCGCAACCACGTGGCCATCAAGGGCCCCATCACCACCCCAGTGGGCAGCGGCTTTCGGAGCGTGAACGTGGCCCTTCGAAAGGAGCTCGACCTGTACGCGTGCCTCCGGCCGTGCAAGTGGTACCGGGGCGTGCGATCACGGTACGAGGACGTGGATGTCGTCATCGTCCGAGAGAACACCGAGGACCTGTACGCGGGGATCGAGTTCGAGGAGGGCTCGCCCGGAGCAAAGGAGCTGATCGAGTTCATCGCCGAGAAGACCGGGAAGCGCATCCGCGACGACGCCGGCATCTCGATCAAGCCGATCTCGGCGTGGGGCACCGAGCGGATCGTCCGATTCGCCTTCGACTACGCCCGGAGCTATGGCCGCACGAAGGTCACGGCAGTGCACAAGGCGAACATCATGAAGTTCACCGACGGGCTGTTCCTGGAAACCGCCCGACGGGTGGCGGAGACCTACCCCGACATCGGCTTCGAGGACCGGATCGTCGACAACCTCACGATGCAACTGGTCCAGCGGCCCGAGGAGTACGACGTCCTCGTCCTGCCGAACCTGTACGGCGACATCGTCTCGGACCTTTGTGCCGGCCTCATCGGCGGCCTCGGCGTGGCGCCGGGCGCGAACATCGGGGACGAGGCGGCGGTGTTCGAGGCGACCCACGGGAGCGCCCCGAAGTACAAAGGGATTAACAAGGTGAACCCCATGGCCATGATGCTGTCCGGCGTCCTGATGCTGCGGCATCTGGAAGAGACCGAAGCCGCGGACCGGCTGGAGTCAGCGATCGCGGCCGTGATCGCCGAAGGCAAGTCGGTCACCTATGACATGAAGCCGAGCCGCGACGACCCGACCGCCGTCGGCACGTCCCAGGTCGCCGACGCGGTCATCGATAAGCTTCAGGCCTGACATGCGGGTGACCATCGTCGGGAGCGGGTTCGTGGGCCAGACCACCGCGATGCGGGTGGTGGAGAAGGGGCTGGCCGAGGTGGTCCTGATCGACATCGTCGAGGGGTTGCCGCAGGGACTGGCCCTCGACATCAGGGAGTCCTCGCCGATCGAGGGGTTCGAGCCGAACGTCACCGGGACGAACGACTACGCCGACACGGCGGGATCGGACGTCGTGCTCATCACCGCCGGGTTCCCCAGGCAGCCGGGCATGAGCCGCATGGATCTCCTGGGCAAGAACGCGATGGTGGTCCGCGACGTCGTGGAGAACGTGGTGCCGGGGTCACCGGATGCCGTGATCGTAATGGTGACCAACCCGCTCGACGAGATGACGTTCCTGGCATCGGAGGTCTCGGGGTTCCCCAAGCGGCGCGTCGTGGGGATGGCGGGTGTGCTCGATTCGGCGCGGCTGCGGTACTTCATCGCCGAGGAGCTCGGGGTGTCGCCGTCCGCGGTCGAGGCCATGACGCTCGGCTCGCATGGCGAGTCGATGGTGCCCTTGCCTCGCCACGCCACGGTTGCCGGGAAGCCGCTTACCGAGCTGGTGGATGAGACGACGCTGGAGCAGTTGTACCGGCGAACCCGCGACGCCGGAGCCGAGATCGTCGCGCTCCTGAAGAAGGGGAGCGCCTACTACGCGCCCTCCGCCGCCATCACCAGGATGGTCCGCGCCATCGTCCGGGGGGAGCGCGACGTGCTCCCCGCCTGCGCATGGTGCGAGGGCAAGTACGGGATCCGGGACGTCTACGTCGGCGTCCCGGTCCGGCTGTCCCCCTCGGGCGTCGAGGAGATCGTGGAGCTCGACCTGAACGAGGACGAGGTGGGGGCGCTTCGCTCAGCTGCCGAAGGCATCCGCGCGAAGTGCGCCGACCTGGCGAAGCTCTAGCCCCGAACGCCTGCCGGGCGACCATCGACGGCTCGCGCCGTGATCGGATGATGCGGCTCAGGACGGGACGCCTCCGCCTTCGCTGGGGTCTGCCATCTCGGCCGCGACGCCAGGGGTCGGAGCTCGAGCCGTCCAAGCCACGCTGAGCCCGCCTCCCAGGGCGACCATGACTCCTCCGGCGATGACGAGAAAGATCCCCGGGTCCAGCGAGGCGTGGAACCGCCGGTTGAATGTCACTTCGATCCGGGCCCGGACCTCCTCGTAGGGTAGCCCGAGCTCCGTAGCGAGCGCCCTGGCGATTCGGTCACGCTGGCTCGGCGATGTGAAGCGCTCGTTCGCGCGGATCGCCGCCGCCCCGGCGAGAGCGGTGGCGGTCAGTCCCAGCGCCAGGATGGCCACGGCCGCGGCGTGTCGGGCGCGGGCCGGCCGAAGCAGCCGCATCAGGATCATCCCGAGCAGCGCGGCGAAACCGATCGCCAGGGTGATCGTTCCTTCCCACAGATCCACGCCTCGAGTCGAAGTATCGAAGGGTGTCACGGTGGCCCAGTCCATCAGCGAGCCGAGCGAGACGAGCAACCCTCCCAGCGTGAGCGCGAGGAAGCCGGCCAGCCGAAGCATCGAGGGGCGCGCCGTCGAGACGATCTCTCGAGCCATGGTGGGCGCCAGTGTGTCACCCGGTCCGGGCGCCTGGAAGCAGCCGAGCATAGGATGCGACTGTGGCGAGGTTCTTCCAGCTGGTCGCCGAACACACCCGCAACTTCTTCACGAACTGGCGGGAGTACGACGGGCCGGTTGGGACGAAGCTCGCGCTGACGTTTCGCAACCGGGCCCGGGCCACCTTCTCCACGGCCCAGTGTTGCGGGCACCCCGGCGAACCGGGCTGTTGACAGGTCCAGGAGGAGGGCCCCGGTTCGGGGCCCGAGGAGCACGGCGGGACGGGCTGAGGCTCGCTACCGCTTGGCCCGGCCCTTCTTCCCCGTGGTGGCCTTGGTCTTGCTCGCCTTCGCCGTTGTGGTCTTGGCCTTGGCCCCGCTCGGCTTGGCCTTTGCCACCGCCACCGCGGCGACGATCTTGGCGGCCCCGCCGCTCGGGCTGAACACCGATTCGTGGCCATCGCTCCACCGGACCCGGTATCGGATCGCCACCGCTCCCTGGATCACCTCCAGGATCTCTCCCTCGCGGGTCGGCTGGCCCACGGCCTCGGACTCGACCTCGATCCGCTCTCCAGGCTTCCCGGTCATCGGCGAACCTCCATCCTCGCGTCGTCCCATCCATCCTCGCGCGCTCGACGACCCGAGACTACCCCGGAGTCTCCTCCGGCCGCACGGCGTCCGCCACCGCCTCGGCCACATCGTCCGTCGAGGCCGTCCCCCCGAGATCGGGGGTCCGCACCCTTTCGTCCGACAACACTCGGTCCACCGCCGCCTCCACCGACCGGGCGGCGGTGCCCTCCCCAAGGTGCCGGAGCATCATCGCTCCCGACAGGATCATGGCCACCGGGTTCGCCCGCCCCGTCCCGGCGATGTCCGGGGCGCTCCCGTGCACCGGCTCGAAGACCGCGTACTCCCAGCCGAGGTTGGCCCCGGGCGCGAGGCCGAGCCCGCCGACCAGCCCGGCGACCAGGTCGGAGAGGATGTCGCCGTACAGGTTCGGCAGGAGCAGCAGGTCGAAGTCCTCGGGCGAGCGGGTGAGCCGCATGGACAGGTGATCGATCTGCATCTCACCCGCATCGACGTCCCTGTTCTCCGCGGCTTCCTCCAGGAAGATCCGCAGGAACAGCCCGTCGGAGAACAGCATGATGTTCGCTTTGTGGCCGAGCGTGATGGACGCCCGTCCGTGCGTCCGGGCGAACTCGAATGCGAAGCGCACGATCCTGCGGGCCCCGGTCACCGAGATGGGCTTCACCGTCACACCGGCGTCCTTTCGGATCTCGTGGCCGAGCTCCTCCAGCTTTCGCCGGAGCTCCTCGGTCTCCGGCGCTCCCCGCTCGAACTCGATCCCGGCGTACAGGTCCTCGGTGTTCTCCCTGATGACGACGAGGTCGACATCCGGATGGCGGGTGGGGACGCCGGGAAGCGAGCGGGACGGCCGTACCGCGGCGAACAGGTCCAGCTCGTGGCGGAGCGCGACGTTCACGCTTCGAAACCCCGCCCCCACCGGGGTGGCGATCGGTCCCTTGAGCGCCACTCGCGTACGCCGGATCGAGTCCAAGATCCGGTCGGGGAGTGGGGTGCCCTCGCGCGCCAGGGCCGCCGCACCCGCTTCCTCCACGGCCCATTCCAATCCAACCCCGGTGGCGTCCATGACCCGCCGGGTGGCCCCAGAGACCTCCGGGCCGATGCCGTCGCCGGGGATCAGGGTCACGAGGTGCGCCACGGCCGCACATTACCGGACCATCCGGGCGAGCCCGGCGCCCGTACACCCTCCGAGAACCGAAAGGGGGTACTGCGGATGCGTCGCTCGATCGCGTTGGTGCTTGCGGCATCGCTGTTCCTGGTGATGACGGAGCATGCACATGCAGCAACCGTGGACATCTCGATCGTGAGCGCCTCGGCCGGCTTCGACTCCAAGGTGGCGGCCGGGGGATTCGGCGACACGTTCCACTGGACGAACAACGACACGATCACGCACACCGCGACGCAGAGTGCGCCGCTTTCACTTTGGAACTCCGGCCGCCTCAGCGGCGGCAGCTCGTTCTCGAAGGCGATCAACTTCGCCGGCTCGTACCCGTACCACTGCACCATCCACACGTCGATGACGGGCACTATCAAGGTGCGGATCCAGGTCACTCCTCTG
>Ga0214472_10007764_pt1 | contig 11210 bp, 11 predicted proteins | sample RVTome_6_FD_207662 | JGI IMG/M metagenome (GOLD analysis project Ga0214472, IMG submission 207662) | Soil microbial communities from uranium-contaminated site in the Upper Colorado River Basin, Wyoming, United States - RVT140D175 | ecosystem: Environmental > Terrestrial > Soil > Contaminated >...
GCCGTCCGGACCGGCAAACCAGTCACCTTATGCTCGGCCTGCCCGGCCGTCAACGGCTATCGGCCAGGAAGCGAGGCTCGCTCGAGCCCGTCGGACCGAATCGAGAACCTCCGCACTCCGGCGCAGCGACCGATCGTGAACTTGTTGGCCGGCGTATGAACGTTAGACTACACCGCCGGCCGTCGTTCTGCGGGTTTTTCAACCTGCACCGCAGCCGGCCCGGCAAGGAACCCGACCATGAAAGCTCGGATGTTGATCCTCCTGGTGGCGGCGGCGGGCCTGGCCATCTATTACGCCCTTCGGGAACCCCCTGTACACGAGGTTCCGATCCAGACTGCGGAAGGCAAACCTCCCGACTGGGAACACGAGAAGCCCCTCTGGACGTTTCCCTTGCCGGGCGATCTCCCGGATGTGCCCCCCTCCTTCGACATTACCGTCGAAGTCGACACCAGTTCGGGCAAGAACCGCCTCTACTTCAACGTGACCGAGACCCACGGCTACTACGTTGAGGCGCCGCGGATCCGATTCTGGTACTCCGGCGGCGACAAGTATCCGAACTTCGAGGATTCGCCGATCACCCGCACGCACTATCTCAACCGCTACGTCAAGGCCAACGAGACGCTTCGTTTCTGCATCGAGCTGGTCCCTGCGGAGCTGGCTCACGTCGGCGGAGACATCGGCGCCACCGGGGACTGGTCCGCGATCGTCATCCACTATCCGCCGGGACGTTATCGAGTTGCGAATCCCGATCCGCTGCCGCGGGTCGACGAATCCACTCTGTGCGATTGAGTGGTCTGCGCGGTGGGTGTCCGACGGTCGGAACCGTCACTTTGACGAGACGAGCTGAACGAGGTTGAAAAGTACGGACAGGACCAGTAGGACGCCCAACGCCAGCACCCATTGCGGCGAGATGCCCCCTCTTGTCCCTCCACCCTGATCTCCCGCAGCCGGATCACGGATCGTGGCGCCGCGCGTAGCCAGCGTCTGAAGCAGGTCGTGATCGTAACGCTGACGGGCGTGGAGGGGTGCTTCGCCGTTTCTGACGGCCTCCAGGTCCGCGATCACCTCGGCCATCGATGGATAGCGATCCTCAGTCCGCTTGGCCATCATCACTTCGATGATCTCCCCGACCCCCGCGGACAGGGAATGGTTGATGTGGTCCGGCGGCACCAGGGGCTCCTTGAGGTGCTTGTGCATCACGGCAGACGGCGTGTTTCCGTCGAAGGGCACGCGTCCGGTGACCATATGATAGAACGTGGCTCCCAGGGCATAGATGTCCGCACGGTAGTCGATGGTGATCTCCCCGCGGATCTGCTCTGGACTGATGTAGTAGGGCGTGCCGTAGGCCCGCCCAGCCTCCGCCGCCGCCGTGGCGTAGTCGTCCATTTCCCGCGCCAGACCCATATCGGCCAGCTTCACCATCGCTGACGAGGTCATCATGATGTTCTTCGGCTTTACGTCGCGGTGAACCAGCCCCTGGGCATGGGCATGCTCCAGCGCTCTGGCGACTTGCAGGACGATGCGAATCGCCTCCGGCTCGGTCAGGCACCGTCCGTCGCTGATGCGATCGTAGATCGTATCTCCGTCGATGTACTCCATGACGAAGTAGTGGTAGCCGCTCGATTCGCCGACGTCGAACGCCTGGACGATGTTCGGGTGGTTCAGTCGCGCCGCGGCGCGCCCTTCCCGATAGAACCGCTCCACAAACTCCGGGTTTTCGCTCAGTCGCTTGGGCAGAACCTTGATGGCCACGATCCGGTCCAGGCTGAGTTGTTTGGCCTTGAATACAACGGCCATCGCCCCCTGTCCGACCCGGCTGAGAATTTGAAAGCCCGGAATCTGCTGCGCCGGGCGGTACATCGAGTCCTCGTCGAGGGCGAGATTCAGGCGCTTGACCTGCGAGGTGGTGATGTACCCTCGTTCCAGGAGGACGTTCTGAAGTGAGAGGGCCCTGCCCTGCTTGGTCAGGGCCTTTTGTTCGGACCGGCAAAGCTCCACTTCGCTCGCCGAACAGAGCTTCCGCTCCACAACGAGCCGCGCTAGTTGTGTATCGTCGTCAATCGCCATACGGAAATCCGAGCACAACGGCCGTCGGAAAGGATGCGGGGATCGGCTGTCTCTCCGTAATCACCTGGCACTTTACACTCTAGGACCGCTCCGCGGCGGTATCAACTCTGGGCAACGCCGGTGGCAATCCGTAGCGACCGGAAAGCCATGTTAGTCCCAACGGCGAGCGCAGGCGAGCGTGGCCGCGTTGCGCACTTTCCTTCGACGCCCCGAAGCGCGGGAATCCGAGCCGCATCCCTCGACCCCTTGTCCCCGCGTCCTCAGCCCTCATCCAGCGTCAGCCCTGTGGCTTGGACCGTTCCGCCCCGCCATCCACGCGTCGCTCTTCCAGAAAGCTGTCGCGAAGCGTAGACGCAGCGGCGCCTCCAGCTCCAGGAAGCATTGCCAGAGCGGAAGCCACCGCCTTAACCTGCCACGTACTCAGCAGGCATGGGTTTTCACCGACCTGATCCGGTCGCCCAAGTAACTCGAGCGCCGTCGGCACGAGGGCGTCGACGCCATCCCCGTTTCGCGCCGACACACGCACGGCGGGTAACGGCGTCCGACGACCCACGGCCGCCCATTTTGTTTCGTCCCAGGCCGTCCCGCGGTCCTTCTTGTTAATAACCATCACGACCGGTGCTGACGCGGAGCCCCACCGGGCGACGGCGGTTTCGCAGGCCGCGAGGTCCGTGGAGCCGTCCAGCACCAGAAGGCGAAGGCTTGCCTCTGCCGCGACTTCCATCCCCTTCCGCGTGGCAAGGGCCTCCACCTCGTCAGCGCCGTCTCGCAAGCCGGCCGTGTCCAGGAGGGTGATCGGAACACCAGTCCATTCCACTTCCGCAGAAACCCAGTCCCGAGTCGTACCCGCAAGCGGGCTGACCACCGCGCCGGCGTGCCCTGCAAGTCGGTTGAACAAAGTGGATTTTCCGCTGTTCGGCGGCCCGACAAGCGCCACCGTGGCGCCTTCGAGGAGCATTCGGACGGCCGGCCAGGAGTCCTGTAAACGACGGAGATATCTCTCCGCTGACGCGGTGTCACTGACGCACAGGCGAATGATCTCAGCCAGGTTCTGGCGAAGAAGCATACGCTGATGGGCGATCATTCTGACCGCTCTGGCCGTTCGCGCCTTGGTGAGCCCTCGCAACACCTCGGCGTCCAGCGGAGCTGTGGCCATCCACGCCGTCTCGGGGCAATCCCGGCTGTCCACGAACATCGCACCGTGCCGTTGAAGGGCGAGGAACACACGTTCCACGACCCGCCGGCCTCCGTGGGTGCAGATGTCCACAGCGCGAACGTGGCCGCTGGGGACTCGACTTACGACGACGTCGTCGAGCTCTTCACCGTGGTCGAGCAATTGACCGTGGTGCAGATTGTCGATGGACGTATCCGCGGCTGGGGCGTCCAGTCGCCCACGCAGTCCGGGGAGCACGGACAGGGCGATGGATTCGGCCTCCGGGCCTGCCAGACGAATCACTGCGATGGCCCCGGATCCGGGAGGGGTGAGTAGAGTCGCGATCGTTGCCAAGGGAGAACTCACGCACCCATGGCCGCAAGATGCCTGCGATACGCAAGGCCGATCCCGCTGAGGGTGAGCCCGTCCGTCAGCGTGTCCAGAAAATCGAACTGCGCCGCGATGGCCGGAAGATCGCCTCCGGTGGCCACGACTTGTGGCCAGCGGTTCAAGTGCGTCGCGTAGCCTTCCACAATGGCCCGCACGGCGCCCACGACGCCCCGGCCAACGCCGGTCTGGATCGCTTCCGTCGTGTTCCGGCCGTAGGGAAACGGACACGTGTCGGGCGCCACGTGCGGCAGCACCGCGGTATGCTCGTGAAGCGCGCGGAGCTGCATCTCAATTCCCGGAAGGATCGCCCCTCCCATCAAGACGCCGTCGTCGTCGACCAGATCGACGGTGATGGCCGTACCAAAGTCTACCACGGTGCAGGCGGTCCGCAGTCGTTCGTACGCCGCCGCGGCCGCACAAACGCGATCCACGCCAATGGCCTTCGGATCGTCTACGCCCATATCCATGGGCAACGGAATCGAGTCTCCCACCACCAGGGGACGTCGCGGGAACACGGTCAGCGGTCCCGAACAAAGCTGCTCCAACACCGCAGGCACGACCGAAGCGATCACCACCGCCGGCGGGAGTCGGCGTGGAAACGACTGTCGTTCCGCCTCCAGGGCCCGATCGAAAGCCGACGCGTCGCCGGTGGCTACGCTCAATTGTCCCTTGACCGATCCTTGGCTCCAGATGCCCAACTTTACGCTGTGGTTGCCGACGTCGACCACCAGCACCGGGGCGTCCGGATCGTCAAGCGGGGGAGGTTTCATGATTCGATCCGGTGAGGGGGGATCGCCAGCGAGTCCGTCTCGACAGGTTGGCGTTTTTCCTCCTGGACGTGGGCCCACAGCTTCTCCGCCAGATGCGGGACACCTTTACCGGTCACAGCGCTGATCGGCAAGACCGCCTTATCGAGGGTCGTGGCCAGTTCGCCCGCCGCGATCTCGCCGCCAGGAAGGTCCACCTTGTTCGCGGCGATCACCTCCGGCTTGGCGGCCAATTCGACGCTGTACCGTTCGAGTTCCGTTCGCACCGTTGTGTACGCTTCCAACGGTGCCGCGGAAGCGTACTCCGACCCGACGTCGACGAGGTGCAGGATGACGCGCGTGCGCTCGATGTGTCGCAGGAACGCGTCGCCCAGCCCGGCGCCGTCGTGCGCACCATGGATCAGTCCGGGAATGTCAGCCAGCACAAAACGGCGGCCGCCGGAGAGCTCCACGATACCGAGCTGCGGCTGGAGTGTCGTAAAGGGATACGGAGCGATTTTCGGACGTGCCTTGGAAAGGCGGCCCAGCAACGTGCTTTTCCCGGCATTGGGCATCCCCACGATCCCCACGTCGGCGATCAGTTTCAGCTCGAGCCGCAGCCACCGTTCCTCGCCGGCCTCGCCCGGCTCATACTCGCGGGGAGTCTGGTGCGTGGCCGTGGCGAACGACGCGTTGCCGCGCCCCCCTTTTCCACCCGAGGCGATGCACAGCCGTTCGCCGAGCACGGAAAGGTCCTTGATGAGAATCTCGGTGTCCCGATCGTAGATCAAGGTGCCGGCGGGCATCTCGATGACGAGGTCGTTGGCACTTCGACCGCTTCGATTCTTGCCCATACCGGGCATGCCGTTACGGGCGATCCAGTGGTGGCGACCTGCAAAATCGAGCAGCGTTTCCACGTGTGGGCTGGCCACGGCGAAGACGCTGCCCCCGTGCCCGCCATCGCCCCCGTCTGGACCGCCGTGGGGGACGAAGCGCTCCCGCCGGAAGCTCACGCAGCCGCTGCCGCCGTTTCCTCCGCGAACGTAGATCTCTGCTCGGTCAACGATCATGACTTGTACGGCGTGCCGCCTTCCGACCCTCCGCGCATAAAAAACGGAGGATGGCGGAAACCCACCCTCCGGGTCTGTTCATCGCGAAGCTTCGTCCCTCAGGCGCCCTGCGGCACTATGTCCACCCTTCGGCCGCGGAACTGCACAATGCCGTCGGCGAGGGCAAACAGCGTGTCGTCACGCCCCCGGCCAACGCGGCGCCCCGGTAGAATGGGCGTCCCACACTGACGCACGAGAATCGTCCCCACGGTTACGACTTGTCCCGAATAGCGCTTCACGCCCCGAAACTGCGGGTTGCTGTCCCGCCCGTTGCGAGAAGAACCCTGGCCCTTTTTATGTGCCATGACGACTCACTCCCGTCTTGCTGTTCATCTATCCTGTCCGCTCTCGCCGGCGAAGGCCGGGGGCGCACTCACCCCGCAGGTCCAGGTGCCTTGGACGGCTAGCGCATCACCCACTCGCGGCTCACGCGAACCGGCGTTGCCTCGTGTCTCGTGACCGGATCGCCGGGCAGTTCGTACCGGATGGCCAGCGTCCGCTGAAGAAGGAACGTGGCCGAGGCGGCGTCCGTTGGCTCGGCTCCCGGCTTGCTCGACGGGTTCGGAACGCGAACCACGTCGCCGGAAAGTCCGCCCACGTACACCGTGAATCCGCTGGCCTGCGCGTCAAAGTCACGAAACACGATGGCCGATGCCCGTGCATTCTCCTCGCCCTGGAGCAACGGACCCGTAATCTTCGCCGGCGGAGCGAAGAACGGGTAATCGTTGGCGTGGAGCCCGGCGATCACGTCATACACCCGCGGATCCACTTCCTCGCCGCCGATCACGATCTGCAACGTGTCGGTGACCAGCCGGAAGGCCGGGTAGAACTCCACGTCCCGGCCGGTGCGATTGGTCACACGGAACGGCATGTACCAGTAGTTCATTGACTGTCCGTCCCGGCCGGCCGGAGACGCCAGGCGCCCAGGATCGTCGAATTCAAACTCCAGTTGCCACGAGGAGGCAACCAGTCCGGCCCGCGGAGCGCCTTCTGCCCCGCCGTTTGCACAGAGCAGCCCCGTGGCGACGACCAGAACTTCGAACTTCCTGAGCATCGGCCGTTATCGTATCCGCAGCACACGCGCTGTCAAGCGAACGGGCGGCCGCCTTGCCGCAAAAACGGCTGACACTACACTGCTCCCGGGCCATAAAGACGAATCGTGGTTGCGGGGACGCAAATGGGATGGCGAGGCCGGCTGAGTGGCCCGCGAGGATCGCGGCCATGGACGGCTACGACGCCAGGATTCCGTCCGGCCGACGGTCTCCTTCGGCGCCTCGCGGCCAGGACGATGGAGACGGTATCGTGCCATGAAGCCAGGATTCCTGCCCGGCGTGGCTCGCGAGCTGACCATTGAAGTGACCGAGGAGATGTGCCCGGCCTTCGACGGCGAGTTGTTACACCGCTGCTATTCGACGTGGTCGCTCGTCCAGCACATGGAGATGGCCGCGCGGCGCGTGCTGGCGGACTTTCTGGAGGCTCACGAGGAAGGCATCGGGGCCCACGTGAGCGTCGATCACCTGGCCCCTTCCGCCGTCGGGCGGACCGTGCGGGTCCGCGCGGAGCTGGCGGAAGTCCAGGGGCGACGCGTGGTCTGCCACGTGACCGCCCATCACGAAGGTCGCCTCCTGGCCCGCGGAACACAGGTGCAGATCGTCATGGACAAGGATCATTTGCGCCGCTACCTGGAAAGGAGCTGAACGGTGGTCAAACTGGTTGTCCTCTACCGAAAGCCCGCCGACGTGGCCGCCTTCGAGAAGCACTACCGCGAGGTCCACACGCCGCTGGTTCGCAAGATGCCGGGCCTGAAAAGACTCGAAGTCTCGCACACGACCGGCTCTCCGGCGGGGGAGCCGAAGTTTTACATGATCGCCGAGCTGTACTTCGATCACAAAGACGCCATGTTCGCCGCGTTGAACAGTCCGGAGGGCAAGGCGGCGGCGAAGGACGTGATGGGCTTCGCGGGTGAGCTGCTCCACATGATGTTCGCGAGCGTGGACGGCGACTGACCTGCGTGCGGGTCCGCGAGGCGCGCTTTCTCCGGCCCGGCCGCCTGCCAGCGGCGCCCGCGGATTGGCACGCGGCGCAAGGACGACGCTAATGAACTTTCCGACCGCACAACCGCCGGAGTCGTTCGGTTTCACAAACATCCGCTACGAGAAGCGGGACCACCGCGCCACGGTGACCCTTCAACGCCCGGAGGTCCTCAACTGCCTGGACTTTCCGACGCTTCGCGAACTGCACCGCGCGTTCGAGGATGCGTCGTGGGACGATACGGTGCGCGTGGTGGTGTTGACCGGGGCGGGAGATCGGGCGTTCTGCACCGGTGCCGACCTGAAGGAGCAGAGCGAGGAGTGCCTCGATCGGCCGAACGCCTACTGGAAGTGGATGGGAGCTTTTATCGAGGTCCACGAGAAGCTCCGCAACATCGGAAAGCCGACCATCGCCCGGCTGAACGGGATCGTGGTGGGTGGCGGAAACGAGCTGAACATGTCTTGCGACCTGGCCGTCGCCGCCGAGGACGTGGTGATCCGGCAAGTGGGTGCGGCGCGGGGCAGCGTGGCCGCGGGAGGGGCGACGCAATTTCTACCCTTGATCGTCGGGGATCGGCGGGCGCGAGAAATGCTTCTGCTCTGCGAGGAAATCCCCTCTCGCAAGGCCCTGGAGTGGGGGCTGGTGAACGCCGTGGTGCCGCGCGAACAGCTCGATGTCGCGGTGGAAGAGTGGTGCACCAAGCTGATCGACAAGCTGCCGGAATGTATCCGCTACACCAAGCAGCAGCTCAACTTCTGGCGCGACCTGGCGTGGCATCTGACCATCGGCCATGCTCGCGACTGGCTGGCCATCCACAATCTGGCTCCCGAAGTTCGGGAGGGAATTTCGGCATTTCGGGAAAAGCGTCCAGTGGACTACGGTGCGATTCGCAGAAACCAGAAGTAGACGACCCGTCGGGCGAGGCAATCGCTACGGACTTCCACCCCCCTCTGGACCGGCGGCTGGTCGAAATGCCCAGCGCCCGTCCTTCAGCTCGGCGATGGTCGGTGGTCGACGATCGAGAAGCCGGGCGTAGTGCATCTCGCCCTCGGGCGACCGCTGCATGGCGTGCAAGACGCGACGGATTTGTTCACGGTTCCTCCCGGCGAGCTTCACCGCCGCGAGCAGGTGGTCCGTCGCGGCGTACGTACCGCGCGCCAACGCGTTCGGACCGCCCGTGGAGCTGCTCCGTTGCGTGTAAGCGCGGTCGAACTCATTCCAGGTCCCTCCAGCGTCGGACGACGGGGTAGCATGCAGGGTGATGACCCGGGGGGCGCTCGACCCGGCCGATGCCGCAAACGACTCCGTCACCACTTCCGGCCCGGCGATCAGGAGCAGGTCCAGGCCCTCGTCGCGGATCGCCTGGAGCCACCGCGCCGAATCCCGAGCGCTTGACCAGCTCAGGATGGCCTGGGTTCCGTCGACGGCCAACGCCGCGAGCTGTGCGCGGAGGGCGGACGGGTCCTTCGGATCGACAAGCTGACCGCCGACGGTGAGACCACTTCGTGCGGCAAGCTGGGCCAGCCAGATGATGTGCGAATCCAGGGTTGCGCCTGCGGATTGCAGCGTCGCAACGCGCGTCACTCGCAGCGTGCGAGCGAGGTAGTCAACGAGCAGGCGGAGTTGAGTCGGCTCATCTTGGTGGCAGCGGAACACCCAGGGATTGGCGATGGCGTGCGCCGTCTCTCCAGCGGCGGGTGCGACGTTGAGCACGGGCAACTCAGTGTGCCACGCTACGGCACTGGTTACCCACTGGCTGGGATCGAGGTAAGCGATGACGCCCGAGGCCTGTTCGTGAGAGAGGAAGGTGGCGAAGTCGTCCTCCGGAAGGACCCAGCCGTAACGCTGGTAGCGGCCCATGCCGCTGGCGATGGAAAAGGTGCCCTGCCAGCGGAAGCCACCACGTTCGTTCATATCATCGACCGGCACCTGGGCGGCCAGGAGGTCCGGGCGACGGGGCCACGCAGGCGTGTCGATCGGCTCGTCGGGCAGAGCAATGGTTCGCGTCCGTGGACCCATGACCCCGATCACAACCGGAGGGGTCGGGTCCAGGTTCGGTGGCGGCAGGCCCTGCTGGGTCGCAGAAAGGGATTCTCGCAGCGGTGAGCGCGAGTCTGGGGGCGTCCGGGAGCTCCTAGAGTGCTCGAGCTCAGCGATCGAACGCTTGTCCGCGGAATCCGGACTGGGTTCCAGCCGCGCGCTGAACAACCCGTCGTTGGTTCCGATCCAGAGCTCCGGGCCGAGGAACGCCACGCAGCGGACCAAAGTGGCGGGCGTAGCAGGGCGCTTCTCCTGGCCGCGACCGTCAGGGAGCGAACCCTCTCCGAGCCCGTCGTCGGTGTCGGAATCGACTTTGACGTGCGTCCACGCCTGAGCGCGATCGGTGGAGAGGATGCGAAGGCCGTCGCTGCACCCCAGCCAGACACGGCCGTCGGCGCCCAGCGCGACGGATCGAGCGAATTCGCCGTCACTCATGGAAAAGTCCAGTGGCTCCAGAACCCAGGAAGGAGCCCGTGACACGAAGACGGCGGAGGAAGTGAGAACGGCCAGGGCGTCCGCGCTCGCATCGACATCGAGGATGACCGCCGGCAACGCGGATTCGGAGGCCGAGGGTTGCCCTTTGAATCCGGGTGTCGCGGCGGGCCGGCGCCCGCACAGCGGGTTTGCTGAGGCAGTGCATCGCCCCTGGGCCGAGACCGTCCGCCGGCCCAGCAGCCCCCCCGCAGGGGGCCGGCGCGTGGCGGAGGGAACGTCGAGTGCCCGAAAGCCATTGGCTGACTTGTCCCATCGGAGCAGGCCGGTGCCCCATCCGCTGGCCAGCAACGTGGATCGCGCCGGCATGCTGTCAACTCGGGGCACGTCGATTCCGGCCAACGTCGAATCGTCGATTTCCGCGAGTCGAGTAACGACGCCCGCGGCTTCATCCGCGCGTCGCGGGAAATGAACCGTCCAGGAATCGGCCGTAACCTGAAACTGGCAAAGCCCACCGTTGGTCGCGGCCCACACCCGGCCGTCGAACACCTTAACGTCAAAGACCAGGTCACCTGCCAGGCCACTGTTAAGCTGGTTGAAGCCGTCGAAGCGTCCGGCGGAAAAGCGGACCAGTCCTCCACCCCAGGTGCCGAGCCAGAGGTCACCAGTGAGAGGGTCGCGGTCGATCGCAGACACAACCGGCGAAGGCAGGCCGTCGGCCATGGTCCAGCGCGTCCACTTTGAACCGTCGAAGTGTACCAGTCCGGATTCCGTTCCGACCCAGACTTCGTCTGCTGGTCTACGCTTGGATCGAACACCTCCTTCGGTGTCCGCTCCCTGACTGTCGCGGCTCGGAATGGGGACCACCAGCAGGCAGCGGATGCGGTCGTCGGGCAGGTGTTCCGGGGCACGGAATTGCGCCCGGCAATGGAGAATCCGCTCTGGCTGCAAGGGACGATCATTGGACCGACGGGCAGCTTTCAGACCGGACGTTGCGTCGTGCTGCTCTGCGGCGAGCCCGCTTGGGGCCGCAGTCGTGCAGAACATAACGGCTGCGGCCGTAAGCGTTATCAATCGTCGGGCGGCCACGAGCATGTGCGGTGTCCCTAGAGCGCTCGCAGGTAGGCCATGAGATCGTTGAACTGCTGGCGAGTAAGGTCCATGACCGCGCCATGATCTTCGACGATGCCGAAGCGCGTCCAGATTTCTTCGAGCGTCACGGCCGCCCCGTTGTGCAGAGAG
>Ga0214472_10007765_pt1 | contig 11209 bp, 7 predicted proteins | sample RVTome_6_FD_207662 | JGI IMG/M metagenome (GOLD analysis project Ga0214472, IMG submission 207662) | Soil microbial communities from uranium-contaminated site in the Upper Colorado River Basin, Wyoming, United States - RVT140D175 | ecosystem: Environmental > Terrestrial > Soil > Contaminated >...
AGCTTGCGCGGAATGGTGCGCACGCTGGTGGAGATCCTCTCATTCTCGAAGATCCAGCCTGTCAGTGATGCAAGGCCGTTCTTCAGGACCGTGGCGGACGACAGGATCGGACGGGCGTATCGAAACCGCATGACAGCGGCTGGCCACAAGCCCCGCGGTGGAATCCTTTCCGTTCTGGATGGGACCGCAACCATTGAGCCTCGCGAAGTCGTCCGCGTGCAAAGAAGTACCCTGCAGAACCTCGTCCAATTCCAGACGGGACCCAGTTACACGCCACCGTGGCCGCAGCAGCACGGGCGCTGTTGGGTCAAGGTCGGAGATGGTTCGCCAGATGTTACCGACGTACGCCTCCAGGGCGTGCAGCCGAGCGGCTCCGGGTGGCGGGCTGCGACGCTCGTGCTCACCGGAAACGCTCCAAGGAAGAAGCGCGAGTTCGTGTTTCTTGAGGCAGAGGACGCAACGCCACCTGCGGTCCGCGTTCCGGACAGCATCTGGGCCCGGTTCCACGATGAGGATCAGATCACCAACTGGCAGGGACGAGCCTTTCCGCCTGATCGCCCCCAGGGCGCGCGGCGAAGGGCGCCCGGGCACTTTCGCGATGGCGAGCCCGTCTTCTACTTGGTCGCGGATGACCGGAAGTCCGACGACAACCCCGATGGTCTCGTGTTCCTCGGCCGCGCGGGCATGTTTCGGTTCCCCTACGACCGCAACCCTGCGGACCTCGTACCGCAGCAACTCCGCGATACCACGCTCGACCTCGCCGAGGCGATGTTCGGCAAGGTCGATGGAAACGGGGCGATCAAGGGACGCGTTCATTTCGAGGACGCGGCCGCCACCGCGGGCGGCCCGCCTTGGTGCGAGGCGGTTCTCGTGCCCCAGATCCTGTCGGCACCGAAGCCGACGACCTTCCAGCACTACCTGACTCAAGACGGCACGAAGGGGAAGGACCAGCTCACAACGTACATCGGTGGGGACCACACGACGATTCGCGGGCACAAGCTCTACTGGCACCGGTGGGAAGGCGGCAGCGGCGTCTCGCAGATCAAGGAAGGCAACAATCACGACTCGCTGCTCCAGGATCTACGACGGACCAATCCTCAAGATACGCAGCACACGATCATCCGACCCGTGAAGGCGGGCGTCACCTTCCTCGGGCGTATTCGGTTCGAGAACCTCACCGACCTGGAGCTAGGCGCTCTGCTCCACGCGCTCGATCTGCCGGACGACTGTTGCCACCGGATCGGAATGGGAAGGCCGCTCGGGCTTGGCAGCGTCCGGATCACCTCTCGCCTGAAGCTCGTCGATCGGGCCGCTCGCTATCGCACGTGGCAGCCGAGCGGCGTCCACGAGAACGAAGACGGCAGTCGGTTCCGTAAGGTCTTCGAGGACGCGATGCTCGAGCACGCCCGAAGCTCGGGTGAGGCGTTGCTCGACGGTCACCAGGGCCTCCAGGGTATCGCGCGGTTCGATGGGCTCTTTCACCTTCTCGCCTGGGCGAATCGTCCAGGCCCCGCGTCCACGGCATACATGGACCTTCCCCGCTTCCGGGATCGACCCGTTCTTCCGACGCCCCACAACGTGGCGCGAGCCGGTGAGCCGCCGTGGCGCGCGGATCCTCCACGACCGGCTGTTGGCGAAGGAGGAGGCTCCGGTTCGCGCGGAGGTCGCCCGGATAGAACCGCAAGTAGAGACAGGCAGGCGGCGCCAAGCGCGCGACCGCAGCGGGCAACAGCCCCTGCGACCCCGAAGCCGGGTGACCGCGTGGAGGCAGTGCTCCTGGAAGAGCGGACCAAGAGGGGCGGCTGGAAGGCGATGCACGAGCCGTCCGGGTTGGGCGGCCCGATCCAGAACAGTGGCGACGTTCCCTCTGACAAGAAGGTGGGCGACACGCTCAAGCTCATCGTCGCCATCGCGAGCGAACGCGAGCTCGCGTTTCGCTTCCCCACGCCGGCCGACGAAGAGCGTGCGCAGCGAGCACCAACCAAAGGCAAGGACGGCCGCCGCGGCTCGCCCAAAGGTGACCGGAGGAGATGATGCATGGTGAGTGACAAGCATCATCTTCTGATCTGCACGGTCGGAGGCACCTCCGAGCCGATCGTCGCTGCCGTGCGACACTGGAAGCCGGCGCGCGTGCTCTTCGTGCACAGCAGGGACACCAAAACGAGCGCCGAGGCCGTCACGAAGGAGGCTGGACTTCTGCAGACGGGCGCTTGGGACATGGTGGAGCTCCACGACGCGCAGGACTTCGGCGACTGCGTGCGCCGGATGCGGAGCCTTGACGAACAGATCGGCGCGTGGAGACGAAAGGGAGCCGAGTACGACGTCATCGTGGATTTCACCGGCGGAACCAAGTGCATGTCCGCTGCGTTGTCGCTCGTTTCGCGGCGCTGGCCTTGCGCGTTCTCCTACGTCGGCGGCACGGAGCGCACCAAGGGCGGAACCGGTATCGTGGTGTCGGGGAAGAAACAGACGCTCGTCACCCAAAACCCGTGGAACGCGCTGGGCTACCAGGCCATCGAGGACGCCTGCCTCCTGTTCGATCAGCACGCGTTCATGCCCGCCGCGAACCTGCTGCACGAGGCGCGCGAAGCCGCGGACGACGACGCCGTCAAGAGAAGCCTCTCGACGTTCCATCAGCTCTGCGAAGGGTACGGGCTCTGGGATCGGTTTCAGCACAAGGATGCCGTCCAGAGAATCGCCAACGTGCTGAAGAACGTCACCGACCTCCAGGCCGTACTCGGTTCCAACCGCTCCGAAGCGGTGATCCGCGTCATCAGGCAACATCAACAGGCTCTGCAACAGCTTCTCGCTCAGCCACGTTCGCGCGCGATGGTTGCGGATCTGCTGGTCAACGCTCGCCGGCGGCAGCACGAAGGTCGCTATGACGACAGCGTCGCCCGGCTGTATCGCGCAATCGAGTCGATCGCTCAGCTTGCCCTTGCCGAACGTCACAAGATTCCCAGCACCGACGACGTAGCTCTGGAACGCGTCCCCGCATCGCTGCGCGATCGTTGGGCGCCGCGTGCCGAGAACGGCAAGCTTCTCCTCGGACTGCAGGATGCATACGTCCTGCTGGATGAACTCGAAGATAGTGCGGGGAAGACCTTCAAGGAACTCGGGCTGCATGATCCGCAACGTTCCCCACTGACGGCTCGTAACCAGTCGATCCTCGCCCACGGCTTCCAGCCCGTAGGGCCCAACCTCTTCGATCGACTCTGGAGTGCCGGGATGAAGTTGGGTGGTTTCAGCGATGCGGAGTTGCCGACGTTTCCTCGGCTGGCAGAACCGGAGGCGACATCTGCATGAGCCCGTTGCCCGACTTCCGCACGTTTTTCCAGGCGCTCTGGGGATACGACCCGTTCCCCTGGCAGGAGATGCTCGCAGCGCGGACCGCAGCCGGGCGTTGGCTGCAGGCGTTGGATCAGCGGCGCGTGCGGTTCGAAGTCAATGTCGTGGCTTGCCAGAAGGGGAATCGGGATCGGCAGCAGTTGAATAGTGATGCGAGGCTCGCGTTATACCGGAGGGAGTGCTGATGGCGGGCGGGAAGAAGCGGGTGGATTGGGGCGCGCGCGAGGGGGTGAATGTCGATGCGGCGTCGCCGCTGGTCGCCGCAACGGGGGTCAGCGGTGGCGCCGGCGCGGTCGGCTCACAACATCAACGCGATGATGCAACTGGTCCCCCGCTCTCCGAATTGGATCGGTCGCGCTTCGATACCCTCTTCCACGCGTTGACCGGAAACCAGCGGTTCCCCTGGCAGTGCTCGCTGTATGAACGGCTCGTCGAAGCGACATTTCCAGAGCGCTGCGACATTCCGACCGGGCTCGGCAAGACGTCGATCATCGCCATCTGGCTCCTTGCCCTCGCCCATCGCGCTCGAAACGGGGTCGCAAGCGGTTTCCCGCGACGTCTCGTCTACGTCGTCAACCGAAGAACCGTCGTCGACCAGGCCACACGCGAAGCGGAGCTCCTGCGCGACCCCCACAAACTCAAAGACGCGCAGCTTCAAGACTTGTGGCGCGACCTGCACTCTCTGGGGATCCAAGATGCGCGTGGTCTGCGCCACCTTGAGGCTCCGTTCGCGATCAGCACCCTCCGCGGCCAATTCGCGGACAACGCGGAGTGGAGAACTGATCCGGCTCGGCCGGCGATCATCGTTGGCACGGTCGACATGATCGGCAGCCGCCTCCTCTTCTCGGGCTACGGGCGGGGCTTCAAGGCGCGACCGCTCCACGCCGGGTTCCTTGCCCAAGACACGCTCCTGGTCCACGATGAGGCGCACCTGGAGCCCGCGTTCCAGGAGCTTGTCACGGCCATCGAGTCCGAGCAGCGGAAGGCAGAGGGCACGTTGAGAGACGGCTTCAGGCGGCTCCGCGTCATGGCGCTCACGGCCACATCGCGCGGAGCTGAGGAACGGCCGGAAGGTATGACGCTTCGCCTCGGTGATGCAGACCGCAAGAACGCCGTGGTTCGGGAGCGCATCGGCGCCAAGAAGGGCATCGCGTTTCATCCTCAGGAAGAGAAAAGTGTTGCTGAACAGATTGCCAACCTGGCTCTGGCCCACAAGGACCGCGGTCAAGCGATTCTCGTCTTCGTCCGCAGAGTGGAAGACGTTGCAACGGTCATCAAGAAGCTTCCGGCCGACAGCTACGCGACTCTCACGGGCACGATGCGCGGACGCGAGCGCGATCAGTTGAAAAAGACGAACCCGATCTTTGCTCGCTTCGATCCCAAGTCGGAGGTGCCCGAAACCGACGTTCGGAAGGGCACCGTCTACCTCGTCTGCACATCCGCTGGCGAGGTCGGCGTCGACATGTCGGCCGATCACCTCGTGTGCGATTTGACGCCGTTCGACAGCATGGCGCAGCGCTTCGGACGCGTGAATCGCTTTGGAGGCGGTGACGCCAGGATCGATATCGTCCACGCCACAGACGAGTCGCCGCCGAAGCGAGACTCGAAGAAGAAGAGCAAGGCGAAGAACGATTTCGACGTTGCGTGTGAGCGCACGCGCGCGCTCTTGCAGAGCCTGCCCTTGCAGAAGCTGCCCAGAGAAGATGCGCGGCATGACGCGAGCCCGGTAGCACTGAGCGAGATCTCTGCGAAGGAACGTCAAGAGGCGTTCACGCCAGCACCGGTCATCCTCCCGGTGACTGACATCCTCTTCGACGCGTGGGCGTTGACGTCGATTCGCGAGAAATTCCCCGGGAGGCCCCCCGTCGCCGACTGGCTACACGGGGTGCCTCAAGAGTGGGACCCGCCGGAGACCTATGTCGCGTGGCGCGACGAGGTCGAGCTACTCAGCGAGGAACTGCTCGAGAAGTACAGGCCGCAAGACCTCCTCGAGGATTATCCGCTGAAGCCCCACGAACTTCTGCGCGACCGCACGGATCGCGTGTTCAAGCAGATCGAGGCGATCGCAAAACGGTGCGAGGACAGACTCGCATGGCTGATCGACTCCGATGGACGAGTCCGCTGGCTGCCCTTGTCCGACCTCGTGGCGAAGGACGGCCAGAACAAGCCGCGCATCAACCTCGCCTACTGTACCGTGCTGCTTCCACCGCGCGTTGGCGGCCTCGAAGCGAGCGGCCTGCTCCGCGGCGAGGCCGACTTCGAGGACGGACTGCGGTACGACGTGGCCGACGAGTGGCTCGATGAGAAGGATCGAAGTCGCCGGTGCCGACTGGACGGTGATGCTGCGGACGACGATGAGGAGAAGCTCGCGAGGCGAAAAGGCATGCGGCTCGTCTGCACCATCCATCTCCGTGAAGATGCGGAGTCGGAGGACGACGAGACGGACGGCGATTCAGACGCGAACGCGCGTCGCGTGTGGCGTTGGTACGTCAGACCGCAGTTTGCCGACGACGACGGTTCACGAACGGCGACGAAGCCGCAGACCCTCCCATTTCATCTGGAGTCTGCCGAGCATTTCGCGCGCGAGATCGTCACGCGGCTTGGTCTGAAGGAACCGGAGACGTCCGCGGTCGTGTGGGCAGCGCGCTTTCACGACCTCGGGAAAACTCGAGCGCTCTGGCAGCGTTCGATAGGCAATCGCGACCCGGACAAGGTGCTCGCCAAGTCCGGAGGCAAAGGATCACGCGAGACAACGGGCTATCGCCACGAGTTCGGCTCGCTGTTCGACCTAGAGCAGCAACCCGAGTTCCTCAAGCTTCCCGACGAAGCGCAGGAGCTCGCTCGACACATCATCGCGACGCACCACGGCCGTGCGAGACCGCACTTCTCCACCGAGGAAGCGTTCGATCCGAACCACTCCGACAAGGCGTCCGCCGCAATCGCGCGCGAAGTACCGAGGCGCTTCGCCCGTCTTCAGCGGAAATATGGGCGCTGGGGGCTGGCCTACCTCGAGTCGCTGGTACGGGCGGCCGACGCGCTGGCGTCGCAGGTGCTCGAGAGTGACGCACATAACACGCCCTCGGGTCAGATGGCTGCGGAATGACCACGATGCCCGAGGCTCACATTCGCGTTCGAGTCGATCCGACAAACCCGGGGCAGTTCTTCGCGTGCTGTGGGCTACTGGAGCTCGCCGATCGATTGTGGAGCGGTGCTGAAGGGTGGTTCGCGGATGGAGGAGGCATTTTCTGCGTTTCTCCGACCGATGCCCTGTCCTCGTTGAGCACGACCGCAGCTTCGCTCATCGACCGCCTCCGGTCATGCCGACTCGAGAACACGATGACGCTCGAACAGTTCGGGCGCCGCGGCATGCTCTCGGCCATGGGAAAGACCAAATTGGCGGCGGACGGCGCGTTGGAACTAGAGATGAAGTCGCTCCATAAACTCTGGCGAGAGGCTCCCCTGGTCCTTCACGAACCCTTCCACCTGCGGCTCGATTGGTTCACCGACAAGCGCGCCGGGGGCGACACGTTCAAAACGTGGGCAGGTCAACAATCGGTGATCGACATCGCGCGCGGCCTCAAGGCAGCCGTCGACGGCGCGGCCTGGAACGAACCGCATCTGGATTGGCTCTTCGCGCGCACGAGCTGCGAAGGTCTTCCGTTCAACTTCGATGCTGACCAAGGTGCGATGGGCTCCGATCGGGACATCGGATTCAGCTTTGACCCGCTGAAGAGCATCCACGTTCGGATTCGACCACTGGTGGAACTCCTCGCGTTCGTGGGCCTTCAGCGATTTCGGCCATTCAAGCCAGGGAAGGACAACCGATATCGCTTCTCCCTCTGGTTCGACCCGCTGGTCCCATCTCTCGCCGGCGCCGCTTGCTGCGGACTACTCGAATCTCCCAGCGCGACGAACTTCGAGTTTCGGCTTCTGTACCGAACAAAGTATCTGAAGAGCTTTCTTCCCGCCATTCCAGGAGGAGATCAGACATGAACAACGTACCCGTCACGTGCTTCGACGATTGGCTCAAGGATAGTGGCCCCGTCGCGCTGGTGATTCGTGAGCACCTCATGCCCGTTGAGGGCGAGGACGGCGTCGTATTCCCCGCAACGTTTGCTGCCAGCGAAGACAAGACCTTCGAGGGCGGCTACAACATTGACGTCTTTGGCGAGGCGAACGTCTGCTTGATCGATAGTGTCGGCTCGCAGGCGAACCGGATCGAGCCGGTGTTTGCAAAGAACGGATATTCGGTCCTTGTGCCGCAGATCGTGGTGACGGCGGGCGAGAAGAAGATCAACCTGCTCGACGCGGGACATCGCGCGGGTGACGCGATCGTGCGCTGCTCGGCATTGCAAGAAAACCTCCGAAGCGCCTTCAAAGCCGACTTGAACGGCGACGCGGGACCCCTCGCCAGGATCGCGCCGACCTCGCTTGTATTCGGGGTCTGGGACTCCCGCGACACACAATGCAAGCGCCCTCGGCTCATCGCGTCGACGATCCGAGCCTACGACGTCAAGAAGCTGACGCGGTCAGCGCAATACAATCCTGCAACATCGTATGTCGATGATGAACTCCTCGAGGATTCAGGCGGGGACAAAAAGCTCAAGGATGCGCACGCCGAGCGCGGATTCGTTCACGTGCCAGCGTCCGGTTCTCACGGTGGCATCATCGCGACGGGCGGCATTCGACGGGATGCGACGCTCCACCTCGCGGCGCTTCGTCTCCTTGACGCCCCGGACAAGGACAAAAGCAAGCGCGAGGAGACGCTTGCTCTTCGTCGTTACATCCTGGGCCTCGCACTAACGGCGTTTACGTATTCGCCGTCGGGCTATCTACGGCAAGGTTGCAACCTCGTGCTGGATCCCGAGAAGAAGCGGGAGTTCAGGGCCGTCTACGGCGACGGTCGGCGGGAGGATGTCGTCATTCCGACCGCGCCCAAGGCCGCGGTGACACACGCGCTCGCCCTCGATTTCGCACGGGCGGCGGCAAAGGCCTACGAGGTCGGCAAAGACCGCGAGATCCCGTTCGACAAGGAGCTCGCGAAGAAGGACATCAGCGGCGACGCGAAGCCGCCGACATCGCCAAAGCCGGCCCGCAAGAGGGGATGAGGGGTGAACGAAAGCGTCATGTCTCTGCACTTCGCCCTATCGATCCAGTTCCTTGACCCCCGTTTTCACGGACGAGGCGACGGCGGGCACCCCGAGTGGCCGCCCTCGCCCCTTCGCGTCTTTCAAGCGCTCGTCGCAGCCGCTGGCGCGCGCCGGCGCGGCGAGGATCTTGCCGCTGAAGCCCCTGCGCTTCGGTGGCTCGAGGGACTCTCCGAGAAGACCCCTCCCATCATCGTCGCGCCAGCGGTCGAGACGCCGGGGGTCGGCTATCGACTCTCGGTTCCGAACAACGCGATGGACATCGTCGCGAGCGCCTGGGTCCGCGGCAACGATTCGAACTCCGGAGACGCCGATCCTCGCACGCATCGGACGATGAAGACCGTGCGGCCTACCCACCTCATGGGCGGCGACGTGGTGCATTTCCTCTGGCGGCTCCCCGAGGAGCGGACAAGAGAGGAGCACGGCCACGTCGAGGTGCTCGTGGGGCTCGCACGCAGCGTCGTCGCGCTCGGTTGGGGCGTCGACATGGTGGCAGGCAGCGCGGCGGTCCTCTCCGACGAGCAGGCGGCCAAGCTTCACGGCGAGCGATGGCTTCCGAGCGCCCGAGGCAACGACGGATGGCGCCTGCCCGTGATCGGGACGCTCGACGCGTTGATCGATCGGCATCAGCGCTTTCTCAACCGACTCGGAAACGATGGCGGCTTCACCGCGCCGCCGCCCCTCACCAGATTCAAAGTAGTCGGCTACCGACGGTCGGACGATCCCGCGGAGCGCGCGGTTGCCGCGTTCGCGCTTCGAGATCTCGAGACCGGCAGTTATCGTGCGTTCGATTCGGTTCGTCGGGGACTCACAGTGGCCGGGAGAATGCGCCACGCAACGTACGAGGTGGCCAAGGTCGCGACTCCGTGCGATTGGTCCGAATCGCAACTAGTAGCGTTCGTTCTCGGTCACGGAGAATCGAACGACGCAGCGCACGTGGCCGCGGGCGCAAGGCGCTTCGCCTACATGCCTTTGCCGAGCATCGAGTCGCTGGGACGTGGCGGCGAGCGCGTGGGCGCCATCCGTCGCGTTCTTATTTCGACGTTCGCGGAAGACTGCGACAGCGAAATCGCGTGGGCGCGTCGATCTCTCTCCGGAGAGGAATTGATCGACGAGCACACAAGGAAGGCGACCGCTGTCCTCGAAGCCATCGCGACGAAGGAACGTACGGTTCAACGCTACCTGGCGGCAGCCGATTCATGGGCGAGCGTCACGCCCGTCGTACTCCCCGGGTACGACGACCCACGTCACTATCGGAGACGCTTGCTGAAGGCGCCGCCCCCTGACGAGCAGAAACAGCTGCTTTCGCGCCTCTCCGATCGCATCGATGGCCTCGTCCGCAAAGCAATCGTGCAGGCCGGCTTCTCCGATGTCCTGGCCGAACATGCGGTTGTCGATTGGCGAAAGGTTGGCTATTGGCCTGGAGTCGATCTCGCGGACCGCTACGGAGTGCCGGATCACCTGAAGCGCTTTCCGCGCTATCACGTTCGTATTGGTTGGCGTACCGCGACCGGCCGGCCGACGCGCGTGCCGGGCCCGGTATGTATCGGTGGTGGTCGCTTCATCGGCCTGGGGCTCTTCGCTTCCCTATGACTCGAACGCGTCACGAAGGAGGAAACGCGGGGCCGCCGCCTGGCATCTTCCATCTCATCTTCATGCAGGACTTCGTCGTCGAGCTGCTGGAGCGCGGGCTGCGGCCGGAGGAAGCTCTCAAGTCCCCTGACCGGCGGCGAGGGCGAGTATGACCAAGCCGCTGACGTTCGCCGCCGTCAAGCGACTCGTCGCCGCGGGGGAGTCGGAGACGCTGGAGCTCAAGCGGACGACCGGCGAGCTGCGCGGGGCGGGGCAGACGCTCTGCGGGCTCCTCAACCAGCGCGGCGGCGTGGTCGTGTTCGGCGTCGCCGCGGACGGCAGGATCGCCGGCCAGGAGGTGAACGACGGCACGCTCCGCGACGTCGCGGCGGCGGTGCGCGACATCGACCCGGCGCCGCGGGTGGACGTCCGGCGCATCGAGGCCGGCGGCGGCCGCAGCCTGATCGTGCTTCGCGCGGACGCCGGCAGCGCGGCGCCCTACACCTACGACGGCCGGCCGTTCATCCGCCTCGGGAGCACGACGCGCCGGTGGGAGACGCTCCCGGCGACCAGCTGGTCCATCGCGGATCTGGATGCGGACGAGATCCGGCAGACGGTGGTCGAGGCGGTCGCCGCGAAGCGGCTCGCCGCAGTGCCCTCCGAGAAGCCTGAGGCGATCCTTCGACGGCTGAACCTCCTGGCCGACGGACACCCGACGCAGGCGGCGGTCGTGCTGTTCAGCAGGAACCCGCTCCCGCAGTTTCCGCAGTGCGAGATCCGGCTCGCGCGGTTCCGCGGGGTTGCGAAGTCCGAGTTCATCGACCACCGCCAGTTCCAGGGCCACGCCTTCGCGCTCCTGCGGCAGGCCGACGCGTTCTTCGACATGCACCTCCCCGTGGCGAGCCGGATCGTCTCCGGACGGATGCGCCGGGAGGACCGGCCCCAGTACCCGCCGGAGGCCCTGCGCGACGCGCTGGTGAACGCCCTCTGCCACCGCGACTACAGCGAGGCCGGGGCCTCCGTCGGCGTGGCGATCTTCGACGACCGGCTGGAGGTGTGGAGCTACGGGCGGCTGCCTGGCGGGCTCACAACGCAACAGCTCCTTGGCGATCATCCTTCCGTCCGCCGGAACGAGCTCATTG
>Ga0214472_10007766_pt1 | contig 11206 bp, 8 predicted proteins | sample RVTome_6_FD_207662 | JGI IMG/M metagenome (GOLD analysis project Ga0214472, IMG submission 207662) | Soil microbial communities from uranium-contaminated site in the Upper Colorado River Basin, Wyoming, United States - RVT140D175 | ecosystem: Environmental > Terrestrial > Soil > Contaminated >...
TTCCGCGCCGCCGAGCGGCTCGAACCGGCCGCGCGGGCGACGGCCGGTGGCGCCGAAGGCGAGCGGTGATGAGCGCGAGCAATGCGCCGCGCCGCAGGCGCGAGAGGATCTCGGCCATTCGCCTCCATCCTTTCGAGATCGTGTCGTTCGGCGCGGCGGCCGTGGCGATCGCGTTCCTGCGTTCCTACGAGCTCGACTACGGCTGGAACACCATCGCGTTCACGATCGGAGAGCTCGCCCACCGGATTCCGCTGATGCTGGTGGTCGGCGTTGCGCTGCGGGCGATCGCGACGTGGATCGTCGGCGAGCCGGTCGGCGCCTACCTGCGCTCGGTCGCCCGTCCGCGCTGGCTCGTCGAGTGGCTTCGTCTCGTCGCGGCCTTCGTGGCGTACATCTACGCCTACCTGTGGCTCAAGGTGTCGATTCCCCTGCTGCGACTGGACCTGTTCGACGCCGAGATCTGGCGGATCGATCGCTGGCTGCACGTGGGCGTCTCGCCGACGGTGTTCGCCATCGAACTGGTGGCGAACACGCCTCTGGCGTGGGCCATCGACCGCTACTACGCGTACTGGATCATCGTCATTCCGGTGTGGACGGCGTACGTCTATGCCGCGACCGGCGACAGCGAGCGGCGCCACTTCGCCCTCGGAGTCGCGATGCTGTGGGTCGCCGGTTCCTGGATCTACTTTCTGGTTCCCGCGGTCGGCCCCTGCTTCTGGTCGGAGGACTTCCTGGCGCCGGTGCGCGAGCAGATGCCGCTCGTCGCCAACACGCAGGCGGCGCTCTGGGTGCAGTACCGAAACCTCGCCGCGAGCGAGGGACGGACGATGCTGCTCCTGTCGCCGGCCCTCGGCGTGGCGGCGATGCCGAGCCTGCACGTCGGCGCCTACGTCTTCTTCGCGCTGTGGGCGAAGCGCCATGCGCGGCGCTGGTACCGAGTGTGGATCCTCGCCGCGGTCCTCGTCTTCTTCGGCTCGCTCGCCACCGCCTGGCATTACGCCGTCGACGGCTACGTCGGGGCCCTGCTCGCCTGGGCCGCGGTTCGGGTCGCCGACCGCCTCGAACCGGCGGCAGGCGAGAACCCTCCGGCGAGCTCGACCGAGGCGCCCGAGAGCGGCGCCGAGGTGGCGACGGGAGGTGCCCCCTGATCCGGCGCGCGCTGTTGCGGCCGCTCCCGTTCGAGCTCTTCACCTACGGGGCGACGCTCACCGCCGTCGCCTACCTGCGCTGGCGCGGCCTGCGCATGGACTGGCGCACCGTGGAGTTCATGGCCGGGCCGATGCTCGCACAGCTGCCGCGCGCGCTGGCGATCGGGCTCGTTCTGCACGCCGTCGTGCTCGCGCTCCGCCGCGAGCGGCCGGGAGAGTGGTTGCGCGCCGTCGCCACGCCCGCCTCACTGGTCGTCTGGCTGCGCGTCTGGCTGGCGACCATGGCGATGACCTACACCTACTCCTGGCTCAAGGTCTCGGTGCCGCTGCTGCGCTGGAGCGTGCTCGATCCGACGCTCTGGCAGCTCGACCGCTTCGTGCACTTCGGCCTCTCGCCGTCGATCTTCGCCGCCGAGCTGGTGGCGGGGACGCCGGTGGCGGGCTGGCTCGACCGCTGGTATGCGCTCTGGCTGACGACGGTGACCGGCATGCTCGCCTACGTCTTCCTGCACCCGCGGCTCGATCTCAGGCGCCACTTCGCCTTCGCCTGCGCCGCGCTGTGGATCACCGGCGCCGCGCTCTATTTCGCTCTCCCGGCGATCGGCCCCTGCTACGCCTTCGAGGAGCTCTTCCGCGAGGTGCGGACCGAGATGCCGCGCGCCGCCGCGGCGCAGGCGACGCTGTGGGAGAACTACGCGCGGCTCGTCGCCGGGCGCGACGGCAGCTTGAAGCAGTTCAATCCCTACCTGGGCGTCGGCGCGCTGCCCAGCCTGCACGTCGGCGCGCAAGTGCTCTTCGCGCTGTGGGCGCGGCGCCACGCCCGGCGGCTCTTCGTGCCGCTCGCCGCCGCCGCGGCGCTCACCTTCCTCGCCTCGCTGGCGAGCGGCTGGCACTACGCGGTCGACGGCTACCTCGGAGCGCTGCTCGCGATCGCCGCGCTCGCCGCCGCCGACCGTTGCGAGCCGCTGGCAGAGGCGAATCGGGGAGCGGCCGCGGCGCCTCCGCGAGCGTCCTCGACGTGATCCGCCGCGCCATGTTCGCGACGGTGCGGCTCGAAGTCGTCGTGTTGGCGACCGCCGCGGTCGCCATCGTCTTTCTGCGTTGGCACGGCGTGCGGCTGGGCCGGGGCACGGTCGAGATCCTGGTCGGCACCATGCTGGCGCGATGGCCGGGCGTGCTGCTCGCCGGGGCCGTGCTCCAGGCGGCGGCCCACCTGCTCGGCCGGCGGTCGCTGGTCGGCTGGGTCCGCGGCTTCGTGACGGGGAGCTCGCTCGTCGCGTTCGGGCGCGCGTGGCTGGCTCTCGCCGTGATGAGCTGCGTCTACTTCGGGCTCAAGATCGCCGTGCCGCTCACCAACCCGGCGCTGTGGGACGGCGAGCTGTGGGCGCTCGACCGCTTCCTTCACTTCGGGGTCTCGCCCTCGATCTTCGCCGTCGAGCTCTTCGCCGGCACGCCGCTCGTCGCCTGGATCGACTACTGGTACCTCCTCTGGCTGACGACGATCGTGGTCACGCAGGCGTACGTTCTCCTCGATCCCGTCCGCGAGAGGCGTGTGCACTTCGCCCTCGCCTGCGTCCTGCTCTGGCTCGGCGCGGCGTGGGTCTACGTCGCGCTGCCCGCGCTGGGCCCGTGCTACTTCGTGCCCGAGGTCTTCGACGCGGTGCGCGAGTCGATGCCCGGGGCGCGGCTGATCCAGCAGAGTCTGTGGACGACCTACGCGCAGGTGCTCGCCGCGCGCGGCTCCGGCGCGGCGCTCGAAATCAACCCGTTCCTCGCCGTGGCGGCGCTGCCCTCGGTCCACGTCGGGGCGCACTTCATGTTCACGCTGTGGGCTCGCCGCCACGCGCCGCGGCTGTGGCCCGTCTTCGCCGTCGCGACCGCGCTCACCTTCGTCGGCTCGCTCCTCACCGGCTGGCACTACGCGGTCGACGCCTACCTCGGCATGCTGCTCGCCTGGGGCGCCGTCCGCGTCGCCGACCGCTGGGCGCCGGTGCCGGTCTCAGCCGCGCCGCCGCTCGGGGGCCAGCGCGCTCGCCAGCAGCAGGCCGGCGACCAGGGAGACGGCGATGAGCAGCATGCGGAAGGCGGCCTCGACGCCGAGCACGACGTCGCGCTCGAGCAGCGAGGCGAGGCTGCGATAACCGATCGCGCCGGGGACGAGGAGCAGGATCGCGGGCACCAGCGGCAGCGTCGAGGGGCGGCCGGTGCGGCGCTCGTAGAAGCTGCTCGCGAGCCCGATGGCGAGAGCGCCGAGGAAGGTGCCGAGCTCGGGTGAGAGCCAGACGGCGCCGAGACGTCCGCCCTGGTAGCCGACGACGCCGATGAGCAGGACCCACGGCGCCGCCGAGAGCGGGGCGCGGAAGAGCACGGTGAGCGCGAGCGGCGCCACGGCGAGGGCGACGAGCTCGGTCCACGGGGGAGCGCTCGACGGGACGACGATGGCGGCGGCGCCGAAGGCGAGCTCGCCGAGGCGGCTGCCGAGGGCGGTGCCGAAGGTGAGCGTCAGAAACACGACGAGGGCGCTCGCGAAGCGCGCCGTGCCGGCCGACAGGTGGCGCAGCGCGAGCTCGGAGAGCGCCACGGTCAAGGTGAATCCCGGGATCAGGACGATGATGCCGGCGAGCGTCGCGACATAGATCGAGAGCGGCGGCCAGGCGACGGCGGCACCGGTGGCGAGGAAGGCGGCGAGGGCGGCGGCGAGCGGCTCGAGCAGCCGCGAGCTCCGCCGCTGCCGCTCGAGTTGCCGCGCGAGCACGCCGGTCGTGAGCCCGAGCGCGGCGCCTACCGCGATCTCGCGCGGCCCGCCGCCCAGGAAGACCGCCGTCGCGCCCGAGGAGACGCCCCACGAAAGATGTACGAGCCACGCCGGATAGGGCGCCGGCCGTTTCGCCATCGCGGCCACCTGCTCGAGGGCGGCGGCCGGTGCGAGGGCGCCGTCGGCGATGCGGTCGAGCAGGTCGGCGAGGGCGGCGAGCCGGCCGAGGTCGACGCTCGCCGGCTCGACGCGCTCGAGGTGCGTGCGCTGCTCGGCGCCCTCGCCGAAGGCGAAGAAGAGCGAGGTCGGTGTGGAGAAAAACTGCGCAGCGAGCCCGAGGCGTGCCGCGACGCGGCCGAGCGCCTCCTCGAGCTGCGGCGTCGGATAGCCGGTCTCGTGGAGGGCGCGGCCGAGGCGAATGAGCAGATCGAGGCCGGCAGTCGAAGCGGTGGCAGTGGACGTCACGGCGACCCCGGCGAGGCGGCGGCCAGCCTAGCAAACGCAGCGCGGCCGGCCGGCGAGTGCGTAGACTCCGCCGGATGGACGCGGCGCCGCCCCTGGTCGAGATCGCCCGTGCCCTCGCCGGGAGCGTTCCGTTCCGCGCCCTCTCGACGGCGGTCGCGCGCGGCCGCGGCGTCGCCACGCGACTTCCCCCGGGCGCGGCGGCGTGGGTCGGCGAGCAGCTGCGGGCCGAGCTCGGGCGGCCGCTGCTCGTCGTCGTGCCGCACGAGTCGGAGGCGCGTGCCTGGCTCGAGGGAGCGCGCCTCGTCGCGGGCAGTGAGACGACGGTTCACTTCCCGGCCCCGTCGCTCTCGCCGTACCAGGAGATCGATGCCTCCCTCGGCGTGCGCGCCGAGGAGGTGGTGGCACTCGCGCGGGCGGCGGCCGGCGTGGCCACGTCGCTGGTGGCGACGCCGCGCGCGCTCTTCCGGCGGTTGCCCGAGCCGGCGCGCTTGGCCGGGATCGAGCTCGTGCGCGGCGGCGAGATCGACGCCGACGAGCTGGCGCACCGACTCGCCGCCCTCGGTTATCGGCGCGTCGATCTCGTCGACGAGCCGGGCGATTTCGCGGTGCGCGGCGAGGTCGTCGATCTGTGGCCGGCGGGCGAGAGCGCTCCCGTGCGGCTCGACCGCTTCGGCGACGAGATCGAGAGCCTGCGGCAGTTCGATGTCGAGACGCAGCGCTCGGCGGAGGAGCTCGCGACGGCGCGCGTCCTGCCCCTGGCGCTCTTCCCCGCCGACGCCGGAGCGGCGCGCCGTCTGGCACGAGCGCTGATGGCGCTCGTCGACGAGAGCGACGAGGGCGAGAGCGCCGAGCTCGTCGCCGCGCTCGAGGAGGGGCGGGGTTTCCCCGGCTGGGAGAACTTCCTGCCGCTCGCCGAGCCGGCGACGCGGACACTCGCCGAGGTGATGCCCGGCGCGCTCGTCGCCGTCTACGACCCGGGAGCGGTGGCGGCGGAGGTCGAGCAGCACGCGGCGCGTCTCGCCGACGAGCTCGCCGCGCGGCGAGCGCACGGCCGCTTCGCCGTGGCGCCGGAGCTCGTCGAGCACCCCGTCGCGGCGGTGCGCGCGCTGCTCGCCCGCGCCGAGTGGCTGGTCGAGCCGCTCGCCGGGCGCGACGCCGTCGATTTCGGAGCCGCCCCGAGCGAGCTCTTCCACGGCCAGCTGCCCCGCTTTCCGCAGGAGGTTGCGGGGGCGCGCTGGCGCGGCGAGCGCGTGCTGCTGGTCGCCGCCGAGGAGCGCTTCGCCGCCCTGGGCGAGCTGCTCGCGGCGCGCGGCGTCGCGCCCGACGCGCGCGGCGTCGAGCTCGTCGCCGGCGAGCTCGAGCGCGGCTTCCGGCTGCCGGCCGCGGGCGCCGTGATCTACGGCGAGGCGCAGCTGCTGACGCGCGCGCGCGGCGAGACGCGGCGGGCGCGCAGCAGGTTCGGCCCCTTCGTCTCCGGCCTGCGCGACCTGCGTCTCGGCGACTACGTCGTGCACGCCGATCACGGCATCGGCCAGTTCGTCGGGCTACGCACGGTGGCCGCCGCGGCCCCCGAGGTCGAGCTGCCGCCGATCCTGCGCGGCGGCGCGCCGCCGGCGGCGCCCGAGAGCGAGGCGGTCGAGATCGCCTACGCCGGCGCCAGGCGGCTCTTCGTGCCCATCGATCGCCTGCATCTGGTGCAGAAGTACGGCGGCATTGAAGGCATCGCGCCGCGCCTCGACCAGCTCGGCGGCACGTCGTGGAACCGCACCAAATCGCGGGTCAAGCGCGCGCTCGAGGAGATGGCCGACGAGCTGCTCAAGCTCTACGCCGAGCGCCAGCTGGCGCGCGCGCCAATCCTCGCCGGCGACACCGATCTCGAGCGCCAGTTCGCCGCGGCCTTCCCCTACGAGGAGACGCCGGACCAGGCCGAGGCGATCGCCACCATCCTCGCCGACCTCGAGAAGAGCCGGCCGATGGATCGCCTGCTCGTCGGCGACGTCGGCTTCGGCAAGACCGAAGTGGCGATGCGGGCGGCTTTTCGCGCCGTCGACTCCGGCTACCAGGTGGCGGTGCTGGCGCCGACGACGATCCTCGCCGACCAACACCTCGAGACCTTCGCCGAGCGCTTCGAAGGCTTCGCCGTCATCGTCGAGCGCATCTCGCGGCTGCGCACCGGCAAGGACCTGGCCGAGCTCAGGGAGCGCGTCGCGCAGGGCAAGATCGACATTCTGATCGGCACCCACCGCGTGCTCTCGCGCGACATCGGCTTCCGGCGCCTCGGGCTGCTCGTCGTCGACGAGGAGCAGCGCTTCGGCGTCGCCCAGAAGGAGCGCCTGAAGCAGTTCAAGCGCGACGTCCACGTGCTGGCGATGACAGCGACGCCGCTGCCGCGCACGCTCCAGCTCTCGCTCGCCGGCGTGCGCGACATCTCGGTGATCGAGACGCCGCCCAAGGACCGCATGGCGGTGGAGACTGCCGTGCTGCCGTACTCGGACGAGCTCGTGCGCGAGGCGATCGAGTTCGAGCTCTCGCGCGGCGGCCAGGTCTACTACGTCGACAACCGCGTCGAGTCGATCGAGGAGCGTGCCGTGCACCTGCGCGAGCTGGTGCCCGGGCTGCGCATCACGGTCGGCCACGGCCAGCTCGACGAGCACGAGCTCTACCGCCGCATGCACGCCTTCACGGCGCGCGAGCACGACTTGCTGCTGGCCACGACCATCATCGAGAACGGCATCGACATCCCGTCGGTCAACACCATGATCGTGCACCGCGCCGACCGCTTCGGGCTGGCCCAGCTCTACCAGCTGCGCGGCCGCGTCGGGCGGAGCCGCGAGCTCGGCTACTGCTACCTGCTGGTGCCATCCGACCGCACGCTGGCGCCCGACGCGCGCAAGCGGCTCGAGGCGCTGCGCGACTTCACCGAGCTCGGCGCCGGCTTCCGCATCGCGGCGCGCGACCTCGAGATCCGCGGCGCGGGGAACCTGCTCGGCGCCGAGCAGAGCGGGCACATCGCCGAGCTCGGCATCGAGACCTACCTGCGCATGCTCGAGGAGACGGTGCGCGAGCTCAAGGGCGAGGCGGCGGCGGAGGGGCCGTCGACGGCGCTCGACCTGCCGGTGCCGGTGGCCATCCCGCGCAGCTACATCGCCGACGAGAACCTGCGCCTCGAGATCTACCGCAAGCTCGCCGCCGCCGAGGCGCCGCGCGAGGAGCTCCTCGCCGAGCTCGCCGACCGCTTCGGCCGGCCGCCGGCGGCGGTCGAGATGCTGCTCGATCTCGCGGCCCTGAAGCGCGACGCCGAGCGGCTGCGCATCCAGTCGATCTCGGCCGGCGCCGGCCGGCTCACCTTCCGGCTGCGGCGCGACTCGCGCGTCGACGTCGACCAGCTCATCCGCTTCGTCTCCGAGCGCCGCGGCTCCAGCTTCAGCCCATCGGGCGTGCTGACCCTGCCGCTCGCCGCCGGCGAGAGCGTGCTCGACGCGGCGTCCTCGACGCTGCGGGGGATCGCGCCGTGAGGCGGCGCCGAGCGTGCGCGGCGGTGCTGCTCGGCGCGGCGCTCGCGTGCGGCGGCGAGCCGCACCTCGTCGGCCCCGACGTCATCGCGCGCATCGACGCGGAGGAGATCGCGCACGCCCGGTTCAGCAGCTATCTGCAGTCGAACCTCGGCGAGCCCGGGGGCGCGCTCGAGAGCGAGGCGCTGTCGAGCCTGCTCGACCGCTTCCTCGACGAGCTGTTGCTCGTGCGCCTGGCCGGCGACCGCGCTCTGGTGGCCGGGGTGCCGTCGGCGGCCGAGGCGGTCGAGGCCCTGTTGCGCTCCGATCCCGCGCCGCCAATCACGGAAACCGCGATCGTCTCCTACTTCGCCGCGCACGCCGACGAGCTGCGCGAGCCCGAGAAGGTCGTGCTGCGCGTCATCCGCACCGAGGAGCGGGCGGCGGCCGAGCGCGCGCGCCGCGAGCTCGCCGCGGGCGCCGATTTCGCGGTGGTGGCGCGGCGGTTGTCGATCGACCCGGCCGCCGCGCAGGGCGGTGCGCAAGGCGCACTCGGGCGCGACGATCTGCCGACGGCTCTGGCCGACGCGGCCTTCCGGCTGGCACCGGGCCGCGTGTCGGAAATCCTCTCGACACCCTCCGGCTTCTACCTCCTGCGCGTCGACGAGCGTCTGCCCGAAAGGGTGCCGGCGCTCGACGAAGTGCGCGACGAGATCCGCCGCCGGCTGGTGGGCGCGCGCGCCGACCGCGCGCTCGAGCGCTTCGTCGCCGAGGCGCGGAGCCGGTATGCTGTGCAGGTGTTCGACCGCAACCTTCCCTTCGTCTACAGCGGGCAATTCCCCGTCTCGAGGCCGTATGAGAATCGCTAGCGCGCTCGCGCCCGCGCTCGCCCTCCTCGTCGGCGCCGCCGCGGCGGGCGAGGAGATCAACCGCGTCGTGCTGCGCGTCAACGACCGCATCGCCACCCTGCACGAATACGAGGAGCGCCGGGAGTCGCGGCTCGCGGCGCTCGCCTCCGCCTCGGAGCTCGCGGTCGAGGAGCGCCGTCGTCTCGCCGCCGAGGCCGGCAGAGCCACGATGCGCGAGCTCTTCGAGGAGCTCCTCATTCTCTCTCGCGCGCAGCAGCTGCACGTCGAGGCGACGCCCGCCAAGGTCGACCGCGCCGTCGACCAAGCGCGCCGTCGCTTCGGCTTCGAGTCCGACGAGGAGCTCGCCGAAGCGCTTTCCCGCTCGGGCGGCACGATGACGGAGTTCCGCGACCGCATGGCACGCAACATTCTCTTTTCCGAAGTGGTGCAGAAGGAGGTCACGCCGCACGTCGAGGTCGACGACGAGGAGGTCGCGCGCTACTGGCGCGACCACCCGGAGGAGTTCGCCGTGCCCGAGCGGCGCCAGGTGCGCGAGGCGGTGGTGCGCGACGACGGCGGGCGACCGCCGGCCGAGCGCGCGGAGCTGGCGCGGCGCATCCGCGACGCGCTCGTCGCCGGAAGATCGCTCGCGGAGGCCGTCGCCGAAGCAGGCGCCGGCGAGGGCGACGTGCTGGTGCTCGATCACGAGTGGATCGAGCGCGGGACGCTCGACGCGACGCTCGAAGCGGCGGTTTGGGAGCTCGCCGCCGGCGGCGTCGCCGGCCCGCTGCCGGCGCGCGGTGGGCTGCACGTGCTGCACCTCGTCGCGGTCGAGCCGGCCGGCCAGAAGCCGCTCGAGAGCGTGCGAGAGCAGGTCCTCGCCCGTCTGCGCGAGGTGCGGTTCGAGGCCGAGAGCCGCGAATTCCTCGACGAGCTGGCGCGCAGCGCCTACGTCGTCGAGCGCCTGCCCGAGGACGCCGTCGGCTACCGCGACGTGGCTCCTGTGGAGCGCGATCCGCTGCGCGAGCTGCTGCGCGGCGCGGCGCCGGAGGAGCGGCCGCAGACGCCCGCGGAGGCGCCCGAGGACGCTGCGGGCGCGCCGCCTCCTTCGGCGTAAACCGAGCGCAAACGAAGCGGGCCTCGGCGCCTCCCGGATCCCCTCCCGCGCCGCCGCCGTGAAGCCCTGATTTCACGCCGATCCCGGAGTGTTTCGAAGTGGTGGGAAAAAATGGACAAAAGTGGAAATTCTCTCTACACTCGCCGCATTCCTGACCGGTTTGACAGGAGCGAAGGATGTTCCGGGGGAGCAGGGTTGCCACCATCGACGACAAGGGGCGCCTCAAGGTGCCGACGGAGTTCCGCCGTCTGCTCGAGGAGCGCTACGGCGCGGAGTTCTTCGCCACCTCGGTACGCGGCGACAAGGCGCTCGTCTACCCGCTGCCCGTCTGGGAGGAGATCGAAGCGCGACTGGCGGCGATGCCATCGACCGATCCCACGCGCCAGCGCTTCCTCGAGCGCGTCAACTACTTCGGCGCGCAGGTGAGCCTCGACGCGCAGGGGCGGCTGCTCCTGCCGCCGATCCTGCGCGAGCGCGCCGCGATGACCGGCGAGGTCGTGGTCAGCGCGCACATCGATCACCTCGAAGTGTGGAACCGCGAGCGCCTCGAGCACCGCTTCGACGAGAACCCGTTCGACGACGACGACTTCCGCGCCCTCGCCGAGCGCGGCATCTGATCTCGGTGAGCGCTTGGATGCCGTCCATCTGCCGGTCCTCCGCCGCGAAGCGCTCGACTGGCTCGCCGTCGAGCGCGGCGGGCTCTATGTCGACGCGACGCTCGGCCTCGGCGGCCACGCCGAGGCGATCCTCGACGCTGCGAGCGCGACGCGCGTCGTCGGCATCGACCGCGATCCGCAGGCGCGCTCGCTCGCCGCGCGGCGCCTCGAGCGCTTCGGCGACCGCGTCGAGATCCACGCTGGCGACTTCGCCGCGCTCGGCGACGTCCTGGCGGGCAGGAGCGCGGCGGGCGTGCTCGCCGATCTCGGCGTCTCGTCGCTGCAGCTCGACCGCGCCGAGCGCGGCTTCTCGTTCCGACGCGACGGGCCCCTCGACATGCGCATGGCGGACAGCGGCGAGTCGGCAGCCGAGCTCTTGAACCGCAGCACGGAGGCGGAATTGACGACGATCTTTCGTCAGCTGGGAGAGGAGCCGGAGGCGAGGCGCGTCGCCCGCGCCGTCGTCGCAGCGCGCCGTGACGGGCCGATCGAGACCACCGGCGAGCTGGCCGAGGTCGTGCGCCACGCCAAACGCGCGCGGCCGGCACGCATCGATCCCGCGACGCGCGTCTTCCAGGCGCTGCGCATCGCCGTCAACCGCGAGCTCGATTCGCTCGCCGAGTTGCTCGACTGCGCCGTCGACCTGCTCGACCGCGACGGGCGCCTGGTGGTCATCTCCTACCACTCGCTCGAGGACCGCATCGTCAAGAACCGCCTGCGCGATCT
>Ga0214472_10007767_pt1 | contig 11206 bp, 7 predicted proteins | sample RVTome_6_FD_207662 | JGI IMG/M metagenome (GOLD analysis project Ga0214472, IMG submission 207662) | Soil microbial communities from uranium-contaminated site in the Upper Colorado River Basin, Wyoming, United States - RVT140D175 | ecosystem: Environmental > Terrestrial > Soil > Contaminated >...
GGGCAACTCTTTTTAATCGGCCGCCAGTCATAGTGAAGGGACCGGTATCAACCAACGTAACTTTCCATGGTTCGGCGTACCGCTGATGAACTTGCATGGAATTATCGGTCATATCAAAGGTAACATCGGACATATGTAAAAAATAATTGGCGAAATATTCCTTGATAACATAACCTTTATAGCCGCAGCAGACTATGAAATCGTTGATACCGTGAGTGGCATAGATTTTCATGATGTGCCATAGAATCGGCTTACCTCCAATCTCAATCATGGGTTTTGGGCGTAGCGATGTCTCTTCGCTAATCCTTGTCCCCAAGCCTCCTGCAAGAATGACAGCTTTCATATAGGCCTCTTTTTTTGTAATTCTAAAATTCGAAATGTAAATGTATGCTTCATAAAAAATCAAAGTACCAGGCAAAATATTGCCTACAAACAACAACTAAATAATATGTTGATTATACGTTGGCATCTTGATGCTTCTGTTTGCGAAGGAAGATCCATATGAATATAGAATTACTGCATAATACAATTGATGGAAAGCAGTAACGAACCTCACCAGTTCCTGAAATAATTAAAAACGGCAGGATGTATAGGAGTGCTGCAACGTAAGAACAATAAGAAAAAATCTTAAATTCACGACGTATAAAACTGTTCCTAAAGGTAAAAAACACAGAGAGAGATGATAGCAAAAATATAAACCACGGCTTTCCAAGAAATGAATTCGATGCTAATCGAATATATTCAAGCGTAATGTTAGTTATACGTCTGTCTTGAAATTCTATACCAAATGGATTTTTATCAATTCTATTGAAATGAGTGGGTTCATAAGTTGCATGATTTTTAGCTCCAATAATTTCAGAAAACAAATCCCATCTGAATCTCATGTAAGCTATTGGATGATCGGTAATGGCGGCCAACCATGCATTAACAACCTCTGTTCTTCCAAGCTTCATCGGATTAATCGTAACAATATTTCCCAATGATCTATTTTGGGCCTTCATTGCCTGCCCGCCAAGTGAACTGTAAATTCTATCTATGTCAGATATTGGGATTTTGGGCAAAGAAACAGATTCAGCCGAATTAATTGGCACCAATGAAACACGAGACCATCCAGAAATCCCAATGAGGTCTACACCTATAATCGCAAGCACTATATTGTTAGATTCTAATTTATGAAAACTAGGAAAGCCGTAGGTATTAATCACCTTATTACTGGCCACCATACAAATAACAATGGAAATGAATATTACTGCCCTGACCTTCCAACCTTGACTTTTGCAAAAAACAATCAGCCAGTAAGATACCAGAATAACAGTTGAAGTGATGGCATTAAGTCTTATCCATGTTCCAACTATTAACAATAATAGCGAGGCCCATTTCGCCACTTGGTAGTAAATGTCTTTATTTTCTTCTTGGCTGGCCCAAAATATCATTGTGACAGAAAACATCATTAAAGACGTCAAGGTAACATCTTTCCAAAGCACTAACATGCAACCGATAACAGTGGGCATCATAACAACAGAAAGTATTGAGATTACGGAAGTAATCAAACCGGCCCCAATCATGCGGAGAATCAGTGCTAAACTTAATAATGTAATAAAATTTTGAGCCTGAAGCATCAAGGGTAGCCCATGGCCAGTAATATCAAAGAGCCTTAATATGTACACTGGTGCGGCTGGAAATATACCACCTCGAACACTTGACCTTGCCTCTTCAAGCATTCGAATGCTGTCATACGACATGAACCCAGGGTAGCAAATTACCAAAATGCCCAGACTCAACAAAATAGGAACTGAAAAGGTAGCAAGTTTACTGAGCTTCATTGTAAATATCCAAAGTAACATTTATAGAATCGCACGCTTTCACAAGAGAGCCTTCCTTAGCCATCAATCATTTCTTGACGATTATTTTTGAAGTGTTCTGGCACTTGAAATTTTTTTCATCTTTATGCAGGATCACTTCCAGCAGGTACTTTCCTGTGGGCACATCAGATAAATCAATTGCAACAATATAGCCCGTATCAACAGATGCCGGATTCTTAAAAAACTCAGCTACGTCTGGCCTTTTTTTCTTAGTGGCAGTGGCAAAAAGACGGGTGCCCTGAGCTGAAGCACTCTTCAGAGCAATAGCTATATCAGATGCAACAACACCATCCTTTACTGAAATTGCACCCCATCCAGAAATTTTCAGAGCTGGGTCAGTCCGCCTGACAGTATGACTTTGGAGTCCTTCACCTGGATTTTCGTTGATACTATCAATATGGCAATCACCGCCAAGAAGAATCTCTGGGTTAATCGAATCACTCCAAGCTGGTTTGTAGGACATTTTCACACTGTCAGCAGGCAGATGACCCGGGTATTCGCTGCACCCAGATAGAAACAGTCCTAGCAAACCAATCAGACACATTTTTTTCATTTTTCACTACTCCACAATAGATTAACCATTGTCTATTTTGGCCAATTTAGCTACATCGCACGCGCCAGATATGATGGCTCTTCGCATATCACGAATCCGGTGTTCACAAAGCAAATACTCTGGATTTGCGAGAATCGCTCGGCGTTCCTCCCCTTCTTTGACGGCAAGTGTATGTGATCGGTCATTACTGTGAATATAGTCTCCGATATAAAAATTTTCAGATAGACTATCCCAGTCGACATTATCTTTTGTGAAAAGCTGCAGAGTCAAAAGATAATCTTCCATGTATTGTTGGTCCTCAAAGTAGACGATTGAGCTTAAATCCAGCTGTTTCAAATCCAACATGAAACTATGCAGCGGTGCATGATTATGGCAAACGAACTCTTCATACGAGTAGCCATACTCGTAAGTACGAGTTCTATTTATAAACTGTCCACTTTCCGAATTGTAACTAGTAGAATAGACCCGCCCAAAAGACACCGCCTTGCCTGTTTTTTCCAATCTGTCAATCAACCAACCGTAGGCGTGTGGCAGCAGTAAGTCGTCAAAGTCGAGGAAAGCTGCATAGCGGGTTTTTACTTTCTTTAGCGATTCATTCAGCATTTGAGAACGCAAATCTCCCTTGCCGTTTTGAGACTGATAAAGATGCACCTGAGGATCGAAACCCTTTGCCCATGGAATGTCACTTAATGTATTTTTCAGTGCCGCAATTTGCTGATCGCTGAGATCCTGTGCGGCGATAAATGGTATCACAACACAATTCATCATGGCTGACAAACAGTACAAAGCGTTTTTCAGTTCGTTGATATCAGCTGATTTGTGAAATCGTACAATCGTTGTTACTACAGGCTTCTTGCTATTTGGTTGTAGACTCGGGTTGACTTCAATGCAATGCGCATCTGTACGCATCCTGAAGTTTTTATAGCCAATTTTTTCTGCTGTTTTTGGCAAAAGTAACAGCGGTGCAGTATAAGCAATGAACGAATAAACTGAACCGTTTTCGGTGATCTCAATAAAAGGGAAATTTCTATTATAGCTATTTGCAATCACCGCTGAGCCTGTTGCACAGGCGGTCTCAACCATTTTTTCAATTACTAAGGTGTCAAAGATTACAACTTCTTTAAATTCAAGGATAAAGTCTGCATTCTCCCCGTCGGATCGTAACTCAATGGGTAGATCTTTCACCAACTCGGGTGCATTCATACTGACCAAGCATTTATTAATAATCGATTGCCGCGACAAACAAAAAACAAATTGCTCTTTGAGGTTTTTGTCTTTCGCTAGTTTATCCAAAATAAAATTTGGGAACAATAGGTGTACTTTGGTATCCGCTGGGATAGAACAAGTGGGATTGAGCTCTGACGAATACGTGATACACGACAACGCACGGCCGACCGAATTTAAATAACTATAACCGTAGCGCGAGTCAGGTTCAAGATGAGCACCCTCTGCCCACTCATTCCATGCGTTAACTAACACGAAATTCCGGTCCGGCGGCAATGTTGATTTTGTATATGCAATGGTGTTTTCCAACCATTCTTGGAAACATTGCGGCGTGCTACCGTGGAGCAAATAAGCTTCTGAGCCGTAACGTGCTGTATTGTCCCACATCGGGACCAATGAACGGAAATATGTAAAGTCTTTTGTATCTGTCTGTCCTGCGTAAAAATTGGTAACTTCATCATAAGACAATACGCTTCCATGGATGGGCTGATAACTGTGCAGAGAGTTCTTGATCTCAGCTACAGCGCCATCTGTCCAATCATGCAGAATACGTTCGACACCAGCGTCCATACCAAAATCTTTAGGGTTTGTCGCACCACGAGTAAGTACCGCAACTACATAAGGAGGTTTTATTCCAACGTTTGCACATTCTTCTTCCCAGATTGCCAAATATTCCTGCGAATTCGGGATTGAGGATGGGCGATAAATAAAGAGCACCGGTCGATTTTCAACCTTGATATAGCGTGAATCTCGAAAGAACGGTAGGAGGTAGTGAATAAAATCGTGCGCATCTTGTTTTGAATAGTTCTGGCCGAGTAAAATCTCGTCTTCATTGCCATCCCAGCGCCGAGTCCAGTTTTCGTTGGCCCAGCAAAAGCAGAAGGGCATGTGAATATCGGGGTTATCGAGAAGAAGCTTCGCCGGTTTTTCAAGGATCAGTTTTCCTGAGAACCAGTAATGGTAGAAGACTTGCCCATGAACGCCAGCTTGACGCATCAATTCAGCTTGGCTTCTGAGCACATCGGGTGAGTCCAGCAGATAGTAGCCAATATCCGAGTGGGGAATGTGTTGTTGGTAGTGGCCGTTGAAAAGTGGATTGGCTACGCTGACTTTAGTCCATTCAGTAAAGCCCTTACCGTGCCACAAATCGTTCTCCGGAGTTGGGTGAAACTGGGGAAGGTAATAGGATAGGACCTTGATGTCGCTGTGGATGATCGACGAAGAATAGTCTTGCTGCTCTTCATAATGTCGGTAATCCTGAATCGAATCCCCGTTGTGAAGGCGAATACATTGACCTCGGTACTCGCTCGCAAAAACTAAAATGAGCCGTTCGAGTACATGGGCTAGTGTGCCATCGGCAGCAATTGGTTCGGATGGGAAGTTGCGGTATTTGAGCGGTAACCCAAGAAAATCTCTCAAACACTCAGTACGCACCCAGAACATGGAGCCTTCCGGAAATTCGATGAATTGGAAGTCATTAATAGAACGTTGTGTATATCTTTCGAGAAATTGTTTTGCTAATTCATAGTTTCCTGCCCAACCACTAGGCCCCTTAATAATACCGATAGGGCCTTCTGGAAAAATGATCTTTGCAGTCGTTTGAAGTAGTCTGATTATGTGAGCAATACGTCCACCATTGCCTCCGGGTGATCCCATCAGTAGGGTCAGACTATCCTCACACCATCTCGTTAAGTTTCTGTTGTGAGGGCTTTTCTTTGTGTGAATATGAGCGATTATTTCGTATTGGGAAAGACGTTCTCCAAACTGGATGATAAAGGGGGAGATATCCCTTCCTCTGTTCGGTACACACTCCACAATAACACTCTTGGCTTTGGAAAGCAGTGCATTCAATTCAACTTGAATGGTTTTCGAATCACAAGACTCTGGTACAGAGACATAGAGGTCGTATTGGCTAGGAATATTATTCAGGTAAGAAACAAACTCTTTGAGCATCTCCGTGTAATAGAGATGTAAGTGAACAGCTATGGAGACTTCCGAATTGAGTGTCACGTTAACTGAATTCAAATTCGGATCAATATAGTACGGAACAATAGAAAGTTTAGATAGACTTGCTGAACCTATTTCAGAAATAAGGGTTTGGTTCAAAAAAACTCGCTTTATCCTTATCTTGATTCCCACAAGACCCTCATTTTGAATAACCCGAACCGCTTTACGAAACGTACGCCGCCACCCTCCACCGTTACGTAAAATCTGGGGTAGTATCAATAATACGCTGCGTACCTTCTGAATGGTTGAAATCATAAGCCTCAGGGGCGCAGTTACGCGCCAGCTTCTGCTACCACGAATCTCTCTAATTGAGCCATTCAGACTGGTAATCTGTCCATCGCGGTCAGCCACTGCTTGTTTTAAGGTGGTGATCTGGCCATCACGGTCGGCAACAGCTTCGTTTATGTTGGCAATCTGGCCATCGCGGTCAGCCACTGTTTGTTTTAAGGTGGTGATCTGGTCGTCATGGTCAACCACGGATTGGCTGAGGTCCCTGGTTTTGATTAGGAACTTGTCAATCAAAGACAAGAGCGATTTGATATCGTCGAATTCTTTTGACCATTGGACAATTAAATCCTGAAAATGCGGGTCGTTGCTTTTTATTTGGCCCGAAGCGATATCCAAAAGAGAAGTATATATCTCTCGTACCAGTGGGGGGCATGTCTCATCAAGTAACAAATCGCTTGCTTTGTATACCGTATGACGTAATTTCTCGTCGAGAAAATCGTTTTTATAAATTTGCAACTCTGTCGAATCCACCTCAAGATCTAGAGATTTTGCGATCCGGTTTAGCTCTCGCTCAGGCGATTGTATCAGGCGATCATAATCAACAAACACCGGTTTATCACCAGTGCTACCGGTCAAACTCGTAATGACATGGCCTATCCACAACAAATAGCTATGTTCTGCTTCAAAACCATCACGTTTGGTCAAAGACTTGACCACGCTCAGTGGATGGCGTAGTGCAATGACATAGCGTACATCGAATTGACAGTGGCTAAAAACTCCTTTCCAGAAAGGTAGTAGCTTTGCCATACGTGGATCTTTGAAACCGAAGATAGGCTTATTGCTGCACTTCTCACGAAGCAACTCGACCGCACGGAGGAAATATCCCTGCTTGTGTAACATCTCTACGTCAATTGAATCAACAGCAGCCAGATGATACCAGTCACTGTCAATGGCACTCAGCATTTCAACATTCAGCACATTAATATGGACATCTTCCCAAAAGCCTTTGTCATTGACGCCCTTCATGGCTCCGTGCAGCGTATCACCAAGATTCACACCTAATACTTGCAGCCCACGTGTAATTGTACTAGTGCCACAACGGTGCATTCCCAGTACCACAATCAATTTTTTATGATGCACAGCTATCGAATTCATTTTTCTACATCTACTCTTTGTGAAGTTCTAGCTTTGGATTACAACTAAAATCAACGATGCCGGTTGCTAGATTGTCAGCGTCGGACTGCACACGAAACATGCAGATATCGATTAAACGATGGATGTACGTTTCGCTGGCACCCATATCGCCAATCACACCAGCATTTAGAAAATACACGCCAGCGTTCAACACGCAGCAGAATTGGAATTTAACTCGGTAATTAGACCCTGCTTCCACATAAGCGAGACTGTCTTTGGCCGAAGTTGCTGATGCGCCACCACCTAACTCCAAGCCGGATATTGTTTTGATCATCATTCCAAAGCGAACGTTGCTTGAGGTCTCTGCGAATCTAACATTGTAAGTATAGCAATAAGTCCTTCCGCGAATCATGTTGTTGACATGCTTTCCCTCCAATGTTTGTATCGCCGGCGATTGAATATACGCACCTTGTGATTCGTACTCGATAGTGCTGCTGGGTTTGAGATTTGGGTCAAAGCTTTCCAGTAGTTCTTGTCTATATCCAGTGGGATCGTTATCTTCAAGCGGTTTGTTTACAACGATATTGGCAGATGCTACAACATACTCTTCCGCTTTTCGAATTTGGTCCCTAATAGACTCTTGTTTATCCGATGGGGCATAGAGAAGCTTTTGATAGCGGCCTACAATTAGTTTGGGTGTGCCAACCGCCAACTTCTCACCATAATCAAGCAGTACCGCACGATCACACAATTCGACTATAGCGCCGCCTGAATGAGATACAAATAGAATGGTCGCACCGCTGGCACGGATAGCCTCGATACGGGAAAAACACTTACGCTGGAAGAGCTCGTCCCCCACAGAGAGTGCTTCATCTATGATCAGAATTTCCGGATCAACATTAATGGCAACCGCAAATGCCAAGCGCACCATCATCCCGCTTGAATAGGTTTTTACCGGTTGCTCAATGAAATCGCCGATGTCGGCAAAGGCAGTGATGTAGTCAAACCTTGCATCCACCTCTTCCTTGCTTAAACCCAATACAGCGGCATTCATGTAAACATTCTCGCGCCCGGTGAATTCAGGATTGAAGCCAGATCCAAGTTCCAAGAGCGCGGCTATCCGCCCACGAGTTTCCACACTGCCACTGGTAGGCGTGAGCGTGCCGCAAATGATCTGTAGTAAGGTGGATTTTCCTGATCCATTGCGTCCGATAATACCTACGGTTTCACCTTTTTTTATCTCAATTGACACATCTTTGAGCGCCCAGAATTCCCGGAAATAGCTTTTGGGTAATTTACCCACCAAACCCCGCACGCGGGGCAGGATAAACTGCTTTAATCTATCGCGAGGTTGATCATAGATTTGATATACCTTGCTGAGGTTCTCGACCTTAATGGCGATTTCAGATGACATCTGCAAACCCCTTTCGTGTCTTCTGGAACCATGCAAAACCGAGCCAGGCGACCATCGTGGCACCCAGCAGATAAACTGCACAAACAGTAAAATTAGGCACTTTTCCCCAAAACAATACCTCACGAGTTTGTTCGATTATGGGGTAGAGAGGGTTAACCAGCAGCAGGTGGCGATACTTTTCTGGTAACGCACTTGCAGGATAAAAAATAGGCGAAAGAAACATCAGCACAGTGGTGATGATGCCTATAAATTGCGAAACATCGCGTAAATAGACTCCCAAAGAAGCAAGTCCCCAACTCAGCCCCATAGTAAAAGCCAGCAAGGAAAGGATGACCAGCGGCAGTAGCAACACGGTGATGTGGGGTAAACCAAAAATGATGAGATAAAAGATTAACCATACGCCCAGACTAATCAGGGTATGGAACAGAGCCGCTCCTAAAGCCACCCAGGGTAGTATCTCTAAAGGGAACACCACTTTTTTTACATAGTTGACGTTGGAAAGAATCAGACCTGGTGCCCGATTGACGCATTCTGAAAAGAGGTTGAATACAATCAGCCCGGCAAAAAGCAACAGGGCGAATTCGGTTTTTGAGTCACTACCCGCACTCCAGCGCGCTTTAAACACCACGCTGAAGACAAAGGTGTAAACGGCTAGCATAAGTACGGGATTAAAAAATGACCAGAGGATACCCATGACTGAGCCGCGATAGCGGCCCGTTACTTCACGCACAACCATAGCTTTAATCAAACTACGATTGCGCCAGAAACTGGCAATCATTTCACGTGGCGAGATACTAAACTGTTGCATCAGACAAAGCTCTCCGCTTTAACAAAAGAAGGGGCGGTGTGATCCTTCTTCGACACTTGAGGTTCCCCAACCAATGGCCATTTTATGGCCAAATCCGAATCATCCCAGCGGATGCAGCGTTCATGCTCGGGAGCATAATAATCTGTAGTTTTGTAAAGGAATTCGGCATGTTCGGAAAGGGTGAAAAAACCATGAGCAAAACCTTCCGGTATCCAGAGCTGTTTCTTATTTTCTGCAGAGAGTCTTTCACCTACCCATTGGCCAAACGTTGCCGAACTTTTCCGTATATCCACAGCCACATCAAACACCTCACCCCGCACCACCCGCACCAATTTACCTTGAGGGCGTATGATTTGATAATGCAGGCCGCGCAAGATATTTTTTGCAGAACGAGATTGGTTATCCTGAACAAAAGTCACCTCTCTGCCGATAGCTTCATTGAACTGACGCTGGTTGAAACTTTCAAAGAAAAAGCCTCGCGCATCACCAAACACCTGCGGCTCAATGAGACATGCGTCAGGGATATCAAGTCGAGTAACTTTCATTATATCATCTTCTCCCTCAGCAGTCGTAACAAGTATTCACCGTAACCGTTATTAATTAAAGGTTGAGCCAATCGCTCAATCTGAGCACCATCAATCCATTTCTGGCGATATGCAATTTCTTCCGGGCAGGCTACCTTGAAACCCTGCCTTTTTTCAAGAACTGAAATGAACTTACTCGCATCAAGTAATGAATCATGGGTGCCGGTATCGAGCCAGGCGTAGCCCCGGCCCATAATTTCGACATTGAGCTGGTCTTTTTCCAGGTACAAGCGATTGAGATCGGTGATTTCCAGCTCGCCGCGCGCGGAGGGTTTCAGGTGTTTGGCCAGCTCGACCACCTGGCGGTCGTAGAAATACAGCCCGGTGACGACATAATTGGACTTCGGTTGTTTGGGTTTTTCTTCCAGTGACAACACTTTCCCGGCAGAATCGAAATCAACCACCCCGTAACGCTCCGGATCCTGCACGTGGTAGGCAAACACACTTGCCCCTTCGGTGCGGGCCATGGCGCTGCCAAGCAGATGATGGATATCGTGGCCATAAAAAATGTTATCGCCCAGCACCAGGACAGAGAGGTCATCCCCGATAAATGATTCCCCGATAATAAAAGCTTGCGCCAGGCCCCCAGGTGAGGGTTGTACGGCGTATTGCAGGTTCAGGCCCCACTGTTCACCTGTGCCGAGGAGTTGTTCGAAACGTGGCGTATCCTGCGGTGTGGAGATAATAAGAATATCCCGGATCCCGGCCAGCATGAGCGTACTGAGCGGATAATAGATCATGGGCTTATCATATACCGGCAATAGCTGCTTGGACACAGCCAGGGTAGCAGGGTGCAAGCGCGTTCCGGCCCCGCCGGCAAGGATAATACCCTTGCGGCGTTCTGTGACCAGTGGTTTGGAGACGATGTTGGGAGTATATGGACTTATCATTGGTATCTTTTGTCGATGAGTTCGTTATTGTACACAATTTCAGCCACAATACGTTTTGCATGAAGCTGCCAGGACGGTAATTCCAGGCCGAAGATAGAGCTGATTTTTTTGGTTGCAAGTCGCGAATTATCGGGCCGTTTTGCCGGAAGCGGGTAGTCCGAGGTGGGGATAGCCAGCACATTTTCGGAGGTTGCACGTAACCAGACTCCAAGACGAAGGGCTTCATCCAGGATAAACTGGGCAAAGCCATGCCAACTGGTGCTGCCGCTGGCCGCAAGATTGTATGTCCCACTTTGCTGAGAGGCAAAAGTTGCATCATACTGTAATCGATAAAGGCAACAGGCCGTGACGTCGGCAAGAAGTTCAGCACTTGTGGGGGCGCCAATCTGATCAAAGACAACCTTGAGCTCATCTCGTTCTCCGGCCAGCCGAAGTATAGTTTTGATAAAATTATTGCCTCGAGCGGCATAGACCCAGCTGGTTCGAAGGATCAGATGCCTGC
>Ga0214472_10007768_pt1 | contig 11205 bp, 10 predicted proteins | sample RVTome_6_FD_207662 | JGI IMG/M metagenome (GOLD analysis project Ga0214472, IMG submission 207662) | Soil microbial communities from uranium-contaminated site in the Upper Colorado River Basin, Wyoming, United States - RVT140D175 | ecosystem: Environmental > Terrestrial > Soil > Contaminated >...
CGAGGAAGATCTCGCCCTGGTCGATCGGCACAAGGAGATTGACGGCCTTGAGCAACGTCGACTTCCCCGACCCCGAGGCTCCGATCAGACACACCACCTCGTGGGCCTGCAACTCGAGGTTCACATCGGCGAGCACCATGAGATCGCCGAACGTCTTGGAGAGCCCTGCAATCCGGAGCCGGCTGGGCGTCTCGATCATGCGCTCATCGCCTGTCGGCGCCGTCGGACTCGCTGGCCGTACCAGTCGGTGAAGCGCGCGACCGGAATGCTGACGAGCAGAAACAGGAGCGTAGCGGCGATGTAGCCGGTGTAGTTGAAGGTGCGGGCGTTGTAGATCTGGGCCTCCCTCACCCCCTCGCGGACCCCGAGGACAAAGACGAGTGCGACGTCCTTCTGAAGGCTGACGAAGCTACTGAGGAGGGCGGGGACAACATTGCGAATCGCCTGGGGCACAAGGACGTGACGTAACGCCTGCACCTGCGTGAGGCCGAGCGATTGGGCCGACATTCGCTGGCTCTCGTGGACGGATTCGATGCCGGCCCGGTAGATCTCAGCTGTATAGGCCGTGTAGCTGATAACGAGCGCAGTGACCCCCCAGAACAAAGCGGATCGTGGAACTCCCGGGATATCGAGGGCCGGAACCCCGAAGCCAAGGACCAGGATCATCAGCAGCAACGGAATTCCCCGAACCAGATCCACGTAGACGACCGCCAGGGCTCGGATCGGAAAGAAGACAGGTCCTCGCAGCGACCTCGCCGCAGCAACTATCAGGGCGGCGGCCAGGATCAACACCTCGGCAACGACGAACATCCGCACGTCGAGCCAGAAGCCACTCAATACGGCTGGCCATACCTCCTGGAAGTGACGGGCACTGAAGAACTGCTCGCGTACTCGCGGCCAAGTTTCCGAAGCGAGAACGCCCCAAATCGCGACGCCTACGAAGACGACGGTCGAGAGCGTGGAGATCAGGACCACCCGAGCCCCTTCCCTCCTGACGTTTCGCCGCCAGGAAGGAAGAAGGCCGGTTGGCCGGTCAGATATCAAGTCAGCGCGTGATCGTCTTGATCTCGCCCTCCGAGGCCAACCACTCCTCGGCGAGCGCATCGAGCGTTCCGTCCGCCTCGAGTGCCTCGAGGGCCCCATTGACGCACTCGACCAGCGAGTTTCCGTCGGCAAACAGCAGCCCGAATCGATCTGCCTGTCCCTCGGATGCCTCCAGTACTCCGACGATGGTCGTGTCAGGCATCTCCACGGCCGTTATGAAAAAGGCGGTGGGGAGGTCGAAGACCAGGGCATCTACTTGTCCGGCGTCCAACGCCGACTTGGCATCGGAGTTGGTGTCGTAGACGGGCGGTGCGGTGTCAGGTTGGATGACCTCTTCGATGTAGTCGAGGCTGGTCGTCCCGATTTGAGCGCCGAGGGTAAATCCCTTGAGGTCGGCCACGGTGTTGGCCGCGGCCACCGGCGAATCGGCAAACGCCACGAGGGCCTGGTCCGTGATGTAGTAGGGAACGCTGAAATCCACTACCTCGTCACGCTCGTCGGTGATCGAGTACTGCTGGAGGTTGAAGTCGAAGTCCTTCGGACCGGGCGCCACGGCCTCGTCGAAGCCGGTCCGGATCCACGTGACCTGCTCGGGGGTGAAACCCAGCTGGGTTGCCACGGCATAAGCGACGGCAGCCTCGAAGCCCTCCTGGTTGGTGGGGTCATCGTCGATAACCCATGGCGGGAACGCCGGCTCGCCGGTGGCAACGGTCAGCACTCCCGGTTGGACCAACTCGAGTTCGTCGACCCCGCACCCTGCACCGTCGGCGGTGGTTGTATCGGCGGTGTCGCCACCGCAGGCAGCTATGACCAACGCCATCACCGCGAACCCGACCCCTCCCGACAAACGAATTTTTCGCATTTGCATGAACCTCCTGAGGGCGGGAATCGTAATGGTCCCGGCACCTTGCGGACTGGTACAAGGGACTGAGACGACACCGGTACCATGATCAGGTGAGCGGTCCCCCCCATACGATTGATATGGACCGGCCCGGTGAAGCCTGCGGCGTCTTTGGCATCTATGCCCCGGGGCAGAGGGTTTCCCAGCTCATCTACTTCGGACTTTTCGCCCTCCAGCACCGCGGGCAGGAGTCGGCCGGGATCGCTACCTCCGATGGTGAGACCGTCACTGTCTTCAAGGACATGGGGTTGGTTGCTCAGGTCTTCGATGAGCGTTCCCTGGCCGGCCTCGACGGTCACATCGGCATCGGACACACCCGCTACTCGACCACCGGTTCGAACTGCTGGGAAAACGCCCAGCCGGTGCATCGCCAGATCGGAACCACCTCGATCGTCCTCGCCCACAACGGGAACCTCACCAATGCGGTCGACCTGGCCGGCGTCCACGGCCGCACTCGGGGAACCACCGATTCGGAGTTGATGATCGAGGCCATAGCCCGGGCGGTCGAGGACGAACGTTCCGATGAAAAGGGCCTGGAACGTGCCCTCGTCGAGGTGCTGCCCACCTTCGAGGGTGCCTTCTCGCTCGCTCTGATGGATCAGGGCAGGCTGATCGGAATCCGCGACCCCAACGGGTTCCGACCGCTTTGCATCGGGCGCCTGGCCGACAACGGCTGGGTGATCTCATCGGAGTCGGCCGGACTCGACATTCTTGGCGCCCGCTTCGTCAGAGAGATCGCCCCCGGCGAAATGGTGATCATCGACGCCACGGGCCTGCGATCCGTGTTTCCTTTCAAGTCGACCGACCCCAAGCTCTGCATCTTCGAATTCGTCTACTTCGCCCGGCCCGATTCCCAGCTCTACGGGCAGAACATCCACGCCGCCCGGCACGAGATGGGCCGGCGCCTCGCCATCGAGCATCCGGTCGCAGCGGACGTCGTGGTGCCCGTACCGGAGTCGGGCATCCCTGCGGCCCAGGGGTTCGCCCTCGAATCAGGGATTCCGTACACCGACGGTTTGGTCAAGAACCGCTATGTCGGGAGGACTTTCATCGAGCCGAGCCAGCTGATGCGCGACAGGGGCGTTCGTCTCAAGCTCAACCCGATCGCGTCGACCCTCAAGGGGCGGCGAGTCGTGCTGATCGACGACTCGATCGTCCGCGGGTCGACGACCCGTCAGCTCGTGCAGCTGGTCCGTGAATGTGGCGCCGCCGAGGTCCACCTCCGCATCTCCTCACCGCCGTACCGATGGCCCTGCTACTACGGGATGGATACCTCCGACCGGTCCACCCTCATCGCGGCGCAGATGGAAGTCGACGAGGTCCGGCAGCACGTGGGCGCCGATTCCCTGGGGTATTTGTCGCTGGCCGGCTTGCGGTCGGCGACCGGAGTCGACGACGGGGGCTTCTGCAATGCCTGCCTATCCGGCGAGTACCCGACCGATATCAGCGGTGCCGCCGGTAAGAATTCCCTCGAAAAGGCCGAAGCCCTCAACACCCCAGGCGGGTGATCCTGTGACTACCTACCGGCGAGCCGGCGTCGACCTCGAGGGTGCCGATCGGCACGTGGCTTCGATCGCATCGGTGGTGACCGCCACATGGAATGACAGAGTGGTGGGCGGCTTTGGCGGCTTCGCAGCCGGGCTGACGCTGCCAGCGGGATACGTCGAACCGGTCCTGATGCTCACGACCGACGGAGTCGGAACCAAGCTCGAACTTGCCCGGCGGTTCAACCGGTGGGCTGGCGTGGGCTTTGATCTGGTAGCGATGGTCGTCGACGATCTTGCGGCCGCTGGCGCAATTCCTCTGGGCATTGTCGACTACATGGCGGTAGGCGCCCTCGATCCCCAACGCGACACAGCGATCGTTGCTTCGATCGCAGCGGCGTGCTCATTGGCGGGTTGCGCTCTCCTCGGCGGCGAGACTGCCGAGCACCCCGGCGTGATGGAACCGGAACAGATCGACCTCGCCGCCACCGCGCTCGGAGTGGTCGAAAAGGGCGGTGAACTCGGGGCGCACCGGGTCGGAGCGGGCGATGTTCTGATCGGACTCACCTCGCCCAATCTTCGATCCAACGGGTTCTCACTTGTTCGGGCCGTGATCGGCAACAGAGACTTGCAGGAGGTCGTCGAAGGTCGACCTCTCATCGATTGGCTGATGGAGGCTTCTGTGATCTATTCGCCGGCGGTCCTGAAAGCGGTCGCCACCGGCAGGGTGCATGCAGCCGCCCACATCACCGGCGGCGGCCTTCTCGCCAATTTGGCGCGGGTGATTCCGGATGGCCACGAGGCCCGAGTCGACTTTGACGCATGGCAGCCACCACGAGTCTTTGAAATGGTGGCGGCATGGGGTGACCTTCCGCCAGGCGAGCTGCATGGCGTGCTCAATATGGGGATCGGATTCTGTCTGATCACGGCCCCGGAAGATGCCGACACCGTGATCGGACTCAGCGGCCACGAAGCTCGCGTGATCGGGACAGTCGCCGCGGTTTAAGCGGCCACCTCTGACAAGAGAAGAACAGCGAAGGAATCGACTCCTTCGAGGATCGGGGCGACATTCCGAAATTTGGTCGTTGGCGCCCGCCACCCATGGAATTTGGTCACTGGCTACCGAGTACCGGGACCCAGTGACCGAGTTTGGTAGAGAGCGGGAGCCAGTGACCGAATCATGGGGACAGGGCACCCCTGATCTTCGTTGATTCCGGTTACCCGGCAAGAGGGCGAACCCGATCGACTCTCCGAAACTCGGCGCCTAACCCACCGCGGCCACCATGGATTCGAGGGCAGTCACTTCGTTGCCGTGGACGATGCGAAGAGCCTCCGCCATCTGCTCAAAGAGCTTTCGTCGGTCCCCGTCGCCCAGGTCGACATCGGACCTCAACAACCGCTCGCTTCGTGCGCCGGCCAACGCCGCATCATCCCAACCCAGGTCGCCCTGCCGGATCGCGTTCCGACGCTCCCGATCGAGTTCGACGACCTCTTTCACGATCGGAACTCCTATGCATATCGCCGCGAACGCGTCCCACGATTCGGCCGCCTTGCGATAGGCCCGTTCGGCCCTTCCCAGGGACCGCCCGGTGATCTTGCCTGCTTCCTTGAGGAAGTCGGCATAAAGCGAGCGAAGGTTGCCTCCGCTCAGGCCCACCTCGTTCACGCCCTCGTAGGTCGACACCAGCGCTTTAACCAACCTGTGATCATCGGCGAACACCTTGCCCCAGCCCTTGGGGTTGCGTTCGTCGGTCAGCATTCGGGCCCACTTGGCGATTGCAGCCAGGGAGAACGAATCGGACTTGGCCGACAAGTGCTCCACCTGATCGGCCAGGCCCGACTCGACCGCCTTCACGAGTGCATCCCGATCGAGTGCAACGGAGGCCGGATCGACGACGATCAACCGGTTCTTGTAGGAGGAGATGCGGGCACGCGCTGCCGTCAGGTCCCTTTCAGACACTGTTAGAGGCTTGAGGTTGCGGTCGTCGACCAGGTAGCGATCCCCATCCTGGCCATAGACGTTGATCGTGTGGCCCCACCAGCCCGACTCCTCCGATGGCCAGTGCCAGTACGGAAGATCCGCGGCTGAGATTGATGCAATCGCCGGACGGCCCTCCGTCAGAGCTTCCTGAAGGTGACCCGCGGCCTTCTTCTCACCAGAAGTTTCGTGGATCTCGACCGGAACTCCGAGACGCTCACAGGTCTTGCGGAACCACCGATCCGGGTACTGCCCGCTGTTGCGAAACCCGATGGTCACAACCACCCTGTGGTGGTGCTTTTCGAACTGCCAGAGGATGTACCCCGCGCCGAGGCCGCCGCCAACGCCGAGCAACATTGCCTCGGACAGCGGACGGCCAGTGGTCGGGTTGGTGAACCCTCGATTGGCCAGCGCGTTGGCGAGTGACGACGTCTCCGGGTGGATTCCGCCGCGAAGCAGGTAGGCGTCAGAGGGAAGCTGGTTGAGGATGTGGCGTCGGGCCACCATGTAGGCCTCGCCGGTCCGGTCCATGCGGGCGCGGACCGAGGCTTTGAGTTTCTTCTGATTAGTCATGTTGTCTCCACGGACGCGCCACCCGACATGATGAGCCCATGCCTCTGATCCGGGTGCGCGTCACGTTCGGACGACACTTTCCGCTCTCGATGGCAAAGGCCACCTTTCCTTGCACAATCGCCTGGCGGCATGGGCGCCACGTAAGCAAGTGAGGCGAAAGAGCTCGCCAACCCGAAGTGTACAACGCGAGTCGTCGGGTTTGGCTGCCAGGGGAGAGATCAGACGCTAGACGCCAGACGCCAGACGCCAGACGCCAAACCAATACGGCCGTGGCGACCAGGTTCGCCCGCCGGGAACAGAGCAGACGCCAGACGCCAGACGCCAAACCAATACGGCCGCGGCGACCAGGTTTGCCCGCCGGGAACAGAGCAGACGCCAGACGCCAAACCAATACGGCCGTGGCGACCAGGTTTGCCCGCCGGGATCGAGAGCAGACGCCAGAGGCCAAACCAATACGGCCCTGGCGACCAGGTTCGCCCGCCGGGAACAGGGCAGACGCCAGACGCCAAACCAATACGGCCGTGGCGACCAGGTTCGCCCGCCGGGAACAGAGCAGACGCCAGACGCCAGACGCCAGACGCCAGACGCCAAACCAAGGAAGTCGAGGCCTTCATGTTCACCATCCTCGGTGGCTGACAGATTCCTGCGGACCTCTCTTCTTTGGGGCCTGGGGCTTGAAGATTGGAGCCTCCGGTTGGTCTATTTGGCGTCTGGCGTCTGGCGTCTAGCGCCTTCCTTTAGGCCCCGACAGCCTGGGACTTGACGCCATTGGCCAAGTAGAATGACCTTTATGCGCTCCATTCCCCGCAGCGAGCGGGCGAACCTCTTCGCCGCTCCGTAACAACGCCGGTTCTTCTGCCGCGTTGTACTTCTCTACGTAGGAGCTCTTCATGTCTGACTTGATCAAGCGTCACCGAGACGTCATCGCTCCGGTGATTGCCTTCGACACCGATGTGATCGCCGAACGGGCCCAGGGAATCTGGGTTCACACCTCGGATGGCCGAAAATATGCCGATTTCGCCTGCGGAACGGCAGTCACCAATCTGGGACACAATCATCCCGCCGTAGTCGCCGCGGCCCACGCCCAGATCGATCGCTTCTTCCACTCTGGCTGCATCTTCCGCTACGACACCCTGGTCGAGGCAGCCGAGCGCCTCGTTGAGATCACTCCGCCGGCCATCGAGAAGTTCGCCTTTGCCAACTCCGGGGCGGAAGCCGTCGAAGGCGCCGTCAAACTCACGAAGAAGGTCACCGGCCGCCAGGGCCTGGTCGTCTTCAGGGGCGGATTCCACGGCCGCACGATGGGGTCGGTCAGCTATACGACTTCCAACGCGAAGTACCGCGACGGCTACCACCCGGTCCTCGGCTCCGTATTCGTGGCACCGTTCCCCCACGCCTACCGCTGGGGAATGTCCGAGGAGCAGGCAATCGACTACTGCCTGTGGGACCTCGAGATGATGTTCCGTCATGAGGTGAGCCCGCACAACATCGCCGCCTTTCTGATCGAGCCCGTCCAGGGTGAAGGGGGCTACTACCCGGCCCCGCCCAGATTCCTCGACGAGTTGCGGGCGGTGGCCGATCGCCATGGCATCAAGATCATCTACGACGAAGTCCAGACCGGATTCGGCCGCACCGCCGAGTGGATGGCGTCGGATCACTACGCCGCCAAGCCCGACGTGATCGCTCTCGGCAAAGGGATCGCCAACGGGCTGCCCTTGTCGGCCTACGGGGCGTCGACTGAGATGATCGACGCCTGGCCCAAGGGGTCACACGGCACCACCTTCGGAGGCAACCCGGTGGCTTGCGCGGCCGCCGTGGCGGTCATGGACACGATGGGCGCCCTGCTCCCCCATGCCCGTGAGCTCTCCCTCCACGCCTTCGAGCGCCTGGCCAAGATTCAGACCGATCACCCCACCGTTGGTGACGTGCGCGGCGTCGGCTTGATGATTGGAGTCGAACTCGTGAAGGATCCCCAGGACCGGGTTCAGGACCCGGATGCCTTTGTCCACCTCCAGCGCTACTGCCTCGAACGCGACTTGATCATCATCGACTGCGGGCCTGACGGGAACATCATCCGCTTCATACCGGCTCTGGTGACCACCCGGGAGGAGCTCGATTGGGCCATCGACCTTATCGATGCCGGCCTGGCCGACTACGAGTCCAAATAGGGCGGGAAGGCTCGGAACCAAAGGAGCCGGGCCAGCCGTCAAAGGACCATGCGCAAGACATTGATTGGTTTGACGGTTGCCACCCTGTTCCTAACCGCCTGCGGTGAACCCGGGTTGGCGGACACCCTCAGCCTCACCGACGATCCCGCTTCGGTTCTCCTGATTGTCAAAGACGAGGGAGGCTTCGTACCGATCGAGTTCATTGTCGGCCAGGGTCCGCGCATGGTTCTGCTACGTGATGGCACATTGATCGTCTCCGGGCCGCAGATCGAGATCTTCCCCCAACCTTTGCTGCCTAATTACCAGGCCATCCAACTGGGGGAAGAAGACATGCTCTTCGTCCTCGAGGAACTCGACGCCCTCGGGTTCACCGAGATCGAAGATGAGGTCAACAACGAGGCCGCCAACATGGTGGCGGATGCGTCGACCACCATCACGACGTTCTACAACCAGGATGGGCCGCACAGGTTCTCGGTATATGCGCTGGGGATCGGTACCCAGGTGACCGACGGCCGGGTCCCGATCCTCGCCAACCTCGTCGAGCATTTGAGTCAGATTGGCTTCAGTCAGCCCGGTGCTGCCTACCAATGGGAAGCGCTCGAGGTGGTGGCAGGGGTTCCCCAGTTCCCCGCCGAGCCCGGCTTCGTCAATGTCCAACCCTGGCCGCTCGACGTCGGCTTCGACGAGATGGCCGACATCGGGTTCGGCTGGCGCTGCGCCTCATATGAGGGCGACGAAGCCCAAACGCTTCTGGGATTGTTCACAGGCGCCAACCAGGTCACTACCTGGGACAACGGTGGCACCGAATACTCGATCAAGGTCCGACCGTTGTTCCCCCAACAGGAACCCTGCACGACGGTCGCCGTCGCCGGATGACAAACGCAACGACGGCCCTCGGGAAACCGGGGGCCGTCGTTGAATTGGGGCTCTAACGAGGTTCGCGGGTTCAGGCCTTCTTCATCTGGCGGTAGATGAGCAGCGCCACGATGGCGCCGATGATCGATCCGATCAGTCCGCTGTTTGAGTAATCAGTGAATTCCCGGCCCGTGAACAGGACCGCAATCACTCCCCCGACGAAGCTTCCAACGATCCCCAGGACGATGGTCTGCATGATGCCCATGGTGTCGCGACCGGGAACGATCGCTCTAGCCAACAAGCCCGCAACGAACCCTACGATCAGAAACCAGATCAAGCCCAAGATTCCTCCTATTGCCTCTGGTGAACCGAGTTAACCACATCGCCCTCGGGGGGGTGTTAATGACGGGCCCGGTGCCGCTCAAACTCGGGCGAAAGCCCGGCTCAGAGCCTCTAGACCCTCATCGACGATGTCGTCGCTGGCGGTCAGAGGGACCATCACCCGGAGCACGTTTCCGTAAGTACCGCAGGAGAGCAGGATCAGCCCCTCCTCCAGGGCTGCGTTGGTTATCGCCTTCGTCCTGTCGGGATCCGGTTCGCGGCCTTCGCCGTCCTTAACCATCTCGATGCCGACCATGGCCCCCAACCCCCGCACCTCACCAATCCGGGGATCGGTCTCGGCGAGGCCTTCGATCACCTTCACAACGTGGCCACCCAGCGACTGCGCCTGGTCGATCAGACCTTCCTCCTGGATAACGTCGATCACCGCCAGCGCAGCCGCGCAAGAGATCGGTGAGGCTCCATAGGTTCCGCCGAGGCCACCTGGCCCGGGTGCATCCATGACCTCGGCTTTCCCGGTCAGCGCCGAAATCGGGAATCCGCCACCTAGCGATTTTGCCATCGTCACTAGGTCGGGCTCGACTCCGGCGTGCTCGACGGCGAACCAGCGCCCGGTCCGTCCGAAGCCGGTCTGAATCTCGTCAGCCACCAGGACAATCCCATGCCGATCACAGAGCTCACGCAATTGGCGAATGAAATCGAACGGTGCCGGTATGTATCCGCCTTCACCCAATACTGGTTCGACGACGATCGCAGCCACCCTGTCGGGCTCGATGTCGTCGTTGAATATCCTCTCGATTCCTGCGATGGCGTCGGCGGTGCTGACCCCGCGGTAGGGATATGGAAAAGGAGCGTGATGAACGTCGGCCGGAAACGGTCCAAAACCGGCTTTGTAAGGGTGTACCTTGCCGGTGAGGGCCAGCGCTAGAAGGGTCCTCCCGTGGAAGCTGCCCGAGAAGGCGATGACACCGGGGCGCCCTGTGTACGCCCGGGCGACCTTGACCGCGTTTTCGACAGCCTCGGCCCCCGAGTTGAAGAAGGCAGTTTTTTTCGGGGTAGGGCCAGGGGTAAGACGGTTGAGCTTTTCGGCGAGGTCGACCGCCGGTTCATAGGGAGCGACCATGAAGCAGGTATGGCTAAAGCGGTCGAGTTGGCTCGCCACGGCTGCTTGGACGCGGGGATGGAGGTGACCCGTGTTGAGCACGGCAATGCCCCCGGCGAAGTCCACGTAGCGACGGCCCTCCACATCCCAGAGTTCGGCGTTGCGGGCCCGATCTACATAAATCGGGAAAGTGGTGCCGATTCCACGTGGCATCGCTTCGAGGCGCCGGTGATGAAGATCGGCGTTGGTGGTCACAGGATCCTCCCGGGTTCGGACGTGAGGTCGTGAACGCTATCCGAAGGACTGGTGCCCTGCGTCGCGATGTCCCAGCCACCACGCAGCCGCAGCGCCTATGAAGAGGCCATAGGCTGCCAGGCCCCAGGTCGTCACGGTGCTGGCGTCGAAGAACAAAACCGGGATCGCGGCGAGTATCAGGCCGGCGAACGCCATCTTGGCCCAGGGCCATGGTCGCTTCCGCCGGGCCAACGCGAGACCGCTCAAAGCCCCAACCGGCCCGTAGGTGAACAGCGAGCCGAACAAGGACGTGAGGTCGGCCCAGCCGTCGGTTGGATCCGCCGCCAAGCGGAAGATGGCGACCCCGCCGATGAAACCGACGATCCCACCGACGACGAACCACAGAAACGCTTTCACGGAGGAAGACTAGGAGTTGTGAGTGGTGGGTGATGGGTGGTGGTGGGTGCAAACCAGGGTGGTACGTGGTACGTGGTACGGGTGAAGGTCCAGGACATCGTTGGCGGTTT
>Ga0214472_10007769_pt1 | contig 11203 bp, 8 predicted proteins | sample RVTome_6_FD_207662 | JGI IMG/M metagenome (GOLD analysis project Ga0214472, IMG submission 207662) | Soil microbial communities from uranium-contaminated site in the Upper Colorado River Basin, Wyoming, United States - RVT140D175 | ecosystem: Environmental > Terrestrial > Soil > Contaminated >...
CCCGCGATGAGCACGGTGTCCCCGGCGGCCGCGGCCTCGAGGGCTCCGCGGATGGCCGCCCTCCGGTCGGCGTCGCGGCGGAACGCCGCGCGCGCCGAGGCCCCGGTGAGGATCTCGTCGAGGATCATCTCGGGATCCTCGGTCCGCGGGTTGTCCGACGTCACCCAGACCGCATCCGCGCCCCGTTCGGCGGCCGCCGCCATCTCGGGCCGCTTTCCCCGGTCGCGGTCGCCTCCGCATCCGAACACCAGTAGCACGCGCCCCGGCGTGAACTCGCGCACCGCGGTGAGGGCCGCCTCGAGGGCGTCCGGCGTGTGGGCGTAATCGACGATCACCGCGAAGGGCGTCTCCACGGCCACGTCCATCCGGCCGGGGACGCGGGTCACGCTCTCCAGCCCCCGCTTCACCGCGGTCAGCTCCGCTCCCCACTCCACCGCCACCGCGGCCGCGGCGAGAGCGTTGAGGACGTTGAACCGCCCGACCAGGGGAAGGCCGACCTCCACGCCCCCGCGCGGCGTCTCCAGGAGAAACGCAGTTCCGCGGGGCGAGGGGTCGAGATCGACGGCGCGGTAGGCGGCTTCGGCCCCGAACCCGTAGCCCGCCTTGGGATCGAGAACGGTCTCGAAGAGGGAGCGTCCGGTGGGGTCCTCCAGGTTCAGCACCGCCACCGCCGGCCGGTCCGAGCCGCGGCCCTCGGGGGTGAACAACCGGGTCTTGGCCTCGCGGTAGGCGTCGAGGGTCCCGTGGTAGTCGAGATGGTCGCGGGTGAGGTTGGTGAAGACGACGGCCGAGAAGTCGAGCCCGAACACGCGCCGCTGGGCGAGGGCGTGGCTCGACACTTCCATGGCGACCCAGCGCGCCCCGCCCTCGGCGGCGTCGTGCAGGAGGCGCTGGACCCGGGGGGCTTCGGGCGTGGTGAACCGGGTGCCCCGGGTCTGCCCGCCGAGCGTGTTCCCCAGCGTGCCGAACACGTCGGTGGGACGGCCGGCCGCCGTTCCGATCGCGGCGAGGAGCTGGGTCACGGTGGTCTTGCCGTTGGTCCCGGTGGCCCCGAGCACCTCGAGACTCCGGGCGGGGTACCCCTCGAAGGCCGCGGCAAGCCGCGCGAGGGCCTCACGGGTGTCGGCGACCAGGATCTGGGGCGGCTCTCCCGCCCCGGGGACGAGGCGGTTCACCACCAGGGCCGCCGCCCCACTCCTCACGGCGGCGGCGGCGAAGTCATGTCCGTCACTGGCCAGCCCTTCCAGACAGACAAACAGCGCTCCGCCGCCGACCCGCCGTGAGTCGAATTCGATCTCGGTGATGTCGACGCCCGGATCCCCGTGAACGGTCTTCTCAGGCAGGGCGTCGATGAGGGTCATCAGATTCATGAACCGCGCGCGCGAGCCGCTCCCAGGGACGATACGGTCAGACTGCTCAGCGCGGCGGGACCGGGGGGCTCGCAGATCAAGCGGACCCGGCGCGCTTCGGCCGTTCCGGGAGCGGGCGACTGCCGGACCACCACCCCCGAGCCCTGCACCCGGGGCTCGAGACCGCGCCCCGCGCACAGGCGGAGTGCGGTGCGGAGCGGCAGGCCCCGCATATCAGGAAGACCCCCCATCGAGCCCGCGGTTCCAGGTTTCGGAGGATCGTCGCCGGCGTAGAGCCGGTCGGGGAGCAGCTTCTCGAGGGGGTTCCCCTCGGCCTCCCGTTTCAGGATCACGGTCTCGTAGCGGGGGTGGAGCACGGCGCCGCGGATCCGGCGGTAGGCGTCGAGCACGTCCTTGAACACGGGCGCCGCGGCCGCGCCCCCGTAGCTGGTCTCGGGGTCGTCGAGGACCACCACGAGCACGATCCGGGGATCGTCGAGAGGGGCCATCCCCACGAACGATGCATAGTGGTTGCGCGAGGAGTACTCGCCGCCCACGAGCTTGCGGGTGGTGCCGGTCTTTCCGCCCACGTCCACCCAGGTGAGAGCGGCGTTGGTGCCCGTGCCCTCGGTCACCACCTCGCCCAGACAGCGCTTGATCTCGCGGCAGAGCGTGGGTTCGAGCACCCGGGCCACGGGGACGGGGCGGTTCTCGAACACCGCTCGCCCGCTCGCGTCGGTGAGCGCTTCGACCACGTAGGGACGCAGGAGCACCCCGCCGTTGGCCACCGCGGCGTAGGCCATGGCGGTCTGCAGCGGGGTGGCAAGGATCTCGTAGCCGATGGCGATGGAGGCGGCGGTGTACCCCGACCACGACTCGGGGCGGGGGACCCTGCCGTTGGCCTCGGCGGGGAGGCGGATACCGGTGGCCGAGCCGAACCCGAATCGGCGGGCGGTGTCGAACAGGTTCTCCCCGCACGCCTCCCCGATCTTGGCGAAGGCGATGTTCGAAGACCTGGCGAAACACGTGTGGAAGGGAAGCAACCCCATCGGCTTGTGATCGCGGATCACCCTCCCCCGGAACGAGTATGCTCCGTTCTCGCAGTGGATGGGCGTGTTCGGGGAGAAGAGCTTCTGTTCGAGGGCGGTGACCGCGGTCACCAGTTTGAACGTGGAGCCGGGTTCGAACGGGTCGGTGATGGCGCGGTTGCGGCGCTCGGTCCAGCCGTGGCGCCGGTAGTTCTCGGGGTCGTAGGCCGGCCACGAGGCCATGACCAGGATCTCCCCGGTCTGGGGATCCACCCCCACGACCGAGCCCGCCTTGGCCTTCAGAACCGCGGCCGCCTCGGTCAGGCGGCTCATGGCCACGTCCTGGAGATCGGCGTCGATCGTGAGGTGGACGTCGTACCCCGAGGTCACCGGTTTTCCGGGACGGTCGGAGAACAGATAGGTCCTGCCCGTGCCGTCGCACAGCTCGGTGGCCCACCCCGGGTGTCCCTTGAGCTCGTTCTCGAGTTCCTGCTCGATTCCGCCCTCTCCGATCCCCTCGCCGTTGACGTAGCCCACCACGTGGGCGGCGCTCGCCCCCATGGGGTACAGGCGCTTCATCTTGCGGAACGTCCCGTAGTACCGCGAGCCGTCGAGGGTGTCGGCCACGCTGAAGGCGAGCCGGTTCCCGGTGCGGTCGAGGATCTCTCCGCGATGGGGGGGATACCACACCCGGCGCATGTTCTGGAGCCGGGCCTGGCGGCCGAGCAGATCTTCCTGGAGGAACTGGAGCCAGATGAGCCGGGGGACGATCAGGGTGAGGGGAACCAAGCAGAGGATCGCCACCAGCCCGAGACGCAACGGCTGGGGGCGGTCGATCACCGTCCCTCTCCGTCCCCGGGAGAGGCGGCGTGGGCCTCGGACACGATCACGTCCCAGGTGGTGCGCCCATCCTCGCCGGGTTCGAGATGGAGCACGGTGATGGTCTCGGGGGCGGGCGTGGTCATCCCCACCGCCCGGCGCTCGACCTCGCTGAGGCTGGATCCACGGCGAACCTCGTTGCCGAGAAAGTGGATCCGGCTCTGCAGGTGCCGCTGGCGTTTGGTCTCGGCGTCGAGGCTGAGCTGGATCCGATCCACCTTGGCGTGGGCCCATACGTTCAAGAAGAGGAGGGTCAACCCGATCGCCACCGCCCACCATCGGGCGCGCGGGGCGAAGACGCGGTGGAACACGTGCAGGGTTCGTTCAAGCAGCGGCATGGCTCATCCTCCGGGCGGCGCGGAGCTTGGCGCTCCGGCTACGCGGGTTGCGACGCAACTCTTCGGGACCGGGGCGCACCGCCCGCCGGGTGAGGACCTCCCACTCGGGGCTCGGGTCGGGAACACCGGCAAGGGGCCGCCCCTCGCGGGGCGGGCGCAGAGCGCGCTTCACGATCCGATCCATCAGGCTCTCGAAACTGATCACGGTGAGGGTGCCCCCCTCGGGGAGCACCCGGGCCGCGGCGTCCAATCCGCGGCGGAGCGATTCCAGCTCGTGGTTCACCCGGAGCCGGAGGGCCTGGAAGGCCTGGGAGAGACGGCGGGGGGAGTCCACACCCGCGCTCCGGAGCACCTGGACCAGGCGCTCGGTGGTGTCGATGGGGCCGGCGGCGCGGGCACGGACCACGGCCCGGGCCGCCCGGCCGGGGCGGGGAAGCTCCCCGAGATCCCGAAACACCTTGTGCAACACATCCTCCGTCGCCTCGGCCAAGAACTCCGCCGCGCCGCGTTCGGCGTCGCGGTCCAGAACCAAGCGGAGCGGTCCGGGCGCCCCGTGGGCGAACCCGCGGTCCGGGTCGTCGAGCTGGTGGCTCGAGACCCCCAGATCGAGCAGGATCCCGGCGACCGGCGGACCCTTCCTGCCCGCGAGCACCGCTTCCATGTCGGCGAAGTCGGACCGCGCAAGGTCCACCCGCTCCGCGAAGGGGGCGAGCCGTTCTCCCGCCGCCTCCAGGGCCTCCGGATCGCGGTCCAGACCCAGCACGCCCGCCTCCGGATACCGCTCCAGAAGTGCGGCGCTGTGTCCGCCGCCGCCCACGGTTCCGTCCAGATACCGCCCGGCGGGATCGGTGACCCAGTACTCGAGCACCTCCTCCACGAGAACGGGCTCGTGAAAGGACGGTGCGTTCACGGACTCTGGTCAGAGGGTGGCGGTCTTGGGGGTGTCCTGCTCCGCATTCCGCGGCGGCTCGATCAGCGTGAACGAGCGTTTGGGCTCGGTCAGCTTCAGGTCGTCGAAGAAATCGAAGACTTCATCCACACCCGCCGCGGCGGCGATGTCGCGGAGGTAGGGATCGGGAGTGATGAACGCGGTCGTCGCCCCGTGGCGCCGGCGGAACCGAACCGCTTCGGCGAGGCAGCTGAGACCGCGAAAGTCCCAGTGCTCGACCTCGCGGAGATCGACCACGGTTTCAACCACGCCCTGAGCCGCCAGCCCGCGGAGACGGTCGGCAAGATTCATGAGATCCGATCCGCTGAGCCTGCCCTCCAGGGCCAGCAGACTGACACGATCCTCCGCGAACTGGTCGGCCCAGAACATGTGCCCTCCAAACTGTCGACGCGATCGCGCGACCACGTCACCCACCGACCGTAAGACGAGCGGGCCCAGCCCTCTCCTCCACCCCTCTTCAGACCCGGGCCCGTCCAGCGTCCCGAGTCCGTCCATCCCCCCGGGCCCGCCGGGAAGTTGCCGATGCCGGTGACCCCGAAGCCCTCTGCGCGGAAGAGAGCCACGGAGCCCCGGCATCAACCGATTGCCCCCCCGCCGATCCGGTCCCATGCCCTCCAGGGGACTCGAACCGGCGGAGGGCGCTCATGCCTTCAAGAAGCGTCGTCCTCGCCGATACCGGGGCCGGACGCGGGCGGGCTCTCCGGCAGCGCCCCCGCATCGCGCCGTTTCTTGGCGGCGCGCCGCGCCTGGTCCAGCAGTTCCTTCAATGCCTTGTCGTACACCAGATCCTCTCCGCTGCGTGCCGCGCCGTTGTTCCCGGTCTTCTGCACCGTGTCCCACTCGTCGGCGTTGAACGCCTGCAGATAGGGCCCCACCCCCGCGACGACCAGCCGCCCCTTGGTTCCGGGTTGGATCCGGATCCAGTTCATGTGGTCGGCGGTCAGGGTGAGTCTTCCCTCGGGATCGGTGTTGACCGGTTCGGCCCGGGAGAGGCAAATCAGCTTGGCCGTGTCGAATTCCTCGATGGTATAGTCGAGGAGACGGATGCCCGCGGCGATCTCCTCCCAGATCGGAATCGGGAAGATGGCAAGGGCGCCTTTGAACCACGGCAGAATGACCGTCGGGTAGTAGTGTCCGGTGGCCTCGTTCGGCGTCACACCGAAGGCGGCCCGGTACTTGGGGGGCAAACTGAAACGACGCTTGTCGTCGACAGAGCATTCCGCTTTGCCGATCATCAAGTCCACGGTTCGCCCCCCGTTGGAACATGGTCTGTCGCCCCGATGGTTGCCCGCCGCCGAAGAAGCGGAGGCAGTTGTCCGTTCAGACAAAAAGGAGTGCGGCCAAGTACGCGGTCCAGCTCCCCCTCAGGAATCGGGATGGTTCTCCCTCCTCACTTGGGTGAGTTTGGGAAGAACTCCCACACGCAATCTACCCCCCGGGGGGGTCCGCGTCAAACAGTTTTTGGCCTCCTGCGCCGATTTTTGCCCTCTCTGATCGGTTGATGTATCCCCTTTGAAATTAACCACTTACACTTTCTCCTCCGCGTTCCGAATCCGGATCCTGCTGATTCTGGCCGTGACCGCGCTCTACTGGGGGCTTACCGCGGTGGCCCTGGACCGCTATCCCGCGCTCTGGCTGGACGAGGGGTGGATCGCGGAGGCCGCCTGGACCAGGGCCGAGGGGGGGCCGCTTGGGAACCCTTCCCACGGAACCGCTTTCCGGCTCCACGAACGGATCTACTGGAACTCCCCCCTCTACTTTCTGGTCCTCGGCACGGCCTACGCGACGGGCGTCGATCCCTGGCTGGGGGGGCGCGCCCTCTCCGTCCTCGCCGGCTACCTCACCCTGCTCCTGCTCGCCCACTGGGTGTTCTCGATGCCCGCCCCCGGAGAACCCCGCGGACCCACCATGTCCGGAGCGCGGATCGTCGCCGTGGTCGGGCTCGCGCTCCTGTTCACCCTCGATCCGTTTCTCTGGAAGAGCCATCGCACGATCCGGTTCGAGGCCTTCACCGGGCTGTGGACGGTGGGGGCGGTGGTCGCGGCCGTCTTTCTTCCCCGGCGGTGGCGGGGCTTCGCGGTGGGACTCCTCGGAGGTCTCGCCGTGCTCAACCACCCCAACGGCGTCCTCGGGTTCGCCGCCGCCGCGGGGGTGGTGCTCCTTCTCGAGCCTACCTGGCCCGGACGGTTCCGCCAGGCCGCGGTCGGGCTCGGCGTCTTTCTCCTCACCCTCTCCCCCTGGATCCTCTATCTGGCCGAGGATCGCCGGTTCGACTTCGCCAACGTGGTCGGCCAGAACCTCCCGCAGTTCCAGGAGGGCGCCGACCGCGCCTTCTACTCCCAGATCCTCCGGGAGTGGAGACGCTACGCGCGGTACTTCGCCCTCCCCTATCTGGCCGTCCCTCTCGTCCTGTGGGCGGCGGTGGTGGCGGGCGGGATCCGGCGGCGCGGTCCGGCCACGGTGCTGTTCCCCCTCGCCGTGTGGGCGGCCGGGCTTGCCTGCCTCCACAAGAAGACCGAGTTCTATCTCACCTCGCTCGCCCCCTACGTGTTCCTGCTCGCGGCATGGCTCAGCCTCCGGATCCGCCTGCGGTGGTCGCTCCTCCTCGGGGGGCTCTGGATCGCCCTCCTCCTGGGTGCGGACGCGGCGTTGCTGTATCGGAACCGATCCTGCGATCATCCCCGCTGGGTGGAGCCGTTGACCGAGGCGATTCCCGAAGGGGCCTCGGTGGCCGGTTCCTACCTGACCTGGTTCTCCCTGCGGGACCATCCCTACTTCGACTACACGCGCCGGCTGGCCGGGGACATCTACGACGGCCGCGCCGACTACGTGATCTGGGGCGACCGCCTGTGGGCAGAACCCCGGTTCGAGGGGCTCCGCCGGGAGCTGGGTCCGTTGCTGGAAGCCCACGCCGATCGCGTGGCCGAGACCGGATCCTCGGCGTGCTACGGCACCGCCGTGGTCTACCGTCCCCGCTGGGACGAGGTGCCGGAGGGCGCGGCCCGCGCGCTCTCCAGGTACGGGGGGATTCGATGAACACAATCGAGGGGTGGCCGGTAGCCCGGGCGATCTTCGTTCTGGCCGCGGTGGCGGCGCTGCTGGGAGCGCCGGTCTCCGGCGACGCGGCCGCCTTCTACACCCCGGCCGCTCCCGACCCGTCGATTCCGCAACCGGAGGCGTTTCTGGGCTATCCCCTGGGGACCCGGTTCACCCCCCACCACCGCCTCGTCGCCTATCTGGAGGCGGTTGCGGAGGCCTCCCCCCGAGTGGAAATCCGGCGCTACGGCACCACCGCGAACGGGCGGCCCCTCCTCCTGCTCGCCGTCTCCTCGCCCGAAAACCTCGGCCGGCAGCACGAGATCCGCGAGAACTATGCGCGAATCGCCGATCCCCGCCGCACCAACCTCGGCGAGGCGCGGGGGCGCTCCCGGGAACTGCCGGTTGCGGTGTGGTTCTCCTACGGGATCCACGGCAACGAGTCGTCGCCGTCGGAGGCGGCCATCGCCCTCGTCTACCACCTGGCCGCCGAACGCGACGCCGCGGTGGACGCCCTCCTCGACCGGACGATCCTGCTCGTGGATCCGTGTCTGAACCCCGACGGCCACGAGCGGTACGTGTCGTGGTTCCACGGCACCCTGGGAAGCAAACCCGATCCCAACCCGGCCGCGCGGGAACACCATGAACCTTGGCCGGGGGGAAGATACAACCACTACCTGTTCGATCTGAACCGCGACTGGGCATGGCTGTCCCAGAGCGAGAGCCGCGACCGGGCGAAGGTTTACCGCATGTGGCGTCCCCAGGTGCACGTGGACTTCCACGAGATGTTCGCCGAGGACACCTACTTCTTCTTCCCCCCCGAACGGCCGATCCATCCCCTCTACCCGGCCCAGGTGCAAAAGTGGGGCGAGATCTTCGGCCGCGCCAACGCCGCCGCCTTCGACGCGCGCGGCTGGCGCTACTACACCGCGGAGTTCTTCGATCTCTACTACCCAGGCTACGGAGACACCTGGCCCACGTTCCACGGCGCGGTGGGGATGACCTACGAACAGGCCGGTCACAGCCGGGGCGGGGTGGAACTCGCCCTCGACGACGGCGGGACGCTCACCCTGTACGAACGGGCCGAGCACCACTACACGGCATCGCTGGCCACGCTCCGCACCGCGGCCGACCACCGCGAGGCGCGTCTCCTGGACTTCCACCGCTTCTTCGAGGCCGATCCCGACCTCGCACCCGACGCCTACCTGATCCCTCCGGGCGGGGACCCGCCGCGGGCGGCCCGGCTCGTTTCCCTCCTCATGGAGCACGGGGCCGAGGTGTACCGCACCCGCGAGGCCGTGCGCCCCCGGAACCTCACCGACTACTCGGGGCGGCCCCATTCCGAGGAACTGCCCGCGGGCACGTACGTCGTCCCCCTCGACCAGCCCCTCCACCGCTTCCTGCGCGCGGTGCTCGATCCCGACACCGCGCTTCCCGACACCCTGTTCTACGACATCAGCGCCTGGTCCCTCCCCCTCGCGTTCGGGGTGGACGCCTACGCCTCCCGGGGCCGGGTGGGCGGTCGCCAGGAACAGCTGACCGTCCCGCCCGCGATCGCGGGCACCCGGGTCAATCCGGGCGCGACCTACGCGCACCTGATCCCCTGGAACCGCAACGGCGCCCCCAAGGCGGCGGCTCTCTTGCAACGCCGCGGCGTCCGGCTCCACTTCACCTCCCGCGAGTTCGGCGCCGCGGGAAGGACGTTCCCGCCGGGCTCCCTGATCGCCTTCGTCAACGAGAACCTCGAAGGCCTTGACGGATTCCTGGACGAGGCCGCCGACTCCTGCGGGGTGGAGATCGTGGGCGTGAACACGGGGCTCACCGACTCCGGGCCCGATCTGGGAAGCTCGCGCGTCCGCCGTCTCCAGGCCCCGCGGGTGGCGCTCCTGGCCGGCGACCCCGTGGAGCCGACCTCGCTCGGCGCGTGCTGGTATCTGCTCGACCGGGAGTACGGCTTCACGCACTCGCTGATCGATCTCGAGCGGCTCAACGAGAGGGATCTCGGCCGGTTCGACGTCCTCGTCTTCCCCGACGACGGAGATGAGGGCGCGGGCTACGCAACCGCCGTGGATTCCGCCGCCGTCGCCGCCGTCGCCGCCTGGATACGCCGGGGCGGGGTGTTCATCGGGCTGGGCGGAGGCGGGTTCTTCGCCACCGCCGACATCTCGGGGCTCAGCTCGGCGACCATGGCCCCCGAAGAAGACGCCGACGAACTCTCCGAGGAGGAGGCGGAGGCCCGGGACACCGAGCGCCGCCTCGAGTTCCACCGCGACCGCGAGTTCCGCCGCCGCACGAACCAGGTCCCGGGTACGATCTTCCGGATCCGGGTCGATCCCTTGCATCCCCTGGGGTTCGGGTACACCGAGACCGCGAGCGTGCTCAAGCTGGGGTACGCCGCCCTGGATCTGGGCCCGGAGGGAACCAACGTGGCCGTGTTCGCGGACCGGCCCCGGGTGTCGGGGTACGCACCCGACGACGCGGTGCGCCGGCTCATCGACCGCCCGTTCCTGATCGCCGAACCCTCGGGCCGGGGACACGTCGTGCTCTATGTCGAGGACCCCAACTTCCGGCTGTTCTGGTACGGGCTCACCCGCCTCTTCCTCAACGGCCTCTTGTTCCTGCCCAGCATGGACTGACCCGGAGGATGCCGTGCCCCGCCGCTACTGGTTGCTGAAGACCGAGCCCGAGACCTTCGGATGGGACGACCTCATCCGGTCGAAGGACCGAACGAGCATGTGGGACGGCGTGCGCAACTACCGGGCGAGGAACTACATGCGCGACGAGATGAAGATCGGGGACGGCGTGCTCTTCTACCACTCCAACTGCAAGCCGCCCCACGTGGCCGGCATCGCCCGCGTGGTGCGGGAGGGGTACCCGGATCCCACCCAGTTCGATCCCGCCTCGCCCTACCACGATCCCGAATCCCGCCCCGAGAAGCCGCGCTGGTACCTCGTCGACGTCGAGGCCGTGCGGAAGCTGGAGCGGCCGCTGAGCCTCGCCGAACTCAAGGAAACCGAGGGGCTCGAATCCATGAAGCTGGTCAAGCGCGGGATGCGCCTCTCGGTGCAACCGGTCACGGGCGAGGAGTGGAAGATCGTGGTGGCGCTGGCCAAGAAGCCCGCGCCCTGATCAAGACGCCGCCGCGCGCTCCCCGGCCCCGTTCTCGAACCCCGATTCGTAGGCCAGCATGGCCCGTTTCCGCGCGGTGCCCCACCGGTATCCCCCCAGCGCCCCGCTCTTTCGGAGCACACGATGGCAGGGAATGAGGTAGGCGACCGGGTTGGCGGCCACCGCGCCCGCGGCCGCGCGCACGCTTCGGGGCCGCCCCACCGCCCGGGCCACCGCCTCGTAGGTTGCCACGCTCCCCGCGGGTATGCGAAGGAGCGCCCGCCACACCTGGAGCTGGAAGTTCGTCCCCCGCACCAGGAGGGTGACGGCTCCGCCCTCTCCCGGATCGTCCCGCCGGAGAGCGTTCCCCGCCGGTTCGAACACCCGCTTCCCCAGCCCCGCGATACGGCGCGGGCGGTGGACGAACCGCGCCCCGCTCCACGCGGGCCGGATCCGGCGCAGGGCCCCCTCCTCGTCCTCGTGGTCCAGGAACTGCAGGGCGGTGATCCCCCGCCC
>Ga0214472_10007770_pt1 | contig 11203 bp, 8 predicted proteins | sample RVTome_6_FD_207662 | JGI IMG/M metagenome (GOLD analysis project Ga0214472, IMG submission 207662) | Soil microbial communities from uranium-contaminated site in the Upper Colorado River Basin, Wyoming, United States - RVT140D175 | ecosystem: Environmental > Terrestrial > Soil > Contaminated >...
CGACCTCCTTAAGGAGGAGGAGCGGGATCGCACCTACCAGCTAGCCTCCGGTCAACGGGAGGATGGGTCAGGTGGATCTGGCGGGGTCTACGTCTTCATCCTTGCCGATCCGATGCGTCTTCCCGAAGACGCATCGGGGACCCTCCGGATCGGCGAATCAGATATCCGCGCAATGGTGGTCGCCCAAGAGGGAAACCGGCTCTGGGTCCTGCTGGAGTCGAGCGAACCTCTTCCGCCATTCATCAGTCAAGCTCGCCTCGTCCTCTCGCAGACCGAGCTCCTTGAGCGTCTCAAGGAGCGCATCGATGACATGGGCGGCGATGTGGGGATGGCTCCCAAGGTGTTTGGGCTAGAGAATGCTCGCGTCTCATGGTCGCCGATTCCTGAAGGGCTTGTCCTGGAGCAGTCTCACTCGCTCGAGTTGACTTTGAAGCAAGCGCTGGGATCCGAGGTCACGTTCCTGTGGGGCCCACCAGGAACCGGCAAGACGTTCACGATCGCTGTGCTTGTAGCCGCGCTGCTTGAGAGTGACGAGTCAGTCTTGGTCACGTCTCACACACATGCCGGCGTCGAACAAGCGCTTTGGGCGGCTGTCGAGCGTTCAAGCGAGGATCGTCCCGCTGGGCTACTCAACGGTTCCGAGATGATCGAGCGGGGTGAGATCCTGAAGGTCGGCCCGCTCAGACAAGAGAAGATCCCCAAGAAGTGTCACCTCGACTCCTACATCGAAGAGAAAGCGCGGGAGCAGCAAGAAAGGCTGACCGCGCTCCTTTCGGAGGACGGGGTCGCTGGCAAGCAACTTGAGCGGATCGCCGCTCAGCTGGGGCCATGGCGAGAACTAGCCGACGGAGAAGCAAAGCTCCACGAAGCTCGCTCAGCTCGTGAGCGAGCCGCTCAGAAGATCGATTATGGGCAGGCTGAACTCGCCGCTGCGAGAGCTCAGGTCGACGCCAAGATAGATGCGGTTCGGCAGGCGGAGAGATCCTTCTTCCTTGGCCGCAAGAGTCGAGTGGCCAAGGCCCAGGGCGTTGCCACGACGGCCGTCTCGCACATGAAGAGGCTCGAGACCTCGCTCACAGACGCCGAGCTGACCCTAACCAGGCTCGCCGACTCCGTTGATGCCGCGGAGCGAGCGGTCGAGCTGCAGCGCAAGGCCACCTTGAGCCTGCGACCCAACGACCAACTGGAGACGGAGGAGGCGAGGCTCAGGGCAAGGAAGGCTGAGCTTCAGGCAGAAATCGCTTCGCTCCGTGAACAGTCTTCGGATTGGGCGAACGAGCTGCTCGAGGGTGCGAGGGCCGTGTTTGCAACGCTTACGAAGCTCTACATGGACCCGCACCTTCGGGGCAGGCAGTGGGACACGGTCATCATTGACGAAGTGTCAATGGCGATGCTGCCTCTAGTGGCGTTCGCGGCGGCCAGGGCGGGGCGAAGGGCAATCATGGTGGGCGACTTCTACCAGCTCCCTCCGATTCTTCAAAGCAGGGACGGTGTCGCAGCGGAGGAGCTCGGGAAAGACATCTTCGAACGACGAGGGATCCCGGAGGCGGTCGAGAAAGGAGAAGACCCTCCTCAGCTCGCGCGCCTCTCGCTGCAGCAGCGCATGCATCCAGCCATCGCCGAGGTGGCACGGACCTTGGCGTATGGGAACCAGCTCTCGGATCACCCCAGCATGAGTAGCCGAGGGATGCCTGGCTGGTGCGGTGCGTTAGGGACGGCGGAGCCACTCGTAATCGTGGACACCACGGACATCCGCAGTTGGTGCGGCAAGATGCCGGGGAGCATGAGCCGGTTCAACTTCTACTCAGCGCTCGCGGCCGTGGAAATCGCGGCTATCTATGCGTCTCAACTCCCACAGCCTGAAAAAGCTTCCGCGCCCCCGATCGGGATCGTCACCCCGTACGCGGCGCAGCGCCGCTACCTGGCCAAGCTGGTCGAGGTCCTCCATCTCGAGCGGTGGGTGACTCCCGGGACCGTTCACACGTTCCAGGGAAGCGAGTACGACGTCATCATCTTCGACAGCGTCCTGGGTGAACCACACTGGACCGCTCGACTGACGAACCCCCATGAGTGGCTGGAGGTTCGTCGAGACTTGAACGTGGCCGTGACTCGAGCCCGACATCAATTCACTTTCGTTGGAGACTCTTACTGGCTTGACAGGAGGGCCCGGCCCGGCAGCGGCTATGAGCGGCTGTGGACGCACCTCAAGGCCACTGCGGAGCGATTGGACGTCACGGAGGTCCTCGGGCACGGATTCAGGGGGCGAGTATCGACCGCGAGCTCAGTCCTGACCGGATGGAACGTGGAGACCAATCCGGAGGGCATGACGCTTCTTGATGAGACCACGTTCTACCCGGCTTTCCTGCGCGATCTTCAAGCCGCCGCTAAGCAGGTCATCCTGTTCACGCCCTTCATCGGGAAGACGAGGTGGCCCCAAATCGAGCAGCACATCGGCGCTCTGACCGAGCGAGGCGTTGAAGTCTTCATCCTTCACAAGCCGCTAACCGATCCAGAGTGGCGACGAGGGGACCCAAACTTTGGCAAGGTCGTGTTCGACGCTCTTGAAGCGCAAGGCGTTCACCTAATTCCGTTGTCGGGCGTACACGCGAAGACCATCGTCATCGATGAGCGAATCGTCTACGACGGAAGTCTCAACTGGGCCAGTCAGACCTCGAGCTACGAACACATGTGGAGAGCCGAGAGGAAGGACCTGGCGGTCCTCGTTGAAAAGATGCTCCAGCTCCGTTCCATCATGGACCCGTACTCGGCGGCCACCCGGGAGGAGTCGACCTGTCCAAGCTGCGGCGGCCCTCTGATCGTGGTCAACCAGGCTCAGCAGAGAGCTCGCTATGACGACCGGCAGCCGCTCAAGTGGGGCTGCTACCGATACTCGCTCGACAAGAACTCATGCAAGGGGTATCTCAGAAGGATCGATGCCAGGGCGCCGCTCCGGTCGCCGCCCACGTGCCCGAAGGGTCAGGAGATGGCCCTCGTCTACACAAAGACTGGGCGACCATGGGCCTGGAAGTGTGAGCACAAGACTTGCCGCCAGATTCGCTGGATGAAGGGCGACGTCGAGATGCGGCCAGCCTCGCACTCCTAGGGACGCACGGTCGGGGAACCAAGAAGGTCTTCTCTACTGAAGGAGGGGCCGGTGGAACAGGCTGCCCCGCTGGCTCGAGTGCTCGGAACTCAGGGGGGGAGTGGATATCCAGAGCTGGCGGGGTCCGCTTTCTGTTGATGACGGCCCTGGCTGCTTGCACCAGGACCGTCGTACTAGTGCTAGTGAGCGTTTCCTAGGCGCGACGCGGACGCAAGTCGGTCTGCGGCCTCGCACTAGCTCAGGGTTCGCGAGCCACCTCCAGAAGTGCCTCCCAGTGCCTCGGGTGGGGCACGTATCCGCCCCGCCGGATCAGCCACACATAGCGCTTGGATAGCCCCGTGGCCCGCATCATCGCGCCGAGGGGCACGTCGGCAAGGCCCGGCAGGATCTCCCGCCTGAAGATCTCCGGATCAGGCCTCGCGTGCGCGGCGTCCCACGCCGCGGCCTCCTCACGTCTGCGGGTGTTCGCTTGCCCCAGCCGCTTCTTGGGCTCCGGCCTCGACATCGGATCCTTGCCATCGCGGCGCATCCTACGAGTTCCCGAGCCGGATTCCCACTGCGCAGCCTGAATCCAAATGAGCACCGTCTGGCCAGGAGAGTTCTCCGCCCTTTACTACGTCAACGTCCCGCGCGTGGCCTGGCTCGCTGGAAGGGTGGGAGTGCCGGTTCCGGAGAGCCTTGGGGATAGACTGCCTGGGCAGGTCTCGCCCCCGACAGCTCCCTACTATGCCGCGCTGGAAGCATTCCTCAGGACCCTGCGACCTCGCGTGGCTTCTCTTGAAGATCGTGGCGACTTGTCGAACCTGCTTGAGGGGCAGCTGGTCGCGTTCGGAAACCGAAGGTTGAGGACCCGGAACTATCGAGCGGATAGACCCGTCATGGAGGGCACCAGCTTCACCGGAGACCTCGACCGAGATGCGCTCGTGTACTTCGACGCTGGCGACGCACGATTCATGATGCCTTTCGATCCAACGTTCGTGACAACGCATACGACGGTTGCACTGTTTCGTTCCGGTTCACTTATCGCGGCTGGTCTGTGTGTCTTTAAGGACAACCCAGGCACCAAGGATCGAGGGAAGAGCCTACTCATCGCCACTCCGTTGGTTCTAGGACTTGAAGATCCCGGCCTTCAACACTGATCCGTTCGCTTCAAGTCATGTTCGACGAACCAGGTGTCCCAATGCGATTGTCGCTGCCGTGGGATCGCGCTCGGATCCAGGAGCGGAGTAGAAGCGACCTCCTAGCCACTCCCCTCAGAGCGGAGCCACAAAGCCAATCCGAGGTGGCCCACCTTGGAATTCTCGGCGAGGTCCCGGAACGACATCGGATATCTGTGGGGCACGCCCTCGATGGCGGGAGCCGATGTCCAAGGCGGCATTTCGAGTTCCCGCCTGGTGATGAGAATGAAGGGAGTAGCCTCGCGAGTCTCGTAGAAGGGAACGCCCAAAGCGTCCTCCTCCGACGCCACTCTCTTCGTGAACTCGGTTAGCATCCGCATCTCCGCGTCATCGAAAGAGTCGCGCTGGATGGCCAGCACAATGTAGGTCTCTATGCCGCTGGCACGCAGGCGTCTCCGCACCTCAGTTAGGTTGGCCAAGTCCGTCTCTTCGATGCGCCCCTTAGTCTTGCATTCGCCCACGCATATGCTCGGATTCCCAGTGTTGGGCGACACTTCAAGAGCTACAAGATCTGTCTCACACCTCAAGCCGTCGCCCGCGAGATCGTGCGCTGGGAAGAGCAACAGTTCGTCTCCGATGCCACCTGCACGCTCAAGTTCTCCCCATGACAACAGGGTTGAGATCACTCCCTCAGGACCACCCTCCCTTTCGAAGACTCCAGAGATGCGAAACCTCCATTCCTTTCCGGTGAGCTGTGGTCCGAGCAAGAACTGATGACTGCACAAGGTGCATGTCACCCTGTTACCTACGGAGTCAGCCTCGATATTGGTGGTCAGTGCGCAGTTCGGGCACACAAGAGACAACTGCGGCCTGAACACCTCCCATTCAAGCAGCTGGCGAAACACGCTCTCAGGCGTTGAGTCTCTCCCTCCGAAGGACTCAAACCGGTCGAAGCTAGAGACCTTCGTTGCTGGGTCTTTGTCGCGGATCAGTTCCACGGCACGCGAGAATGCCAATCCAGTCCTCGCTTGCCGCGATGAGATCAGTTCTCGCACGCCGCGGATACGAAACACTCGGCTCCAGTGCCTGTCGCCGATCATGTCGAGTATCCGGTAGGCGATCTGGCCAGGTGTTTTCAACGTCATCTCGATGTCCGCGTTCGAGAATATGCTCGCAACCAAGTCACGCGACGGTATCGGTGAGATGGATATGTGACCGCTCGTGGCATGGTCAATGACGTCGAATCCTCCGGCTTGGACTCGCAGCGCTCCTGAGGATGTCCGCACCATCTCCCTAGCCAGCCATTCGTTCAAGGCAGGGACCTTCGGCAGCTTGAGAGTCCAACCCTCCGCGAGATCCCACATCGACTGAGAGCTGAAGCAGACGAACCAGAGTTGTCGGCGGGGCGCAAGATCCCGTCGGGCATCAGGAAACGGTGAGCTGGGAGACGCCGTTACGTACTTGGTTCCAAACCGGTCATCAACGGACGCCAGGACCGTGGTCCACTCCGTCTGGGCTCGGCTCTCATCCCGGTAGAACCTAGCTTGGTGAACAGGGAATCGCTCGACCAGCGTCTTGACGCCCTCTGGCGTCAGGGTGGCAAAGGACTCGGGTATCTCTGGGTCTTCGTAGTCGTCGTCCACGCAGATCCAAAGGCGCGCCCAACGCTCTTCTGCTTGATCCGCCGTCGAGATGTTCAAGCGTAGGAACTCCCGGAGGAAGTCGGTCCAGGCATCGGGTCCAGTTCTGGGGCAGAAGAGCGCCGCGCGCCCTGAAGCTCTTAGGTTCCAGAAAGCTGCGAGGTGCAGTGCGTTTCCGGGATCGCCAACCACCAGACCGGCCTCGAACGGGGAGAAGCGGCCCCAAAGACTCAGATCGAGACGCGTTGCCTGAATCGGCGTTGTCGCGGCTGCCCAGGCGGCCTCAGGCGCGCCTGACACTTCCTGAGCATCTGCTCCAAACGAATGCGAGAAGACGGCTGCTAGATCCGGAAGGTCGCTGCCTGGGGGTGGGAAAACCCCGAATGTTGTGGCTAGTAGGGCTCTCTTCGGGTGACTTGACGGCCAGATCGGGAGAACAGCTTGAGGAGTTGAAGCATGTCTGCCTTCATCCCACCAGTGTTGGTACACCGGATAGACGATGTCCGCGAGAGTGGAAAAGATGTCTCCTCTGGAGTCGGTCGAGAACAGCGACTGATGCTCGATTGATAGCGTTCGCAGTTGCAGGTGCTCGTATCGATCGAGAATAGCCTCGGCCTCTGGTGAGCCACTCGCCGTGACGAGAACGTCAACGGCGAGAGACTGGATTGCGCTGTCCACGTACTCCGTGATTGGTATCAGGTAATTGAAGATCCCGCCCCAAAGACCACTGCAAATCGTCGCCGCACGAACGATGTCGTCCGTGGTCTGCGTGCTGATCAGGATGCCCACCCGAACCGGTCTGATCGCTAGAGGAAGACTAAGCGTTGGCATCTCGTCAGGAGTCTATCCGTCTCCTCTACGCCCTAGGCCACGCAGCGCTTCCCAGTACATGGGATGTGGGATCCGATCCCCTCGTCCAATCCGCCAATCTGGAGAACGTCCGAGAGTCCAGCAGCTGGAGCAGATACTCGTCGACGGCGGGCCGGACAGCTTCCAGAATGTCGAGTGCAGCGCTGTCTCTGTAGCTGGCATCACGGTGTGCCCATCCGAGACCGGGATCGAGCCCTACGGCGAGCAACGCTAGCCGGCACTCGAATTCGGCCAGAGCGTAGAAGTAGTTGAGCAGCGCCCCGAACGGAGTGACAGCCTCTCGGGGCGAGGTGGCAATAGCAGACTGGCGTTCTCCCAAGAGCCGCCAGTGTTCGGGGACATGTCGTTCGTCAGCGCGCGCAAATCGCATCGGAACCTTCTTCGAGGCCGTGCCGCCAGCCTGGACGGAGGTAGGGCTGGACGCCAGCTCCACCAGTCGTTTAGCTTCATCAATACGCCCCCCAGCGGCGACCCGCGGTTCTACTGACCGGACCACTCGGTCAAACGTTTCAAGCTCCCCTCCAAGGCGTCCGAGGAGCCCTCCGTAATTGCCACTCGCATCGCCCTCATGTGATCTTCGACAAGCGCAACCCCTTCAGTCTCATCGAGTGATTCCGCGAGCGCTCGAAGAACACGAAGCTGCCGGATCGCATCGCGCGGAGCCAGTGCCTGTGCATCGCGGCTCATGGCGGCAATCCAGCGTCTCGATTCACTTCGTGACAGGAGCGGAATGTCATCGACGGTCGTGAGTCGCGCCGCACGGACGAACGCTGAGTCCTTCTCGACGCCTTCGGTCGCGGCATTCCAAAGCTTCGCGGCGGCGATGGGGATCGAGGCCGTTCGTTCATGGCCGTTATCGTCTAAGCGAATGATGACGCGCTCACATGCCTCCGGGAGGAAGGGAAGCATCAGCGTGCCGAGTGCGAGCGACTGAGAAGGCATCGTTCCCTCACCACGGATCTCGGTAGTCGGACCAAGTGAGATCTCGATGGGGCGTATGCCGTTGGCAATGAGAACCATGCCAACCTGCTCAGGCGGATCGAAGAGCGGGGATGGCAGATCGTCGGCATCGACTCCTGCCGCGAGGAGGGCCGCGTTTAGTCCCGTGACCATGGCACTCACGGACTCAAGGGCCCCAATCACACGATCAGCTAGCTCCTCGTTCGTGAGGGCGTCATATTCCCTACGCCTTGACTGGAACGTCACGCGCCCAGGTTCAAGTCGATACACGCCGTGCGCATCGGCATCCCGTATCGCCCGGTCGAGGCCGTAGGTCAGAACTTGCAGCCTGGCTTGGACAATCTCGGTCAGCAGAGTACCGACGTCGTTGTCGCGGTTGCGCCCGTACGGTTCCTGTCTCCGACATGCAAGGATGGCCCCGAGAAGTGGCTTCGCTACGATCTCGGTCAAGCTCTTGCCGAGACCGATCATGGCCCTGACGCTCAAGCGGTCGTTCGCGTTGGGTAGCAGACGGGCGGCCTGCAGGCCCGCGTCGCTCAACTCAGTCAAGGCCGCGTTCATGTCATGGCGCCATGCCGAGTCTCGCGCGACGACGAGCAAGTGTGGATTGTCCTTCAGCAGCTCGTAAGTCCGGCGAGCGACATCCCAGTACCGGGTCGCATCCATGATGTTCTCGGCAGACAACTCGGCCAAGAGAAGACTGACGCCGAACCCCCGAGGACAGGGCTCAACTGGATCCAAACGCTTGAAGAGGGCAGCGCCAGCCTCGTCTGCTTGAAGAACGTTCGTGGAACCAGTGGCCTGATAGGCGAGTCTCGCCATTACTCCCGTGTTATCGATGGGTTCGCCTGAAGCAGTGCCTTCGAGGATTCTAAGTCTCTGCAGGCGAGCGTTGAGCAACTCGACTTCTGCCGCACCTTCGTCCAGCAACTGCTGCGCCTGCGACGACATCGCCTGAGCGTCCTCCGGGTCAGTCGCCTCAAGAGCCACGAAGTAAGCCTCAGCTATCGCAGCCAACTGACCAAGCACGCGGTCTACCGCCCTCCAAGTCTCGATCGAAGGGCGGAGTCGTTGAACCGCGTCCAGTTGTGACCGCAGCCGCCCAAGCTTCGACGCAGCTGTCGCGACAGACGATCCGTCGTCGGACTGGTTGCGGACGGACTCACTTAGGGCGGTCATGAACTCCTCTAACCAACCATGAAACTGCTGAATGGCATCGCCGAGCTCAAGCGGCTCAGCAGAGTTTGATCCGACAGCTTTGAGAGCCTCCCGTGCTCCGCGGACGACTTGCTGACGGCGACGTAGCGCAGGGTCTGGATGCAGCGTGGCGTCCCCGCACTCGCGGCAAGTGGCCATGGCGGGACGTGCCTTCCCGCACGAGGGACACTTGATCAGATCGAAGGAGAGTGTGAAGTCGTACATCAGATTTCCCCTCGAAGCGTCCTCCGAGGAATCATGATCGATTCCTTCCGCGCCCGCGAGGTCGAAGCCGGGGTGAGTCTTCGTTCACAAGGATGTTGGACTGGCGGGGAGGGGAATGCGCGCTCGCCCCGTCTGAGAAATAGAAAGGGACGGGGCCGAATTCCGACCCCGTCCTCCAACGCTACTGCACGCTTGATCGCTTGGATCGCAGACGGATTCGCCAGATCAGCGTGTACGACTTGTGAATTCGCTACTGGGACGGCGGGTTCACACCGCGTGACACATCGAGAACAGGTCGCCATCCGGAATCACTACTCGTCGGGCTCTGCCGGCCCGGATCTGTCCCGGCTGCTTGAAGAGGGAGTCGGGCGCAAATCGATCTCCGCGCGAAAGAACCACAAAACGTTACAGCGTGCGGCGAGCTCGTAGCGATACCGCATCGCCAGGATGGCGAGTGTCACGACGGCAGCCACGATCACGACGACGATCCCGAGGGCCATCGCTGGCATCGCAACGACGGCCGCGGACATGAATCACGCCTCGCGCTTCGCGCGGATCAGGTGGATCCTCTCCATCTGATCCTCCCTATGCTGTTTTCAACCTGCAGCCGGACCACGACGCCCGGCGCGAGGCCATGGTACCGCACAGTGGAGGTCGAGCTGAGCGGACGACCCCGGGCCATCCGGGGGGCGGCGTTCGCCCGTTCCCTATCTCCTAACCCGTCCTGCGCTCGAGGGACGGGTTGGGCGGCGCGCCCCCCAGTTCGCAACCCAGACGGGTCGGGGCGGGCCGGGGCCTCCCTCATGTCCGGGGCAGTCAAGACGAACTCGGTCTACCATCCCGCCGTGGGCGACCTCGAACCGTTTCCCGGGCACGCCACGACCAGGGCTGCCCGTAAACCACCCGTTCCAGCGTAAGGCCGTGGGGTGGGGACACCGCGCCCGCCCCCGAACGCTCCTTGGCCGCCACGATGGCCGGCACCTCCTCGGGGTCGATCCGACCCTCCCCCACCGACACCAGCGTGCCCACCAGGGCGCGAACCATCTGATGGAGGAAGGCATTGGCCCGGGCGGTGACCTCGACCCGATCGCCCGAGCGAGACACGGCCAAGCGCTCCAGGCGCCGCACGGTCGAGGACCCGTCCTTCGGCGTCCGGCAGAACGAGGCGAAGTCGTGCTCGCCGACCAGGTGGCGCGCGGCGGCGCGCATCCTCGGGAGCGACAGGTCGCCAGGCCGCTGCCACACGTAGGCCGCCGTGAACGGATCGGGGAACGGCCCGACGTCGATCCGATACCGGTACTCGCGGGCCGTGGCGCTTCGCCGCGCGTCAAAACCCCTGGGAGCGAAGCGCACATCGGTCACGACGACCTCGGGCGCCAGCATCGAGTTGAGCGCCCGCTGGAGACGGGCCACATCGAGCTCCCCGGCCGGCTTGAACGAGACGATCTGCCCCCGGGCGTGCACGCCCGCATCTGTTCGCCCCGCCACCGAGAGCTTGGGAGTGTCGCCCAGGAACCGCTGCAGCGCAGCTTCGAGCACGCCTTGAACCGTGCGCTGTCCGCGCTGCTTCGCCCACCCCCGGAACTCGGTCCCGTCATAGGCCAGCGTGAGCCGAACGACGCGAGTCATTCGAGGCGCTGAGGTCGGTCGCGACCTCAGCGCCTACTCCTCGGTGACGAGCTCGATCCGCGCCATGGGCGCGCCGTCACCCTTTCGGAACCCGAGCTTCAGGATCCTCGTGTACCCTCCCGGCCGCTCGGCGTACCGGGGGCCGATGTCGCTGAACAGCTTGTGCACCACGTCCCGGTCGGGGATGACCCTCAGCACCTCCCGTCGAGCGGCGAGATCTCCCCTCCTCGCGAAGGTGATGAGCTTCTCGGCGAGCGGCCGAACGGCCTTGGCCTTGGCCTCGGTGGTGTTGATCGCCTCGTGGACGAACAGCTGCGCGGCGAGACCGGACAGCATGAGCCGCTGGTGCGCCGGGCCGGAACCGAGCCGGGGGCCCTTCCTCGGACTGGGCATCCCCTACTCCTCCCGGAGCCCCAGCCCGAGCTCGCCCAGCTTGGACTTGACCTCGTCGATCGACTTCT
>Ga0214472_10007772_pt1 | contig 11199 bp, 8 predicted proteins | sample RVTome_6_FD_207662 | JGI IMG/M metagenome (GOLD analysis project Ga0214472, IMG submission 207662) | Soil microbial communities from uranium-contaminated site in the Upper Colorado River Basin, Wyoming, United States - RVT140D175 | ecosystem: Environmental > Terrestrial > Soil > Contaminated >...
GGGCGTGACGAGCGTTCAAGAAACCTCATAGCAGGAGTTTAAACCATCCCTGCTACCTGCATATATAAGGCTGCCTATACCAAACCAACTTAGTCCAATCAATGTTTGATGTCAACAGAAAAATTCTCGGAAAATCACCGTCGCTTATGCGCGCACCCTGACGCTCGGAAAAAGCGACGAATCGGTGTGCGGCAGGAACATGGATGCCCGAAACTCGGTCATGAACTCGGAGCTTACGTTCATCTCCTTGTAGGTTATCATGCCCGCTATCTCCCCCAGCTCCGCCATAGCCTTACGCGATAAAAGCGCCTCGCACGCCCCTTTAAGAGACGAGTTGCCGAGGAGCCTGTACTTGTCAAGGCTTATATCAGGGACCATCCCTATGGTCACCGCCTTGCCTGCGTCTATATAGGCTCCGAACGTGCCCGCGATGAAGAAGTCCCTGATCCCCTCGAACTCTATCCCGAGTTCCCTCGTCACCACGTACAGCACCGTGTACATCGCGGCCTTCGTCCTTATCAGGTTGTCGATGTCGGTCTCGGTGAACACTATGTCCTCGCCGGTCGCGCTCGACGGCCCAGGCACGACGAGATATGCCGGTCGTCCGCCCACCTCGACGACCCTGTCCGTCCCGGGCGGCATCACGAACTTCCCGCGCCCGTCGATTACCCCGGAGGTGAAAAGCTCCGCCAGCATGTCTATAAGCGCGGAGCCGCACATCCCCCTTGGAAGCTCGGACGCCCCGCCGATGACACTGTATTCCGGTTCGAGCGTGTCCGGGCGGATAGACACCCTTTCGATCGCGCCAGGCATCGCCCTCATGCCGGACCTCACCACCCCGCCCTCGAGCGCGGGCCCGGCCGCGCCCGCGCATACGAGTAGCCAGTCCCTGTTCCCGATTACCGTCTCCGCGTTCGTCCCGACGTCCACGAGTATGGACAGCTCTTCCCTCCCGTGCATCCCGGATACGAGGATACCGGCTATCACGTCCCCCCCGACGTAGCTGCCCACGTTCGGCAGCACGTGTACCGGCGCCTCCGGGTTGACCGCGAGCCCCAGTTCGGCCGCGCGGTATACGTCGAACCGGTTTGCCACCGGGGTGTAAGGGGAGCGGCAGATGCCGTATGGGTCGAGGCCCAGAAAGAGGTGTGCCATGGTGGTGTTGCCGGAGACCGATACGCAGCTTATCGAAGCCGTATCCGCCCCTGCGTCCGCGGCAAGCTTTGACGCGATGCCGTTTATGCAGGATACAGCCTCCGCCCTGAGTTCTTCCAGGTGTCCCGCTTCGAGGCAGTAGTGTATGCGGGTGAGGATGTCGTCGCCGTGCGCTATCTGGGGGTTTACGCTCGATACCTCGCCAATGGCCCTGCGGGCAGTGAGGTCGAGGAGCATCCCGGCCACGTTCGTGGTGCCAAGGTCGATGGCGAGTCCCAGGTTCACCCCGGTGGTGTCGCCCGGCTCAACCGTTACGAGCGTGGGCCTCTTAGCGTGAGAAACGGTGGCCGTCACCACGAACCCGGAGACCCTGAGCAGGCCGGGAAGCGACGCCGCGACCGGCAGCGGGACCAGTATCTCGCGGATACCCTCCACGCCGAGCGCGGCAAGAAGCCTCTCCAGGTCGGCCGTCGTATCGGGGCCGGAAGGAGGGTCGAGCCGGAGCAGGTGTTTTGTGACGATTGGTCCGTCCTGGGCGTTATTCATGCCTAATAATTAACACACAGGGCACGTCCAAGTAAAGCGGTTTAAATCCGGTACGGGCGAAAAAAGGGGGCCGGAAGGCGCCGCTTCTAATCAGAACTCGACAAGCACCCACTGTGGTATGTAGATCGGGTAGCCGTCGATTACATCATTTTCCTCGTGGGGCGTGAGCGGCCTGGCCTCGTCCATGTACCTGTAGTGGTACTCCTTGCCCGGCTCCGGCCCGATGTCTATGAAGTACTTCTCCGGGCCGTTCGTGCCGCCGGTCTCTCCCACCATCTTCTCCCTGGTCTCGAACTCGCCGTCGCCGTCCTTGTCCAGTAGCCTGTACTCGTACGGCTGGGCGCCGTCCTCGTCCACGTCGTACCTGAACACACGGCCCTTCACGCTGTAGTCACGGAACATCGTCCCGCCGGCTCGTTTGAACGTCCTTATGAGTATCTCGGCGGGGTGGCCCTTGCCGGAGACTACCTGCCGCTCCTCCAGTATCATCTTCGCGCCCTCGCTGTCCGGAACCTGGTACGCGAAGCCGCACGAATATGTCGCAACCACCGTCAAAAAACCAAGAACCATGACCACGGCGTATTTCATCGTTTCGCCTCCGGGCTGGATGTTTAATACATAGCGTGTACTTTTTTATAATTATATCATAATGCCGCGGTATAATACGGACTAAGGTCTTTCAAAATCATACAATCTTTTTTGATAACATACAGTTGCCGGCAGTTGCCGGGGCATTCCGGACAACTGAGCTTAACCGCTCATATATTTCTGAGCGTTTACCGGCTGCATTAACGGAGCATTGAGCATATATCATCTGCCGTATTTTAATATCTTACCCAAGACAGGCCGGATATGCCCGATTTTATTGGCAATATTTTTTAAACACCATTGTCAAAATCAGGCATGGTTTTTGCATGTCACTATGTTATAATGCGGACCTGTCGCATGTAAATATATATAACCAATTGGAGCCCCCAGATGAAGAGTTTATGCGGTCCGAGCAGTACGCTAATGAAGATGCGTGTCGTGTCCGCCGTCATGGCCGCGCTTTTCGTGTTCCTTGGCCTTGCGCACCCGTCGTGCGCGTCCGCCAAGACGATTGGCGTGATAATGTCCGGCGACCTGCCCCATTTCAAGGACGCCCACAATGCTTTCGTCCTCGCGCTGGCCAAGGAGGGTTTCGGCAAGGACACGGTCGAGATTTACGTCCAGTCCCCCAACCCCGACCCGATGTCCTGGACTAACAGCGTACGCAAGTTCGTCGGCGTAAACGTGGACGTGATCGTGACATACGGTTACCCCGCGACCGACACCGCGCTCAGGGAGACGAACAGCATACCCGTCGTGTTCTCATACGTGTACGACCCTGAGGGAAACGGGCTCAAGAAGCGCAACTCGACCGGCATCAGCTCCAAGGTCCCGATGCTGACGCTCCTGAAGACGCTGAAGTCCATCACGCCGTACTCCAGGCTTGCAGTCATATACAGCCCGTCCGACAAGGACTCCAAGGTACAGTTCGACGAGATATCGAAGGCGGCCGGCCCGGTCGGGTTCCAGGCTATAGGCGTGCAGGTGAAGAACGCGGGCGAGGTGATGGGCAAGCTCGCCGGGACCAAGGGTTGCGACAGCGTGTACATATCCTCCAGTTCGGCGGTGGGCGTGAACTGCCCGAGCATACTGGGCTACGCGGCGAAGAAAAACTACCCGGCTATATCCCAGATATCCGGGCTTGCGGAGAAGGGCGCGATACTCGTGCTGGCCCCGTCTTCGGCCGAGCAGGGCGTGGTCGCGGCCAGGAAGGTCGCGATGATACTTAAGGGCGGCTCGCCTGCCAAGGACTCGGTGGAAAGTTCAAAGCAGATAGACCTCGTGCTGAACCTGAAGACGATAAACAAGCTCGGCCTGAAGGTGCCTTTCGAGATACTCAACTCCGCCACCAAGGTCATCAAGTAATAAACCCATACAGCACGTAATAATAAGGCACGCGCACGCGCGTGCCTTATTTTGTGGCCTCGCTGCAGACCTCCGCGGTTTGTGCTAATATATAGTATAAACGGGTTAGAAGCGTATGGCATTACATGCAGGAGGTGAATATGCCGCATGCGGGTCTGATCAACGAGAGGGCGCTCGGGCCGGAGGCCGCTGAGCTTCTGCGGGCCAGGATACACTTCAGTTCCGGGAAGAGAAAACTTGGCGCGGGCAAGGCGCACGAGGGCATGTCCACCCTGTTCGACGCATTTCTCGCCGGGCTCAGGTGGTACGTTGCGTCGCCCAGGAGGCTGATGAAGCTTTCTTTCCGAGATGGCGACGACTTCAACGACGAGAAGGTCATATGCGCGGTCCTGAAACGCTCCGGCGTGCTGGACAGGTCGTTCGACTACGACAGCCTGTGCAATACAGTAGAGCGGGCGCTGGACGGAGACCTGACCGGTGTCGACCCCGCAAGGGTGCTTAGGCAGGTGGAGTCGCTCATGACCCAGCTCGGGATTGTCCCGTTCGACGAGAAGGGGATTCCGTCCGAGCTTCCGGCAGTTGCATAAGGGCGCGCGCCGGTATCAGCGCGGTGATGTCTATCATTGTCCGGATGCCTTCGTCAGGCTCAGTGCGCGTCGCCCCAGTTGGGGCCCTGGCCTATGTCCACCTTCACCGGCACGTCGAGTTTCGCCGCTTCTTCCATCTCGCGGACGACCAGCCGTTTCACCTCGCCGGCCTCGTCTTCCGGGGACTCGAACACAAGCTCGTCGTGCACCTGCAGTATCATCATCGTCCCAAGCCCCAGGGACTTGAGCCGGGCCGACACGTTTATCATCGCGACCTTTATGATGTCCGCCGCCGTCCCCTGTATCGGCGTGTTTATCGCTAACCTCTCGCCCAGCGACCGGACGTTCCGGTTTTCGCTTGCCAGCTCCGGGATGGCGCGCTTCCTGCCGTAGAGCGTGGTGGAATATCCCTTCTTCCGCACCTCTTCGAGGTTACGCTCGATGAACTCCCTGACTCCCGCGTGCCGCTCGAAGTACGCGTCTATGTACCGCTTTGCCTCGGCCGGGTGGACTCCTATCTGGACGGCGAGGCCGTACGAGCCCATCCCGTACATTATGCCGAAGTTTATCGCCTTGGCGTTCCGCCTCATCTCGGACGATACCGCCTCGGGCGAAACCCCGAATATCTCGGACGCGGTCCTCGCGTGCACGTCCTCGCCGTGCATGAACGAGTCCGTAAGCGACGGGTCCTTGGAGAGGTGCGCCATCAGCCGAAGTTCTATCTGCGAGTAGTCGGCGGATATTATGACCCTTCCCGGCGGGGCGGAGAACGCCTGCCTTATGCGCCTCCCCATCTCGGTGCGGATAGGTATGTTCTGGAGGTTGGGGCCGGACGAACTGAGCCTTCCGGTCGCGGCCACCGCCTGGTTCAGGCTGGTGTGCACCCGTCCGGTCCTTGTGTTTATCAGCCTGCCGAGCGTGTCCACGTATGTGGACTTGAGCTTGAAGAGCTCGCGGTAGTTCAGTACCTCGGCGGGGAGTTCGTGCGTGACGGCGAGAGAGGTCAGCACCTCCTCGTCCGTCGAGTAGCCGGTCTTTGTCTTCTTCAGGGGCGGAAGCCCGAGCTTCTCGAAAAGTATCTCCGCGAGCTGCTTGGGAGAGTTGATATTGAACTCGGCGCCGGCGAGCGCGTATATCCGCCCGACAATCCCGTCAAGCGTCAAGCCTATCTCCTTCGACATTTCGGCAAGATAGTCCCTGTCCACGTAAACGCCGTTCATCTCTATCTCGGCAAGGACGGATATCAGCGGGAGCTCGACCTCGTCGAAAAGCCCGGAAAGGCCCTCCTCTTTGAGTTTCCCGCCGAGCAGCCCGGCAAGCTGGCGGACCGCGTGCGCAGCCCCAGCCGCATAACCAGCCGCGGCATCGATACCCACCTCGGCAAACGGCGCCTGTCTTGCACCCGAGCCCGCTACGTCCGCATATGATACCGGCTTTCTGCCCAGGTGATCGAGCGTTACGTTTTCGAGCGAGTGGCTCGCCCGGCCGGGGTTAAGGAGGTACGAGCCGACCATCGTATCAAAAGATACCCCTGCGAGCCCGACGCCCGCGTTCGCAAGCAGTATGACGTCCCGCTTGATGTCGTGGCCGAACTTCCTGACGCCGGGGTCCTCCATTACGGGCCTCAGAATCCTTATTGCACCGGAAGCCGGTATCTGGCCTTCAAGAAGCTCGGGGAAGAGCCCGCCCGACGGGACGATGTGCCCGAGCGGCACGTAGTACGACTTTTCTTCGGAGGGACAGAGCGAGATGCCCACTATGCCGGACGACATCGGGAACGGCCCGCTCGCCATGACGCCCAGCGCGAACGCACCGGCATCCTTAAGCTCCTCCACGACGGACTCAAGCCCTTCCGCCGTGGTGACCACGGAATGCTCCAGGCCCGGCCCGGACGTCGCGGTAACATGCTTCATGAGCGCGCCGAACTCCAGCTCCTTGAAGAGCGCGATGAGCGCCTCCGGGTCCTGCGGCCTCCGCTTCAGCCCTTCTATGTCCACATGCTCCGGCAGCCCGCGCATGAGCGTGACCAGTTCCTTGGAAAGCCGCGCGTCGTCCGCGTGCGCCTTCAGGTTCTCCCTGAGCTTGGGCGTCTTGACGGTGTCAACTTGCTCTAACAGAGACTCGACGCTACCGTACTCGGATATCAGCTTCGCGGCGGTCTTGGGCCCGACACCGGGGACCCCTGGTATGTTGTCAGAGCTGTCCCCCATCAGGCCCAGGAGGTCGACGAGTTTTCCCGGCGGCACGCCGAACCTCTCCTCGCACTCGGCGGGCCCGTACATCACGTCCTTCATCGTGTCGTACACCTTCACGTTCCCGCCTATCAGCTGGAACAGGTCCTTGTCTCCGGTCACGACCGTGACGTCGAGACCCTTCTCGGCCGCGTCGAGCGCGACGGACGCGATGACGTCGTCCGCCTCTATCCCGTCGAACAGCAGGACAGGTATGTTGAACGCACCGACTATCCTGTGTATGTACGGCACCTGGGGACGGAGCTCGTCCGGCATCGCGGGGCGGGTCGCCTTGTATTTGTCGTACATCCCGTGGCGCGTGGTCGGGCCCTTCGGGTCGAAGCAGACCACGAGGTAATCCGGATTTTTATCGCCCACCACCTTCAGGAGCATGTTCGTGAACCCGTAGACCGCGTTGGTCGGGAGCCCCTTGGACGTGGACAGGTTCCGTATCGCGTGGAACGCGCGGTATATGTACGAGTTTCCGTCTATGATGTAGAGCGTGGGGCGGGTGTCTGTCATGTATCCTCGGCTATCTTCCGATAGCGTCCATCCTGTCGTCCAGGAGGTTCTCGATGTCGGGGTGGCCTGCATTGCCGGCGGTGAAAGCCGGGGTCTTGCCGTTGGCTGTAACCATGAACGGGTCCGCGCCGTTGTCCAGAAGTAACTCAACGAACTCCCTATGGCCCATGAGCGCGGCGGTGTGGAGCGGGGTCCAGCCGTCGTCGTCCGAGGCGTTGATTGCAGCGCCCTTCGACAGCAGGTACTTCGCTATTTCGATATTGCCGTTTATCGCGGCGGCGTGGAGCGGGGCGCTGCCGGTGTTGTCCCCCGCTTTTATGTCCGCGCCTGAGTCCACCAGGAACTTAACCACGTCGAGATGGCCCTTGAAGGCTGCGTGGTGGAGCGGGGTGATGCCGTTTGCGTCCCCTGAGTTAAGGAGCGGCGGGTCGTCCTTCAGGAGCGCGGCTACCTTGCCGGCGTCCCCTGCCTTTGCCGCCGTGTGTATCTCGCCCGCCATGCAGGCAGGCGTGAAAAAAGCGGCGACAATAAATACGGAAAAAACCAGGAGCATCTTCTTCATGATGTTTACCCAGCCCCTCATTTTTTTGCGGGCGCGGACTTCTTTTCCGCGGCTTTCCTGGTTGGGGGCTCTGGCCTCAGTACTATTCCGCGCACCCCGCCGCTCGCCTTTACCAACTCCGAGACCTGGTTCTCGCCCGTCATTTCCGCCCAGTCGAGCGGGGTGTGTCCGTCTTTGTCCAGTGCGTTCACGTCCGCGCCCACCCCTATCAGTTCCGCGGCCGCGGCCGCGTGCAGTTTGAATGCCGCCCAGTGGAGCGGCGTCATCGAGTTGTTGTCCCTGGCTTTAACGTCGCAGCCTTTTTCAATGAGGTACTTAATAGCCTCCAAGTTACCGCCTATGGCTGCCATGTGCAGCGCGGTATGCTTCAGCCTTGTAAGCGCGTCCGGGTCCGCCCCGGCGTCCAGCAGAAGCCTGACCACCGGCCAGTAACCTCCCAGCGCGGCCAGGTGCAGGGGCGTGGAGCCGCCCTGCTCGACCCCGCCAGGCTTGCACCTGGTGTCCGGTGAGTCGGCGGCGTTTACCTTCGCCCCCGCTTCGATAAGAAGCATGCACATATCGGCTTTGCCGCCCCTCGCCGCGAGGTGGAGCGGTGTCCGGCCCCTGTACTCGGCGGCATTCACGTACGCACGGTTGTCCAAAAGGAGTTTTACCAGTTCCACGTCCCCGGTCTCCGCCGCATAGTGGAGCGGCGCGCGGGTGTTCATGTCCGTCGCATCCACCTTCGCGCCGCTTGCAAGCAGGTACGCGGCCATGCCGGGCCGGACTTCCTTCACCGCCTTGTGCAGCGGTGTCTCGTTGGAATTATCGGCCGCGTTGACGTCCGCGCCTTTTTCCACAAGGAGCAAGGCGGTACTCATCATGCCCGTGGACGCGGCCATGTGCAGCGGGCCGTCGCCGTTCTTGTCTTTTGCCTTTACGAGTTTGGGGCTTTTGGCAAGCGCCGAGGCAAGCCCGTCCACGTCTCCCGCCGCCGCCATCTCGTGCACCCCTGCAAAGGCCGCCGAGGGCAGCCAGGCCAGGAACAGAATAATCAGGATTAATGGCTTATGCATATAAGACGCCCCCCCCATCCAGCGCATTCACCCGTTGTCGACCCGTGAAAAAAGACCGGCCCTTTTTTACCACTATACAGCCGCGACCCGGCCCGGTCAAGAGTTTTGAGTTGACGTGCATGGGGCGTTTGGGATTTCAGGTTGCGGGGTGTTTTTGGCCGTCATCCCCGCCCTTCGCTTTGCTCAAGGGTAAACTCCGGCGGGGACCCAGCGGCTTTCTCCCCTCGCCCTTCCATGGGAGAGGGGCCGGGGGTGAGGGCTCTTTTCTGGCGGCATTCTCCTCGGGCCAAAACAGTCGCCAACCGCGTCCAGGGGGCAGGCCTCCCGGCGCTTCAATTCCAGCATGATGATGGCCCTGGACGGCTCCGGGTTTTGGGCCGCGCGGATAACGCCTCCGGGTTCTGGAAAATCTTTTTCAGTCATTCCCGCGAAAGCGGGAACCCAGGTTTATAGTAACCCCCTCTGTCCCCCCTTAACCCAAGGGGGGAGGTTAATGGGGAGTTATGAAAGGTTTACAAATTCCCCGCTAAAAATGAGTATATTTCAGCGTCATTCATGCCCTCTGTACCAGCAAGCCAGCCCCTTCACTATATTGAACATCGGCACCCGTTGCTGGTACTCCCCGTATTCGGGGCCGAAGCCGGACGCGAACCTGCGCTCCTCGATGAAACCGCCCCATACGAAGTAGGCCGTGCCGAGCACCCTCAGCGCCAGGCAGTTGACCGTCACGTTGGGCTCGAACACGAGCATCATTATCCCTGCCGTGTACATGGGGTGGCGGACAAGCCCGTACGCGCCGGTGGTGACGAGCGGGCCGCCCTTTATTCCCTCTATGTCGCCGCCCGTCCTGCCGGTGCGGATGTAATCAGACGCCTGCCTTACGCCGGTGAAGGAACCGGTGTCGAAAGGCCGCATCGCGGCAACAATCAGCCATACGCCCAGGAACTGCACTATGTGCGCGGGCCAGAGGATGTACCAGCCCGGCCGGTACAGGAACGTATCCGGCTGGAGCGAGTAAACGTAATAAGCGGCTGAGGCGGTAAGTATGGAGATGGCGGTGAACGCGAGCCTGTAGTACGCCCGCATCCGCTCCCCGCCGGCAATAGAGGCTAAGGCGGACTTGAACCGGCGTGATACCGTGATGCTGTGTAAGAGCGCGAACGCCAGGAACGCGGCGCCCGCGATAATTGCGGGTTTCATCGGTTAACCCTCGCGTTAATATTGAGGGCATACCGGCGCGGCGCCGGCGCTATATCCTTACGGGGAGCTCGCCGCCGAAGAATATCTCGCCGGAGAACGCCCTGCACGCGGCCATCTGCATGGCCTCGCCTGGGTCGTAGGCCGCGACCACGTAGCTTGCGCCCATCAGGCCGCGCAGGATGTACGGGCTCCCGAAGGATACCACGACCGTCTTTCTGGTCTTCGCCACAAGCTGTGCGCAGAACTCGGAAAGCTCGGGCGAAAGCCCTGAGCGGCCCTTGCCGGCGGATACCCTGGAGAATATGGATACGAGCGTGATCTGGGAGGACCTTGCAGCCTTCATGGCCTCGCCCCTGAGCCTCCCCACCGTCTCGTTGTTTACCACCAGGTTCTTTGTCTTCTTGTTCCTGGCCTTAAGGACGCTCCTGATTACCCGGCCGGCCATCCTGTTCCCGTCGTCGTCCACCACGACGTGCAGGATGTTCCCTTTTATGTCCTGGAGCGCGGGGAACGCGCCGTCCGCCTTGACAAGCGTGAGCGCGCGCTCGGCGATGGTCTGCGCGAGTTCCCTGTCCTGGGACATCCTTTCGTGGACCGCCGCGTCCGTGAGCTTTACGGGGACCGCGTACTTTGCCTTCGCCCTCTGCATCTTGCCCGCGCAGGACATCACCTCTTCCTTTGTGACGCCCTTCTCGTCCGAAAGCGCGAACAGCTCACGAAGGTAGTCCGCGGGAGACGCGGGGTGGAGCAGTATGTCCGCGCCCGCCTTGATGGCGAGCCTCGCCGCCTCGCGGGGGGAATACGCCCCGGCAACCGCGCCCATGTCGAGCGCGTCGGTGACCACAAGCCCCTCGAAACCGGACCTGGTCCTCAGGAAGTCCTTTATGACCTTCTTCGACAGGCTGGCCGGGTACAAAGGGTCGATCGCAGGGACCAGCAGGTGGCCCGCCATGACCATCTCCACCCCCGCCATGACCGCCTTCCTGAACGGGAGCATGTCCTCGTCCTCGAGGCTCTCCTTGTCCTTGTCTATCCTGGGGAGCGCGCTGTGAGAGTCGAGCGCGGCGTCGCCGTGGCCGGGGTAGTGCTTTGCGCAGGCCATGACAGGGGTCCTGCCGGTCTGTAGCCCGGCGATGTAAAGCTCGCCCAGCGCGGAGACCTTCTGAGGCTCGTCCGAGAACGCGCGGGTGCATATTATCGGGTTGTCCGGGTTGGAGTTGACGTCAAGCACCGGGGTGAAGACCGCGTTTACACCCGCGGCCCGCGCCTCGAACGCAAGCGAGTCCGCCATCTCCTTGACAAGCCCGGCCCCTTCGCCGGATACCAGGCTTGTGGCCGCGGCCACCGCCATCTGGCAGGGGAACACCGTCCCGCCCGCGAGCTGCTGG
>Ga0214472_10007773_pt1 | contig 11195 bp, 10 predicted proteins | sample RVTome_6_FD_207662 | JGI IMG/M metagenome (GOLD analysis project Ga0214472, IMG submission 207662) | Soil microbial communities from uranium-contaminated site in the Upper Colorado River Basin, Wyoming, United States - RVT140D175 | ecosystem: Environmental > Terrestrial > Soil > Contaminated >...
AACAAGAAACGACGCATCGTCATCCGCGCCGCCAAACGCCACGTCGCCCGCCAAGTCTGGAAGGTCCTCCCCGACCACGGATTGACATAGGAGAGCCCAGACGGCCTGCGGCCGAGGGGGGGAGAGACTGTGCGGCCACGCCGCCCGTGCCTGCCTGCGGCGGGACTCCCCCTAGACGGGCTGCGGCCGAGGGGGGAGAGACTGTGCGACCACGCCGCCCATGCCTGCCTGCGGCGGGACTCCCCCAGACGGCCTGCGGCCGAGGGGGGAGAGACTGTGCGACCACGCCGCCCATGCCTGCCTGCGGCGGGACTCCCTCCAGACGGCCTGCGGCTGAGGGGGGAGAGACTGTGCGATCACGCCGCCCATGCCTGCCTGGCGGCGGGACTCCCTCCAGACGGCCTGCGGCCGAGGGGGGAGAGATTCACTCGTCGAGGAGGTAGACGGGTTCTCGGTAGTAGCGGATCTTGCCGCGGCGCTGCTTGTCGGCGAGGTGGTCGTGGAGCCAGCGGTTCTTGGCGTCGAGGTCGCGGGGGTCGGCGAGCATCTCGATGGGGAGTTCGAGGCGAAGGACCCGGCCGGGGATCAGGAACCGCGTCACCCCGGCCGGGAGAAGCCGGCCGGAACGGGCCGCCAGCAGGACCTGCTCGACGGTGAACTCCGGGTACTCGACGAGGGCAATTCCGTCGGGGTACCACGCCGCCACCCTGGCGAGATCGCGCTCGAGGGTTCGGGAGACGACGGCTTCGGCCGTGTAGGCGTCGGAGATGGCTGCGAGCGCCTCGAACCGATTCGTCCCGCTCGGGCCCGACAAGACGAGAGCCGGGCCGGTGACGAATCTGACGGAACAGAGGGCTCCGGACTCGATCATGCGGTCATTCGCCTCGGACGGGGCGCATTCGACGTTCGTGATGTCCGGCAAGTCCGAGAGGATCTGGCGGAGTCTGTCGGGCTCGATGGCGCGGATCACGTGCTGCCACGTCTCGAGGTCGAGACCCTCGTCGACCCGAACGTCTTGGACGACGACGTGGGGAACGCCCATCGACCGGAGGGCATCGGTGCGGGTGGCGCCGTCGAGCACCACGTACCGGTCGCCGACGGCCGCCACGACGGGAGGGTTGCGCATGATCCCCTCGGACCGGATGGAATCGGCCAGCAGCGCAGAGCGGCGGCGATCGGTCGCCTCGTGGGGTACGACCTGTTCGAGCTCGACGAAGCGCAACGGCAGCACGGATTCCGCCGGTCGGGCGTCCAGCCGTCTGACCAGTTGCCGTGCAACGTCCTCGGCGGCGGAGGTCTGGGCGTCTCGGGTGGAGGCGCCCAGGTGCGGTGTGGCGAGCACTTCCGGACGCATCGCAACGGGGTGTTCGAGTGCGGGTTCCTCCGACCAGACGTCGAGTGCCGCCCCGGCGATCGCTCCGGCGTCGAGTGCCGCTGCCAGCGCCGACTCGTCGACGACCGAGCCGCGCGACGTGTTGATCAGGAATGCGGTCGGCTTCATCGCTCCGAGCGCCTCGGCGTCGATGAGACCGTCGTTCTCGGGCCGACCGGGGACGTGAACGCTGACGAAGTCCGATATGGCGAGCAGGTCGAAGAGGTCCATCGGTTCGACGCCCGTTTCCAGGTTGAGCTCGGGCGTCGGCCGGCGTTGATTGGCGACGACACGCATTCCGAACGCAGCGGCCCGGGAAGCGACCGCCTGGCCGATCCGACCGAATCCGATGATTCCGATGGTCTTGCCCGCCAGCCCGATTCCGCCGAATCTCGACTTCTCCCATCGGCCGGCCTTCATCGAGGCGTCGGCGGGGGCGATGTTGCGGGCGAGCGACAGGACCATGCCCATGGTCAGTTCCGCCACCGCCAGCGTGTTGGCGTCCGGACTGTTGATGACCTCGATCCCGCGGTCGATCGCCGCCTTCACGTCGACGGTGTCCAGTCCCGCGCCGGCCCGGGCGATCACCTTCATCCGATGGGCGGCCCCGATGACGTCGGCTGTGATCCTGGTGGCGGAACGCACGACGATCGCCTCGTACTCGCCGACGATCTCGAGCAGGCGTTCGCGGTCGAGGCCGGTCTCGATGTCAACGTCGAAGTGATCTCTCAGCAGTTCCACGCCGGCGTCGGCGATGGGGTCGGCGATCAGGATCCGCGATCGGCGATAGGTGACGGCGTTGCTCACCTGGTGAGGCTCCTCCCGCCGCCGACGACGACGACCTGGCCCGTGACGTAGGAGGACTCGGGCGAGCACAGCCAGGCGACGACGTCGGCCATCTCGGACGGTCGACCCATGCGCCCCAGCGGGATGGCGGAGATCATCCGCTGGATCACGTCCTCGGGAATCGTCTCGACCATTTCGGTTGCGGTGAGTCCGGGTGCAACGGCGTTCACCCGAACGTGTGGGGCGAGCGTGATGGCGAGTGCCCGAGTCAGCCCGACCAGACCGCCCTTCGACATCGAGTAGTTGAACTGGCCGAAGTTCCCGAGGTAAGCGCGGCTGGCGATGTTGACGATTGTCGCCGGCTCGGACCAGCGGCCGTCGAGTGCCTCGACGAGACGGAACGGTACGCCGAGATTCACTTCGAGCACGGCCCGGAAGTCGCCTTCCTCCATGTTCACCAAACGGGCGTCGCGAGTGATCCCGGCGTTGTTGACGAGAGCGGCAACGGACTCGGTGGACGCGGCCACGGCGGCGATCCCGTCGGCGCCGGTCAGGTTGGCCTCGACGGGTGTCACCTCGACACCGAGCGCTTCCAGCTCGAGAGCCGTCTCCGCCAGTGTGGGCGACAGGTCGACGACGACGAGATGATCGAAGTCGGCGGCGAGGCGGACGGCGATCTCCTTGCCGATCCCTCTCGCGGCGCCGGTCACGATGGCGGTTCTCACGACAGAGCCTTGCCGATCTGTGCGCCGCCTAGTTGCAGCAGTTCACCCGTCGGCCCGGCCGGACCGGCTTCGAGCAGCCGCAGCGCCCAGGTGACCACCTGATCGGGCGGCGTGTCCTCGGCGGAGGCGAGGCAGTTCACCGGGACGCCCTGCTTCCTGAGTTCGGCGGCGAGGGTGCGGGCGGCGGAGACGACACCGGTGGCCGCCATCGCGTCGAGCGGTCCGGTCCGACCGAGGAGGGCATCGGCCGACATGACGAAGACGATCGGTGAGCCTCGTGCAGCAGCCGCCTTGGCGGTCCGGTACAGGGCCGTCAGGGCGTCGAGCGTCGTCTGCCAGTCGGCGAGACCCGACGGTGCGGACGCCACGGTTGCGGCACCCGGTTCGGCTGGGCTGACACCGGCGGCGGTGAATCCGTCCCGCAGGTGCGATGGAAGGTCCAGATGGGCATGCATGAGAGCGTCGACGGTACCGGGCGTGCAGCGACGCCGCCCGCCCCATTCTCGTAGCCTCTACCTGCCATGTACGACCACGTGATTGTCGGTGCGGGTTCGGCCGGCTGTGTTCTGGCCTCCCGGCTCTCGGCCGACCCGGATCGCACCGTGCTCCTACTCGAAGCGGGCGGCCGCGACCGCAAGCAGGAGATAGGGATCCCGGCCGCCTTCTCCAAGCTGTTCCACTCGGACCTCGACTGGAACTACCGCACGGTGCCACAGGGTGGACTCGCCGAACGGGAGCTGTACTGGCCGCGGGGCAAGGTGATCGGGGGCAGTTCGTCGATCAACGCCATGATGTGGGTGCGGGGGGTCCCCGCCGACTTCGACGCCTGGTCGGCGGCCGGAAACGCCGGCTGGTCCTACGAAGAGGTGCTTCCGTACTTCAAGCGTGCCGAGGACGCCGTTCGTCAGGATCCGGTCCACACCGGGACCGGTGGTCCGATCCGGATCGAAGAACAGCGTGACCCCAATCCCGGAACCCATCTGTTCGTCGCCGCCTGCCAGAGGGCGGGGATACCCCGCAACCCCAATGCCAACGCCGGCAGCAATCTCGGGGTCGACTACACCCAGGTCTTCCAGCGCCGCGGCCGACGGGTGTCGAGTGCCGACGCATACCTCCGCCCCGCTCTCGACCGGCCAAACCTCACTGTCGAAACGGGTGCGATGGCGACCCGGTTGGTCGGCGACGGCGGCCGGATCGACGGGGTCAGCTACGTCAAGGACCACGAGTTGCGCACCGTCCGGGCGCGGCGGGACGTGATCCTGGCGGGTGGCGCGGTGAACTCGCCGCAGATCCTGATGCTGTCGGGTATCGGGCCGGCGGAGCACTTGCGCGACGTCGGCGTCGAACCGGTCGTTGATCTTCCCGGGGTCGGATCGAACCTCTCGGATCATCTGGCGTGCGGGCTCGTCATGGCCTCCAGCCGCACGGACTCGCTCGTTGCCGCCGAGACGCCGCGCCAGCTCTTTGACTATCTGATCAGGAGGAGGGGCCTGCTCACGTCGAACGTCGGCGAGGCGCACGCTTTTCTGCAAAGTGATCCGGCACTGGCCGGACCGGACATCGAGCTGATCTTCGCTCCGGTTCCGTTCCTGGATCACGGGACCACCGAACCCGAGGGACACGGCTACACCATCGCCGCCATCCTGTTGCAGCCGGAGTCGCGGGGAACGGTCCGACTGGCCTCGCCGGATCCGTTCGAGGCTCCGCGGATCGATCCGGGGTATCTGCAGACCGTCCGGGATCTCGAGACGATGGCGTGGGGACTCGAACGGGTTTCCGAGGTGTTCTCGACCGAGCCGTTGGCCGGTTACGTCACGCACCCGATGCGGCCGGAGTCGGTCCCGGCCACGCTCGACGAGCGAATCGAGACGATCCGGCAGTGGTCGGAGACGCTCTACCACCCGGTCGGAACCTGCGCCATGGGAGTGGGTGAGGGCTCCGTCGTGGATCCGGAGCTGCGGGTACGCGGCATCGACGGCCTGCGAGTCGTCGATGCCTCGGTGATGCCGACGCTGAACCGCGGACACACTCACGCCCCTTCGGTGATGATCGCCGAGAAGGCGGCGGAGATGATCCTGGCGGGATGACCCGCCACCTCACTCGAGGGCGGGGGGTGGCTCCGGATGGGTGCTGGCGCGTCCGTCGAATCGGATCGGCGATCCGACCATCCGGATCGGACCCGCCACGGGGTGTTCGTATTCGACCACCATCTCGTTGTGGCGCACCTGCGGATCGTCCCACACCTCGGCGAGGGTCATCACCCGTCCGATCGGAAGCCCGATGTCGACGAGTGCGGCAAGCCAGTGGTCGGTCGGGTGCGCTGCGAAAACGGGATTGAGGACCCGCGCCAGCTCACCGGCGGCCGCCATCCGGTCGTCGTTGGTGGGATAGCGGTCGACCAGCTCTTCCAATCCGAGGGCTGTGCACAGTCGGCCGAAGTGGTCGTCGGAGATGATGGCGAGAGCCACCTGCCCGTCGGCGGTGTCGAAGACCTGGTTGGGAGCGGTGAAGATGGAGGCCGTTCCGATGCGGGGTGGCTGCGCATCGCGCTGGAAGGCGATGGCGTTCCATCCTCCCTGTACCGCGATGAGGCTGTCGCGCAACGCAACGTCGATCCGCCGTCCCGGCCTGCCGGGTTCCGCCAGGGCGGCGCACACTCCGACGACGAGGTTCGTGGCCGCCACGTAGTCACCGATGGTCGTCGCCGTTTTCGACGTTGGTCCATCCTCCTCCCCGGTGATCGAGATCATCCCCGATTCGGCCTGGAACACGATGTCGATTCCCGCCCTGGTCGCATACGGTCCCTCCGCCCCGAACGCCGACGCCACCGCATAGACGATGCGCGGGTTGTACTCCCGGACTTCTTCCTCACCGAGTCCGAGGCGCTCGATCGCCCCGGACCGGAGGTTGTGTATGAGGACGTCGGCCCGCTCCACCAGATCCCGCGCCCGCCGCCGTCCGGTGTCGGACCGGAAGTCGATGATCTCGGTGCGCTTGCCCCGGTTGACCGCCATGAAGAAGACCGACTCCCCGTTCTGCCACGGTCCGAACCTTCGTCCCAGGTCGCCGGTCGGAGGTTCGATCTTGGTGACGCCGGCTCCCAGGTCGGCCAGCATCATCCCCGCGTACGGGGCGGCGATCAGGTTGCCGACCTCGATCACGCTCACCCCGGAGAGAGGAAGTGGTACAAGTCCCTGACGGGTGGGGTCGTTCGGCGGATTGGCATGATCGCCGATGGCAGTCATCGTGGGATCGATCGTAGGAGCGGCGCCGTCGGCGTCGCCGTTCTGGTATCAAATGAGCGACCGAGAAGAGGGGACTGGATGAGCATCGTCGTCGGTTACATCGACACTCCGGAGGGCCATGCCGCACTGGAGAGCGCCATCGCCGAAGCCAAGCTGCGGAACGAGCGCCTCGTCGTGCTCCACTCGGCGGTCGGAGGCAGCGGTCAGTCGCCGGAGGAAGCCGTCGCCGCCGCCGAGGCGATCGCCATGGTCGAGAAACGTCTCGACTCCGAGGGCGTGGACTACTCGACGCACGACTACGTGCGCGGAAACACCCCGGCGCAGGACATCATGGCTGCTGTCGACGATCATGCCGGTTCGATGATCGTCATCGGCATCCGCACGAGAACGGCAACGGGCAAGCTGCTGCTCGGCTCGAACACGCTGGACATCCTCCACGACACCAAGGTCCCGGTGTTGTGTGTGAAGGCCGCGGGAGCCTGACGTCCGGCGGAGGCAGGGGCGGTAGCCTCGCTGTTCTGTGCTGCCGCCCTCGCCCCGCTTCGAGCCGGATCCGTGGGCGTCGTCGCGCACAATCGTCATCGGACTGGCCGGCGGCTCCGGGTCGGGGAAGACCACGATCGCCGAGGCGCTGGTGGATGCGATCGAGGGCGTTGCCTACTTCCGGCACGACGACTACTACCGGCATCGGCCCGAGCTGACGTTCGAGGAGCGGACCAAGGTCAACTACGACCATCCCGATTCGCTCGAGACCTCCCTCCTCGTCTCCCACCTGAAGGCCCTCCGATCGGGTCATCCGATCGAGCGTCCCGTCTATGACTTCACAACGCACACCCGGGCTTCCGAGACGGTGGTGGTCGCCCCGGCACCGGTCGTGGTGGTCGAGGGGATACTGGTGCTCGCCGAGGCGGAGCTGCGGGCGTTGATGGATCTCAAGATCTACGTCGACACCGATGCAGATCTGCGCCTGGCGCGGCGTCTGGAACGCGACCTCCACGAACGGGGCCGGACGGCGGATTCTGTGCTCACCCAGTACCTGACGACGGTTCGTCCGATGCACATGGATTTCGTCGAACCCTCGAAGCAGCACGCGGACATGATCATTCCGGGGGGCCTACAGGTCGGAGCGGTCGCCACGGTGATCGAGATGATTCGCGGACGATTCTCGATCGCCTGATCGGCGCGGTAGCTTCAGTGCCGACAAGGCCGCCCGTCGGGCGCACCCGAACCATCCAGGAGAGCGATGCTCGCTCCAGCCTTCACCCTTTCCGACCAGGACGGTCGGCCACATTCGCTCAAGGACCACGTTGGCCGCAGGCTGATCATCTTCTTCTACCCCAAGGCGATGACACCGGGGTGTACGGCGGAGGCGTGCGACTTTCGCGACTCGTACGACGATTTCGTGGGGGCAGGCTTCGACATCGTCGGGATCAGCCCCGATCCACCGGAGTCGAACAAGCGCTTCCGAGAGCGGTTCGCCTTGCCGTTCCCGTTGCTGTCGGACGCCAAGCACTCGGTGGCGCTCGCCTATGGGGCATGGGGCACCAAGTCGAACTACGGCAGGGAGTACGAGGGCCTCATTCGCTCGACGTTCGTCGTTGCTCCCGACCTGACGGTCGAGCGCGAATTCCGCAACGTCCGCGCCAAGGGCCACGTCGATCGGCTGCGGCGAGAGCTGATCGAGGGGGGCTGACACCCCCTGGTCCCATGCCAGGCGACCGGATGTAGCCTCCGCAAGGTGAAGCGGCTGTTCTCGGCTCTCGTCGTCCTTCTCGCCATCGCGCTGCCCGTCGCCGCCCAGACCGCAGACGACATCGCCACCGAGGTCGAGCTCCGCGGGTACTTCATCGACGGCGAAGCAGGCATCTCGATCGACGAGATGGAGGAACTCGTCGACCGGTATCCCGGCATCGGCTTCGTCGCACTGGACGACACCCCCGGCGGCGGAGCCGATCTCCTGGCAGACAGGGTCCTCGAGGCGATCACGTCGCGGGACACGGTCGTGGTCCTTACTGCAGAGGAGGCGGGCGCCGCATCGGCCGTCCACGACGACGAGCGGCTGGACGCCGCCTTCGACGCCGCCTTCGCCTCGACGGGCGACACCTACTTGCGGGACTTCGAGCAGGTTGCGAGTGCTCTCGCCGGAGCCCCCGTCACCACGCTCCCGGGCGCCACCACCGCCCCGCCGACCCCTGCCTCCGACAGTGGCGGCATCTCCCTCCTCTGGCTGATCGCCATCGGCGCGCTCGGTTACTTCGCCTACCGCATGTGGCGGAACGCCCAGGATGACGAGCGAGCGGTCGGCCGCCGCTTCGGTGAGGCGAAGGGGGAGATCGGAACGCAGATGGCGGCTGTCGCCAACCACATCCTCGAACTGGCCGACCGGCCCGACCTGCCCGCCAACTCGGAGGCGACCGCTCATTTCCGGCGTGCCTCGGAGATGTACAGCTCCGCCGAGGTCAGGTTGGCCGAGGCAACCTCCACGGCCTCCTTCGAAGCCCTCGCCGACGACCTCGACGACGCCCGCTGGGAACTCGCAGCGGCCGAGGCGCTCCTCGACGGTCGCCCCGTTCCCGACCGACCCGAGGACGAGCATCCCGAGCCGTGCTTCTTCGACCCGACCCACGGTGCCGGGGTGGAGGAGGCGGAACTGTCGACCGCCGCCGGCACCCGCACCGTGAAGGTGTGCCGGGCCGACGCCGAGCGACTGCGGCGAGGAGAACACCCGGAGCCGCGCACGGTGTCGGTCGGGGGCCGCGACGTTCCTGCCGCCTCCGCTCCGCGCACTCACGGTGGGCGGGGGATGGACGCCCTCGACATCTTCTCGATCCTGGTCGGTGGGATGGGAGACGCCGCCGGCTACCGCTGGGGCGGCACTCGCCGGCGAATGGGTGGCTTCCCCGGCATCCCCGGTGGATTCGGCGGCGGTCGGTCGAGAGGGTCGGCCTCCGCCCGTCGCGGATCGATGGGTTCCCGATCGATCGGCCGGGCGCGTCGCGGTCGGTGAGCCCGTAAGCTTGGGCGCACGTGAACGAGGGGAAAGAGTCAGTGCTTCGTCGTATCTGGGGTTATCTCAAGCAGTTGTTCCGATCCACCGCCGAAGCTGCGATGGATCCCGAGATCGAGATCGAGCAGGCGATCACCGATGCCAAGAGGCGCGACCAGGAGCTTCGCAACCAGGCGGCCAAGGTCATCGCTCATCGGACGCAGCTCGAACAGAAGATCGAGCAGGCCGCCGATCAGGTCGGGGAGGGACGAGAGACGGCCAAACAAGCGCTTCTGCGGGCCGATCAGGCAACGAACGAAGGTGACGACGAAGGCGTACGCCGCTGGACGCAGGCCGCCCAGTCGCTCGCACTCAAGCTGCAGGCAGCCGAGTCGAACCTGGAGAGCCTCAAGGAGCAGTACGAGGTCGCCGTCGGCCAGGCCGACGACGCCAAGGCCGCCGTCCAGTCGAACGCCATGCGGCTGCAGGAGCTGGCGGCGAAGCGGATGCAACTCGTGGGTCAGCTCGAACAGGCGAAGATGCAGGAGGCCGTGAACTCGGCGGTCGAGTCGATCTCGACCTCGATGGAGATCGATGCCCCGTCCCTCGCCAACGTCGAGGACAAGATCAACCGGCGGCTCGCCGAGGCGACGGCGAAGACCGAGCTCCGAGAAGCCACGCCCGACGGCGCGGAGCTCGAGTTGAAGGAGTCGATCTCGTTGGCCCAGGCCGACGCCCGCCTGGCGGAACTGCGGGAGGAACTCGGACTCTCCGAGAAGTAGGACCGAGGCCCGCCGCGGGCGGCGCCCGAGTCCCGTTCTACACTCGCCGTCGATGACCGCCACCGCCGAGAGTCAGGACACGGGCGAGCAGGATCCGCCTCGTCGGCTTCCGAAGGCCAGCCAGCTCCTGCTGGCGCTCGGCGTGCTGAGTGCACTCGGCACGATGGTGCTGTGGGTTCTCGGAACCCTTCCGGGGGAGCACGAGCCCGAGGTCGGGCGCGTCGTGTTCGGGAACATCCCGCAGGCGCTCGAGGCGGTGTTCTACCTCGGCACCTCGGTCGGACTCGGTGTCTGCTTCTATCTCTTCGCCCTCCGGGCGAGGAACTGGGAGCGGGGCCAGCCAGACGACCGGACGGGCATGTGGGGAGCGCGGCTGCGGCGGCTCGAGTCCGCCCTGCGCATGAAGACCCTGCTGCGGGACCGCCAGGCGGGTCTGATGCACTCCATGGTCTACTTCGGCTTCCTCGTGTTGTTCCTCGGCACGGTGACCCTCGAGATCGATCACCTGCTCCCGAACCGCTTCAAGTTCCTCGAAGGCGGCTTCTACCTCGGGTACTCGTTCGTTCTCGACGCCGCCGGTCTCGTGTATCTCGGAGGCCTGGTGTGGGCGATGAGCCGTCGCTACATCCAGCGTCCGTGGCGCATCCGGTCGAAGTCCAAACCCGAGGACGCCTGGATCCTCCTCCTGCTCACACTGATCGGCGTGACCGGACTGCTGACCGAGGGCGCCCGCATCGCCGTGGTCGGGCGGCCGGACTTCGAAGTGTGGAGCTTCGTCGGTTATCCGTTGTCGACGCTGTTCGCCGAGGGCGCGGCCTCGGACTGGCATCGCATCCTGTGGACCACCCATGCGGCTGCCTTCGTGGCGTTCCTGGTCATGCTTCCGACCACGAAGCTCCGTCACATGGTGACGTCACCCGCCAACATGTTCCTGGCGGACAACGATCGTCCGAAGGGCGCCATGAAGCCGATCCCGAACCTGATGGAGGTCGACGACATCGACGTCATCGGTGCCTCGGTGATCGGCGAGTTCACGTGGAAGCAGCTCTTCGACACCGACGCCTGCACGGTGTGTGGGCGGTGCACGTCGGTCTGTCCCGCCAACATCACCGGCAAACCGCTGGATCCTCGGGAGATCGTTCTCAAGACCGGCGAGGTCATGGCCGCCTCGGGGTCCCCCGTCGTCTCTCCTCCGGTCGGCGTGGCGCCCGGAATCGTCATCGAAGGCGACTCGGTGTTCCAGAGAGTGACCGCCGAGGAGGTCTGGTCGTGCACCACCTGCAAGGCGTGCGACGAGAT
>Ga0214472_10007775_pt1 | contig 11190 bp, 10 predicted proteins | sample RVTome_6_FD_207662 | JGI IMG/M metagenome (GOLD analysis project Ga0214472, IMG submission 207662) | Soil microbial communities from uranium-contaminated site in the Upper Colorado River Basin, Wyoming, United States - RVT140D175 | ecosystem: Environmental > Terrestrial > Soil > Contaminated >...
CTCGCTGGAGACCCCGATCGGCGAAGAGGAGGATTCGCATCTGGGCGACTTCATCGAAGACCGCGGCGCGGTCAGCCCGGTCGAGTCGGTGATCTCGATCAACCTGCGCGAGCAGACCCAGAAGGTGCTCAAGACCCTGACCCCGCGCGAGGAGATGGTGCTCAAGATGCGTTTCGGGGTCGGCGACGGCAGCGAGCACACGCTCGAAGAGGTCGGCCGCAACTTCACCGTCACCCGCGAGCGGATCCGGCAGATCGAGGCCAAAGCGCTGCGCAAGCTGCGCCATCCGTCGCGCAGCCGCAAGCTCAAGTCGTTCTTGGAGGCCAGCCGCTTTTGAGCCCCTCGCCCGCCACGGCGCCCGCCGCGGCGGGCCGCAGACGACCGGCGCGGCGGTGCCTGAAGTGGGCCCGCCTGGATTCGAACCAGGGACCTACCGGTTATGAGCCGGCGGCTCTGACCGCTGAGCTACGGGCCCGCTGCGGCTCATTGTATGCGCCCTGCGCCCGAGCTTGCAGCCGCCTGCTGCCAGCGCGCCATCTTTCCTCTTTACGGATGTTGTCCATGGGCTGGCTGCGCCCGCCCATGCCACCCCTCCGGCGCCACCTAGTCGCATGCCGCCGATGAAAGAGCTGGAGCTGCTCGAGCAGCTGCAGGCGGTCGAGTTGGCCATCGCCGACCTGAGCGCGCGGATCGCCGACATCCCGCTGCGCCTGCGGCAGCTCGAGCAGGATCACGAGCAGGCGGCCGGTGGGCTGCACGCGGCCGAAGCGCGCCTGACCGCGAGCGACAAAGAGCGCCGCGCGCTCGAGGGCGAGATCGCCGATCTCAAAGCCAAGGTGTCCAAGTACCAGGACCAGTCGCTGCAGGTCAAGACCAACCTCGAATATCAGGCGATTCACAAAGAGATCGCGACCGCCAAAGCGCAGATCGACGCGGTCGAGACCCAGATCCTCGAGCACATGTTCGAGTCCGACCAGCTCAAGGCCAGGGTCAAAGAGGAGCGCGAGCTGGCGGCCCGGCTGCAGGCCGAGATCGAGGCCGAACGCAAGAAGGTCGAGGCCGAAAGGCAGGCGATTGAAGGCGATCTGGCGAGCGCCGGCGCCGAACGCGAGGGCCAGGCGCGCGAGCTGCCGCCCGAGGTCTTGCGCTACTACGAGCGCATCCGCGACGCGCGCGGCGGCCATGCGCTGGCGCGGGCCGAAGCGGAGCTGTGCTCGGGCTGCAAGATGCGGATTCGACCGCAGCATCTGGCCGAGCTCAAGCTCGGCAGCGAGCTGGTGCAGTGCGAGCACTGCCAGCGCATTCTGCTGTGGAAAGAGCCGCCCGCCGGCGCCAACCCGAGCGGCTAACTGAACTCCATTGCCAGCGGCGCCAAGCCCAGCGCGCTTCGCGGTTTTGGCGCTGATCCTGCTGACCGCCCCGCTGGTTTCGTGGCGCGGCGTGCAGGTTTCCTCCCGGCTCTGGTGGACGCTGGTTCTGCTGCTGGCGTTGGGGCTTTTCGAGTTGGCACCGGGACGCGCCCGTCGCGACCTCGGTCTGACCCGCAGCGCAATCGACCTCTGGATCGCCGCGTACCTGGTTTGGTGCTTGGCCTCGGTCGCTTGGAGTCGGCCGCCGGGACCGGCGCTCGATGCCGCGCCAGCCCTGCTGGCCGGCGTACTGATGTTCTATTTGGCCGCGGACAGCCTGGAACGCGCGCGCTGGGTGGCGAGCGCAGCGATCGCCGGCGGTCTGATCGCGGCCGGTTGGGCGATCTGGCAGCACCACGCGCTCGGCGTACAACGGCCGGCGGGCCCGTTCGGCTCGCCGCTGGTCGCCGGCGCCTATTTCGGCTGCGTGCTGCTACTGGCAGGTGCGTGGGCGCTGGAGCGAGGCAGCCGCTGGGCGGCAGTGGCGATGGCGCTGCCCGGCTATGCGCTTTGGCTCACCGCGACGCGGGCCGCGCTGATTGCAGTGCTGCCGGCCGGCGCCCTTTTGATCGACCGCTGGGCGGCATCGCACGGCCGGCGCGCGCGGGCTTGGGCCGCCATGCTGGCCGGTGCCGCCGTGCTCGCGGCGCTGGGAGCCGTTTATCGCGCCGAGTTGCTGGAGCGGCTCTGGCACGGCCGTCCGCTCACGGCGGAGCGCCTGCTCTATCTGCGCGATGGGTTCGAGCTCTGGCGCCGCGCTCCGCTATGGGGCCACGGTTTGGGTAGTTTCTCGGTCCAGATCTCCCAGACGTTGGGGGGGGATTATCGGTCTGGACCGCCGGCGCTGCAGCACGCGCACAACGAGTATCTCGAGCTCGGCTGCGAAGTCGGGATCGTCGGGCTCGCTCTGTTTCTCGGCCTGGCGCTTTTGGCTCTGGGTCACGGCCTCCGCGGTGCGCGCGAGGCGGAGGCCGGCTCGTGGCCGCGCTGCCTGCGGCTCGGCGCCGCCGCGGCGGTGGTGTTCCTGCTGATCGACAACCTCGCCAATGTCGATCTGCGCGCGGGAGTCTCGCCGCTCTTTTTCTGGGCCGGCCTCGGTTTTCTAGCCGCGCGGCCGGCGCAGCGCGCGGCGCTTCGTTTGCAAGGCTGGCGCAGCGCCGCCGCCGCGGCCTGCGCCGCGGCGCTGCTGGTCTACGCGTTCTCGGTTTTCCGTCAGATGCGCGCGCAGGCGGAGTACCTGGAAGGACGCCGCTTCGAGGTTGGTGGCGACTTACCCGCCGCGGCCCATTGCTATCGCCGGGCGCTGGATTGGCATCCCGACCACCTGATCGCCGCCAGCCACCTGGGCCTGGCCGAAGCGCGCCGGGGTCGCTTCCGTGAGGCGCTGGAGGCGTGGATGGCGGTGTACCGTCAAGCACCGCGTTATGCGGGCGTGGCGCACAATCTCGGTGTGCTGCTGGCCGAACACGGCCGGCCGGAGGAGGCGCTGCCCCTCCTGCGCCTAGCCGCCGCCGCGGATCCGGACAACCAGCGGACACGGGAGTGGTTGCGGCGCGCCGAGAAGGCGGCCCGGGCTCGTTAGGCATCCGGGCTGTCTCTGGGAGGCACAAAACCTCGCCCCGACCCTCTTGGACGTTTCTTCACTCAGGAGGTGGCCAAATGGGTGGCATGGGCGTGCGAAGCAAGCCCATGGATGAGGCAACTCCCAGGAGCATGAAACATGCTCGGTTTACGCGAGCGCGTCCATGGGCGGCCTTCGGCCACCCATGCCACCCGGTTTGGCTGAACCTGGTGGAGTCGGGTCGGGGTTGTTAGGATTTCGAGGCCATGGGCGAACGTTCGCGCGACCGCTATCTGCACGGCGCTTCGGTGGCGGAGCAGGAGCGGCTGGCGCTGATGAACGGCATCCTCAACCGGCGCTGCCTGGCCGAGCTGGAGCTGCGCGGCGGCGAGCGGGTCCTGGAGATGGGGGCCGGCACCGGTTTGTTCGCAGTGGAGCTGGCGCGCGCGGTGGGTTTGGGCGGCGAAGTGGTCGCGATCGAACGCGACCCCGATCAGCTGGCTCGAGCCCGCGCGGTGATCGAAAGCGCCGGCGCGGCGGTCGATCTGCGCGCCGGCGAGGTCGCCGATCCACCGCTCGCCGATGACGAGTGGGGCGGCTTCGAACTGGTGCACGCCCGCTTTCTGCTCGAGCACCTGGCCGATCCGCTGCCGGCGGTTCGGGCGATGGTCCGAGCGGCGCGGCCGGGCGGGCGGATCGCGCTGATCGACGACGACCATTCGCTGATGCGGTTCTGGCCCGATCCGGGCGGCATGACCGAGCTGTGGAGCGACTACGCGCGCCAGTTCGAGCGGCTCGGCAACGACCCCAACATCGGCCGGCGGCTGGTGTCGCTTTTGAGCGAAGCCGGGGCGCGGCCGCTGCGCGCGACCCAGATCAACTACGGCGGCTGCGCCGGGGAGCAGGCCTTTGCGGCGCTGGTGCGCAATCTGGCCGAGGTGGTCGCGGGCGCGCGCGGAGCGGTGGTCGCTTCGACCCGCTGGACCGCGGCCGAGTTCGACGCCGCGCTCGATCAGTTCCGCCGCTGGGGCGAGCGGCCCGACGCCGTGATCTGGTATGCTTTGCCCATGGCGGTTGGCCTCCGTCCCTGAACAGGGTGGCATGGGCGTGCGAAGCAAGCCCATGGACGAGGCAGCGCACAACACAAAGTGATCGGCTCCATGGGAGGTCATCCATGGGCGGCCTTCGGCCACCCATGCCACCCATTCAGGACCTTGCGGGGTATCAAGGCCGAAGCCCTTGGATAATTCGACTGGCGCGCGCCTTCAAGCCCACCACTACGTGAAACAACACATAGTTTTCTCAGGGCAGGATCAGCATGGCGTCGCCGTAGCTGTAGAAGCGGTAGCCGGACTCGAGCGCGACGGTGTAGGCGCGGCGAATCCGGTCAATGCCGGCCAGCGCCATCACCAGCGCGAGCAAGGTGCTGTGCGGCAGGTGGAAATTGGTGAGCAGCGCGTCGGTCTGGCGAAACTCGAAGCCCGGAGTGATGAACAGATCGGTGGAGCGTGCCACGCTGCGCGCGGCCGCGAGCTCGCGGTCGGTCAGGCTCTCGAGCGCCCGGACTACGGTGGTTCCGACCGCGACCACACGCCCCTCGCGCCGCCGGGCCGCGGCCAGGGCGCGCAAGGTCGCGCTCGGGACCGCGATCCGCTCGGCGCCCATAGGGTGGTCCTCGAGCCGTTCGGCGTGGATCGGCGTGAAGGTGCCTGGGCCGACCTGTAGGGTCAGGCGCGCGATCGAGAGACCGCGGCGGCGCAGCCGCACGAGCAGGGCGCGGGTCAGATGCAGTCCGGCGGTGGGGGCCGCGACCGCGCCCGGGACGCGCGCGTAGACGGTTTGGTAGCGCTGCCGGTCGCTGGCTGTGGGAGCGCGGCGGATGTACGGCGGCAGCGGCACCTGTCCGTAGCGACCGAGCTGATCGCGCAGGCGGCCGCGGCCGGCGAAGCGCAGGACGAAGAGGCCTTCGCCGCTGCGCTCGACCAGCTCCGCGTTCAGCTTGCCGGCGGCGAAGCTCAGGGTCTCGCCGCGCCGCAGCCGGCGCGCCGGGCGCAGCATGGCTTCCCACTCGCGCGCGCCGCGCTCTTCGAGCAGCAGCGCCTCGACCTTGCCGCCGCTCGGCCGGCGCGCGCCCAGCAGCCGCGCCGGCAGGACCTTGGTGTCGTTGAGCACCAGCAGATCGCCGGGCTCGAGCAGCCGCGGCAGGGCGCTGATCCGACGGTGGTCGAGCGCTCCGCGCGAGCGCGAGAGCACCATCAGCCGCGCCTGCTCGCGTCGCGAGCTGGGCTGCTGCGCCACCCGCTCGGCGGGCAGATCGTACTCGAGCTCAGCGCGGCGCATCGGGCGCGGTGCGGCGCAGGCCGAGAAACGCCCCTTGGTGCAGCGGATCGAGCTTGGCCAGCTCCTGGTAGGCGGCGCGTGCTCCCTCGCGGTCGCCGCAGCGCTCGCGCGCCAGCCCCAGGACATACCAGGCCTCCCGGTGCTGCGGGAGCGCCTCCAGAGCCGCCTGCGCCTCCTGAATGGCTTCCTGGCAGTGCCCGCTCGCCTCGGCGATCCGGGCCATGAGGAAGGAGCCCTCCGGATCGCCCGGGAACTCGTCGCGATAGCGCCGGGCCTGCTCGCGCGCCTCGACCAGCCGGCTCTGGCGCAGCAGCGCGGTCGCGAGCGCGGCGCGGGCGTACGGATAATGCGGATTGGACCGCAGTGCTTCGCGGGCCGCTGCCTCGGCGGTCTCGTTGCGCCCCTGGCGCAGTGCCTCGAGGGCCCTCTGCACCGCGCGCTCCTCCGCCGGCGCAAGGAAACGATAGTCCCGGATACCAGCCGCGGTATGCGGCAGTCCGGTTTCGGGCAGGCCGGCCTGCCAGTAGAGCTGCCGTGGGCAGCGCGGGCCCGGCGGCATCCATCCGGCGGCGAAGTCCACCACGATGAACCACTCGTCGGATTCCGCTCGCGCCAGCCCCACGCCGACGTGGGTGTAGCGCGGGCTCAACAGATTGGCGCGATGGCCCGGCGAATCCAGAAAAGCCGGCACCGCCTCGAGCGGCCGCGGGACACGGGCGACGTTCTCGGCGCTGGCGGCCGCCATGCCGCAGGCCATCGCGAGGCGCTGCAAGTAGCCGATCCCATAGACCGGCGACTCGTGGCCGAGATACTGCGCCGCCGCCAGCTCCTCGCTGTGGTGCTGGGCGATCGCCGCCAGCGCCGGATGGAGCTCGAGCGCGGCCGCCCCGGCGCCGGCGCGCTCGCGGTTGATCGCCTCGAGCAGCGCCTGGTAGGGCGGCGCCGGCGTTTGCGCCAGCGCCGGCCCGGCCAGCGCCGCCGTGGCGGCCCAAACCCGCGCGCTGCGTGCGAGCGTCATTCGCCGCGAGTATGGCGCGTCTCAGAGCTCGTGCGCCGCGAGCGCCCTGACGCCCAGCCGGTAAGGGATCCAGGCGGCCAGCGTGGTCAGCAGCAGCGCCGCGCCGAGCAGCAGAAGCGTTTCCCAGAGGTGATCGCCGCGGGTGACCAGGCCGGTGGCCATCAGGTAAACCGGCCGAGCTTCGAGCGCCACGATGCCGCCGATGTAGAGCAGGCTCAGGATCATGTAGAGCAGGCCGCCGCCGCTGAATGCGATTTGGGCCGGGTTTTCGTGCTTGAAGTTGGGCATGGCGGCGCCGAGACCCACGCCCATCGAGGTCAGCGCCACGGTCATCGCCGCCACCGTCAACAGCGAGAAGGCCATGAACAGGCGATCGACCGAAAGCAGCAGGTTGCTGGCCCAGACCAAGAGCAGCGCGAGCAGCAGCAGCGGCGGGATCAGCAGCAGCAGCTTGGCGCGCAGGTAGGCGCGCGGGTCGAGCGGCGCGCTGCGCAGGATCCAGTAGGTCCGGCCTTCCTGGCTCACCACCGGATAGGCGAAGCGCAGGCCGACCGCCGCCAGGATGAAGCCGGTCAGCGCCAGGTTGAGAAACGACACCACCCGCTGGACCGCCGGCACCGGCAGCGGGATGACGGTCAGGTTGAACAGATAGATCGCGACCAGCGCCGCGAGCAGGAACAGCTGGGTCCACTGGATTTGGTCGCGCACGAACAGCTTGAGGTCGCGGTGCAGCAGGAAGTGGCGCGAGCGCCCGAACGGCTTGAGCCAGCAGCGCGCCAGCCGCTCGCGCAGGCGCCGCGGATCGGCGCCCTGGGCCTGCGGCGCGCTGCGGCTGCGGTTGTAGCTTTCGGCATAGAAGCGCGCGGCGACTCCGAGCAGCAGCGCGAGGCAGACCAGAGCCAAGGCCGCGAGCGGCAAGGCCCCCTGCCAGAAGGCGGAAGGGTCGCCCTCCAGCAAGCCCATCTGCGCCTGCGCGATCCAGCCGCTGGGGGAGGCGCCGCGGGCCGGTGCGGTCAGCGAGTTGAGCAGCTCCGGCAAATCGAGGTCGGCGGCGGGGTTGAGCAGGCGCTCGGGCCGCATCAAACGGAACAGCACCACCAGGCCGGTGAGAAAGATCAGGCTCAGCGAGGTCAGCATCGCCTGGGCCTTGGACGCCGGAAAGAAGCGCATCAAGACCAAGGTCACCAGCGCACCCAACGCCGCCGGGGTCAGAACGAAGGCCAACAGCAGCAGCGGCGCGGCCGCGTAGTACAGCGCCCCGCCCTGGAACACCTGGCCGTAGGCGTAGAGCACCGGCAAGAGAAAGATCAGCGGCAACGCCGACGAGTTGGTCAACGACTCGAGGAACTTGGACAGAAAGACCGTGGCTGGGCCCAGCGGCGCGGTCAAGAGCATCGGCAGGTCGCGCGAGCGGTAAAGCGTGGCGAGTCCGACCAGGATGTTGGAGAAAAACAGCATCGAAAGGACCGCCAGATAGACCATCGAAAGCAGCCGCTCCGCGAGACCGGTGATCAAAAGCGGCGCCAGGTCCTCGACCTGGATCAGCAAGGTGAGCAGCCGGCGGAAGGCCAGATAGTTGCCGAGCATGAACAGCGCTGCCAGCAGCAGCAGGCCGAGGCCGCGCAGCACCTCGCCGCGCTGCGGCCGCAGCAGGCGGTTCTTCAGCATCCGGCCTCTAAGCCAGAGCAGCAGGACGAAGCCGCGCATCCTCCCTCTCCTCGTGGGTCAGCGCCAGAAACACCTCTTCGAGCCGGCGCGCCGGCGCGCGCGCCAGCTCGCGGAGCTGGTCCATGGTGCCGACCGCCACCAGCCGGCCGCGATGGATGATCCCGATCCGGTCGCAGAGCTCCTCGGCCACCGGCAGAGTGTGGGTCGAGATGAACACCGTCGTACCGGCGCGGCACTGGGCCTTGAGTAGCTCGCGGATCTGGCGCGCGCCGTGCGGGTCGAGCGCCACCATCGGCTCGTCGAGGATCAAGAGCTCGGGATTGTGCAGCAGCGCGGCGGCGAGCGCGACCTTTTGGCGCATGCCGTGCGAGTAGCTTTCGATCAGGTCGTTTCGCTCCGCGCCGAGCTCGAAACCCTCGAGCAGCTCGGCGGCGCGGGCCAGGTAAGCGGCGCGGCTCATGCCGTACATCTCGCCGATGAACTCCATCAGCTCCATCGGGGTCAGCTTCTCGTACAGGGCCGGGGTGTCCGGCACGTAGCCGGTGATCCGCTTGGCCTCCAGCGGTTGGAGCGACAGGTCATACGGGCCGATGCTGGCGCGACCGGAGGTCGGACGCAGCAGCCCGGTGAGGATCTTGATGGTGGTGGTCTTGCCGGCGCCGTTGGGTCCCAGAAAGCCGAACAGCTCGCCGCGCGGGATCTCCAGGTCGAGCCGGTCGACCGCGACCAGGTCGCCGTAGCGCTTGGTGAGCTGCGCGCAACGGATCATGCGTTATCCTGTCGGCCGAGGCGGAAGGTGGATTCGGTTGGCCAGCTGAGGTCCGGGCTGCTGCAGCAGCTGATGCGGCAGCCGCAGCTGGCAGCGCCGCTGCTCGAGCGCTTGTGGCCGCGCCTCGTGGCGGCGCCGCTGTCGCTGCACACCCGCCCGGTCCGCTTCGACGCCGGCCTGCTGACGGTCGAGGTGGAGGAGCAGGGCTGGCTGCGCGAGCTCGAGCCGCTGCGCGAGCGCTTGCGCGGCCGGCTCAACCAAGCGCTGGGGACGGGAACGGTCAAGGCGATCCGCTTGGTCTTACGCCCGCAGCCGCGCTGAAGACGAACGAGCCGCGCGGCGTGTAGCGGGCGCCGCTGGGCTGCAGCGCGCTCTCGAACAGGATCAGGGCCTCGGCACCGAAACGGCCCAAAGACCGCTCACGGCCCTGCGCGAAGCGCTCCAGCTGGGCTGCCGCCCGCGGATCGGGCTCGCGGGCCAAGGTCAAGTGGGGATGAAACGGCCGCTCCTCTTTGCCGAAGCCTTCCTCGGCCATCACGCCCTCCAGCTCGTCCTGGAGCCGGGCCAGCTCGGCCGGCGCGCGAACGCCGACCCACAGCACCCGAGGCCGCCGCAGATTGGGGAAAGCGCCCAAGCCGCTCGCCTCCAGCTCCATCGGCGCGTAGCGCGCGGCCAGCGTTTCGAGGCGCTGCGCCAGCCGCGGGACTTGATCGGGCTCGGTCGCACCGAGGAACTTGAGGGTCAGATGGATGCCCTCGGGGCGGGTGAAACGAGCCCGCACCCCGGCTCGCTTCAGCTCGGCCTGGAGCTCGCCGAGCCGGGCGCGGAGCCGCTCCGGCAGGTCGATGGCCAGAAAACAGCGCACTCGCCCAACTTAGGCCGCCGATTGCAAACTTTCAACGGCCCCGGCGCCAATGCTAATTTGGCCCATGCGGATCGCGATGATCGGCCAGAAAGGCGTGCCGGCGACCTACGGCGGCGTCGAGCGCCACGTCGAGGAGATCTCCGCGCGGTTGGCGGCGCGCGGTCATGCGGTACGGGTCTACACCCGGCCCAGCTACGGCGGCGGGCAGGGCATCCACCGCGGCATGGAGCTGGTGCGGCTGCCGAGCCTGCCGACCAAGCATTTCGACGCGATCAGCCACAGCGTGCTCTCGGCTCTCCACTGCCGGCGCTGGGCCGAGCTGGTGCACGTCCACGGGATCGGACCGGCGCTGGTGCTGCCGATCGCGGCCCGCTGGGGACGCCCGGCGGTGCTGACGGTCCACGCGCTCGACTACCAGCGCGAGAAATGGGGCGCGGTCGCAAAGTGGGCGCTGCGGCGCGGCGAGCGGCTCGGGATGGGCGCGGCCGCGGCGGTGACTGCGGTGTCCGAGCCGCTGCGCCGCGAGCTCGAGGACCGCTACCATCGGGAAGTGATCTGGATCCCCAACGGGGTCGCGCCGCTCGAGGCGCCGCCCGCGGACACGGTGCGCCAGCGCTTTGCGCTCGAGCCGGGGCGGTACTTTCTGTTCGCGGCCCGCCTGGTGCCGGAGAAAGGCGCCGATTTGCTGCTCGACGCCTACCGCGAATTGCCTGGCGACCTGCCGCTGGTGATCGCCGGCGGCAGCTCGCACTCGGACGATTACGTCGCCAAGCTCCAGCGCCGCGCCGCCGCCGATCCGCGGGTGCGGCTGCTGGGCTATGTCCACGGCGACGCGCTGCACGCGCTCTACGCGCACGCGCTGGCGTTCGTTCTGCCTTCCAAGCTGGAGGGGTTGTCGCTCAGTCTGCTGGAAGCGATGCGGCTGGGAGCCTTGGTGATCGCGAGCGATGTCGCGGCCAATCTGGAGGTGATCGGCGCCGCGGCCCAGGAGAGCTGCGCGATGCGCTTCCGCAGCGGGGATGCGCTCGACCTGCGGCGCACGCTCGAGCAGGCCGCCGCTCTGCCTGCGCTCGAGCGCCAGCGTTTGACCCACCGGGCCCAGGAGCGCACGCGCGAGCGTTACGACTGGGATCGGATCGTCGAGCGGCTCGAGGGAGTTTATGAACAGGCGCTCGCGCGGGCCGGATCCAGAGGGCCGCTGGCATGATCCCGCTGCTCGATCTCAAGGCCCAGTACGCCTCGATCCAAACCGAGATCGACGCCGCCGTCGCGGACGTGCTGCGCAGCGGCGGGTTCATTCTCGGGCCCGAAGTGGCCGGCCTGGAGCGCGAGATCGCGGCCTATTGCGGCTGCAATCACGGCATCGGCGTCGCTTCCGGCACCGATGCTTTGCGCCTGGTGATGGTCGCGCTCGGGATCGGGCCCGGCGACGAAGTGATCACCTCGCCGCTGAGCTTCGTCGCCAGCGCCAGCATGATCTCGCACTGCGGCGCGCGGCCGGTGTTCGTCGACATCGATGCCAAAAGCTACAACCTCGATCCCGAATCGATCGAGCCGGCG
>Ga0214472_10007776_pt1 | contig 11190 bp, 10 predicted proteins | sample RVTome_6_FD_207662 | JGI IMG/M metagenome (GOLD analysis project Ga0214472, IMG submission 207662) | Soil microbial communities from uranium-contaminated site in the Upper Colorado River Basin, Wyoming, United States - RVT140D175 | ecosystem: Environmental > Terrestrial > Soil > Contaminated >...
TGGCTGAGTTCTCCTTTCACCGGCCCCGCGACAAAACCGATCGCCCAGCTGCCTTCCTTCGGATACTGGACCATCACGACTTCCTTGTACTGGCCGGCCGTATTGTTCTGGAACACATCGCGGATCTGCTTGAACACCGAATATACAGACCGCACGACCGGCACGCGCGCCAGCACCCGGTCCGTCAGCGAAACAAAGTAGTTCCCTAGGAAGTTGGTGGCGATCGCGCCGAGCAATGTCAGGAACAAGACGAGGATGATTAGGCCGAAGCCCGGCACAGCATAGTCGAGATAGGTCTCAGGGCGCAGCGCCGGTGGCAACAGAGGCACGACCCGGCTGTCGATGAGGTTGATCAGGAATTCGAGGATGACAAACGTCGCCACGATCGGCAGGGCGATCAGCATGCCTGCTACAAACCGTTCGCGCAGCCATTCAAAGAATTTCGGCCTCGGCGCGGGGTCGACGACGCCCAGCGGATCGTCGGGCAAGTTGTTCTCGTTCATTCCCTCTGTCTCCCCGGACAACCGCCTTACTCAGCGTTACCGCTTGGCGACGCCCTTCTTCCGCGCAATTGTGGCGGAGATGGGAACCGGAAGCGAGATCGAAAAGCCCTTGGCTGTCTGGGCCGAGGCGCATTTTGGCGCAGGCGCCCGCATTGAAGGGCTGAAACGCCTGTCAGGCGGCGCCAGCCAGGAGACATGGGCGTTCGACGTCGCCGCCCCGGGCGGCGTAAACTCATTGATTCTCCGCCGGGCACCGGGCGGCGTTGCAGCGACGCGGAGCTCGGAAGCCGTCGCGCTCGCGACCGAAGCCGAATTGCTGGGCGCCGCCGCAAAGGCGGGCGTTCGGGTGCCAGAAGTGTTGCACGTATCGCCGCCGGGTAGCGCGCTCGGTGAAGCCTTCGTGATGCGCCGCGTGACGGGCGAGACGCTCGGCCGCAAAATCCTGCGTGACGAGGAATACAGGATTGCCCGAACCCGCCTGACGCGCGATTGCGCCGAAGCGCTTGCCGGTATCCATGTGGTATCCACCGAAGGGCTGACGGCCCTGCCGCATAGCCTCGGCGAAGACCAGATCGCAAAATATGAGTTGATCTACCGGAGCTTTGAACTTCCGCGCCCGGTCCTTGAACTTGCGCTCTCTTGGCTGAAGGCAAACGCGCCTGCGCCCGCCGTGCCGGTGCTGGTGCACGGAGACTTCCGGCTCGGCAACCTGATCGTGGATGAACAGGGTCTCGGCGCAGTGCTCGACTGGGAACTCGCACATATCGGCGACCCCCGCGAAGACATTGCATGGCTTTGTGTGAATTCCTGGCGTTTCGGCCACAGCGAAAAACGAGTCGGCGGCTTCGGCGACCTGCCGGAACTGCTGGATGCCTATGCGGCCGCGGGCGGCGCGCGGTTCACGCCGGCAGAAATCGACTGGTGGGAAATCCTCGGCAGTCTGAAATGGGGCGTGATGTGCATGATCATGTACTCCGCCTACAAGACCGGCGCTGACCCGAGCGTCGAGCGAGCGGCCATCGGCCGGCGCGTTTCCGAAAACGAGATCGACCTGGTCAACCTGTTTGAAGGGCTCGGACGCCATGCATGATGCGCCCTCGGCAAAGGAACTGATCGAAGCGGTGAAAGCCTTCATCGACAAGACAGCAGCCCCGCAGCTTACCGGGCATGCCGCATTTCATGCGCGTGTGGCCTCGAACGCGCTCGCGACCGTCCTGCGTGAACTCGATATCCGCCCTCAAGCGGAAGTTGCCGAAAAGTTGCGGCTGGAAGCGCTTCTTGGCACAACCGGTGCAAGCGCGGCTGAGCTGAACCAGAAACTCTGCGAGGCCATCCGATCAGGCTCCATGGATCTTTCCACAGAGGGTCTGTTGTCACATCTCAAATCGACCACAATTGACCAATTGTCTGTCGATCAACCGGGCTATTCTGGACTGAGATCCGCTGCCCGATAGACCCGGGAACTGCTTGTGATGAGTAAAAAAATCACCATCGCCCTCGTAGCGGTTCTGCTGGCAGTCGCCGTTGGCGCGGTGATCTGGTCGATGCGCACACCGAAGGTGGCTACAGGGCCGGCCGTGCCAACCTTCGACTACGCCGCCGGCAATAGCTGGGCCGTGAAACCGGACGCGCCGCCGCCCGCCGTGTGGGAGACGGGATGGGCGATCGACGTCGTGTTGCTGGATGCCGGGTCGGCGCTTGAAGTGAGCGACACGGTCGGGCTTGAAAAGCGCCGGAACGAAGCGGCTGAAAAGCTTTCAGACCTTGGGGCCGCATTCGACTCGATTGGTCCGGTCTACGCGCCCTACCTCAGGGCCGCGAGCCTTGACGAGGATGCCGCCTCGGCGTTTACCCAATACCTCGCCAGCGACAATCGCGGGCGCGCTTTTGTCATCGCGGCGGACCGCCCCCTGGCCGCGGCGCTCTTGCCAGTTTTCGAATCGGACCCGCTGGTGCGTGACCGGTTTGCCGGGGTGCTCCTCTACGGTGGCCCCGGCTCCGAGCCCGGTCCGGCCTCGGGGGCACCGGCCGCAGGCATCTGTTCGCGCCGCTACAAGGCCGAAGCCGGTTGCACGGAGCCGGTCGAGCTTCGCCGCTCGGGCGGAGGCTATGTCATGACCGGAGGCGGCCGACTGATCAACGGCTTCAAGGCCTGGCTTAACGACCATGCCTCCAAGCTTGCCGAACCGCTCGGCGATCTCGAAGAAGTGGAGATCATCGACATCCGCCGCCCGGGTGAAACGGGAGAAGCCGCCGAAAACTAGGGTTTCGGCTGGCTTTCCGGCGCTGCCATCTGGAACGGCACGAGGGCGCGGCAGGCAGCGTCGAGCGCAACGAGGCGCGGAAATGCTGACAGGTCCGTGCTGAAGCGTTGGGCGTTTGTGACCTGAGGAACGAGGGCAATTTCTGCGATGCCCGGCGCTTCGCCAAAAAGGAACGGCCCTGAGCCAAGTTCTCTGGCCATCGCTTCGAGCGCTGTAAAACCGCGGATGATCCAATCCTGGTACCACTTGGCTATCGCAGCCTCGTCGGCGCCGAATTCGCGCCGGAGCACTGCCAGCGGACTCAGATTGTTCAGCGGGTGAATGTCGCAAGCGATCACGTTCGCGAAGGCACGCGCCTGAAGCCGTTGCCAGGGGTCTTTCGGCAGCAACGCCGGCCCGGGAAGCGTCTCGTCGATCCATTCGATGATGGCCATCGATTGGCCCGAGATGCGACCGCCTACTTCGATGGCGGGCACGCGCATCTGCGGATTGACGACGCGGTATTGATCCGTAAGCTGTTCATCGGCGCCGGGCAGGATGTTGATCGGCACAGACTCATACTTAGCGCCTTTGAGGTTCAGCGCGATGCGCACGCGGTAGGCCGCCGAGGAACGCCAATAGTCGTAAAGCCGGATCAAGCGAGTTCCTCCAGGTCGAGGATATCCAGGATCGCCTCACGGGCGATGCGGCACTCGTCCGCAAACACAGGATCAGCAAGGTCCGAAGGCGAGAGCCGGTCGCGGTAGGTTGCGCGCACGCAAGCCTGCAGTTCATCAATGTGCTCCTCGTCCAGGAGCACGCCGGCATGGCAGGCGGCGAGTTCCGCTTCGGTCATCACAACCCGGAGGCGTAGGCAGGCCGGGCCGCCGCCATTGCGCATCGACTGGCGCACATCAACAAACTGGACGCGGCCGATCGGTCCATTGGCGCGCTCAAGACCCTCGCAGAAGGCACGTGTAGAGGGCGTGTCGCGCGTTTCAGTAGGCGCCACCAGAACCAGCCGGTCTTCATCCGGGAACTGCAGGAGTTGTGAATTGAACAGGTAAGATGAGATTGCGTCGGCGAGCGGCACTTCAGCGTCCGGCACCATGACCGGTCTCAAGTCAAACCGGCCCCCGGCGGCGCGCCGCAGAGCGTCCAGAGTCACAGCTGTATCCTCGAAGGCAAATTCGTGGAAGAAAAGCGTGTCGAGGGCGCCGACGCAAACAACATCATTGTGGAACGCGCCGGCCTCGATGGCGCGGGGGGCCTGGCGCACGAACACGGCGCGCGCCGGATTGAGCTCATGTGCGCGCGCGACCGACTCCGACGCGAGCCGCGTCTGCCGGGCAGGAAACCCCGCAACAGATTCTCCGGTATCGCGTCCGTAGACGAACAGTTCGACGCCTGGCGCGCCATGCTCTGCACACAGACGGACATGGTTCGCGGCGCCCTCGTCGGCGAAGTCTGCATGGGCCGGCAACGCGCCGTGGACGGCAAAGCGGTCCTCGTCGGCAAATATCGAGATGAGCGCGGCGGTCGTATCCGGATGCTCCAGGCTGCGGTGCAGCATGGTCGACAGGTTTGCAGCTGTCAGGTGCAGGCGCCCATCGGCGGTGTCTGCAGACGGCGACACGGTCGCGGCATTCGCAGTCCACATGCTGCTTGCGGAGTAGGCCGCCTTGAGCAGGCGAGGCGCCGTGCGAGCAGCCGCTTCGATCATCTGCGCGTCCGTGCCGATGAAGCCCGCTGCCACGAGCAGGTCGAAGTTGGGCCTGGCCAGTGGCGGCAGGACGCCTTGCACCAACCCGGCGCGCAGCAGCATGCGCATCTTTTCGAGACCCTGCACCGCCGCCTCGCGCGGATTGGACACATCGCCGGCATTGCGCGCGCTGGCGAGATTGCCATCCGACAGCCCACCATAGTTATGACTCGGGCCGATCAGGCCATCGAAATTGACTTCCACCGCCGGTGTCATGCAGTCGCCTCAACCAGCCATACCGCCGCCTTGAGGCGCGTCCTGCCATCCTTGTCCGCAATTTCTTCAAGCGCGCTGACGAGAGCCTGACGGATAGGCTCGATATCCGCCGCTTGGTCTGCGATGACGCGCCCTAGCGGTCCGATTTCAAGCATGAACGCCGCCGTCTCTTGCGGGCTGGCTCCGGGCACTTCAATCAGCCCGTCCCACGGCGTTATTCTGACATTAGACCATCCGGAACTCGTTAGGATGCGCTCAACATAATTGCTGTCACCGAACGCGAAGGGCCCCGGTGTGCCAGCGGGCGGCAGCGCCGGCGGCGCGCTGAGGAGCGGCAAGGCCACCTTCAGCGGAGTGAAAGCCCAGTCGTTCTCAGCAAGTGGCCGCCAGCAGGCGAACGCCAGTCGCCCCCCGGGCGCCATGGCAGAATGGATGTTTTCGAAGGCAGCAACGGGCTCCGCAAAGAACATCACGCCGAAGCGGGAGATGGCGACATCCATTTTCACGGCCGGCTGCCACACCGACGCATCTGCCTGCACGAACCCGGCACCTGACGAAGCGTCGGCCGCGCGCTTGCGGGCAACGCCAAGCAGGCTTTCTGATACGTCAACACCGGTCACTGCGGCGCCGCTCGCCGCTGCCGCAAATGCCAAGGCCCCGTTGCCACAACCTATGTCGATCACCCGCTCACCTTCGGCGGACTTCGCGGCGGACAGAACGAGGTCGGCAAAGGGCTGGAGCATCTGGTCGAGCCGGTCCGCGTCGCGCACCCACTTTTCACCCGCCGTGCCATTCCAGTATTCGATTTGCGCCGAGTTATCCATATTGTCCTCTCAGGCCGGAAATCCGGGGGCCGTCATGCGCGCCGCCTTGGGCGCAAGCTGGCTCGCTTGCGGCCAGGCACAATAGTCGGCAGCATAGTACGCACCCGGACGGAAATTTCCGGACAGGCCAGGTCCGCCGAATGGCATCGAACCGCTCGCGCCGGCAGTGGGCCGGTTGCGATTGAGAATGCCGGCGCGCATGTCGCGGTACGCCGTCGCCCACCTATCATCGTCGTCGCAGACGAGACCGCCGGAAAGTCCATACTTCGTGTCATTCGCGCGCTGGATGGCTTCACCGAATGACTTCACGCGCACAACCTGCATCAGCGGGCCGAAAAGCTCCTCGTCGGGCACGCCGTTGGCACCGGTCACATCGACGATGCCGGGCGACACGAATCCGCCGCCCCGCGCCAGTCCTTCGAGCGGCAGGATCGCCCTGCTCCCTTGTCCGAGCAGCCTGGCCTGGAATTCAATTGCCTGATCTCGCGCTTTTTCAGAGACGAGCGGGCCCATGAACATGTCCGGTTCGTTCCAGGCGCCAATGCGGATGCCGGCGGTGCGCGCAGCGATGGCCTCTACGACCTGATCTCCAAACCTGCCCTCCGGAAGGATAATGCGGCGCGCGCAGGAACACCTTTGGCCTGTCGTCAGGAAGGCCGACTGGGCGGCGATGTCCGCCGCCGCGTCCACGTCCGCTGGATCCCAGATGATCAGCGGATTGTTGCCGCCCATCTCGAGCGCGAGGATAACATCCGGCCGGCCTGCGAAGTGTTTGTGGAAATAGACGCCTGTAGCCGCCGATCCCGTGAACAGGAGGCCGTTGATGTCCTGCCCGAGAAGCGCTGCGCCGGTGTCGCGCGCGCCGTGCACGATGTTGAAACAGCCCGGCGGCAATCCGGCGGCTTCGAAACACTCTGCCATCAGGGCCGCCACGCCAGGGGCAAGCTCGGACGGTTTGAAGACGCAGGTATTGCCCGCGAGCAGCGCCGGCACGATGTGGCCATTCGGCAGGTGGCCCGGAAAATTGAAGGGCCCGAAGACCGCCATGACTCCATGCGGGCGATGGGCGAGATGCGCGCCGCCAAACGCTGCGGTTTCCGAACGCTCGCCCGCCCGTTCCTTCTGCGCTGTGATGGATACTCCAATTTTCGCTTTCATTGTCGCGGCTTCACTGCGCGAATCCCAGAGCGCCTTTCCCATCTCGCGGCTGATGGTCTCTGCTATGGCTTCGGCGCGCTTTCCGATCTCCTCAGCGTAGCGTTCGAGAATGGCGGTACGCTCGGCCTGCGGCGTGCGCGCCCAAGGGGTAAATGCCTTGCGCGCCGATGTGACGGCGTCTGCCACCTGACCGCTGTCAGCCGCCGCACCTTGCCAGACGACGTCTCCGGTTGCCGGGCAGGTCTTCGACAGGGCTGGACCGCGCCCACCTTGCCACTGACCGTCAATATACGCGCCATGCATCATCAATTGCTCCGCATCCAGACTCTCGCCGGCGAACCGGGCTTGATCTTCAGCGCGTCGAGCACATCGCCAGGCGCCACCAGGCCGGTTTCGCCGCGCCGGACGAATTTGCCGAGTGTCACACGGAAATCCGGCAACCGATTGCTCGACAATAGACCCTGACGGGCCAGCGGATCTCCCGATGTGGCCCCCTCTTCAACCGTGACGGCCAGGCTTTCCTGGATCGTGCGGATGTGCCGGCGCTGGGTTGCGACCAGAGGCCCGCCGTCGAAAATATCGACAGTCCTGTCGAATTCGAACCCTTCCCACTGGAGGAGTTTGTAGGCACCGACGCCTTCGGAATGGCACCGGCCAATGACTTCGCGCGCTTCGGGCGGCAGGAGATCCACATAGATCGGATAGCGCGGCATCAGGTCCATGATGAACTGATTGTCGGTGGTCGCCGACAGCTTGTCGGCGTCCGCAAAATCCATCCGGAAGAAATGCCGGCCGAGGCATTCCCAGAATGGCGACATACCCTGATCATCGACGACACCGCGCAGTTCGGCGAGTACGCGGTCGCTGAATCGTTCCGGCGCTGCGGCCATCAGGAGGTAGCGTGACTGGGCCGCAAGCCGGCCCGCACCACCTCCTCGGTGATCGGGCTTCAAGAAAAGCGTGCCAACCTCCGTGTACCCCACATATTCATTCGTGAGGACCAGCGCGTCCATGTCGAACCGCAAATTGCCGGCGGCATGGCTTGCCTGTGCCAGTGTGATTACGCGGTAGTTGAAAAAGGGCTGGTCGATCCCCGTACCAGCTTTGACCGCCGAGCAGCCAACCACCTGTCCGGTCGGCGCGTGCTCCATCATCATCAGGTACTTGCCGTACTGAAGATCACGCTGGCGGCCATGGAACGCACGGTCGGATTTTTCCAGCCGCTCGCGCAGGATCGGCTCATCGACCGGCAGGCTCGTAAATCCGGGTCCGGACAATTCCGCCAGGTTCGTCAGGGCATCGAGGTCATCGAGCCGCGACGGGCGCATCACGTAGGTTATCGCCATGCCTAGCGCCCCATCAGGTCCTTGATGCGCTGCCCATTGAGCCGCCCATCGGCGAGACGGTTGAGGATCAGTGCCGACAGGAGCGCGCGTTCCGGGAAGCTCTCGGTGATTACGAATTCATCGGGCGAATGGATTCGCCCGCCGCGCACGCCCAACGTGTCGACATTTGGCACACCGGCAGCAAAAATGTTGTTGCCCTCACACACGCCGCCCGTATCGACGAACTCCAAATCCAGTCCGATCGCCTTGCCGGTCGCGTGGACCGCATCGAAAAGCGCTTGCTGAGCGCTATTGCGCGGTTTGGGCGGGCGATAGAAGCCGCCGTGCAAGTGGCCGTGGATACCGTCGCGCGCGACCGCCTTGTCGAAGAGCGCTTTGACCTGTTGGGTTGCCCACTCGGCGGATTGCTGATCCGGCGCGCGCGCACCGAAACGCACAATGGCCAGGTCAGGAACGATATTGACCGGCGCGCCGCCATCGATCGAGCCGACATTGAAGGTGACACCTTCGAACTTGCGGTTGAGCCCCTCAAGCCCGACGACCAATTCGGCGGCGGCTTCTATGGCGCTGCGGCCTTCATCCTTGGCACGGCCGGCATGCGCGGCGCGGCCGTGCAGGACAATGTCGAACACTGCCGAGCCCTTGCGCCCCCCGGCCATCGCACCGCTCTCCATGGCCGGCTCATAGGTCATCCCGATCATCGCGCCCGATGACGCTGCCCGGCGCAACGCTTCGGAACTTGCAAAGTTTCCGATCTCTTCATCCGGGGTCAGAACAATCCGGTAGCCGAGCTTGTCCTTGAGCGGACCGGCTTCGAACGCTTTCAGCGCTTCCAGCATCACACAGATGCCGCCCTTCATGTCCGCCATGCCCGGACCATTGATCCGGCCGCCCCCGAGATCCGACACAGTTTCGAACACGCCGGGCGCAAATACAGTGTCGTAGTGTCCCGACATCACGATTTGCACGGGTGCGCCGCGCCGGGCGGTCATCTCAATGATCGGGCCCGTATGCGCTTCGCTGGACTTGCCGTCAGCGCCGATCGATTCGAACCCTGGTCCATCGACGAGTTGTACATCTGCCTCGAGCGCCGAAAAGGCATCTGCGAGTTTCGGCGCGAATTTGCGAAGGCCTTCGGTATTCAGGCTGCCAGTATTGTGCGCCGACCAGCTTCGGGTGCGCTCAAGCATGCCGGCAGACGCAGCATACAGCCGCTCACGCGCGGCCTCGTCTTCTGCGGAAAGCATGGAAAGGTCTGTCATGGCCCCCTTGGTTTCACAGCTGGAGGGGGGCGGCAAGTCTCAGTCAGCCAGCCCGAAAACAAAAACGGCCCGGCAAACTGCCGGGCCGCCTGTTTAGTCAGTCTTCCAGTCGTTACTGGACGATGATCGACACTTCCGAACGACGGTTCAGCGGTTCGCGAACGCCGTCATTGGTAGCCTTGGCGAGGGCGGTTTCGCCCTTGCCGGCTTTGCCGATGATCGTGGCGTCGATGCCACGCTCAGACAGGGCATTGGCAACAACGTCAGCGCGGCGGACCGACAGCTGTTCGTTATAGGCCGAGGCGCCTGACGTGTCGGTGTGTCCGACGATCGAGACCGAACCCGGGGCGCAACCCGTGCCGGCAGCGATGTTCGCCACAGCCTGATCAATAACCGCAGCAGCCTGGCTGGTCAGATCCGAGCGATCCCACTCGAAGTAGACCACGAACTCCTGGTTCAGGGCCGAGCACTGCTGGGCAACCGTCTCAGTCGTTTCCACCGGCGGAGGCGGCGGGGGCGGCGGAGGCGGGGGTGGCGGCGGAGGGGGCGGTGGCGGAGGGGGCGGCGGAGGCGGCGGCGGTGGCGTCACGCCAAAGGCGTAGCGCAGGCCGATGGTTGCCGTGTGGTCCGTATAGTCGACGTCATAGTCGACACCGCCGTGCTTGCCAGAGAACTCAAGCTCTTCAGCCGTGAAGTACTTGTAGCCGAGGTCCATGGTCAGCCGGTCCGACAGTTTGAAACCAACGCCGAGCAGGCCCTGCCAGGCAAGGCCGGCAGCGGTATCAGTGAAGCCGTTGACAGCGTTCAGGTTCGGCGACGTGCCGGTGACGCGGTTGGTGGCTTTTGCACGGATGCGCGTACCACCGACACCGACACCGATATACGGACGGATCGTACCGTCTGCGTTGAAATCATAGATGCCGTTGATCATCAGGTCATAAACTGCAGCCGTGCCGTCCGGGTTGGTCGTCGCGCCCGGAGAGGTGCCTGAAATCGTGCTCGAAACATCGAGATCACCGCCGCGATAGCCCATGACGCCCTCAAGGCGCAGGCCATTGTCGAAGCCGTAACCGAGGCCGATATCGCCGCCGAGCAGTTCGGACGCATCCGAATCATCGGCAAGCTTGCCGTTCGAATCAGCGACGGCATCGTGGTCAACGCGTCCATCGAAGGTGTACTGGAGGTCAGCGCGGGAATACCAGCCTTCCGCGTGTGCCGTAAGGCCAGCAGACGCAAATGCGGCCGCGGCTGTCGCGCACATCAGAGTTTTCTTCATACTCAATCCCCTTTTGTGTGCCGTCAGACGGGATTGTCTTTCGGCCGCAGGTTCAAAGTCTTATGCAGCGATGCCGCATGTCGAGTTGTTAGCCGCTTTTCTCGCTGTCCGCGAGAGGATTTGCGGTGTGGGCCCTCAATTATCGTGGATTTTTCCTCCCACCGCTGCTCATTTGCAACACGTGCGTACCTGCAACATGCGGCCAACGCATTGCACCCGAATTGGTTCCAAATATTCTTGAGGAGAGGATGGTACCGCCTCCCCGGCTTGAACGGGGGACCTCTGGTTCCACAAACCAGCGCTCTAACCAACTGAGCTAAGGCGGCATCCGGGTTCCCGCATACAGGCGCGGCGCGGCCGTTTCAAGGCCAGTAGCGCGCTGTCAGGCGAGAATATCAGACCTTAACGACCTGATCGAATTCGAGGTCGACCGGGGTTCCGCGGCCGAAGATCGAAACCGTAACCTTCAGGCGGCCGTTGGCTTCATCGATTTCCTCGACAGCACCTTCGAAACCCTGGAACGGGCCGTCGTTGACCTGCACCTGTTCGCCGATCTCAAAGCTGATCCGCGGCCGTGGACGCTCTGCCGACTCATCGGCC
>Ga0214472_10007778_pt1 | contig 11189 bp, 9 predicted proteins | sample RVTome_6_FD_207662 | JGI IMG/M metagenome (GOLD analysis project Ga0214472, IMG submission 207662) | Soil microbial communities from uranium-contaminated site in the Upper Colorado River Basin, Wyoming, United States - RVT140D175 | ecosystem: Environmental > Terrestrial > Soil > Contaminated >...
GCTGCGCCGGCGACGGCGCTCCCTAGCCCCGCGACGATGCCGGTTGCGACACGGCTCGGCGCGGATGCTGCATTCGTGATCAGCCTGATCTACATCGTGGTCGCGGGGCTCCTGCTGCTGACCCTGTGGCTCAAGTCGTTGAGTGTAGCGCGGCTCACTCGCGGCTTCGCGGAGGTTACGGACAGGAACGTGCTCGATCTCGTCGAGGCCCTTCGACGCGAGCACGGCGTTCGGCGCCGGATCAGCATTCGCGTGAGCGACGTGCACCAGACCCCATGGGTCTGGGGATGTCGGAACCCCATCCTGGTATTGCCGCGCGGTTTTGCATGTTGGACGGAAAGCGACCGCCGCAATGCAGTCGTCCATGAGATCGCGCACATCGCGCGCTTCGATCTGCCGGTGCTGATGGCGGCGCGCATTTGCTGCGCTTTGTACTGGTTTCAGCCGCTGGTGTGGCTTGCCGCGCGGTTCATGGCCGTTGAGGCGGAGAACGCCTGCGACGACCGTGTGTTACAGCGGGGCGCAAGCCGGTCGGATTATGCGAAACAGCTGGTCGCGCTCGCGCGAGAGATCTATGCGGAAATGGCACCTTCGAGCCCCGCGATTCCCATGGCGGCCGGGTCGGCAATTAAACGTCGCATCGAGCTGATACTCGATACGCGCACGAGGAGAGCCAACGTGAACACGACGAGGATTATTGTTGCTTCCGTAGCGGCGCTTTGCGTCGTCGTCCCGCTCGCGAGCCTGCGATCACAGGAGCCGAGCAGGAGCCAGCCGAGCACGGCGCACGATGACGACGCCTTGCGGCGGATCGCGGCGGCAGGCCCCAAAGACAGCTCGGAGCTCGAAGCGCTCGTGGCTGACTACCTCGACGACGATATGCACGCTCAGGCCGTGCGCACGATGGCGGACTACCTCATGCGTCCGGAGGACAGCGAAGACCCTGAGTGCGACTATTGCGGGTCCTTGCTCAAGACGGAAGGCCTCGTGTCGAAGCCCGAGCTGCAGGACGTGCTGTTGCCGGCGTTCGACGAGGTCGAGCGGCGAGCCTATGAGACTCAATCCGCTGAGCTGTTTGTTCGTCTTGCCGAGGTGTCCATTGCAAGCCGTAACCGCACCGCCGTCGCTCGCGGCGCGCGCTACCTGCTCGAGGCGGTTCGCTTCGGCAGCGTGAGCGACGAGGCTAACTCGCTGCGGGTCCGGTATTTGACCGAGATGCAGCGGTACGCGGCCGCTAAGAGCCTGGCCGAACGGATGCGTGAGGATCCGAGCTCGTCGTGGTATCAGTCCGAGACGGCGGAGTCCTGGATTGCCTATATCGACAAAGAGCTCGAGCGTTCCGACGCCCTGTCGAACAAAATACTCCTCGCCGACGCCGGCGCGGTGCCGAGCGATGAGGACTATTTGCCTCTCGTGAAGACACCGCCGATCTACCCTCAATCGGCCTTGGAATCGAAGACCGAAGGCTATGCCGTCGTTCAATTCACGGTTACGATGACGGGCCGGACCGCGGACATCGTCCTCGTCGAATCCACCGACAGCATGTTCGATCAAACATCGATCGACGCCGCCGAGCAGTTCGTTTACATGCCGACGATTGTCGACGGTGTCCCGGTCGCGATAACGGGCGTCAAGAACAAGATCACTTATGAAATCAACTAACCGTCGGATACCGCTCTCGCGCGCTCCTGACGGGCACCAGCGAGCGCGTGGTGTTTTTGCGTCGAAGTTCAGGCCGGGTCAGCGGCCCATTGCTTGGTCCGCTTGGAGCACAGGCCGCACAACGCAATCGTGAATAGGACATAAGCTGCGTTTCTGTCGCTTTACCGCCAAAGTCCGGAATCTGTGAGCGGGCTCCCGCTTTGGCGAAAAATTGATCAATACCATGCGCATCGCGTACTCAATCTGGGAGAAATGTGATGCAACTTAGAGCAGTGGGATTTGTTGCCGCCACGTTGCTGATTCCGAGCGTCGGTATGGCCGAGTTCGTCTATACCGGGGTCGAGGTCAGCTACGTCGATGTCGACCTGGACATCGGCAACCTCGACGTGGAAGGTGACGGCTATCGATTCAGCGGATCGATGCAGTTGAACGATCAGCTGTTTCTGCACGGTCACTGGGAAGATCAGAACTTTGACTTTGATGTCGATGGAACGGAGCTCGAGGTAGGCGCCGGTTTCTGGCATTCGTTCAGCAACACGCTGGATTTTGTCGCGACCTTGTCTTACGTGAACCAGGAAGTCGAGTCGGGCGGGTTCAGTATCGACGACGACGGTTTGGGCTTGGGCGCTGGAATCAGAACCCAGCTCACCGATGCCTTCCAAATCGAAGCCAGCCTTCAGTACGTGAACTTCGACGAGGGCGGCAGCGACACGGGCGTGTCGATCCTCGGCCGGTATTACTTCACCGACCGGTTCGCGTTCATGTTGAGATCCGAGCTTGCCGACGATATCGATACCTTGAGCCTTGGATTTAGAGCCGAATTCTAGACAACATCAGCTTCGCTCATGAAGGGGTAGCCTCGCTACCCCTTTTTTTTGGATCTGTCAGTGTCACCTGATACCTGCGCGAAACCGATGTCTTTGTTTGGCGACATGGCTCCAATCGAAACAAAGGGGCGAAATCGCAGCGCGTGACTCCGATTCAGGCATCGCAACAATAGATTTCGCTTGTGAGACCTCGGGGGTGTCTTAATCTCTTCACATAGGGTCGCTATCATGCGAATGCGGCAATGATTTATTTTGAGTATCTCACGGAGGAGAGACCATGATTTTCAGGTACGCGTTTTCCATTGTCATCGGAGCCTGTGTAACTTCCTGCCTGCTTTTCGTGATGCAGTTGATGATTGCGACTGGGCAGGCTGCGTACACGGAGTCGCAAGCCTACCGCATCGGCAACTTCGTTCGAGTCGAGCGCAATGAGGTCGTCGAGACCAAGGAAGTCAAGCCGGAAAGGCCGCCGGAGCCCGAGCAGCGCCCGGATACGCCCACGCCGGAGTACAGCGACGCCTTCGACAACTCGATGGCGGTATCCGTCGCCGCTCCGGCGATGGAAGCGAGCCTGAGCCTTGGCAAGGTCGGCTTCGGCGTCAGCGACGGGGAGTATCTGCCCATCGTCAAGGTGGCACCCGTCTATCCGGCTCGGGCGCTGGCGAGAAAATTGGAAGGCCATGTGCTGCTCGAGTTCGTAGTTACGCGAACCGGCGTCGTGAGGGACGTCAAAGTGATCGAGTCCACGGCCCCGTTGTTCGAACGACCCGCGATCGAGGCTGCGCTCAAGTTCAGATACAAGCCGCGAGTCATCGATGGCGAGGCTGTCGAAGTTGCGGGTGTACGGAACATGATTACGTTCACGATGGCCGGATAGCGATCGCGCCTGCGGAGCCCGTCTTGGATCCGACACGAGTTCTCGTTAGCATGCGATGCAATGCGCGATCAAGTCTCTCCAAAGGCGGTCACGATCGCCCGTGGTGTGAGTATCGCCGCGCTGCTGCTGGCGATGGCAGCAGGCGGCGCGCTCGCGCAGCACGACGACGGCGAATCGCCTGCCGATGCCTGGGTCGAGCAGCGATTGGAGTTTCAAGCCGCCTTGGAGCTCGCCCGTGCCGGCAAGCCGCCTCCGGTGCCGGACAGCGAGGGATTGCAGCGCTATCCGATTTACGCCTATTTGCAGGCAGAGCGCATAGCCGGCGCGCTGGCGACCGAGCAGCAGGCATCCGGGGCGGCGGACGAGGCCGCGAGCCGGTTCCTGGCGGATCATGACGGCGAGCCGGTGGCCTCGCCGCTGCGCTATGCCTGGCTCGCGAGCCTGGCGCGTCGCGAGCGTTGGGACGATTTCCTGCATGAATACCGGCCGGCGGTCGCGGACGCGCGCATCCGATGCCAATATCTGAATGCGCGCATCGGACGCGAGGACCTCAGCGGCTTGGCCCCGCTCATCGTCGAGGAGTGGCTCACGGCACAGCAGCTTCCACTCGAATGCGAACCCGTTTTCCAGTGGCTGCGCGACGAAGGGGCCCTGACCGACAACCTCATCGAGCGGCGAGTGCGGATGCTGCTCGAGAGCGGGCAGAGCGGCTTTGCCCGCGTGATCATGCGCCGGTTGCCCGAGGATCGGGCGCTGCCGCTCGCGCGTTGGGCCGATCTCCTCGAGAGTCCCGCCGCCGCGATCGACGCGTATATCGCCGCGCCTTCGGAGGCATTTGAGCCGCATGCGCTTCTGAGCGGCTGGTCGCGGCTTTCTCGCGACGACCCGGACGCCGCGCTCGCTCGATACGAGCCGATCGTCGCGGCCGCCGAAGCGGGTCCCGAGCCGTCAGGTGCCTACTCGCTGGCGTTGGCTCTGGGGCTGGCCTGGGACCGACGGCCCGAGGCGCTGCACTACTTTGCCGCGGCCGAAGGGGAGCTCGACGACTACGCGCTCGAGTGGCGCGCACGCGCGGCGCTGTGGTCGGGCAACTGGGAGCTCGTCGAAAGCAGCATCGCTGCGATGTCGCAACAACAGCGCGAGACGGCTCGGTGGCGCTACTGGGCGGCGCGTGTCGCGGGCGAGCGGGGCGACCGGCACACCGCGAACGCGATCTTCGAAAGCCTGCTGGGTGACGACAACTACTACTCCGCCATGGCGGCTGCGTATCTCCGCCGCCGTATCGAGCCTCATCCCGAGGCGTTACCGGTCGACGGCCCAACGCTCGGCGTGCTTGCCAGCGATCCGGGCTTCGCGCGGGCGCGCGAGCTTCGGCTTTGCGACCTGCCGGTCGCGGCTCTGCGAGAATGGCGAGACGCCTTCACGCGTTTCGACAGAGAAGGGCGGCGGCAGAGCATCCATCTCGCGGCACGATGGCAGTGGTACGACCTCGCCGTTGCGAGCGCGACGAGTTTCGGCGTGTTCAACGACTACGCTTTGCTCTACCCGACACCTTTTGCAGAGGAGGTTGAGGCAGCCGCCCGGGCAACCGACCTGGAAGCGAGACTGCTCTACGCGGTCATTCGGCAGGAAAGCTTGTTCCGGGCCGACGCCGTGTCGAGCGCCGGAGCGCACGGCCTCATGCAGCTTCACCCCGGCACGGCCGAGAGCCTCCTTCGAGAGCTCGGCGAAAGCCCAGGCGGACAGGCGGATTTGCTCGAGGCACACACCAACATTCGGCTCGGGGCGGCCGAGCTCGAGCGGCTGCTCGAGCGCTATGACGGGCAACTCGCGGTAGCGCTCGCGGCCTACAACGCCGGGCCCGGCGCGGCGGATCGGTGGCTGCCCGCGCCGCCGCTGAACGCGGATATCTGGATCGAGAATATTCCCTACAACGAGACCCGCGACTACGTTCGGCGGGTGCTATGGAATTACGTCGTCTATGGCTGGCTCGAGACCGGGCGATCGCAAAACACGCGCACCTGGCTGGGGGTCGTTTCGCGCTGAACGTCGAGAGGTGTCGCATGGCAGGCGCGGCGCTGGACGCCCAGCGCCGCTAGCGGATGCTCAAGGCTATCAGTGTCGCCGCTCCCAGCGCCCAGGCATACCACGCGAATAGGTGAAATCGCTGCTCGCGCAGCAGCCAGATGAACAGCTTGAGCGCAATCAGCCCGCTTACGAGCGCAGCCGCGCAGCCGAAGGCCGTGTTGATCAATTCGGCACCCGAGACCGCCGTGAGCTCGGGCAGCAGCAAAACGCCCGCGCCCGCCATTGCAATCACGCCCAGCAGGAACGAAAACTCTGCGGCCGCCAATGGAGCAAGGCCGAGCGCGAGCGCGAGCGCGACGGTCGAGCCGCTGCGCGAGATGCCCGGAAGGATCGCGACCATCTGCGCACAGCCGATCAAGATTGCCGCGAGCCACGTCGGCTCCAAGGACCCCTCGCGTTTCAGCGTGTAGCGCGTGCTCCAAACGATACCGCCCGTCACCAACAGGCAGACCGCGGCAACGGCGGTCGACTCGAACTGGCGCTCGATCCAATCCCGGGCGATGAGCGCGGCCGCGACCGCCGGCAGCGTCGCGACGAAAAGCTTGCCGATATAGCGCCATGAGCCCGGATGGGCGGTCACCGCACCCAGCGTGAGATCCACAACCCGGCGGCGGTAAAACAACAGGATTGCCACGAGCGTCGCGAGATGCACGGCCACCTCGAACACGATGCCGGCGCCGGGCTCGACGCCCAGCAGCGCCTGCGCAATGACGAGATGCCCCGAGCTCGAGACCGGCAGGAACTCCGTGAGCCCCTGCACGATGCCGAGTAATAGCGCTTTGGCGGTTTCCACGGGCGCCAAGTGTACCCGGAATCGCCACTCGAGCTCGCGGACTTGGACTGATTCCATCCCCTCTCGGAATTCTTTTTTGACGCGTAATGAAATCGACGGACCGCCGGTCTTATGCTTCGATTGGAGCTGTCCGCGTGGGCGGCTGCAGTTTTCCGCAACTCGAACACAGGAGATTATCGATGATCAAGAGAAACGCACTGATCGCGGCCGCGATCTCGAGCGCATTCGCCGTCGGCACGCTGACCCTGGCGCAACAGGCGAGCGCGCAGGAGATGGAGAAGTGTTACGGCGTCGTGAAAGCCGGCGCAAACGACTGTGCCGGTCCCGGCCATACCTGCCAGGGCCAGGCGCAGGCCGATGCCGATTCGGACGAGTTCATCCTGCTTCCGGCGGGAACTTGCGAACGTATCGCCGGCGGTGAGGTGAAATAGCAACGGCCTGGTTGTGAGCTTGACGGGCGCCGGTCCCGGTTGCACCGGGATCGGCGTTCCGCCGCTTTTCAGCTGAGTCAGTAGTGCACGCCTGGAATCGAGGTAGCGCAATGATCCTTCAGAAAGCAATCGGGTGGTTGATCGAGCTGCCGGCAACGCTGTTGAACCATCTCCAAGATCTTCTATCGTTGTTCGTTCGTCTATACGTCGGTTGGCAGTTTTTCCACGCCGGATGGCTGAAGGTCAACTCCTGGGATAGCACCCTGTTCTTGTTTCAGTACGAGTATCGCGTGCCGGTGCTGCCACCCGGCCTGGCCGCCGTTCTTGGCACTGTCGGAGAGTTGTTATTTCCGGTGCTGCTTTGGATCGGGCTCACGAGCCGCTTGGCAGGCGTCGGCCTGCAGTTCGTGAACGTTATGGCCGTGGTCTCCTACGCGCACGTGATCTTCAACCCGGAGTTCGGCACTTCTGCCATCGTGGACCACTATCTCTGGGGCTTGATGATCTTGATGGTCATCGTCTATGGCCCGGGCAGGTTGTCCGTGGACGAGCTTCTGACGCGTTTCAAATCTTCGAACGCGGGCGTCGCTTCGAGCGGCAGGGCCGCTGCCAGCGGAGCGTAGCCATGCCGGACCTCGAGCAGCTCACGACGATCCTCTCGTTCATGGCGGCGATGTTCGTTTTCGTCCTCGGCTCCACCTTGTTGCTGGTCGCGGTCCTATTCGTGTTGGATGTGACCCAGACCAAGCACGCGATCCGGAGGAACTTTCCGGTGATCGGGCGGTTTCGCTACTGGTTCGAGCATCTCGGCGAATTTTTCCGCCAGTACTTTTTCGCGCTGGATCGAGAGGAAATGCCCTTCAACCGGGCGGAACGATCATGGGTCTATCGAGCGGCCAAAGGCGTCGACAATACGGTGGCCTTCGGTTCCTCGCGAGACTTGAGGCCGGTCGGCACGGTGCTGTTCGTCAACTGCCCGTATCCGACCTTGGAAACCGACGCCGCGCCGACCGGGCAGATCGAAATCGGCCCGAGTTGCCGCACGCCTTTCGTCACGGCCTCGCTGTTCAACATCTCCGGCATGAGCTTCGGAGCGATCTCGAGGCCTGCGGTGCTCGCACTGTCGAACGGCGCGCGGATGGCCGGATGTTTCATGAATACCGGTGAAGGCGGGCTTTCGCCCTATCATCTGGAGGGCGGCGCCGACCTCGTATTTCAGATCGGCACGGCGAAATACGGTGTGCGGGATCTCGCAGGCGAGCTCAGCGATGCCAAGCTCGAAGAGCTTGCCTCGCACGAGAGAGTGAGGATGTTCGAGATCAAGCTCAGCCAGGGCGCAAAGCCCGGCAAGGGCGGCATCTTGCCGGGCGGCAAGGTGACGCCGGAGATCGCCAGGATTCGCGGCATTCCCGAAGGAAAGGACTCGATCAGCCCCAATCGGCATCCCGAGATCGATTGCCCCGCCAAGCTGCTCGACGTCGTCGAGCGCGTCCGCCGCGTGACCGGCAAGCCGACCGGATTCAAAGCGGTGATAGGGGCCTACGGATGGTTGGATGCGCTTTGCGATGAGATATGGGCTCGCGGCGTCGACAGTGCTCCCGATTTCATCACGATCGACAGCGCCGACGGCGGCACGGGCGCCGCGCCCATGAGCTTGATCGACTACGTCGGCATCCCGCTCAAGGAGAGCCTCCCCTTGGTCGTGGACATCGTGACCAAGCACGGCTTGCGGGATCGTATCCGCATTGCGGCGAGCGGCAAGTTGATTACGCCCGCGGAAGTTGCCTGGGCGCTCTGCGTCGGTGCCGACTACGTCAACACGGCGCGCGGTTTCATGTTTGCGCTCGGCTGCATCCAGGCATTGCAGTGCAACAAGAATACCTGCCCGACCGGCATCACGACACACAACAAGCGTTTACAGAAAGGCCTCGATCCGCTCGACAAGGCCGAGCGGGTTCGGCGCTACGCGCAGCACGTGCAGCACGAAGTCGAGGTGATTGCGCATTCCTGCGGCGTCACCGAGCCGCGGCGCCTGAAACGCATGCATTGCAGAATTGTTCTCGCCGACGGTAAATCAGTGCCGCTCGATGAGCTCTATCCGGAGGTCAAGGCGACTCCGGCAAGGGCAGCATGAGTTAACGCGAGCCCATTCAGTCCTTCGTGAGCTTTTGCAAGATCCGCGGGTCGGCCAGCCCGGCGTAGATATTGCCGGCCGCGTCGGCACCGACGTCTTCGATATTTCCCTCTGTGGCCGCCGTTTCGGCGTGGTGCAGCGAGACGCTGATGACGCCGTCGGCCGTGCGCCCGGCGCTGATGCCGAGCGCGTGTGCGACGTAGAGCACGTCACCGGCCGCCAGGTAGAAGCCGCTCGGCGCGCCGAACTGTGTCCACTCCTCGAGAAAGCGCCCGTCCCGGTCGAAGATCTGAATGCGGCCGTTGTCCCGGTCGCCGACAAGCACGCGGCCGCGCGAGTCGACGGCGATCGCATGCGGCACGTTGAACTCGCCGGGCGCGGCCCCGGCGCGGCCCCATGCCGTGACGTACGTTCCGTCCGGCGCGTACCTGACGACCCGATTGTTGCCGTGGCCGTCGGCGACGAAAATGTCGCCGTCAGGCGCCACCGCGATGTCGGTGGGCCCGTCGAAGTGGCGCTCGTCGGCGCCCGCCTCGCCGGCAGTTCCCAAGGTCATGAGCACCTCGCCCGAGGCGCTGAGCTTGAATACCTGATGTCCGCGGCCGTCCGCGGCGCGCCCGTCGCTGACCCAGATGAAGCCGTCGCGGTCGATATGCAGTCCATGAGGCCAAACGAACATGCCGGCGCCCCAGCTCTGGACTAGTTCCCCGCTCGGATCGAACTTCAGAATCGCGGGCTCTGACCGACCGACACAACTGTCCGCGCCGCAACGATGCAACGCGAAGACGTTGCCGTCGCGATCGAAGTCGACCGCCACGACCTGCCCCCATTGCAAGCCGCCGGGGAGCCTGGCCCAGCCGGGCTCTAGTCGATAGCCGTTGTCTTGGCCTAAGGCCGTTCCGCCGCCGATTGTGATCGCGCACAAGACAGTGGCGAGCCGACGGCACCTGGTTCGCGCATTCATACGCTCGACTCCGGTTCGTTGGTTGATATCGTGTTGTGCGCCCGGAGCCGGTCTGCGGCGCCGAGCTTAGCGTTCCGGCTCGCAGTTGTAACGGAAGAGCTGCAGATGCGGCTGGTAAACGAGTTCGAGCCGGCCTTCGAAAGGCTCCGCGAGGTAGTCCGGGTCCTCCATGAGGATGTCGACGATCATGCGCGTGCCGTCCTCGCTCAGCGAATACCGCTCTGTGAGATGCTTGCGCGGCCCCGACGGCACGCCTCGGCCGTTGCCGGAGTTGTGGTCCGCAAACAGCGCCGTGTCCACCACCAAGGTGGCGTCTTCCCACCCTCCGATCGAATGTCCCTGGTTGGTGCGCTCGCCGTTTTCGGGATGCTCCCGGCCGTCCGTGTAGACGGTACGCTCGACGTCCAAGATCTCGTTGCGCAGCATCACGCGGTCGTCAAGGATCTCCACGCCGCTTAGATAAAGGTTGCTCGAGACGTGCATGGGTGGCGGGTTCGGAATGCACTGCGCCGTCGGTCGATCCAGGACGTCATTGTAGTTTGCGCGGGCGGTTTCGGCCGCCGGCGTGAGCACGGTTTCGCGAAGCTGTGCATTGAGGCTCGACGAGCTCAGCCCCCTCCAGACGCCTTCGATGCTGGTGGCGATGCCTGTCGCCACGGCATCGGTTTCGATCTGCGACCAAGTGCGGCCGTCTGCCGTCTCGAGAACGTTCAAGATACCGTGCGCCCGTCCGCTGCGCCGTTCCGGATGCAACCGCACCGTTACGGTATCGCCGGGGCTCAAGAGGTCGCGGGACCAACCGCTGCGGCTCATGATCGGTGTCGAGCCGGTCTCGACGAGCCATTCGACGGTCTCGCCCGTCTCGGTTTCGGTCTCGACAGAGATCATGACGTGTGGGTTGCGCCACGCGTAGCGCGTCACCTGCCCCTCGAACGCGACGATTCTATCGAGCTCGTAGGTCGCGTCGCTGTGATGCGCCAGCGCTGGCGCGGCGAGGCCGGCGACTACGAACGATGCCAACAAACGGAAGGGCGCAGCGACGACGCCGGGAGCTGGACGGCAATACACGATCGGTTCTCCTCGAGCAGTAACGGCCGCAAATTCTAGCAGGACCTCCGCACGAAGTTCACGCCGCGCCGGACGCTTCCGGCTGGCTCGCTCGACGGTGTTTATTTGGTCAGGATCAACTTGTCGTTGGAGGTGATTCTGAGCGTGTACTGCTGGGAGTTATGAATGATGCTTAGTTGCCGATGCGGGCCGAAGAGCTTCCGGCTGTCGATCTGCGGCGACGGCTTCGAGGCGTCGCTGCCTCCGGCCGGTGCAGGTTTCTTTGGCCCGTCAGTCATGTCTACGCGTCGATCCCGGGAGACGACCCAGGTTTATTCTAACTGATGGTAATGAGAAGCATTCGCA
>Ga0214472_10007779_pt1 | contig 11188 bp, 8 predicted proteins | sample RVTome_6_FD_207662 | JGI IMG/M metagenome (GOLD analysis project Ga0214472, IMG submission 207662) | Soil microbial communities from uranium-contaminated site in the Upper Colorado River Basin, Wyoming, United States - RVT140D175 | ecosystem: Environmental > Terrestrial > Soil > Contaminated >...
CGCGGCCTTGTTTTCCGAAGACTGCTTGAGAGGGCCGTTGCAACTGGACCTATTACGGAAAGTAATGTAACCAAAGGATACGACTGGATCTAATTGGTCAGATGGAGCTAACCGACTACCCCCCTTAAAGATTTTATCGAACAGGCTGCCGGCGCAGCTCATTAAGGGGTACAGAGGGACAAGGGCGGAGGCAGAGCCGCCGCTCACTCGGCCCGCAGCACTGCTCTTTTATCGAAGCTCTTCGGGCTATTTCTTTAAGGTTTCACGCAGATAATAGTCGTAGTCACCTTCGTAAATGCGCATGCAGCCATGGTCGATTTCAAAGACCCTGGTAACCAGAGAGCGCAGGAAATGGCGGTCATGGCTGACCAAAATGACCGTTCCCTCAAATTTTTGCAGGGCGCAGAGGAGAACGTCCCGGGACTGGATGTCCAGATGGTTGGTTGGCTCGTCGAGCACGAGAAAGTTCAGGGGGCGACCAAGTAAAGTGGCGAGGATCACCCGGCTTTTTTCGCCGCCGGAGAGATTGGCGATGCGTTTGTCCACATGATCTCCCTGGAACAGGAAAGCGGCACAGAGATTACGGATTGTGCCGATATTTTCGAGCGGCAAGGCTTCCTGCACCGCATCAAAGACGGTCTGCTCCGGTTTAAGAAGATCCATGGCATGCTGGCTGAAATAGCCCGTACTGACCCCGACACCAGGGATGACCGCACCGGCAGTCGGGCCGGTGTTGCCGGTAATGCATTTCAGAAGGGTTGATTTGCCGGCGCCGTTTACCCCGACCACGGCAATTTTTTCGAGCCGCCGCACAGTACCGGAGAGTCCGCTGAAAACCGGTATTTCTCTGTCATCATGGCCCGACCAGGTTTTTCCGAGGTTGTCGAGATGCAGGACATCATCCCCGCTTCGAGGTGGAGCGGGGAAATTAAACTTGATGGTTCTCTGCTCGGCAGGCAGGACAATACGGTCAATTTTGTCAATCTTTTTGATGCGAGACTGGACCTGGGAGGCATGGGAGGCCCTGGCGGCAAAACGGGCGATGAATTCTTCTTCTTTTGCCAGCATTTCCTGCTGGCGGCGATAGCTGGCCTCGAGCTGTTGCCGCCGTATTTCACGCTCTTGCAGGTAAAAATCAAAATTGCCGCTGTAGGTTGTGGTGCAGCCGTTGGTCACCTCGATAATCCGGGAGATGATTTTGTTCATAAATTCCCGGTCGTGACAGGTCATGAGCAGGGCACCTTTAAAATCGGTACGCAGCCATTCCTCCAGCCAGAGGATCGATTCGATATCCAGATGGTTGGTCGGTTCGTCCAGCAATAGGACATCCGGATTGATAGTCAGAATTTTTGCAAGTGCGATGCGCATCTTCCAGCCGCCGCTGAATAGTTCCACCGGACTGTTGAAATCATGCGGTGAAATTCCTAGCCCGGTGAGAATGGCCTGGGCCCGTGGTTCGAGATCATAGCCGCCACGCTGTTCGAAGATCTCCACACTTTCACCGTAACGCTCCAGGAGGCCGGCCATCTCGTCATCCTCCATAGGCTCGGCCATTTCCGCTTCCATCTCGGATATTTTCCGACCGAGCTCGACAATATCCCCCGCCGCCGACATCACCTCGCTGATGACTGAATGACCGGCCATCTCACCGACATCCTGGGAAAAGTAACCGATGAGCGTTTTTTTTGAGCAGGAGATGTCGCCCTTATCGGCTTCTTCCTCACCGGTGATCAGACGAAAGATGGTGGTTTTCCCGGTACCATTCGGACCGACGAGGCCGGTTTTTGTGCCTGGAAGGATCTGCAGGCTGGCGTTTCGAAACAGGACCTGCGAGCCATGCTGCATATGGATATTCGTTAAATGTATCATAGTAGGTGGTAAGCCGTTGTCAAAAAATTACATGGCCAATGGAATGCTCTGAACGGTCTAAGGAGCCGTAACGAAATGAGTGAAAATGACCTGGTTATTTCGTAACGGCTCCTAAAGAAAAAATGGTTGGAAGCTACCATGATACGTTACGCCGATGCAAGGGGATTTTTTCTTGCCTGCTGGGGATGAGAAGTTCATTTACCGTTGAACACCTCGATAATGATCTCGATGTCCTGCCAGGGTTTGACCATGGGCTGAATGGTTGGGTCGGCAATGATCTTGCAGAAAATCCGACTGTCACCCTGAATAGAATTCAGATAGACCGGGGTGGTTGCCACGGTAGGTAATTTCTCACCTTTTTTCAGTGATGGCAACATCACCTGCACTTCTTTTGGAACGACCCGAACGCTTTTCAGTTTGAGGTTATCCGGCAGTTTGCCGACGAGTTGCGGGACGACCTGGATAGTTTTTTTGATCATGCTCGCGAGGTGGACCTCTATCTTTGCCGGGTCGCTGCCAAGAAAAGTAAGTTTAGGGGGAAGCCGCAGGTTATCGGCTGTTATCAGAATTGTCTGTTTTCCCTTAACCATTTTAGAGAGGTCCACCATCGCCACCGGCTTCGACATGACGAAGCCGTCCACTTCAGATTTGGGGCCGGCAAGATGCACCCGTATCTCTTCGGCTTTTTCATCTACCAACATAAGACCATGGGCAGGTGAAATGTATTCGAGTGACAGCGGGAAGACCTTTTCCACAACCTGTCTGTTGACAGTAATCAACGTTGACCAGAAAACAACGGCAATAGCCAGACTCACGCCAACAGGAATCAAGGTTCGTCGATGCAGAAGGCTCACCAGTTCTATGTCCAGGATGCCGCTCCGGTTGTTGTGGTCCTTGATGAAAGTACTGATTTGTGAAGCTGAACCGAGAATTTTCATGGTGCGGTCTTTGAAGGCGGAAACAACACCCCGTTCTTCAGAGACGACCAGTACGAGGGCATCGGTCTGTTCAGCCAGCCCCATGGCGGCATGATGTCTCGTGCCGTAATCTTCCGGAAGTCGGGATGTCTGGGAGATGGGTAACCGTACCCCGAACTTGGTAAGTTTATTATCCTCGATAACCACTGCCCCGTCATGTCCAGGGGAATGAGGATCGAAAATGCTCATTATCAAAGGAGTGCTGGGCTCCGCATCCAGGTGGTGGCCTCCGGATAATTGCTCCTGCACCGGCTCTTTGCCCGGATAGACGATAATTGCCCCTATCTTTTGTTTTGCCAATTGCCAAAGGCTCAAGGCAACCATGTCGATAAGGCCGTCATCTACTGAAACGGTCTTTTTTTTCTGCAGGGAGACTACTTTTTCAAAAACCTTTCTCAACTCGGGTTGGAAAATGACAATCAGGGCGATCACCGCCACATTGCTCACATTTTGAAAAATCCAGGTAATGCCTTCCAGATTGAGGATACTTGCCAGAGCAATCACCAGGAAAGCCGCAAGAATGCCCACAACAATCTTCCAGGTTCCCAGCCGGACCAAAGTTCGGTAGAGAAAAAACAATCCGGTGGTGATCAGGACAATATCCAGTATTGCCTGCCAGGTTAAAAGTTCATGTAATAAAAAGGTTATTTTGTTCATATGATGGTCTTCCCCGTGTTGCTCTCTAAGCCTTTATTCCCTGTTGATGATATTCTGTGCAGATGATACTCTCATTGGCCGAATTTCTCCCAATAATTATTCCGGTTGCTTCAGGGACACTAAAAGAGACCGGTCAGGAAAATAAATTCCAAACTGTAGGGGCTGGTGTGATAATTGTCACGGAATTTTTGAACAGGCTATCATCGGAATATTAGCGACTTCAGACGCGAAAAAAGGTAGGTTGCCGCCAGTGAGTCAATCCACTCCCTGGAATTCAATAAGAACAATTTTTTACCAAGTGAAACAGATGAATAACACTCGACAGCGCACCAGTCCCGGCAAGCAAAAAATGAAAATAGACACCTTTACAGTCGAAAAAAAAGGAACACTTCTCGCCGGCCTTCTGGTTTTTCTGCCACAAAAAAGTCGCAATGTCCTGAAGGCTGTATTGAGGGATGGGCAGGTCTCGGTCAATGGTACTCCCGTCAGTCAATTCGATCATGAGCTTCAGCCGGGCCAAACTGTAGAAGTGCGTTGGGCTAGGACGACGACGCAGCAACAGCCCCACGGGCTGAATATTGTATATGAGGATCAGGAACTGATTATAATCAATAAACCATCGGGCCTGCTGACAATTGCCACCGATAAGGAAAAACGAAAAACGGCCTATGCGATCCTCAGCAAATACGTCAAGATGGAGGACCCGGAAAATAAGGTTTTTATCATTCACCGACTTGATCGGGAAACCTCGGGGCTGCTGATGTTTGCCAAAAATGAATCAATTAAACATCAGATCCAGGAGACCTGGACCACAAGCGTCGATCAGCGAACCTACGTTGGTGTTGTCGAAGGCGAGGTACAACAGCAGGAGGGAACCATTGTCTCTTGGCTGCACGAGAGCAAGGCGTTCATTGTCTACTCGTCCCAAAACCCTCAGCACGGCCAGAAGGCGGTGACTCACTATAAGAAAATTAAGGCAAACAATGCCTTTTCTCTGCTGCAGATCAATCTCGAGACAGGCAGAAAACACCAGATTCGGGTGCATATGCAGGATATTAAACACCCGATAATAGGCGACACTAAATACGGTTCGACCCAGAATCCCATTCGCCGTATGGGCCTGCACGCCCAGGTACTGGCCTTCACACATCCGAAAACCGGGAAACCGTGCCGTTTTGAGACAGACATCCCGAAAAAGTTTCTACAACTCTTTGCATCCGGTCCTGCTCTTTGAATTTCTTTTTCTCCCGGCAAGGTATATTTTCGGTTCGGGGCGCTGACACCAGCCAGTTGTTGAAAAGCACCGAACTTGCTTTCTGAAAGGCCTCTATCAAAGCCGTTGTCAAAAAATAACATGGCCAAGGGAATGCTCGAAACGGTCTAAGGAGCCGTAACGAAATGAACACAAATGGCCGGGTTATTTCGTAACGGCTCCTAAATGCTAATGCCGTTTACTGTTTTCGCGGTACCTTCCTTTTCTTGGGGTTTTTTATTTGACAAGAAGGAAGGTGCTTTTTACTTTTCCGACAACATAATTTTTTTTGTTGCATGCCCAAAATTCCTTTTCATTATATGTCATCGTGTTACGGTATATCTTTTGTTCAAATCTTAGAAACGCAGATCAAGTATTCTGAAAGCAGTTTAAGACAATCCGAATCCGACGTTCGGGAGGGCAATTAAAGGTCCATATGAACAATACACTAATAATTCTGGATAGCATTTCCGACTGGAAACCTTATTATGAAACCGACAGTATTATTACCGCCGGCGATTATCTGCACAATGAAAAGTTGAGCCGGGAGAATCTGCTTGTTATTAATCTCTGCAGTGACCTCAGTTACAACTCGGAAGGATATTACTGTTCCCTGCTCGCTCAGGCAAGAAAACACAAGGTGATCCCCAACGTCGATGCCATTAATGGCTTGGATTGCGATAGCACCCTGAAATTGCAGGGATTAGTCAAGAAGACCTGCCAGACTTTTCGTGTCAGCAATCTTGCCGGTAACGGTTCACCCCACAGCCTGGAAATTTACTTCGGCGATTGTGAAGACCCGGCCCTGAAACGACTGGCCAAATTCATCTTTGATCAGTTTCCCTTTCCTATTCTGAAAGTTACCTTCAGCGATGCCGGTCTCACCCAGATCGAACACTTCAGGACGATGAGCCTCGGTGAGCTGAATGAAGCGCAGCAGACCCTTTTTGCCAATGCCATCGATCGGTTCAATAAAAAAATCTGGCGTAATCCTCGCAATAAAAAACCAAGCCGATACGACCTCGCCATCCTCCACGATCCAGCCGACAAGTTACCTCCAAGCAACAATTCGGCACTGAATCTTTTTGTGTCGGAAGCCAAAAAGATGAATATCAATGCTGAACTGATCACCGCCGATGATTCTGCCCGGCTGATGGAGTTCGATGCACTCTTTATCCGGCAGACAACAGCAGTCAATCACATCACCTACCAACTGTCGCAAAAAGCACATCTGGCCGATATGGTTGTGATCGACGATCCAGCCTCCATCATCAGGTGCACCAATAAGGTCTACCTGAAAGAACTTCTTGACCGCGAACAAATCCCTTGCCCAAGGTCTCACTTAATCTTCAGGACAAACCCGACCAGCTTTGAGGAATTAAGCGAAAGCCTTGGCACCACCATGGTCGTGAAAATACCGGACGGCTCCTTTTCCCTCGGCATTGCCAAGGTGAGTTCGCCGCAGGAATACCAGCTGGCCATTATTGAACTCTTTCAGCGTTCCTCAATCCTGCTTGTTCAGGAGTATGTGCCAACCGAGTTTGATTGGAGGATCGGAGTGATTGGCGGTGAGGTAATTTACGGTTGTAAGTATTTCATGGCCCGGGGCCATTGGCAGATCATTCAGCATAGAACCTCAGGCAATCCCCGAGCCGGCAGCTTCGAAACGCTTCCGATAAACAGCGTCCCTTCCCGGGTGAGGAAACTCGCATTGAAAGCAACCTCTCTGGTGGGTAAAGGACTTTATGGAGTTGATATTAAAGTGGTCAACGACCAACCGATTATCATCGAGATAAACGATAACCCTTCCCTGGAACACGGGGTCGAGGATAAAATTCTGGGTAACGAGTTGTACAGGATCATACTCCGCGAGTTCGTCAATAGATTGAACACGGGGGAGTACATGTGAAAACGGCCGGCTTAAAACTAGAGCCGGCCACCTTGCCTAAAGATGACCTACAAAATATTACTTGCCAGCTCGGCCAGTTCCGAACGTTCGCCTTTTTGCAGGTCAACATGGGCATAGAGCTTCTGTCCCTGCATTTTATCGATCAGCGTGCTGAGTCCGTTTGAGCGTATGCCTAAGTAAGGGTGGTCTATCTGATTGATGTCGCCGGTAAAGACAATTTTCGTTCCTTCGCCTGCCCGGGTTATGATGGTTTTTACTTCATGCGGGGTCAGATTCTGGGCTTCATCGACAATCATAAACATCTTGACCAGGCTTCTGCCCCGGATATATGCCAGTGGTTCGATGGTCAGTTTTTCATCTTCCAGCATCGTCTGCAATCGCTGGAACATCTCGCTTTTTTCAGAAAACTGGCTCCGTATTACGCTGAGATTGTCGAAAAGTGGCTGCATATATGGTTTGATTTTTGACTGAATGTCTCCCGGAAGAAAACCGATATCCTTGTTGGAAAGTGGAACAACAGGCCGGGTCAGCAGAATCTGCCGGTATTGGGCGCGAGTTTCCAGAGCGGCTGCCAGGGCGAGGAGGGTCTTGCCGGTTCCCGCTTTTCCCGAGATGGTCACCAGCTTGACATTGGGGTTCAGCAGGGCATGAACTGCAAAGGATTGCTCGGCATTTCGGGGGGTGATACCATAAACGGTTTCTTTGGTTACCCGTCGTATGACAAAATCACTGTCGGCATCACCAGCCAGATAGGTTGCCAGAGCTGATTTCTTGCCGTTGCGGAGAACCAGGTATTCATTGGCATGCATTGTTGCTGCCGGGGTGTAATCTTTGCCGGTAATTTCTCCCTTCTGTCCGTAGAGCAGCTCGATCAGCTCGGAACCAACGTTTTCCGTGTAACGACATCCTGAATAAAGGTGTGCGGGATCGCTCACGTAATCGGTCGTATAATCTTCGGCCATCAGCTTCACTGAGCGGGCTTTCATGCGAAGGTTCACATCCTTGCTGACCAGGATGACTGTATGTTCTTTTTGAGTTTGAGCTATGTGGTAGGCAATATTAAGAATTCGATGATCTTTCTTTTCTGCATTTGAAAAAGTCCTGCACAGGTCCGGATGCACATCCATATCCAGTCGCAGAGCTATCTTCCCTTTTCCTTCGCCAAGCGGAATTCCTCCGTTGAAGAGCTTATCTGTACTTAATTCATCGAGTTGTCTGACAAATTGGCGGGCGTGGTCGTTGATGATCTGACTGCCCTTCTTAAACTGGTCCAGTTCTTCAAGTACCGGGATCGGGATGATTATATCGTGTTCATCGAAACAATTGATGCAGGAACTGTCGTGCAGGATAACGTTGGTGTCGAGGATAAAGATTTTTTTAATATTCGGCATGTTACTCCTTAGGTAGAGCTACAACTGATCTACGAGACGAGAATAGTCTCCTCCATGTAACGTTTTCGTTTTTGTTCCCTCAGTTTGTGCGTATCGACGATAACCAGGCCATCGACACAGTTGTTGAAGGCCGGATCAATGTTGAAATCGAGAAATACGACGCCGCCGGGTTCGCAAAGTTCGGTATATTGCTTATAGAGCGGCGGTACAGCGGTTCCGAGATTGCATAACAAAGATTTCAATTTCATGAAATCCGCGCGGTAATTTTCTCCGGAAAACTCTTTTTTTAATATTTCGAGAGGATGGGAGAAGCTGAACGGATTGCGAGAACAGGCGATGTCCCTCTTGCCGGAAAAGTAAAGTCTATAAAAATATATGAGCAGTTCCCTGGCCATCAGGGGCAAGGTATTGCTGATACTGACGGGTCCGAAGAGATAACGGTATTGCCGGTTTTTGGCCAGGAAGGCACCGATGCCATACCAAAGGTAGTCAAGGCTGCGCCTTCCCCAGTACCTGGGTTGAACGAAACTGCGGCCGAGTTCCAGCCCATCTTTCAGGAAATAACATTCTTGTTCGTCCAGTCTGAACAGGCTACCTGAATAGAGGCCCTTTTTGGGGTTTTTCAGGACGGCTTCTCCTGCATCGACAAATCGGTAGGCCCCTGCAATTTCGAGTTCTTCTTCATCCCAGAGGATGAGATGTTGATAGTACCAGTCAAAGTGGTCAAGATCCCGGCGTTTGCCGGTCCCTTCTCCCACCGCCCGAAAGGTAAGTTCACGCAGTCTGCCGATTTCCCTCATGACGATTGAAGAATCAACAGGTTCAAAGAGATAAATTATTTTTCCATCAGGTGTTCTCCCGAGTTTCTCGCCTTGCTGCACGGCTTTTTTCAGGTCGGCTTTCCGTTCAGGGGCGGCAATGGCCGACTCCGTTGCGAAAAGTGGTTTTCTGCCATGACCGATTCGATAGACGTGCTTTTTGAACAGTTTCGTCTTTTCTTTCCGGTCGATGGTGAGTCCACGGTGCCCCTCGTATGGGATAACCGATCCGATGGTCATCCTGAGCTGTTTTTCACGCTGATGGAACATTTCACCAATCAGCATAATTGTCGACAGCGGCTTTATGAACCAGGAAGCGAGATAGAAGGGTATTGAATTGTAGCCGTTGATATGGATCGGCAGGACAGGGGCCTTGGCGCGTTCGGCCATCTTCAGGAATCCCTGTTGCCATTGCCCGTCCCTGACACCCCGGAAACCAAACCGCGAGACCTCGCCGGCAGGAAACATGATCACCGCCTCTTCACTCGCCAGGGCGGTGTGAATTGGTTGAATGTGCTGCTTTTTGCTGTTGCCGGTCATGTTCCTGACGGGGAGCAGGCAGGATCTCAGCGGCTGAATCGACATGAGCAGATCGTTGGCGACGATTTTAACATCGGAGCGTACTTCATGCACCAGTTTCAGCAGGGCGAGGCCGTCGAGGGTGCCGATCGGATGATTGGCTATGACGATTACCTTCCCGGAACTCGGAATGTTTTCCTTCTGGCGGTTGGTCACAGTGTAGCTGAAATGGAAATAGTCCATAACCTGATCGATAAACTCTATCCCGTGCAGGTGCGGATATTCTTCTGCAAAGTCGAGCAGGGCCTGTTCATGGACGAGACGCCGCAACAGTGATTTGATGATCGGCCCGCTCATCCCGCGGTTATTAAGACCGGGGTAACGCTCCGCAATAACCTGATCGATGGTAAGCATTAGTATGGTTAAGTTAATTAAGCTTTTGCCTGGCTGACAGGTTTATTAAAAAGAGAGCTACCGTCAGGAAATGATTATGCGATACCAATATTAGGAAAAGAATAGAATCGGTATAAGGGTTGGTTTTGCCGGTTGGTGGCAAGTGCGAAAAAGTTTCGTATAGAGAATCTAACAGGACCATAATAATGGGTAAGTATATGTGCATTGTCGGACGCAACAGCAGACTATTGGGAAAATACTTTCAAAATAAGGCATGAATCACAGCTGAAATTGCAAAGGAGACAGGCAATGCATGAAAATTTTTATAACACCTACAGCCCCTCGGAAGTTGAAGAGTATATGTCCTTCAATCAGCGGCAATATTTTAAAGAAAAACTGCTGATATGGCGAAAGGAACTGGCGGCAAAATCAGAATTGTTTTTTGAGGAGCTCAAGGAATATGGCATAAGGAATGCCGATATCCTTGACCAAAGTGCCCAGCATACGGAATTTTTCACTGATTTCAGTACGAAGGAGAGGCAGTGTAAATTGCTGCAGGAAATCGACCTTGCCTTGGATAGAATCGAAGCCGGTGAGTATGGGTATTGTGAAATAACCGGTGAGGAGATTGGCTTAAAAAGGCTTGAAGCCCGACCAACGGCCACGCGCTGCATTGAAGCCCAGGAACAATTTGAACGATTGGCCAACTCAAGAGCAAGGTCGGCATCTGTATGACGCTCTCATGCTGTCGAGGTGTGTGGAAATGAGACAGGCATGACTATCGAACGTTCCAAAGTCAATGGAATGGTCATTAGTCATGCCTCGGCTCCATTGTCCATATCAAGAACGTCCTGTTCCTCGATAAGCCTTTCCAGTGATGGTAGTTCCTGCACAGAGATTCTACGGAAGGTTCCGGGAATATTTTTCACAAGTCCATTAATAATTGACTGCGCATCTATTTACTTCCAAATAAAATGCACTACATTGTGATCTATCAAATCAATATTGTGTAATATTTTAAATTTCAGCGTGTTATTTTTAACCATCATCTTGATGGTACGAAGGTTATTTAGCATATATCAGTAACAGGATACTATATATTGTATTGTATAATTCTAACTCGATGATAAAAGAAAAGCCTAACCTGCCGTAAGGCAGGGGCGGAAAGCCACGGGTCCAAAGAGATAGCCGGGTTGCCTTATTCATTAAAGGTACCCGGCTATATTTTTTATACCAATATGCTCGAGCACTCATGGAAGAGATTCCCGGTGAACGGTCACTTTATGATAACGGAAATTTTTCACTACTGCCGCCGGCGGGAGGATACTGTGAAAAAAACAATCTGTTATGAAATGACGATATTAATTGTCTTGTCCTTATTTTGTCGATCATCCGATCTAAGG
>Ga0214472_10007780_pt1 | contig 11187 bp, 7 predicted proteins | sample RVTome_6_FD_207662 | JGI IMG/M metagenome (GOLD analysis project Ga0214472, IMG submission 207662) | Soil microbial communities from uranium-contaminated site in the Upper Colorado River Basin, Wyoming, United States - RVT140D175 | ecosystem: Environmental > Terrestrial > Soil > Contaminated >...
ACGTTGCGGTAGTAGGCGATTCGGACCATTTGCTCTTCGTCCAGCCAGAAGACCCGACGGCCGACTGCGGCGTGGCTCGACACATTCCCGTGCTCGGCGAGCCAGTCGAGGACCGCTGTCACCCGGGCGGGGTCGCCGAGGTCGAGGTCCTCGGTGACAGGCAGGCTCCGCGCGGTCACGAACTGGGCAAGGCCGGCGCATTCCTCTGCCAGCTGCTCGGCGTTGCGGGCATTGCCTCTCGCTGCGAGGAGGGCGACCGTCACCAGCGCCGTCGGGGTGATCGGTGTCACCTGCCCGATCCGGTACATGACCTCGAAGGCGAGCTTTTGGAGCCCGATCGAGGCTTCGTCATCCGGCTCGATCGATGCCAACCAGGCCGCCACCGAAACTGGCTCCCCGAAGCGAATGTAGATGTCGCCATAACGCCGGCGCAGCGACTTGACCGCCCGCAACAGCCATCCCAATGACTCTTTCTGCTTTCCCTTGCCCTGAGCCTCGAGGGCGTAGTCAGGCACATCCTGGATCTGGTCGTAGGCGATCGAGACCGGGATCAGCTCGATGTCGTCGGTCTTACCTCGGCGCAGCGAATCGACCACGTAGCTGAGAAGGCCGAAATGAGGAGCTCCGAGTCTTCCGGACCTGGACCGGCCCCCCTCCAGATACCACTCGAGGGGAAACCGCTTCTCGATCAGATAGTCGAGATAGCCCTTGAGAACTGTTTTGTAGAGGCGGTTGTCCTTGAAGCTTCTCCGGATGAAGAATACGCCGGTGCGTCGCATCAGGGGCCCGATCGGGAAGAAGTTCATGTTGATCCCTCCCGCGGTGTGGTTGGGAGGGAGGTCGTTCTCCCAGAGCATGAATTGGAGGCTGAGACGGTCGAGGTTGGACCGATGCGAGGGAAGGAAGATGACCGGGTGCTCCTGACCCAACTCGGCGACCTTCCGCACCTGGTCTTGGCCATAGCGGATTCCGCCGTATCCCTGGCTGTACAGCTTGTGGATGCCATTGGCGATCAAGTCGATGACATACGGTGAGTGGGTGGCTGCGATCTCCCTCAGGTATCGCTCGGCCTTGACCCGCCCGGCCTGGATATCGATCTTGGTCTCGATCGAGATCTCGTCGACCGAGTCGAGGAACTCCTTGCGAGAGAGGATCGCCTCAGGGACGAAACGCGGGATCTTGTATCGGTTGCCCTGCAGTTTTCGCTCGGCCCGGTCGAGGACGCTCCAGGCCCGCCTGGTCACATAGCTGGATAGCGGGTCGATCTGCCCCGATACCTCGTAGTCGGCCGCGATCTCGGAGGAGAAGGCACCGCGGGCCGCGATGAGGCGGACCCGGTCCCGTCTGAAGTTGCGAATCCACCGGGCACGCAGGCCGCGGGGGTCTCGGGGGTCGCCGGGTTGCAGGACATCGGTCCAGCGCACGGATCGTCGGCCTGCCTTCTGCTTGGGGGCCATCCACACGACCCGGACCGGGATCAGGTAGACGTCTTCCCCTGATCCCAAGCTGCGGGTGAGGGTCTCGTCCTCCCCACCCCACCCTCGCCGTGACGAGGCGATTCTGACCGTGGGCGGCTCGCCGCCGACCTCGCGGCGCAGCCAACTCTCCAACAACGCAGCCTCGTAGTCCGATGCAGCATCGATGAGGTAGAGGGGACTCGACCCTGGGGGGCCAGTGAGGGGCCCATCGTGGTGGCTGTTCCTAGGGGACACGGGCCCACTCTATTTGGGTGCCACAATCCCGCTCCGTGAGGCTCGTCCTACAGCGTGTGTCTGAAGCAGCCGTCACCATCGATGACGAGGTCGTCGCCGCCATCGGACCTGGTTTCTTGGTTCTGGTAGGCGTAGAGCCGGGCGACGACGCCCGCGATGTGGGCGCGGCGGCGGACAAAATCGCCGGGCTTCGGTTGTTTGCCGATGACGCAGGCTTGATGAACCGCTCGATTCGCGAGATCGGAGGCGAGATCCTCGTGGTGAGCCAGTTCACGTTGTTGGGAGATGCCAGGCGGGGGCGTCGCCCTTCTTTCATTGGCGCCGCCGGGCCGGAGACGGCCGCACCCCTGATCGACGCGCTCTCCCGGCGCCTTTCCGAGAACGGCGTCCCAACCCGGACCGGGAGGTTCGGGGCGAAGATGGCGGTGTCTCTGGTCAACGACGGGCCGGTGACCCTGGTGCTCGAGGTCAGAGGGGGGCGGGTGCTCTGAGGTGGGCCCTGGCATCGGTCAAATGCCGCTGCCAGACCGTCGCCGGGATTCCGATGCCCAGTACCAACAGCGTTGTCAGGTCCTCTACCCCCCAGGCGGTCCCTAACCCGATCCACTCCCACGTCAGCGCGGCAACCAGGAGGCAGACCAGGGTGATCAGAGTCCCGATACCGGATGAGCGGGTGAGCACGGCGGCGATGCCGAGGATCACGAGCAGGAACGGCACCACGGTGGGCCACGCGGCGAGAAGAACCCCCAGGGTGATGGCCAGCCCTTTCCCCCCGTGAAATGAGTACCAGACGTTGTAGACATTGCCGGCTACCGCCGCCAGCCCGGCGATGACCGCACCTGGATCGCCGGCGAGGGACAACCCGAGCACCACGGCCAGCATTCCTTTCAAGACCTCCACCAGGAGGACCAGGACAAAGAGAGTCAGGCCGCCGAGCCTGCGGGCATTGTTGGCCCCCGGGTTGCCGGATCCTCCCGCGCGCAGATCGATCGCCCAGAGCCGGGCCAGCCCGTTGGCCGTGGGCAACGACCCCACCAGATAGCCGAGAAAGGCAGCGGCCAGGATAATCATTCGCCGACCCAGGCCTTTCCCGGCCCGCAAAACCGGAGATAATCACAGGAGTGGCACCATTCGCCGGGTGTCTCGATGAAGACCTTCTCGTCGATCGACTTGGTGAGAGCGGCGATTTCCGAACGTGCCCTGGCTACCCATTCGGGGTCGGCTTTGTAGGTGCTCTCGGCGAGCCCGCCGCCCAGGTAGGCGAAGGTGACATCCAGCTCCTCTGGTGCGGGATGCCCGAAGTCGACGTCGGAGACCGCGATTGCGTAGGACTGGAGTTGGACGACGCGGGACGGGTCTGAGCTCGGCCGCCCGCTCTTGAAGTCGACGACCTCCCAGTGGCGACCGTCGATGTAGACCGCATCGATCCGTCCCCGGACCCGGTAGCCGTCACCCGCCAGGATCTCAAAAGGGGCCTCCACCATTGCGGCCGGACGCTCCGAGAACCTCGAGTTGCGAAAGGCCTTGAACCCTCCGTCACCAGCCGGCTCGTCGGGCACGTCGTAGAGATCGTCGGAGAGCTGCTCGAAAGGCACCTGGCCGCGCTGATGCAGCTCGATGCGACGATGCAGCTCGGTCCCGGCCACCGCGGAAGGGCTTCGCCTGCGAGGCAGGGGGTCCACCGCCGACCAAAAGAAGCGCTTCGGGCATTGGGCGTAAGTGACTAAGCCGGTGACCGAGACTGTCCTCTGATCGGGAGAGGCCTGGGGTATCAGGTCCGTCACTGCCAGGTCGAACAGCGTCTCGAGCAGCTCCGCCACCCGTTGGTCGTATTCGGCGCTGACTCCGAGCTCGGCCGCGCGGCGAGTCATCGCCTCATGGTCTGAGATAGCGGATCGCAGCCCACCATTCCAGCCTCCTTCGAAGACGGGGTCCGGTGCTGCCACGTCTGGCGCACGGCGCAGGAGCGCCGGGCGCTCCGGCTCCGCCTCGTGCCCCGCACTCTGGGTCACGGGGTGAGCCTCGACCAATTCGAACAGCGCCGACGGTTTCTTGGGGGTGACCCCGGGCTCGGGCAGGCCGTACCAGTAGGCCCCGGTGACCATGAGCAGCGACCGGGCTCGGGTGGCAGCGACGTACGCGGTTCGCCACTCCTGGGTGTCGTTTCTCGCCTTAAGGTACGCGTGGCGGGCCTTCTCGTCATCGGGCATCTCGGCGAGGGCAGTGTCGATCCGGAGCTGAACCGGTAGGAATTCGGCGAATCGCGCCGGATCGGGATGCTGGCGGGCCCGGCTCGGGAAGTTGAGCTCGGTCACCGCGGGGATGGCGACCACGTCCCACTCCAGTCCCTTGGCCCGGTGGACAGTGACCAAGGTCACCGCGTCCTCGCCGGAGAGATGGGCTGAGTCGAGCTCCTCGGCGGGCTCGTCCTCCATTGCTTCGAGGTAGTCGAGAAACGCCTCTAACGAGGGGCGGCCGGTGAGAGGGCTCCAGCCCTCGGCGAGATCGAGCAGGCGATGGAGGTTCAATCGTGCCGTCAACCTGTTGGTGGCGGGAAGGGCCTCGATGTCCTGCCAGGCCCGGGTCCGATCCAGCACCAACCGACAGGTCTCCACCAGGCTCATACCCTGACTCTCTGTGAGCACCGTGCGGTACACCTCGAGGAAGTGCTTGAGGGCGGAGCGGGCATCGTCGCGGATCCCGGTGATTCGATCGATCTCCTCGATCGCTTCGAGAAGAATGACCGGGCTCTCCTCTTCCTGATCCCGGACCGGCTCGGCGCCCGACACCCAACGGCTCAAAGGGGCGATGTCGGCAAGCCCGAGTCGATAGCGCGAGCCGAAGAGGATCTCGACCAGAGCCGCCGAGTTCTCCGGCCGCTCGATGACCGTCAGCCACGATCGAAGCTCGGCGACCTCGGGCACCGACAGCAGGCCTCCCAGGTTGGCCACTTCAACCGGGATCCCACTGCGGGCCATGGCATCGACCACCACCGCGAAGTCTTTGTTCTTACGGAAGAGGACCGCCATCGAGGAGAAGGGCACTCCGGTGTCGTGCAACTCCTCGAGGCGCCGAGCGATCCAATCGGCCTCTCCGAGGGCGTCTCCGGCCCAGTAGGTGATCACCTCACCCTTCTTCCGTGGGTCGTCTGATTGGAGCAGCTCGGCTTCAGGGTTCGCCTGGAGCCGGATCTCGTTGGCGACATCGAGGATCGGTTGAGCCGATCTTCGGTTCAGGGTGAGGCTTCGATCACGAGCCGACCGACCATCAATGCCCCGAAAATGCTCGGGGAACAGCTCGAAGTTCTCCGAAGAGGCCCCACGCCACTCATAGATGGTCTGGTCCTCGTCCCCGACCGCAATCACGGGGAAACCATCACCGAAGATGGTGGTGAGCAGCACCCGCTGGCCCGGGTTGGTGTCCTGATACTCGTCGAGTACGACAACCTGGTATCGGTTCCGTATCTCGGTGGCGAGCCCGGGATGGGCGTGGAGGATCCGCGTCGACAGAGTCACCAAATCGCCGTAGTCGACCACACCGAGCCGCCTCTTGTCCTCCCCGTATTTGAGGAGGGTCTCCAACATCTCCACTCGGCTGTCCCAGGTCTCGTCCTCGGGATGGACCTGGGCGAGCAGGTCTCCTGGCTCCAGGAGATGATCCCCGAGACGGTCGCCGAGGCCCCGGATCTTGTCGAGGGTCGTCCGGTTGGTGATGTCGAGATGCTGGTACGTGGTGTGATTGAAGGTCTCGGACAGGATCTGGCGCGAGAAAGTGGGGGTGATCACGTTGACCCGGCCATCGACACCGGCCAGGGCCCCGAACTCAGACAGAACCTGAGCCGCAAACCCGTGATAGGTGTGGACTTCGACCTGGCGACCTTCGTCGACCACGCCGACGATGGTGGAGCGAACCCGATCGGCAAGCTCCGCCGCCGCCTTGTTGGTGAACGTGATGCCAAGAATGCGCTCGGGGTCGAGTGAGTGCTTGGCGATGAGGTTGGAGATCACCAAGGCCACCGTGGTCGTCTTCCCGGTCCCGGCACCGGCTCGGATCCGAATGGTGTCGAGACCCAGCGCCAGGATCTCCGCCTGCTCAAGGCTGGGGGTGAGTGGGCTCATGGCAGGAATGCCCCCTGGCCTTCCGGCCATGCAGGGCACGATTTCCTGAACCCGCAGCTCTTGCAGCCATCTCCGACCCGAGGCTCCCAGTTCTCGGATCTGATCGACCTGGTGACCTGGATCATCTCTTCCTCGATTTCCCCCATGCGATCGAGGTCGAGAGCTCGGGTGGTCACCCCCTTGGTGTCGACTCTCGGGTACCACATCTCGGCGCCGGTAACCGGCTCTCCCAGAGATTGGGCGATCGCAGTGGCATAGAAACCAAGCTGGATCGAACCGTTGCTCTCCTCATGCGACACCGCGTTCTTCGAAGTCTTGTAGTCGACGACTTTGAGGCCGCCAGGTGTCCGCTCGAGACGATCGACCAGGCCCATCCAGGCGATGCCATCGATCACGGATTCCACCTTCAACTCCAGCCCTATTGGCTGGCCCTCCGGGCTGGGCCACAACGTGTAGAGCTTGGTGAGGGCAGTTTCTGCCTGTCGCAGCCAAGCCGCATTCAACTCCGGGGTCCCGAAGTCAGCCTCCTCTTCCCAGACGCCTCGGAGATGATCGAGTGCGTCTTCCAAGTCGGCATGCGCTTCCCCGGTGCCCACGACCTCGGTCTCTGCTCTTTCCATAGCCGAATGCACCAGCGTGCCGAATCGGGCGTACGGCGACCCGGCGTCACCAAGCCGAAGCCTCCGCTCGAGGGCGTAACGGCGGGGACAGGTGGCATAGGAGTCGGCCTGGCTTGGTGAGAGCCGAAAGTCGCCTCCGATGAGCGGCCGGTCAGGTCCCGGCTCCCTGACTCCGGCGAAGGCCGACGGCTCCCACCATCTCTCGGGCGGTGAGCCGAGAACCCGGGCGGCCGCAAGCCGGTGGGCCGCTTTCTCCGCGGGGTTGAACAACGCTCGGCGCATCTCGACTTCCGCTTCGATCACAGTCACCGGGTTCCGTTCATCGTCGGCGGGGCGCCCGAGCTCGGAGAGGGAGTCGACGCCGGATGCAGCAACCAGGAATCGGGAAGGGCGGTGCTCACCCTGGTCGACTCCGGCACCGGTCGCGGTCCACACCACTCGCAAGCGGGCCCGGGTCATGGCGGTGTAGGCGAGACGCATCTCCTCCTGAACCTGGAAGAGGTGCTGGGCGGAGGCGTCGGTGGTCCGCTCCGGCGACAACAACTCGGGTCGGAGCATGCGACGGCTCCGGCGCAGGTCGGGGAACACCCCTTCGACCGCGTTGGCGATGAAAACCACGTCGAACTCGAGCCCCTTCGATTGATGAAGGGTCGTCAGGGTGACCCGCTCCTCCTGGGGCCGGAAGGCGAGGAGAGGCTCGGACTCGAATCCTTCGTCCTGTGTCATCTCGAAGAAGCGGGCCAGAGTGACTTTCTCATCTCGCTCCGCCTGTCGAGTGAGAACCTGGGCGAAGGCAGTGATTGCGAGCCGCCAGAGCCGGCGATCCGGGTCGGCCACAAGCCGATCGACTCCCTGCAGGCGATTCCATGCCTCCCAGAAGCCGTCGGTGGCCGGCCTCGCCGTGGCCCAGGCAGGGTCGGCCAGCAACTCGGAGAGATCTGTCCGATGGGGTAACTCACGGGCAACGACCTGGGCCCAGGGACCTTCGGTCCTTCGTCGCTCCCGCAGCATGGCTCGCTCCTGGCCCAGCCCCAGCCCTACCAGGGGACCCAGCAGGATCCGGCGCATTGCGCGGTCGGCATCGGCTTTCTCACCAGGGGTGGCTACCCAAAGATCGCCTTCCAGCACGGCGACCCGGGCCAGATCGTCGAAGACCCGCACTGCGGGATGGTCAACGAGCCTGGAGTCGGGTGAGTCGTGGGGGATCGACCTCCGGTCGAGGGCCCGGCTCAACTGGTTTATCAACTCCCGCTTCGAACGGACCAATACAGCCACGGCCGAGGGTCTCGAACCCTGGACGCGGATCACATGCTCCACCTCGCGGGCTATCCAGTCGGCTTCGGAGGTCTCCTGGTCGAAGACGTGGGCTTCGACCCGTCCCGGGTGCTCGGCGGGGCGCACCGGGCCGGCCGAACCAGGCAACTCACCCGATGACACGACCCGCAGGGCGGCCTCGAGTATCTCCGCCGGCACACGGAGGCTTTGATCGAGGACGATGCGGGTCAGATGCGGGTGCCGGTCGGCGAACTGGGCGATGTTCCTCAGCTCTGCGCCGCGAAAAGAGTAGATCGATTGGTAAGGGTCTCCGGCGACGGTGAGGTTGCCGTGACTCTCGGCGAGCAGTCCCGCCAGCTCGGCCTGGGCCGGTGAGGTGTCCTGGTACTCGTCCACGATCACGTAGCGGAACCCAGCCGCCAACCGCTGGCCTTCGGGAGTGCGGAGCATCTCGACCGCAGAGACCAGCAGGGTGCCATAGTCGGTTCGCTCCAAACCTCCGAGCGCGTCCCGATACCGGCGGAACAGACCCGGGATTCCCCGCCAGTCGGCACGGTCCTCGGCGCGTTGTTCGAGATCGACAGGGGAGAGGAGACGCTCCGAGCACCTGGTCAGAAAATCGGCGATCTCGGAAGCGAAGCCCCGGGTGGTGAGGATCCCGCGGTAGGTCACCGGCCATTGGCCCGGGTCTTCCTTGGCTAAGAGGTCCGCCACCAGGCTCACCTGCTCCGGTGGGGTCAGGGGAATCGGGCGACCGCCCTCATTCCCTGCTTCGAGCAATCTGAGCGCCAACGAATGGAAGGTCGAGGCATCGACGGGCACTCCGGACCCACCGATGGCGATCCCCACCCTTCGTCTCATGTCGGCTGAAGCCCGCCGCGAGAATGTCAGGAGTGAGATCTGGTCGCGGCGGGCGCGACCGCTGTCGACGATGTACGCCACCCGCTGGACCAGGAACTCGGTCTTGCCGGTCCCGGGACCGGCGACGATCAGCTGGGCGCCGTCGGGATCCGAAACCACCGGGTCCCAGGCTCCGGGATCAACCCGGATTTCCCTGACTGTCACCTCGCGATCGTAGAGATCAGGCAGCAGAGGGGAGATCGGCTTCCCGGGTTTCCACGAGCTCGGCCTCGATGCCAAGACCCATCAGGTAGTGAACCGGGTCCGAATAGGGGTCGACGTCGGGGCTCGAACCGTTGGTCTCCTGCTTCATCAACTCTCTCATAGGAACAACGCTACGGGCGGTGTGTGACAGAAAATCAGATCGGGACGATTCCGGCATAGGATGGGTCCCGTATGGCCAAAGCCGTTACGCCGGTGTTGAAGCCCATCGGCCACGAATTCGACTCACCGATGTATCACGAGGCGGTAGGCCAGTTTGACCGGGTAGCTCGGTTGATGGGTCTCGATGACAACGTGGCAGACCGCCTTAGGGTCCCACAGAAAGCCACGGTCGTCAGCTTTCCATTCCGGCACGACAACTACTCCGAAGTGGAGACCCTGTTCGGCTACCGGGTACAACATCTGACCACCATGGGGCCGACCAAAGGCGGGATCCGGTTCGCGCCCGATGTCGACCTCGGTGAGGTTGCCGCCCTTGCGATGTTGATGACGTGGAAGTGCTCGATCGTCGGTCTGCCGTTCGGAGGGGCCAAGGGCGGGGTGCGTCTCGACCCGATGCAACTCTCTCGGGCCGAGCTGCAACGGGTGACGCGGCGGTTCACGATGGAGATCATCAATGTGATCGGACCGGATACCGATATCCCGGCTCCCGATCTCGGGACCAACGAGCAGGTGATGGCCTGGATGATGGACACCTACTCCCAACACGTGGGCCATTCGGTGCCGGCGGTGGTCACGGGCAAGCCACCGGCTCTCGGAGGGAGTATTGCCAGACGGGAGGCCACTGGCCGGGGCATCATGTTCCTGTTGCCACAGGCGGCGGCGTCTCGAGAGATGGACCCCAAGGGCGCAACGGTCGCCATTCACGGCTTCGGCAATGTGGGCCGCTACGCAGCGATCGCCGGTCAACAAATGGGCACCCGGGTTGTGGCCGTAACCGACATCTCCGGGGCCGTTTACAACCCTGACGGGCTCGATGTCGAGGCGCTGGCGAAATGGGTGGACGAGAACCGCTTTCTCGAGGGATACCCCGATGCCGACCACCTGGACGGTGACGCGGTGTTCTCGCTCCCCGTCGACGTCCTGGTCCCGGCGGCGGTGCAGAACGTGATTCGCGCCGACAATGCCGACAGCATTCAGGCCAAGATCATCCTCGAAGGAGCCAACGGCCCAACCTCCAACGAGGCGGATGACTTGCTCCGAGCCCGCGAGGTCCTGATGGTTCCGGACATCCTGGCCAATGCCGGTGGTGTAACCGTCTCCTACTTCGAGTGGGTGCAAGACGTGCAGAAGTACTTCTGGACGGAGAACGAAGTGGTAGCCCGTCTCCGCGAGATCATGACGCGGGCGTTCAGCGACGTGCAAAACATCGCCCAGAGCGAGAACGTCGACATGCGCACCGCGGCCCTGATCAAGGGGATCCGCAAGGTGGCCGACGCCAAGCTGGTGAGGGGTATCTTCCCCTAATCACCGCGGGCGCCCGGGACGAACGCCGGGCAGATACCTTTGAACGAGCACCAGTCACACAACCGGCCCGGTCTGGTGGGGAACCGCCCTGACGTCATCGCCCTCTCTATTGCGTTCCACAGGGCTCGCAGCTGACCATCCATGGCGTCGAGTTGGCGGTCGTCGATGCCAAGTCGGTATTCGGTCGGCCCGTTGAGATAGAGCAGCCGGATCTCCTTCGGAGTCTCCCCGGTTCGCCGCCTGATCAAGAGGGCATAGATCTTCAGGGCGAAGAAGGCGGGAAGGGCATATCGCTCTGGCGGCGCGGACCCCGTCTTGTAGTCGGTGATGACCAGACGACCGTCCCCGTCACGATCCATCCTGTCGAGGATGCCGCGGATCACGATGCCGTCGAGGTCCTCGAGCATATCGAGCTCACGGTCGACCGGGTCGAAACTCGTGGGGTCCTCGACACCGAAGTAGTTGGCGAGGAGCACCATCGACTCCAGGCCCCAGGTCCGCTCGGCCTCGGTGTCCTCGAAGAGACCCTCGAACTCTTGGGCACCCCTCAGCTCGGTCCATGCCTCCCGAAATAGGTCGTAGAGGAGATCGGGTGAGCGCTCGATTGCCGGATGATCGAAGAGACGCTGCAGGGCGACATGGGCCGTGGTTCCCCTTGCTTGGTAGATCGAGGTCGGCTCGGGAAGCCGATCGATCGCCCGAAACTTGAAGAGTTGAGGGCAGGTCTTGAAGTCACCCGCCCGGCTCGGGGAGAGCGTCGTCAGTTGGCGATCAGGTGCTTCGACTGTCATAGGGGGCGAGTGTAAGGACCCCCTGTGACAGGAACGCGGAGCCTCCCGCGGTGCCGCGAAAACCCTGTCTAGGACGCGAAAA
>Ga0214472_10007781_pt1 | contig 11187 bp, 13 predicted proteins | sample RVTome_6_FD_207662 | JGI IMG/M metagenome (GOLD analysis project Ga0214472, IMG submission 207662) | Soil microbial communities from uranium-contaminated site in the Upper Colorado River Basin, Wyoming, United States - RVT140D175 | ecosystem: Environmental > Terrestrial > Soil > Contaminated >...
CAAGGCTTGCCTCACGAGCTGTACCGCCTCATGGTCGTTCCGCGCCCAGCCGACGATCTCGAGCCGGTCGTCCAAGTCGAGCAGGAGCGTCGTGAGCGCCTCCAGGAACGGCTCAGCGTCGCCGGCGACGATCGCACGGAAGGGCATACGGGAAAAGGAGGCGCCGAGGCGAGAAAACTTGCGCCGAAAGTTCGCGTCCCTGCGCTACGGCAGCAGCGAAGGCGGAAGCGAAGGCAGAGCTGAGGCTACGGTCTCCAGTGCCTCCGTCACGGTGTCCACGACCCGTCGGATCTCGCCGGGGACCCCGTCGAGGGCGGGACGCACTCCCTCGGCGGCGGCCTGATCCGGAAGCCTGCCCGGCACGGCGGCCGAACCGGTATCGGACGGCATGGATCCCGTCTCCGTACGGAGCTCCTTCGGCTTGTCGCCGATCGTCGAGGACAGCGCGGGGGCGGCCTCGGCGGGCGTCAAGTTCGCGCTTGCGGGGGCGTGCACCGTCGCCTTCACGGCGTTCGCCTCGACCCTCGGAGTGTCGCCGGGAACGCCGACGCCGAGTGCGACGGCGGCGACAGTCGAGGCGACCGCTCCGGCCTTCGCCCCGGTTCCGAGGCTGAGGCCGAGGAGGGATTTCAGCCCAGAAGCCAGCGACCCGACGTCGAGTGCGAGCGCCCTCGCCTTCGTCCGTGTGCGCGAAGCCGGATATTCCAAGCGGCTGGAGAGCGATCTGCGCGCCCTGAAGATGAGCGTCTCGACTGCGGCGTGCGAGAGCCCGAGGGTCTCCGCGATCTCCTTGTAGCTGAAGCCGCGCCATTCCCTCAGGACGATCGCTTGGCGCTGGAGGTCCGGCATGTCTCGCAGGGCCTCATCGAGACCGACGAGCGCCTCCTCGACTCCTGAGCGCCCCGGCGCCACCCTCTGCAGGATCTGCGGATCGCTCAGCACCTCCTGGTCGCGCCGCCGCCCCCGGGTGCGGATGCGTGCGCGGCAGGCGTTTTGGGCGATCGTGAAGAGCCAGTTCGCTTCCAGCCGGGGCTCGATGCCGGCCTCAAGGCCCCGCAGAGCCCAGAGGAAGGTCGTCTGCGCGGCGTCTTCGGCCTCTTGCCGCATGCCGAGCTTGTAGAGGCAGTAGCCGAAGACTCGCTCGTAGTGCTCCTCGTAGAGGCGACCGGCAGTCGCGGCCGCGGAAGAAATCGTTTCGGTCCGGGCCGGCCGGGGGGCAATGCGAGGCGACTCGAGTACCGGGCTGGCACTCATGAGTCCGACAAGCTCCCCCGTAACGCGGGGGATGGCCGCGGGGCGAGGAGGGCAGCCACTTCGCGGCGAAACTGCCGGGCCGGGAGGAGCGCGTGTGCGCGCGAGATATTCCGCCGCGAAGGCCAAAAGGCCCAGGCGAACGTCGCCGCGAAGCGCTCGCACGCGTGCTCGTCATGGGGGAGCCCGGCGACCTCGTAACACCAGTCCGAACCGCCGAGCAAGCGGATGACCCGCCGCCGGTCTCGCCGATCGAGCATGAGGTAGGCGACCTGGTGAGCGTATTCGTGTTGGACGATCCCCCAGGCGTAGCGGGCGCCGAAGCTGGTGCTTGTCAGCACCTGCTCGTCTAGCAGGATCTCGCCCGGTTTCGCCCCTGCGCAGCCGCAGCCGGCGATCCGAATCGTGATCGTGTGCGGTACCCGGTCCCAATCGAAGGAACTCGCCCCCAGCGCTGCGCGCACGGTTTCGCGAGCCGGCTCGCTGCCGCCGATAAACACGTAATCCCCGCCGCTCGACCGTGCCGGGGAAGCCGAGGCGAGAAGCCCGGCTACGACCACTCCTGCGAGCCTCCCCCGACTCATGACCGGAAGGCTCGCTGGCAAGCCGGCATGAGGTAAGCCCTCGAACGACCCGCCCCGCCTCCCCCAGAGAAGCAGTCGGTCTTCCGCCAAAAGGGGCATTCGGAAGAAGCGACTCCCTCAAATGGGTGATCCGAGCCGTCCTCCCGCAAGTTTCGCCCCGAGTACGCCCCTTTGGACGTAGCGAACGCGAAAAGGGGGAGGTGGCATGGAGCTCACGGCGACAATCGAGTCAGAGAGGACTCGGGCCTACGAAGGCCTCACGTGCGTAGTCGTAGACGACCACCCCGTCGTCTGCGAGGCGATCTCCGCCGTTCTCTCGGCGCACGCGATCGAGGTCGTGGGCACCGCGCGGGACGGCGAGGGCGCCCTCGTGGAGATCGAGCGCGAGCGTCCCCTCCTCGCCCTCGTGGATCTCGGCCTCCCGGGGATCAGCGGAGCCGAGGTCGCCCGCCGGGCGCAGCGCGTTTCCCCCGAGACGCAGGTGATCGTCTACACGGGCCGCGTCGAGCTGGCAGCGTTGACGGAAGCGCTCGACGCAGGTGCCCGTGGCTTTCTCCTCAAGGACGCGCCGCTACCCGACGTCGTTCGCGCGATCGAGATGGTCGCGAACGGTGGGCTCTACGTCGACCCCGGTCTCGCGAGCCTCCTCCTCGATTCCTCCGCCAGGAAGAGCGAGTTGCTCACGTCTCGCGAGCGCGAGGTCCTCCGCCTGGCCTCGGAGGGGCTCGGGAACGAACAGATCGGCGAGCGCCTCTTCATCTCCCCGCAGACCGTGCGCACCCACATCGGCAAGGCGATGGCGAAGCTCGAGGCGGGAACGCGCACGCAGGCGGTCGCCCTTGCTCTCCGACAAAAGCTCATCGCCTAGGGATGAAGAGCGCACTCCTCATGGCCAAGCATCCCGCAGGGGCGGACGTGCTCACGGCGGCCGGCACGGTCCTCGTCGGCGCGGCGCTCTATTTCAGTGCCACGACGGCCTACGAGTTCTTCTACGTCTGGGTTGCGCTCTACGCGGCCTACTTCTTGAGCCCGGCGCGAGCCGGCCTGCAGATCGGGCTCATCCTGTGCTCGTATCCGGCCGCCGAGCATCTCGGTCAGGGCACCGGTCCAAGTCCGCTTCGGTGGCTCAGCGCGAGCGCGGCACTCGTCGTGGCGGCAGGGACGGTCGCCCTCCTCAAGCGCAACGTAGTTGCCACGGCCAATCGAATCGAGGCCCTGGCGGAGGCCTCGCCGCTGGCGTCCTTCGAGCTCGACGACGACGGCCGGGTGAAAGACCTCGAGAGCCGCTTGGCGCAAAAGAGCAAGATGGAGGCCCTCGGTCGGCTGGCAGGTGGAATCGCGCACGACTTCAACAACCTCCTGCTCGTCATCCGCAGCCACGCCTGGCTCCTCGGCGAGCGGGGCGGGCGTACGCCTGAGATCGCCGCGATCGAAAACGCGGCCGAGGACGCGGGGCGGATCGTCGCGCAGCTGCTCGCCTTCGGCCGCCGGCAGGAGGCGCTCGAACCGGAGATCCTCGACGTGAACGAGGTCCTCGCCCAGGTCGAATCGCTTTTGGGGCCCGTGATCGGGGAGGACATCGAGCTCGTGCGTTCGCCTAGCGACGCGACCGCGACGGTCCTTGCCGACCGGACGCAGCTCGAGCTGATCGTCGTCAATCTCGCCCTCAACGCACGGGACGCGCTGCCGGGAGGCGGAAAGCTCGAAATGGCCGCCGAGCCGGCTGTGCATGACGGCGCTCGCTGGGTGCGGCTGCGCGTGTCCGATACCGGCGTCGGGATCGAGCCGGACGTACAGGCTCGTATCTTCGAGCCGTTCTTCACGACGAAGGAAGGCGGGCGGGGCACAGGCCTCGGCCTCTCGGTCGTGCACGAGCTCGTCGCCCAGAACGGCGGGGAGATCGAGGTCTCGAGCACCCCTGGTCGCGGGACGACGTTCAGCGTCTACTTCCCGTACGTCGGGGCACCTGTGAGCGCTCCTCTTCGAGAGGAACCGCCCGCCGAGTCGAGGGCGACGCGAGGGATGGAAACGGTCCTCGTGGCGGACGACGAGGCCGACGTTCGCGAGTCGCTCCAGCGCACGCTGGAGCGCTACGGCTACCGGGTAATCACGGCGGCGGATGCCGACGCGGCCCTCGCGATCGCGGAGGAGCTGCGGTCCGAGATCGACGTCGTCGTCACGGACGTCGTCATGCCCAGCATGAGCGGCTTCGAGCTCGCCCGCCGCCTGACCTCCATCGCGCCGGATCTCCCCGTGGTCTACATCTCCGGCTATCCGGACGAGGCGATCGTCGAGGCACCCTTGCCCGGTCCGGTCTTCCTTCCCAAGCCGTTCACGCCGCCCCTGCTCGCACGAACGATCCGCGAGGCGCTCGGCTCCGTGAGGGTTCCGTGCGCGTGACCACGATCATGCGGCCGAGCGCGCGCCGCCGAGCGGGCCGCGCCGCTTCGCGCCCGCGGAACGGCCCGGGCGGGCTGGAGCCGCTCCTCCGGGCAGCCGAGCTCGTCGATGCCGGAACCGGCCGACACCTCAACCGGGTGGCCCTCTACGCGGGCCTTACGGCTCGCGCTCTCGGGCTCGAGGACTCCCGCTGCGAGTTGATCTCAAGCGCCTGCCGGCTTCACGACATCGGAAAGCTTGGGGTGCCCGGCGAGATTCTCCGCAAGCCAGGGCCGCTCAGCGCTCCGGAGCGGCGAGCGATGGAACGCCACTCCGCGATCGGGCACGACATCCTCTCGGACACGGGGTCCGAGCTCCTCGAGCTCGCGGCCGAAGTCGCGTTGACCCATCACGAATGGTTCGACGGCCGCGGCTATCCCAACGCTCTCCGCGGAGACGAGATACCGCTCGTGGGGAGGATCGCCGCCGTCGCCGACGCCTTCGATGCGCTCACGAGCGACCGCGTCTACCGGCCGGCCGTCTCCCGCTCAGAGGCTATACGACTGCTGCGCGCCGCCTCCGGCTCCCAGTTCGATCCGGCGGTCGTCGACGCGTTTCTGGAATCCGTGGAGACCACGCCTCCCGTCCGGGAGACGACTAGCGCCTCCCCCAAACGGTGGATTCCTTCGCAGTTGGAGGGATCCGGCGCCAGAAACGGGGCATCGGCGCTTCCTCCCTGGAGCAGCCGTTTCTAGAACGGGAACAGTCCTGCGCCTTCCGGTGCCCCCCGGGGCCGTCCCAAGAGCAAGGAGGCTAGGAGTGAAACGGATACGGATGATCGCTGCGGCCGCGACGGTAGTTCTTGCCGCGCTCGCCGCGCCGGGGTCCGCCCTTCCTCAGGCCGCGACACTCGACACGACCGGTCAGGTCGAGGGTTCCCACGTTCTTGCACCCGCGAGCGCGACTCAGGAAAACGGGGACACGAGCGCAGCGGTCTCGGTCGGGGCGGGCACCGGAAAAGCCGCTACCGCCGGAGCTCGGAACGGCGGGGACGGCGCCACCGCCACCGTCGGGTGCGTGAGCGCCGCGGGCTCGAGCGGGGAGCTGGACGCGTCGGCGAGCGCCGGAAGCTGTAGCTTCGGTGGGTCCACCGGCTTGGGCGGGGCCGGAGGCGGGAGCCTGACCAGTGGAGACACGGCCGGCGGCGCCTTCTTGGGATGCATCGAGGCCGCTCTCGGCGGTGCAACGACCGGTGACGCTCAGATCGGGTCCTGCGAGGCTGCAGGAGCCGACGACGGTAAGCCGTCCGGGAGTGGCGGCTTCGAGGACGGAGACGATGCCGGTGCCGGCGGCGGGGGCGACGCGGCCGGAGGGGATGCCGACGGCGAAAGCTCCTCGGCCGGCGGTGGATCAGGCGGTGGCGGGGGCGACGCAGGGGATCCCTGTACCGGCTTCGCCCAGCTCGCCGGATTTCCGCGCTTCCTCCTATCTGGGCGCTCGCCCTCGGTGCACTGACGATGTTCGCGCTGGGCGCGTTCAGCGCCAGGCGGGGGCGCTCGAGTCTGGACGCAAACCTCCGCTAGGGCGCGGTAAGTGACGGCAGGCGGCTCCTTCGGGGCCGCCTGCCGCTTTACCCTTGTCTCTACGGCGGCGTTAGCCGCGCGTGCAGGGCAGCATAGGATCGCGCTGTGGCCTTCGTCTCCCGTGGCTTCCGCGGACGCCGTCGCCCTCCCGACGAGAGCGGGCGAGTGCCGCCGGGCCAGTACCTGACGCACGACTTCCCGGTCCTTTCAGCGGGACCGACGCCCCACACGCCGCTCGAGGAATGGGCCTTCTCCATGGGGGGTGAGGTCGCCGGGCCGAAACGGTGGACTTGGAAGGAGTTCCGGGAGCTTCCGAGCGAGACGGTCACGAAAGACATCCACTGCGTGACGAAATGGTCGAAGCTCGACACGACCTGGGAAGGGGTCTCCGTCGACACGCTCCTCGCTGGGATCGAGACCGACGCCGAGTACGTGACCGCCTTCTGCGACGGCGGCTACACGACCAACCTTCCCCTCGAAGACGTAACGGACGGGAAGGCCTGGATCGCCTTCGCTTACGACGGCGAGCCGCTCGAGCCCGAGCACGGCGGTCCCGCCCGCCTCCTGGTCCCTCACCTCTATTTCTGGAAGAGCGCCAAGTGGGTGCGCGGGCTCTCGCTCATGAACGAGGACGAGCCGGGTTTCTGGGAGTCCCTTGGGTATCACCTGTACGGCGACCCGTGGCGGGAACAGCGGTACTGGGGCGACTGACGTGGCTCGTCGGTGAGGTCACCGACGCAGCCTTCGAAGCGCCGCGCGTCCGGAGCCTCGTCCTCGACGTCCCCGGCTGGGCCGGCCACCGCGCGGGTCAGCACGTCGACGTCCGCCTCACCGCCGAGGACGGCTATCAGGCGCAACGCAGCTACTCGATCGCGTCGCCTCCCGAGGATGAGCGGGTCGTTCTCACGGTGGAGCGCCTCGACGACGGTGAGGTCTCTCCGTACCTCGTCGACGAGGTACGCGTTGGTGACCGCTTCGAGCTCCGAGGCCCGATCGGCGGCTACTTCGTCTGGGAAGCGGTGCTCGGAGGACCGCTCCTGCTCGTCGCCGGCGGCTCGGGCGTCGTCCCGCTCATGGCCATGATCAGGCATCGCCGCGCGGTCGGGAACGGCACGCCCACGCGTCTCCTGTACTCCTCGCGCACGCTCGAGGACGTGATCTACCGGGAGGAGCTCGACCGGCTCGGCGGCGCGGGGGACGGCCTCGACGTCGTCCACACGCTCACGCGCGGCCAGCCCCCGGGCTGGACGGGGTACGGGCGGCGGATCGACGCCGAGATGCTCCGCGAGGTCACCTGGGACGACGATGGGGCGCAGGCGTTCGTGTGCGGGCCCACGCGGCTCGTGGAGAGCGTCGCCGGCGAGCTGGTCGCTCTAGGCTACGACCCCGGCCGCGTCAAGACGGAGCGGTTCGGGCCCACAGGGACGTAGAGATGGAAGACGCCGATCTGAGGCTGGACGGGAATGCCGCCGCCGGGCTGCTCGGCGAGATCTTCGTTCGCGAGGTCACGGTAGCCGTCGGTACGTGTGACACGTGCGGAGCGCGGGCGGAGCTCGGCGCCGTGCACGTCTACATGCATGCACCGGGAATCGTCCTACGCTGCCCCAGCTGCGAGGCGGTGTTGATGCGGATCGTCCAGGCCGAGAGCCGCTACTGGCTCGACGTGCGCGGGATTCGGTCGCTCGAGCTGTAGCTCTAGGCCACGATCTGGACCCGCTGCTCGTCGAAGCCGGAGAAGTCGAAGCCATTGTGCTCGACGTCGGCGAACGTGAGCACGTCGGCCGCGCCGGCCTGATAGAGGAGTACCTGCGAGGCCGTAATCGGATTTCGTCGCCGGCTACGCGGTGAGAGGCAGCTCGACCGGCCTCGGCGCGGCGTCGAGGAGCTTCTCGAGCAGACCCCGGTCTCCCTCGACCTTGACGAGGTCGAGCCGGCGGTCGACGAACATGTGGTAGATCGCCTCCGGGTCTCCCTCGACGACGACGTCCGGCTCCTCGAGCGGACCGGCCTGCGCCTCGCCGTCCAAAAGGGAGGCGACCTCGTCGCCGACTCGAAACTCGAAGCGGCCGGGTGGGGCGAGCGGCGCGAGCACCGTATCGAGCGCGTTCTCGAGCCATCCGGGGAAGAGCTCGTGCTCGGCGGTCGGAGGCCCTAGAGAGCGCGCACCCCAGAGGGCGAGCTCCCGGATGGCGGGCCGCAAGCCGTGGCCGTATTCCGTGAGCTCGTAGACGCGCGATGCTGCCGGCGGCGGCAGCTTTCGCTTCGCGACGATGCCCGCGCCCTCGAGGTCGCGGAGCCGGTCGGCGAGGATGTTCGTACCGATTCCCGACAGGTGGTCCACCAGGTCGGTGTAGCGCTTGGGGCCGTGCATGAGCTCCAGAACGACGAGAAGGCTCCAGCGCTCCCCGACGAGGGCGAGCGCGTGGGCGACGGGGCAGTACTGGTCGTAGCGTTTGCTCACGGGGCCATTGTAGCGGTTCTGCTTGCTGTCGTTAAGCATCTACTTGCAATCTACAAGGAGAAGCTGCTAGGTTGCCAGTCTCTTCTACCAAAGCGAAAGGAAACCAAACGACATGGTGGATTCCGAACGACGCAAGTGGCTGGCTCTCGCGCTCCTCTGCGTAGTCCAGTTCATGGTCGTCCTGGACATCGCGATCGTCAACGTCGCGTTGCCCTCGATCCAGGTCGACCTCGGCTTCTCGCAGGAGAACCTCCAGTGGGTCATTAGCGCCTACGCGCTCTTCTTCGGAGGCTTCCTGCTCCTCGGGGGGCGCGCGGCCGATCTCCTCGGACGCCGCCGCATCTTCCTCTTGGGGATCACTCTGTTCACGATCTCGTCTCTTGTCGCCGGCCTGGCGTGGTCGGAGGCGTCGCTGATCGGTGCGAGGGCCTTCCAGGGTCTCGGAGCTGCGATCATCACGCCCGCCGCGCTCTCGATCCTCTCGACGACGTTCATCGAAGGGCGTGAGCGCAACATCGCCCTCGGCGCCTGGGGCGCCGTCGGCGGCTTCGGCGCCGCCGCTGGGGTCCTGCTCGGCGGGGTCCTGACCGACGCGCTCAGCTGGGAGTGGATCTTCTTCGTGAACATCCCCGTCGGGGTCGGTGCCTTCGTGCTCACGCCGCTCCTGCTCGCCGAGAGCCGAGACGCCCGCGTGAGGACGTACGACCTGCCCGGCGCAGTCCTCGTCACCGGTGGCCTGTCGTTGCTCGTCTATGCGATCACGCAAGCGGGCCAGCAGGGGTGGCTCGCCGGTGAGACGATCGCCTTCTTCTCGACGGCGGTCGCACTGCTCGTCGGCTTCGTCGCGTGGGAGCTCAGGCACTCCGAACCCCTCATGCGCTTCGGCATCTTCGGCATCCGGACGGTGAGCGGCGCAAACGTGGCCGGCTTCATCATGGGCACCGCGCTGTTCGCGATGTTCCTGATGCTCACCCTGTACATGCAGCAGGTGCTGGGCTATTCGGCGATGAAGACGGGCGTTGCTTATCTCGCCGTGGCGGGAACGGCGATCGTCTGGTCGGCGGTCGCGGCGCAGCTCGTCACCAGAGTCGGCGTGAAGCCGGTGCTCGTGGTCGGGATGACGCTGCTCACGGCTGGGCTCGTGTACTTCACACAGGTCTCCGTTGGCGGCTCGTACGTGGGCGACCTGCTTCCGGGCTTCCTCCTGATCGGGATCGGGATCGGGTTCTCGTTCGTGCCCATCTCCATCGCCGCCCTGGCAGGAGTTCAGGCTGCCGAGGCGGGCCTCGCCTCCGGCCTGATCAACACCTCGCAGCAGATCGGCGGGGCTCTCGGCATCGCCGCGCTCTCGACGATCGCGACCTCGCAGACCGAGGACGCGCTTGCGTCGGGCGTGGCGGCGCCTCTGGCGCTCGTTGACGGCTTCACCGCCGCGTTCGTCGCCGGGGTGATCATCGCCGGCCTCGGGATCGTCGCCGCGCTGGCTCTGATCCGTCGCGAAGAGCTCGAGCAGGAGCAGGTGCCGGAGGAAGAGGCGGTCTTCGACGTCGCCGCCTAACGTAGTGATCGCAGGCAAACTCGAGAGATACGAAGAAAGGAGACCACGGTGAAGCTTCCACCGGTCGTGTCCCCAGCCGAGTGGCAAGTCGCCCACGACGAGCTGCTCGTCAAGGAGAAGGAGGCCACGCGGGCGCGAGACGAGCTGGCCGCCGAGCGCCGCCGGCTGCCGACGGTCCTCATCGACAAGGACTACGTCTTCGAGGGCTCCGACGGCGAGGCGAGCCTGCTCGATCTGTTCGAAGGCCGCCGCCAGCTCATCGTCTACCACTTCATGTTCGCCCCCGGGGTCGAGGGCTGGCCGGATGCGGGCTGCCCGGGCTGTTCGATGTTCGTCGACCAGATCGGCCACCTCGCTCATCTGCACGCGCGCGACACCTCGTTCGCTCTGGTGTCGCGCGCACCGCTGGCGCAGATCGAGCCGTACAAGGAGCGCATGGGCTGGACGCTGCCCTGGTTCTCCTCCTCCGGCAGCGACTTCAACGTCGACTTCGGGGTCACGAGGGACGACGGCGAGACGTTCGGCCTCAGCGTCTTCCTCAGGGACGGCGACAGGGTCTTTCGCAGTTACTTCACGTCCGGGCGCGGCGTCGAGGCCCTCGGCAGCATCTGGACCTTCCTCGACCTGACACCGCTGGGCAGGCAGGAGAATTGGGAGGATTCACCTCCGGGTCGGCCCCAGACCCCGCGCTACGAGTGGTGGCGCCGCCACGACGAATACGAAGCCGTCGCCGCCGGGTCCCGAAACTGAGGCTGAGGAGGCTCAAATGGCTGAGGAACAGACAGCGAGCGAGCAGATCATCGAGGAGGTCACCTCCTGGCCTGGCATCGAGGCAGGCCCGGGCGTTCGTGGCGAGCTCTCCTTCAAGCTCGGCCGGCGGGAGATCGGTCACCTGCACGGCGATCACGCCGCCCACTTTTCCTTCCCGAAGCAGGTCTGGGCGGACCTGAAGGAGCAGGGGCGGATCGTCCACCACCCCGTATTCCCCGATGCGAAGGGGCCCGCGGCGCGCAGGATCGAGGATCAGGCCGACGTCCGGGACGTGATCGAGCTGCTGCGGCTCAACTACGATCGCGTGGTGGCCCGCCACGGCCTGCCCGCGAGGGCCTAGGGCGACACCGTCGCTTGCGCCGGTGCCCCGCCCGTTCGTTCTCTGCGCCGGGATCGTCGTTGCCGACATCTTCCTTCCGCCGCTAGCAAGCCTCCCCGTCGCCGGCGAGCTCCGCGTGACCGACGACTTTCTCCTGGCGCCCGGGGGTTGCGCGGCAAACACCGCAATCGTGCTCTCCCGCCTAGGCGTCCGGGCGGCCGTCGCGGGCAAGGTCGGCGAGGATGTGTTCGGCGACTTCCTCGAGGAAGACCTCCGGCGGC
>Ga0214472_10007782_pt1 | contig 11186 bp, 13 predicted proteins | sample RVTome_6_FD_207662 | JGI IMG/M metagenome (GOLD analysis project Ga0214472, IMG submission 207662) | Soil microbial communities from uranium-contaminated site in the Upper Colorado River Basin, Wyoming, United States - RVT140D175 | ecosystem: Environmental > Terrestrial > Soil > Contaminated >...
TCACCTATGCTTGTCGGGAGTGGGGCGACCACAACGGACTGAAGCTGCGTGTTTGCCGATCTAGCGGTACCGTCGATGGCACCGTCACCCTTCAGCTCAAGGATGACGAGTTTGTCAAAACTGCTCTCGCTGCGTATAACGCGAATAGTGGACGCTCGACTACACCAACCTTGCACTAATCTACCTGTCAAACCGGAGGATTGATCATAAACACCCACAACGCCAGAAGCGCCCGCGCCGTTTTTTATTCAGCTCCCGCCCCAATTCCTCCCGCTCCTCCCCAAGAATGTCAGTCCCTGGCGGGGTTCCCCGGTACCCTCCCCTAGAAGAAAGGCTTCTAGTCCTGGAGGTTTGAATTTAAGCGGCGAAACTTCGAAAAATTGCTTGACGAAGGGAGCGAGTGGAGTTTGTGGTTTCAGCTCGCAGCCTTTTGGATAACCAGTGTTTGTAGACACCGCCACAATGACTATGGTTCCCTTCAGCAAACAACCTTTCAAAGTGCGCCACCATTCTCGGGTTATCGCGGTGTGGTCGCAACTCGTTTATATAGCGACAGCGCGACTGCCGCACTCAGCAAAAACCGCCGCCCCTGTGAAGGAGAGGTGGGCGGTTTTTGCCCACCATGGCGGACATAGAATTCGTAGTCGTTGCGCGCGAGATATTCCTGCTCGGGCAGAATCCAGCCGCGCGATTGCCTGATTTCGCGGACCAGCCGGTCCTCCCTGCTTTCGGTCGTTTCGTCCATGGCTTGCCCCGCGCGCCCTCGTCAGCCCGGAAAATCCGGCTGCAGGCGCGGATGGTTGCGGGCGAACGCGTCGAGCCCGTTGCAGTTCTCCTCGATCGCCATGAGGCGCTCGAAGCCGCTCGGATCGCCGCCGAAATTGCGCGTTCCGAACAGGTGCGGAACGAGGCACAGGTCGCTGATCATCGGCTGGTCGGCGAAGCTGAACTTTCGCACCGGCTGGCCGGCGAGCAGCCGCTCCATGGCCTCGCAGCCGCGCATCAGCCAGTTGCGGCACCACTGGGCGACCTCATCGTCGCTGTGCCCGAACGTGCCCTTCAGGAAGGTGCGTGCGCGCGGCACGATCAGCGGGTGCGAGTCGGCGGCCGAAATCAGCGCGAAGCGGCGCACCAGCGCGCGGTCCGCCGGCGCCCTGGGCAGGAGCGGCGGCTGCGGCCGCGTCTCCTCCAGATATTCGAGGATCGCCATCGACTGGGCGAGCGCGAGGTCGTCGATTTCGAGGAGCGGCACGGAGGCTTCCGGGTTGCGGCTCGAGAAGTCGGCGCGGTGCTGGTCGCCGGCGATCAGGTCGACGGTGACGAGCTCCGGCTCCAGCCCCTTGAGCGCGAGCGCCACCCTGACCCGCCACGTCGCAAGCGAGCGATAGAAGGTATAAAGCCGCATGGCGTCATCCTTTCCCGGCCGAGGACTTTCCCGTGCGCCCCGCCACCTCTAGACTTATCGCCCGACCGACCGGTTGCACGCAACAATCACACGAGGACAGGGCAGGGGGCACGTTCATGATCAGAGCGGCATCGATAGGACTTGGCTGGTGGGGCAAGGTCCTCGCCAATTCGATCAGGGGCTCGGGCAAGATCAAGGTGACGGCGGCGACCACGCGCACGCTGTCGGGCATCGAGGACTACTGCAAGGAGATCGGCGCCAGGGTCATGGCCAGCTACGACGCGGTGCTGGCCGACCCGGACATCGACGCCGTGATCCTGGCAACGCCGCATTCCATGCACCGCCGGCAGATCGAGGAGGCCGCCGCCGCCGGCAAGCACGTGTTCGTCGAAAAGCCGATCACGTTGACGCCGGACGACGCACAGGCAGCCTTCGAGGCCGCCGAAAAGGCGGGCGTCGTGCTGGCGGTCGGCTTCAACCGGCGGTTTCATCCGAATCACCTCCGCCTCAAGGACCGGGTCGCCAGCCGGCTCGGCCGCATCGTCCACATCGAGGCATCGATGAGCGCGTCCGGCGTGTGGAACTACCGTCCCGACAGCTGGCGCTCGACGCGGGCGGAAACGCCGGCCGGCGGCATGACCGGGCTTGGCATCCACGTCATCGACCAGATGATCGACATCGCCGGCCCCATGACGTCGGTGACGGCGCAGGCGGCGAAGCCGCTCGGCATCGGCCCGCTCGACGAGGTGACGTCGGCGATCATGTCCTTCAGGGGCGGCCCCACGGCGAGCCTGGTGACCGCGATCGCGACCTGTTTCTATTACAATTTCAGGGTGTTCGGCGAAAACGGCTGCGCCGAGATCCGCGGCCGCGACCTGTCGGAGTTCGTGTTCACGCCGCGCGAGGGCGAGGGCGAGCGCCACACCGAGACGGGCGCCGCCATGGAGCGCGCCGAGCTCGAGGCCTTCGCCGACGCGGTAGCGGGCGGCGCGCCCTATCCGGTGACCGCCGACCAGGCGATCCAGGGCGTGGCGGTGCTCGACGGCATCGTGCGCTCCGCGGCCGGGAAGCGCCCGATTACCCTCTGAGCGGGCGGGAGCGCGGCCGGCGTCGTGGCGATGCCGCACCGGCGGACGGGCCATAATGGATTCCCGCCTGCGCGGGAATGACGCCGGAGGCAAGGCCGTGCGCCATTCTCTCACCTCGTCATTGCCGGACTTGATCCGGCAATCCATGCGGCATTGCCGCGCGCGACGGCGGTTGTGGAGCGACCCCATGGACCCGCGGATCAAGTCCGCGGGTGACGATGGGAGTGTGTGTTCGGGCGGTGCCCCACATTCCTACCTCGTCATTACCGGGCCTGACCCGGCAATCCATACGGCATCAACGCGCGCGCATGCGTCTGCCGCCCCGCCCCATGGACCCGCGGATCAAGTCCGCGGGTGACGGGCTGGGTGTGTGGCGCGGGCACTCTTGCGTGGGCCGAAGGCCGTAGCCCGGGTGGAGCGAAGCGCAACCCGGGAGGGTGGATGGGCTTGCCCCCGGGTTGCGCTGCGCTTCATCCGGGCTACCTTGCGCCGCTCCTGCGTTCTGCGTGGGCCGCACAGGCGCAGCCCGCCTGTCCGCCGTGGCGGGTGTGCTCAGTGCAGGCGCAGCGAATGGCCGACCCAACGGAACTCGGCCGGGCTGACGATTCCGGTCGAGGCGACTGTGACGCGGTGCAGCTTGCCGTCGAGCTCGCGCTCCCAGAAAGTCAGGAACCTGGTCAGCACCGGGAAGTCTGGCGCCAGATCGAGCTGCTGCCAGATGAACTGCTGCAGCAGCGAAGGATGGTCCGGCCGCCAGTACTCGATTTCGGCGGTGGTCAGGCGATAACCGGCGAGTTGACGTTCAAGCCCTGGCATCGTGCACCTCCATTGAATCACCTGGAGAACGCCGAGAGTAGTCACGGGTTTCTGAACATTCAATCAAATCAAGAGTTTGTCAGCATGGACCGAAGAGTGCTGCCAGAACCGTGCCGACGCGCCATGCGACCTGTGGCGGGGTTGTGCCGGTCCCGGGCGGCTGTACTATGAGCCATCCCCGTCCGGCGGGTCCGGGCGGGACCGATGACCGACAAAGGGAACTGACTGACACCGACGAAAGGGAGGAAAAGGGATGTCCCGAACCAGTCTGCTTGCAGTCTCCGCCCTGGCCGGGGCGATGGCATGGACCACCGGCGCGGCGCTTGCCGCCGACGTGATCACACTCGGAGCCGCCGTTTCGCTCACCGGCAAATACACCACCGAGGGCGAGCATACCCAGCGCGGCTACGATCTCGCTATCGACATGATCAACAAGGCCGGCGGCATCAAGGTGGGCGACAAGACCTACCAGATCGCGGTCAAGTACTACGACGACGAGTCGACCGCCGCACGCGGCGCCGAGCTCGCCGAGCGCCTGATCCTGCAGGACGGCGTCGAATTCATGCTTGGCCCGTACAGCACACCGCTCACCAAGGCGATCGCGCCGGTCACCGAGCAGTACAAGATTCCGATGGTCGAGGGCAACGGCGCCTCGCGCTCGCTGTTCACCAATGGCTGGCGCTACATCTTCGCCACGCTGTCGACGTCCGAGCAGTATCTGTCCGGCGCGATAGCATTGGCTGCCGAGACGGCCGAAGCGAAGCTCGGCAAGAAGCCGGAGGAGGTGACGGTCGCCCTGGCATTCGAAAACGATGCCTTCAGCCAGGACGTGCGCGCCGGCGTCATGGACGACGTCGAGAAGCACGGCATGAAGATCGTGATCGACGACCAGCTTCCGCGTGAGCTCAACGACATGGCGCCGATCCTGATCAAGGTGAAAGCGCTCAAGCCAGATGTGCTGGTTGTCTCCGGCCACGCCAAGGGTGCCGCAACCGCCATCCGCCAGATCGACGAAATGAAGGTCGACGTGCCGATCCTCGCCATGACGCACTGCGATTCCGCCGACGTCATCAGCATGTTCGGCGGGGCGGCGGAATATGCGCTGTGCGCGACGCAGTGGGCGCCGACCATGAGCTATTCCGACGATCTGTTCGGCTCGGCCGGCGATTTCGCCAGGCTCTACGAGGAGACCTACGGTCTCGAGCCGCCCTACCAGGCGGCGGAATCGGCGGCCGCCGTCCAGGTGTTCGCCGACGCCTTCGAGCGCGCCGGCACGCTGGACAAGGAGGCGGTGCGCGACGCCATCGCGGCGACCGACATCCAGACCTTCTTCGGCGGCGTCAGGTTCGACGAAACCGGCAAGAACGTCGCCAAGCCGATGGCGCTGTATCAGGTGCTCGACGGCCAGTTCAAGGTGGTGGCGCCGTCCGCCTTCGCCGAGACCGAGGCCATCATCCCGCGCCCGGCGATCAACTAGGCCGGACCATATGCGGCGGGGCCGGCGCCCGTATCGCGGCATCGGTCGCGGCATCGGCCCCGTCGTTTCACCTCACCGGCCGGACCATCCGGCCATGCGCCGCGGATGATGCTAGACAATCTGCAGATCATGATCGCCGCGCCGCCGATCACCGTCGACCTCGTGGTCAACGGCATCCTGATCGGCGCCATCTTCGCGCTCGCCTCCTATGGCATGGCGCTGGTCTGGGGCGTCATCAAGATCATCAACATCTCGCAGGGCGAGTATGTGATCCTCGGCGGCTATGTTGCCATTGTGCTGGCCGAGCACGGCTATCACCCGCTGCTCGGCGTGCCCCTCGCGGCGCTGCTGCTCGCCGTTCTGGGCTGGCTGATCTACCGGCTGGTGATCTTCCGCATCGTCGACCGCGACATGTTCACCTCGCTGCTCGCCACCTACGGCATCGCCATCCTGCTGCAGCAGCTCATGAATACCGCCTTCGGCGGCGGGGTGAGGATCGCCGATGCCGGCCTCGGCACCCGCTTCCTGTTCGACGGCATGGTCGCGATCGCCGAGATCAAGATCATCGGCTTCGTGCTCGCGGCCCTGCTCGCCGCCATTCTGGTGTGGTTCCTCAAGCGCTCGCGCACCGGCCAGGCGATCCGGGCGACCGCGCAGAATCCGCGCGCCGCGCGCGTCGTCGGCATCGACACCGACCGCGTCTATGCCGCGACCTTCGCGCTCAACGCCGCGATCTGCGGCGCCGCCGGCGCGCTCGTCGCGATGGCCTACACGATCCACCCCTATATCGGGCTCGCCTACACCATCCGCTCCTTCATGATCGTGGTGGTGGCCGGGCTCGGCAATCTCGTCGGCGTGATCGCGGCGGGGCTCGGTCTCGGGGCGGCCGAGAATATCGCCGCCTTCCTGCTCGGCACCCAGTATCAGCTCGCCTTCACCTTCTCGCTGCTGGTGGTTGTGCTGGTGACGCGCAACCTGCGCCGCGCGCGCCGGCGGGAGGCGCTGCAGTGAGGCTCGCGCAGCTTGCCGCGTACGCCGCGCTGCTCGCCGCCTGCGCCGTCGCGCCGGCATTCGTTCCCGAGTACCAGACCCAGCTCACCGAGCTGTTCCTGTTCGTCGTGTTCGCGCTCACCTGGGATCTGGTGGGCGGCCAGATGGGCTACAACTCGTTCGGCAACGTGCTGTTCTTCGGCATCGGCATGTATGCCTGCGCGGTCACCCAGGTCGGACTGGTCTACGACGTCGGCGCCTACAACGCCGCGCGCGGCGGCGGCGCGACGGTGTTCCTGTTCGACGCCGACCAGTATCTCCAGGGGCTCATGCTTGGCCTGCCGGCCGGCGCGCTGCTGGCCGCGCTCGTCGCGCTGTTGTTCGGCGCGCTGGTGCTCGGCATGCGCGGCCAGTATTTCGCCGTGTGCACGCTGGGGCTCGGCTTCGCCGCCGGCGAGATCGCCAACGGCTGGGAATGGCTGGGCGCGGGCTCCGGCATGGTGCCGCCCGGCGCGCCGGACGATTTCGTCGACCTCGGCCGGCTTTACTACTACCTGGCGCTCGGGCTCGCCGCGGTCACTTTCGCCTTTCTCGGCTGGCTCTACACCACCCGCTTCGCGCTCGCCATCAACGCCATACGCGACGACGAGGACAAGGCCGAGGCGATGGGCCACCTCACCACCCGCATCAAGGTGATCGCCTGGACCATCGCCGCCTTCTTCCTCGGAATCGCCGGCGGCATATACGGAAACCTGAAGCGCTTCATCGACCCGATCGACGTCGCCTTTCCCAGCGCCACCATCGGCGTGTGGATGATCCTGATGGCGATCCTCGGCGGCAAGGGCACGCTCGCCGGCCCGCTGATCGGCGCCATCATCTTCCAGATCACCAAGGAGCTGTTCTGGACCTATCTGCTGGGCTGGCAGCGCGTCGCGCTGGGGCTGCTGATCGTGCTCATCGTCGTGTTCTTCCCGCAGGGCATCGTCGGCTGGGTGCGCGCCCGCCCGCGCGGCGCGACGGCGCAGTGATGGCCCTGCTCGAGGCCACCGGCGTCTGGAAGTCGTTCGGCGGCGTGGTCGCCAACCGCGACATCTCGCTCTGCGTCGGCGAGGGCACCATCGTCGGCCTGATCGGCCCCAACGGCTCGGGCAAGACCACGCTGTTCAACTCCGTCGTCGGCACCCATCCGATCGACAACGGATCGGTGCTGTTCGACGGCCGCGAGATCACCCGCCTCGGCGTGCGCCAGATCGCGCGGCTGGGGCTGCTGCGCACCTTCCAGCAGACGCGCATCTACGGCCGTATGTCGTGCATCCAGAACATGCTGATCTCGAACTCCGAGCGCGGCCGCGGCGTGCTCGGCCTGTTCGCCGGCCAGCGCTCGGCCGGCATCGCCGAGCGCGCGGGCGAGCTGCTCGAGTTCGTCGGCCTCTATCCCAAGCGCGACGAGCTGGCCGGCGACCTTTCCTTCGGCCAGCAGAAGCTGCTTGAATTCGCCATGGCGATGATGAACCGACCGCGCATGCTGATGCTCGACGAGCCGACCGCCGGCATCAACCCGACCCTGATCAACGGGCTGATCGACCGGCTGAAGCGCGCCAACGCCGACTTCGGCGTGACGCTGCTCGTCATCGAGCACAATATGCGGGTGATCATGAACCTCGCCGACCGCATCTACTGCCTCGCCCACGGCGAGCTTCTGGCCGAGGGCACGCCCGAGCAGATCCAGAACAATCCACTGGTGGTCGACGCCTATCTGGGGGCGCACTGATGGCGCGCCCGCCCGGGACGCCGCCGGCCGGCCGCAAGCCGCGGGGCGCCGGCGGCAGGGACGCAAGGCCCGCGCGCGGCCGTGCGAAAGCAATCGCATCGCCCGACCGGACGAAGGCGAAGGCGGCGACCAAAACGGCGGAGAAGCGGGCCGGCAAGCCTGCCGCCGGACGCACGCAGCCGCCCGCACCGGCGCGCGCGCCGGCCTCGCGCGGCAGCGCCGCGAAAAGCCCGCGCGCCAAGGGCCGCTCCGGCGCGCCCGGCGTGATTTCAGTTGCCACGGTCGCCCGGGAGGCCGCGCGGATCGCGCTCGATCAGCCGAAATCGGTCGAGCTCGACCGGCTGGTCGACGGCCCGCCCATGGTCAAGATCGACTCGCTGCGCGCCGGCTACGGCGCGATGGAGGTTCTGCACGGGTTCTCGATGCGTGTCGGCGCCGGCCAGTCGCTGTGCCTGATCGGCCCCAACGGGGCGGGGAAGTCGACCGTGCTGCACTCGATTTTCGGCTTCGCCGACATCATGACCGGCTCGATCTGGGTCGATGGCCGCGACACCACGAGGCTCGGGCCGTCGGCCAAGCTGCGATCGGCCGGCATTGCCTATGTTCTTCAGGACAATTCGGTGTTTCCCGACATGACGGTCGAGGAAAACCTATGGATGGGCGCCTATCTCAAGCCCTCGTCGCGCGATGCCAGGCAGGCCGCCGACCGCGTGTTCGCGAAATACCAGCGCCTCGCCGAGCGCCGCTTCCAGCCGGCGCGCGTGCTGTCGGGCGGCGAGCGGCGGCTGCTCGAGATTTCGCGCGCGCTGGTCATGGACCCCAAGGTGCTGCTGATCGACGAGCCGTCCATCGGGCTCGAGCCGCGCTTCATCGACATGGTGTTCGAGATTCTGGCCGACCTCAGGGAATCCGAGGGCAAGACCATCATCATGGTCGAGCAGAATGCCAAGAAGGGGCTCGAATTCGCCGATATCGGCTATGTGCTGGCGGCGGGCGAGCTTGCCAAGGCCGGCACCGGCAGGGCGCTGCTCGAAGACCCCGACGTCGGCCGGCTGTTCCTCGGGGGATAGGGCGCCCGAACCGGAAGGCGGACGGCGGACGCTCAGTCGGGGGTCTGGCACAGCACGCTGGCGATGGCCTGGGCCAGGGCCGCCGGCTGAAAGGGCTTGCTGAGCGCGGGCGAGGCGCGAAACCGCTCTGGCAGGGAAGCAGCGCCGTATCCGGTGGAAAACACGAACGGAATCAGGCGGCGCGCGAGGCTGTCGGCGACCTGGTAGCTGACATCGCCATTCAGGTTGATGTCCAGGATGGCGACGTCGATGTCGAGCGAGTCCGCCAGCTGGAGCGCCTTTTCCAGGCGGGAGGCGGTGGCGACCACCGTGCAGTCGAGCTCGCCGAGCATGTCCTCGATCATCATCGCCACCATCGCTTGATCCTCGACCAGGAGGACGCGCTTGCCGCGCCAGATTTCCCCGCTCATGGATCAGAAGTCTTCATGAAGGTCGAGCTCACGCGGCGCAACCGGCGCGGCACCGGTCCATTTCTCCCGCGACAGAAGATCATGGCCGCCGGCGAGCGCGCCGAGGCGCGAAACGAAGTCCCGCGTCGCGTCGGCGTTGCATCGGCCCTTCAGGCTTTGCATCGCGATCGACTGCAAGGTCGCCAGCGTGTTCTTCACGCGGTGATTCAGCTCATGGATCAGCAACTGCTGACGCCCTTGCTGCTGCTTGAGCTCGGTCACGTCGAACACCACGCCGTAGCATTTCCCAGCTCGTTGTAGCTGAACTTCCCGGTGTCCTCCAGGTAGACGAGCTCGCCATTGTCGAGGCGGCGGATACGGTATTCGACCGAGTAGTGGTCGCGGGCCTCCCTGGCGCGCGCCCATTCCGCGAACACCCGCTGGCTGTCCTCGGTAACGAGCGCGCGCTTCCACAGTTCCGTGTCGGCCACGCCGTCGGGCGTCGGCTCGAGCCCGAGGAGGCGAAAATGCGCCTCCGACCAGACCGATCTGCCGGAGACGAGGTCGTGGTCCCAGGTTCCGGCGAGCCCGGCGCTGAGCGTGAGGCGCAGCTGCGATTCGCTCTCGCGCAGATCGGCGGTGCGTTCGGCGACACGCTGCTCGAGACTCGTCATTGATCGTCCTCAGGCGTGCCAGCGCCTCCTGATGCCGGTGCGAAACTGGCCCCCACGACGAGGGCCGACAGGGCCGAGATCGCGAGAAACAGCTGAAGCATGATCTGCTTCTCACGCTGGGGGCGGAAGCGCGAGCGGGATTGGAAAGAGCTTTGGGTGAGTGGCGAGCGTTGCTGGCTACGGAGAGCGGGGCAAATCTCTCTTGAAGTGAGCGGAGGGTTGAGCCACCTACTGAGAACGATGCCGGATGCTGACAATCCTTCACCAACTGGCAAGTGACGTGTCATACTCTGTAATCTGCTTGGAGCTACAACGAGCGCGGAAATGTCGGAAAAGCACATCAAAAAGGGGCAGAATCGTGCGCGTGTCGTGGGCTTTGAGAAGGACTCAAACGGCAGAGAGACGTGGCGCGTCGCAGCAAACGGACGCATTTACGAGTCGTCCACGTCTTCTAGCTCCGCGACGGTGATGGACGAAGCCGTGCGTACCTATGGCACGGCGCTAGAGCGCCTTGCCAAGCGGTAGACGCCATTACCGCCTCACTACGGCAGACGCACTCAGCGCCCATCGACGCGCCCTATATAGCGGCGGGCGGGACGGGATCAACAGCTACGATCTGATCGAATCGGCTATCGGCCGTCCGTACAATGGGTACTAACGATCGATCGCAAAAAAGGCGGCCGCGCTTATCCACTCAGTGGCCACCAATCATGGCTTCACGGACGGGAACAAGCGCACCGCCATTATCCTTGCTTCACTCCTAACAGAGAGAAGCGGGTATGAGGTCGCCCCATTAGGGGCCGAAGACCTTAACCAATCCATCGAAGCCATGGTGCTTTCCGTCGTCAACGGTACGCTTCCGTTCGACGGTATCGAAGAGTGGTTTCGGCTTCGCATCCAACGAAAACAATGACCGCCGGCGCCGGGAGGGGGACGGATTCAGCGCGCGAAGACCTGTCCGATCGCGGCGGCATGCCTTCCCTCTCCCATACCCTCCGGCTGGTAAGCGCATGAGAGCGGCGGAGGTTCCATCGCGGGCAATAAAAAGCTCGGTGAGCAACCCGTGGAATGCCGGCGGGGCGGATCAGCGCCTCACAGCGGCTCGCCGGCATGGATGGTCTGGGTGCATTCCGCGCCGCGCAGGCGCAGAGCATCGCACACCCGGCGCGAGTCGGCGACATTCTCGAGCGGCCCGGCGATCAGCCGGTAGGTGCCGATGCCGTCGGGCTCGAGCCGCGTGAGCTGGCGCGGCGCGAGGCCGCCCAGCAGCAGCGGGTTGTCGTTGACGATGCGCGACCAGTAGCGCTTGAGCTCGCCGACGCTGCCGAAGCCGCCGAGATCGACTGCAAACGCATAGGCCGGCAGCACGGCCCGCCGCCCCGGCTCGGCCTGCTCGCCCGCCGGCCGATCGGCCCGCCCCGGCAGCCCGGCGACCTGCGGCAGCGGGTCCACGGCGTCGCGCTCCGCCCCGCCCGCCGCCATCGGCCCGGCATCGGCCTCGCCGGC
>Ga0214472_10007784_pt1 | contig 11184 bp, 9 predicted proteins | sample RVTome_6_FD_207662 | JGI IMG/M metagenome (GOLD analysis project Ga0214472, IMG submission 207662) | Soil microbial communities from uranium-contaminated site in the Upper Colorado River Basin, Wyoming, United States - RVT140D175 | ecosystem: Environmental > Terrestrial > Soil > Contaminated >...
CGTTGAACTCGTGCTCGGCGTACAGGACGAGCGAGGTGTGCATGGCGCGCACGTGCGAAGGCGAGGGCGGCTTGCCGAGCAGCAGGTGCAGGTAGTGCCCGCCGATGGAATCGTCGTCGGTCTCGGTGTCGATGCGCTTGCCGTGGTGCGTGAAATGGTGCCAGTAGAGCAGCATCGAGCCGAAGCCCGCCATCAAGCGGTCGGCGATGGCGCGCGCGCCGTCGACCGGATGCTTTTCCTGCTCCGGCTCGAGCGTACCGAGCACCGAGCAGCCGGTGCGCAGCACGTCCATCGCGTGCGCGCTCTTCGGCAGCTGCTCCAGCGCGGTCTTCAGCGGCGCGGGCAGGCCGCGCAGCTTCTTCAGCCGCGCCTTGTAGGCGGCGAGCTCGCGCGCGTTGGGCAGCTTCTCGTGCACCAGCAGGTGGGCCACCTCCTCGAACTCGGCCTCGTCGGCGAAGTCGAGGATGTCGTAGCCGCGGTAGTGCAGGTCGTTGCCCGTGCGACCGACCGTGCACAGCGCGGTGTTGCCCGCGGTCACGCCCGAGAGCGCGACCGACTTCTTGGGCTTAGGAGCGTCGGGCGAAGAGCTCATCGAGTTTCTTCTCGTAGGCGTGGTAGTCGAGAAAGTCGTACAGCTCGTCCCGCGTCTGCATCGTGGCGAGGACGTCCTTCTGCGTGCCCTTGCGCCGCAGCGTCTCGTACACCGCGAGCGCGGCCTTGTTCATGGCGCGGAACGCCGAGAGCGGATAGAGGGCGATGGCGACGCCGGCCGAGCGCAGCTCGTCGAGCGTGTAGAGCGGCGTGCTGCCGAACTCGGTGATGTTGGCGAGCACCGGCACCTTCGCCGCGTCCACGAACCTGCGGTACTGCGCGAGCTCGCTGACCGCTTCCGGGAAGACCATGTCGGCGCCGGCCTGCGCGTACCGCGCCGTGCGCGCGAGCGCCGCTTCCAGGCCTTCGCCCGCCAGGCCGTCGGTGCGCGCCATGATCACGAACTGCGCGTCGGTGCGCGCGTCCACGGCGGCCTTGATGCGGTCGCACATCTCGTCGGCCGAGACGAGCTCCTTGCCGGGGCGGTGGCCGCAGCGCTTCGCGCCGACCTGGTCCTCGATGTGCATTGCCGCGGCGCCGGCCTTGATGAGCGAGCGCACCGTGCGCCCGACGTTGAAGGCGCTCGCGCCGAAGCCCGTGTCCGCATCGACGAGCAGCGGCAGATCGCACACGTCGGTGATGCGGCGCACATCGACGAGGACGTCGTCGAGGTTGGAGATGCCGAGGTCGGGCATGCCGAGCGAGCCGGCGGCGACGCCGCCGCCGGACAGGTAAAGCGCGCGGTAGCCGGTGCGCTGGGCGAGGCGCGCGTGATACGCGCAGATCGCGCCGATGACTTGCAGGGGCTGCTCGTCCTGCAACGCCTTTCTGAAGATCGCGCCGGGCGTCATGCGCCGAGAAGATGCTTCACGCCGTCACGCTCCTCGTGCAGCTCCTTGAGCGTCGCGTCCATGCGCGTGCGGCTGAATGCGGAGACCTCGATCCCCTTCACGATCGCGTAGCGGCCGTCCTTGCAGGTCACGGGATAGCCGTACAGGACGCCTTCGGCGATGCCGTAGCTGCCGTCCGCGGGCACGCCCATGCTCACCCAGTCGCCCGGCGGCGTGCCGAGCACCCAGCTGCGCATATGGTCGATGGCGGCATTGGCCGCGCTGGCCGCGGAGGACAGGCCGCGCGCCTCGATGATGGCCGCGCCGCGCTTCTGCACCGTGGGAATGAATACCGATTCCAGCCAGGCCGGGTCGTTGATCATCGGCCAGACTTTCCTGCCGTCGCACTCGGCCTGGAACACGTCGGGATACTGCGTGGCCGAATGATTGCCCCACACCGTCACCTTCTTCACCGCAGCGTTCGGCTTGCCGATCTTCTGCGCGATCTGCGAGGTGGCGCGGTTGTGGTCGAGGCGCATCATGGCCGTGAACTGCGAGGGCTCGAGGCCCCTCGCGTTCTTCATCGCGATCAGGCAGTTGGTGTTGGCGGGGTTGCCGACCACCAGCACCTTTACTGTGCGCTGCGCGACCTGGTCGAGCGCCTGGCCTTGCGGCGCGAAGATCTTGCCGTTCGCCTCGAGCAGGTCCTTCCTCTCCATGCCGGGCCCGCGCGGGCGCGCGCCGACCAGCAGCGCGATCTCCGCGTCCTTGAACGCGACCCGCGGATCGGAGGCGGGCAGCATGCCGTGCAGGAGCGGGAAGGCGCAGTCGTCGAGCTCCATCATCACGCCCTGCAACGCCTTCTGCGCCTTCGCATCGGGGATCTCGAGCAGCTGCAGGATCACCGGTTGCTCCTTGCCGAGCATGTCGCCGCTGGCAATGCGGAACAGAAGGCTGTAGCCGATCTGGCCGGCGGCGCCGGTGACGGCGACGCGGACGGGCGCGCTAGGCATGTGCAAGGGCTCCGGATGCGAGGCGACGAGGGCCAGCAATTCTACCGCAGCGAACGCGCGAAACGCAGTGCACAAAGAGAACTCAATCAATGCGCTACGGCGCTATAATCGTTATCGGTCGGCCCGAGCGCCCACCCTTTACATGGCGAACGCAACGATAAGAAAACCGCGGCCGAAGTACCTGAGCCTCGCCGCGCTCCTTTTCGAGATCCGGCTGCCGCTCGCCGGCTGGGTGTCGATCCTGCACCGGATCAGCGGCTTGCTGCTTTTCCTGGCCGTCGTGTGGCTGCTGTTCATGCTCGATCGCAGCCTCGCCTCCGAGGAAGGCTTCGAGGCGATGCGCCGTTACCTCGCGCTCGCCCCCGTGAAGCTCTCCCTGCTGGTGCTGATCTGGGCCTATTGCCACCATTTCTGCGCGGGCATCCGCTTCCTCTTTCTCGACCTGGACAAGGGCGTGGACCTGGCCACCGCGCGCCTGACGGGCGTCGTCGTCATCGCCGCGAGCCTCGCGCTGACCGCATGGGCGGGAGCCGCGCTGTGGTAGAGCGCGTCGTCGTCGGTGCGCACTACGGCTTGCGCGATTGGCTGGCGCAGCGCATCACCGCCGCGATCATGGCGGTGTACACGGTGATCCTGCTGGTGGTGCTGATCGGCGGATCGCCGATCCGCTACGCCGTGTGGAAGGATCTCTTCACCCAGGGCTGGATGCGCGTCGCGACATTGCTGTTCGCGGCGAGCCTCGCCTGGCACGCGTGGGTGGGGGTGCGCGACATCCTCATGGATTACGTGAAGCCGGCGGGGACACGGCTCACGCTGGAGGTGGCGGTGCTGCTGGTGATCGCCGGGTACCTCGGCTGGACCGTGCAGATCCTCTGGCGATGAGCTTGGCGTTTCCGGTGCGCAGGTTCGACGCGATCGTGGTGGGCGCGGGCGGCTCCGGCATGCGCGCCGCGCTCGAGCTCGCGCGCGCCAGCCTCAAGGTGGCGGTGCTGACGAAGGTCTTCCCCACGCGCTCGCACACGGTCGCCGCGCAGGGCGGCGTGGCGGCGCCGCTCGCCAACTCGGCCGAGGACAACTGGCACTGGCACATGTACGACACGGTCAAGGGCTCCGACTACCTCGGCGACCAGGACGCGATCGAGTACATGTGCCGGCGCGCGAACGAGGTCGTCGTCGAGCTCGAGCACATGGGCATGCCCTTCGACCGGCTGGAGAACGGCAAGATCTACCAGCGCCCCTTCGGCGGGCACACGCAGGGCTACGGCAGCCCCAAGATGGCGATGCGCGCCTGCGCCGTGGCCGACCGCACCGGGCATGCCATGCTGCACACGCTGTACCAGCAGAACGTGCGCGCCAGCACGCAGTTCTTCGTCGAGTGGATGGCGCTCGACCTGATCCGCGATCCGCAGGACGGCGCGGTCATCGGCGTCACCGCGCTCGAGATGGAGACCGGCGAGGTCTCGATTTTCCAGGCGAAGGCGACTTTGTTCGCCACGGGCGGCTCGGGACGGATGTTTCACAGCTCGACCAATGCCTACATCAACACCGGCGACGGCCTGGGCATGGCGGCGCGCGCGGGCATCCCGCTGCAGGACATGGAGTTCTACCAGTTCCACCCGACCGGGGTGTACGGCGCGGGGGTGCTCATCACCGAGGGCGTGCGCGGCGAGGGCGGCTACCTGCTGAACAAGGGCGGCGAGCGCTTCATGGAGCGCTATGCGCCCAGCGCCAAGGACCTCGCCAGCCGCGACGTGGTGTCGCGCGCCATGACCACCGAGATCAAGGAGGGGCGCGGCTGCGGCCCCGATGCCGATCACGTCATGCTCAAGCTCGATCACCTGGGGCCCGAGGTGATCAACCATCGCCTGCCGGGCATCCGCGAGATCGCCATCAAGTTCGCCAACGCCGACCCGGTGCGCGAGCCGATCCCGGTGGTGCCGACGGCGCACTACCAGATGGGCGGCATTCCCGCCAACTACATGGGCCAGGTGGTGGTGCCGGAGGGCGCGAGTCCCGAGGCCATCGTGCCCGGGTTCTACGCCGCGGGCGAGTGCTCCTGCGTCTCGGTGCACGGCGGCAACCGGCTCGGCTGCAATTCGCTGCTCGACCTGCTCGTCTTCGGCAAGTCCTCGGGCGAGCAGATGACGAAGGACATCCGCGCGCTGCCGCGCCCGCATCGCAACCTGCCGAAGGATGCGGGCGAGGGCTCGCGTGCGCGCCTGGCGCGGCTCGACGCCGCGGCCTCCGGCGAGCGCGTGGCGGACGTCGCCAACGACCTGCGCAAGACCATGCAGGCGCACTGCGGCGTGTTCCGGTTCCCGGACGACCTGTCGAAAGGCGTGCACGGGATGCGCGAGATCGCGGCGCGCGCGCAGCGCAGCTTCATCCAGGACAAGTCCAAGGTGTTCAATACGGCGCGCGTGGAGGCGCTCGAGCTCGACAACCTCGTCGAATCGGCGATGGCCACCGTCGTGTCGGCCGAGGCGAGGAAAGAGAGCCGCGGTGCGCAGTCGCGCAGCGATTTCCCGGAGCGCGACGACGCCCGCTGGCTCAAGCACACGCTCTGGCACAAGGACGGCAATCGCCTGGCGTACAAGCCGGTGCATCTCAAACCCCTCAGCGTCGACAGCTTCGAGCCCAAAGTGCGGACCTACTGATGAAGATCACCGTCTACCGCTACGACCCGGACAAGGACGAGCGTCCCTATCTGCAGGACTACGAGGTCAGGCTCGAGCCGACCGACCGCATGCTGCTCGACGCCCTGGTGCGCATCAAGGCGCAGGACGACTCGCTCGCCTTCCGCCGCTCCTGCCGCGAGGGCGTATGCGGCTCCGACGCGATCAACATCAACGGCAAGAACGGCCTCGCCTGCATCACCAAGGTCGCGGACCTGCCCGGTCACGTCACGCTGCGGCCGCTGCCGGGCCTGCCGGTGATCCGCGACCTGATCGTCGACATGACGCAGTTCTTCAAGCAGTACCACTCCATCCAGCCCTACCTGGTGAACCACGACGCGCCGCCCGAGCGCGAGCGGCTGCAGTCGCCGCTCGAGCGCGACGCGCTCAACGGCCTGTACGAGTGCATCCTGTGCGCCTGCTGCTCGACTGCCTGCCCGTCATTCTGGTGGAACCCGGACAAGTTCGTCGGCCCGGCCGGCCTGCTGCAGGCCTACCGCTTCATCGCCGACACGCGCGACCAGGCGACCCGCGAGCGGCTGGACGACCTCGAGGACCCGTATCGGCTGTTCCGCTGCCACACCATCATGAATTGCGTCGACGCCTGTCCCAAGGGCCTGAACCCGACGCGGGCCATCGGCAAGATCAAGGAGATGATGGTAAAGAGGACGGTCTGATGGACCGCGCGGCGCGCGGCAGGCTGAAGTGGAAGTGCCGGCGCGGACGGCTGGAGCTCGACCTGGTGCTCGAGCGCTACCTGCGGCAATGTCCGGACGACGCGGAGCTCGACGCGCTCCTCGACCTGCCGGACAACGATCTGTGGGACATCGTCAGCGGCCGCAGCGAGCGCTACGATGGCAGTCTGAGCGGCATCGTGGCGCGCCTGCGCGCCGGCTAAGGAAGGAACCGCATGGAAAAAAAGGCGACGCTTACCCTGCACGACGGGCGCAAGCTCGAATTCCCCGTGCTCTCCGGCAGCATCGGGCCGGACGTGGTCGACATCCGCACGCTCTACGGCAAGGCCGGCGTGTTCACCTACGATCCCGGCTTTCTGTCCACGGCGAGCTGCAACTCGGCCATCACCTACATCGACGGCGACGCCGGCGTGCTGCTGTACCGCGGCTACCCGATCGAGCAGCTCGCGCAGCACTGCGACTTCCTCGAGGTGTGCTACCTGCTGCTGAACGGCGAGCTGCCCGATGCCAAGCAGAAGGCGCAGTTCGACGGCATCGTCACCCACCACACCATGGTGCACGACCAGCTGAACCGCTTCTTCACCGGCTTCCGCCGCGACGCGCACCCGATGGCGGTGATGGTCGGCGTGGTGGGCGCGCTGTCGGCCTTCTACCACGACGCGCTGGACATCAGCGATCCGCACCACCGCACGGTGTCGGCGTTCCGCCTCATCGCCAAGCTGCCGACCATCGTCGCCATGGCCTACAAGTACAACATGGGCCAGCCGTTCATCTACCCGAGGAACGATCTCTCGTACACGGCCAACTTCATGCGCATGATGTTCGCGGTGCCGTCCGAGGACTACAAGGTGAACGACGTGCTGGTGCGGGCGCTCGACCGCATCTTCATCCTGCACGCCGACCACGAGCAGAACGCCTCCACCTCGACCGTGCGCCTGTCGGGGTCCTCGGGCGCGAACCCGTTCGCCTGCATCGCCGCCGGCATCGCCTGCCTGTGGGGGCCTGCGCACGGCGGCGCCAACGAGGCCTGCCTGCAGATGCTGGAGGGGATCGGCGATGTCTCCAAGATCGGCGAGTTCATCGCCAAGGCCAAGGACAAGAACTCGGGCGTGCGCCTCATGGGCTTCGGCCACCGCGTGTACAAGAACCACGATCCGCGCGCCAAGCTGATGCGCGAAACCTGCCACGAGGTGCTGAACGAGCTCGGCCTGCACAACGACCGCCTGTTCAAGCTCGCCATCGCGCTGGAGAAGATTGCGCTGGAGGACGGGTACTTCGTAGAGCGCAAGCTCTACCCGAACGTCGACTTCTACTCCGGCATCGTGCAGCGCGCGATGGGCATCCCGGTGTCCATGTTCACCTGCATCTTCTCGCTGGCGCGCACCGTGGGCTGGATCGCGCAGTGGCAGGAGATGATCGCCGACCCCGAGTACAAGATCGGCCGGCCGCGCCAGCTGTACAAGGGCGCGCAGCGCCGCGAAGTGGTCCCTCTCGTCAAGCGGTGACGCCATGATGAAGGAATTCCTCGCCAGCTCGTACCTGTTCGGCGGCAATGCGCCTTTCGTCGAGCAGCTCTACGAGCAGTGGCTCGAGGACCCGCAGGCGGTGCCCGCGCAGTGGCGCGAGTACTTCGAGCGCCTGCAGCGCCTGCCGGCGGCGGGCGGCGCGACGCGCGACGTGGCGCACGCGCCGATCGTCGCGGCCTTCGCGCAGCGCGCCAAGGCCGGGCCGGCGCGGCCCTCGGCGGGGCCGGCGCCGGACCGCAAGCAGGTCTCGGTGATCCAGCTGGTGGCGGAATACCGCTTCCGCGGCTGCCTGGTGGCGGACCTCGATCCCCTGAAGCGCCTGCCCAAGCCGCACATCGTCGAGCTCGAGCCCGGCTACTACGACCTCGCCGACGCCGACCTGGACACGCAATTCAATACCGGCACCGCCATGGGCGCCGAGCAGGCGACGCTGCGCGAGATCATCCAGCACCTGCGCGACACCTACTGCGGCACGCTCGGCGTGGAGTACATGTACCTCTCCAGCCGCGCCGAGAAGCGCTGGATCCAGGAGCGCCTCGAGCCGGTGCGCTCGCGGCCGAGCTTCTCCACAGACGAGAAGAAGCACATCCTCGAGCGGCTCAGCGCCGCGGAAGGGCTGGAGCGCTACCTGCACACGCGCTACGTCGGCCAGAAGCGCTTTTCGCTCGAGGGCGGCGACACGCTCATTCCCGTGCTCGATCGCCTGCTGCAGCGCGCGGGCGCGGCGGGCGTGCAGGAGCTGGTGATCGGCATGGCGCACCGCGGCCGCCTCAACGTCCTGGTCAACATCCTCGGCAAGATGCCGAAGGACCTGTTCCGCGAGTTCGAGGGCGAGCACGACGCCTCGGTGCTCGCCGGCGACGTCAAGTACCACCAGGGCTTTTCCTCGGACATCAACACGCCGGGCGGGCCGATGCACCTGACGCTCGCCTTCAATCCCTCGCACCTGGAGATCGTGAACCCGGTGGTCGAGGGCTCGGTGCGCGCGCGCCAGCACCGGCGCAAGGACCGCGACGGCTCGCAGGTGCTGCCGGTGCTGATCCACGGCGACGCCGCGGTGGCCGGGCAGGGCGTGGTGATGGAGACGCTGAACCTGTCGCAGACGCGCGGCTACGGCACCGGCGGCACGGTGCACATCGTCATCAACAACCAGATCGGCTTCACCACCTCCGATACGCGCGACGTGCGCTCGACGCTGTACTGCACCGACGTGATGAAGATGATCGAGGCGCCGATCTTGCACGTCAACGGCGACGACCCGGAGGCGGCGGTGATGGCGATCCAGATGGCGCTCGACTTCCGCATGCAGTTCAGGAAGGACGTGGTGGTGGACATCGTCTGCTTCCGCAAGCTCGGCCACAACGAGCAGGACGAGCCCATGGTGACGCAGCCGCTGATGTACAAGATCGTCAACGCGCACCCGGGCACGAGGAGGCTCTACGCCGAGCGGCTGCTGGCGCAGGGCGTGATCGGCGCCGACGAGGCGGACAAGGTGGCGGCGAACTACCGGCAGGCGCTGGAGGGGGGGTTCCACACCAACAAGACGATCCTCGCCAACTACAAGCCGCCGTTCGCGGTCGACTGGTCGAAGTTCAGGGGCACCAAGTGGAACGAGCACGACGACACGCGCATTCCGCTCGCCGAGCTGCAGGCGCTCGCCGAGCGCCTGACCGCGGTGCCGGCCAGCTTCAAGCTGCACCCGCGCGTGGAGAAGATCATCGCCGACCGGCGACTGATGGGGCAGGGCAAGATCCCCGTGGACTGGGGCATGGCGGAGAACCTCGCCTACGCCTCGCTGCTCAAGGACGGCTACGCGGTGCGCATTTCCGGACAGGACAGCGGGCGCGGCACGTTCTTCCACCGCCACGCCGTGCTGCACGACCAGAACCGGGAGAAATGGGACGCCGGGACCCATATCCCGCTGCAGCACATCGCCCCCAACCAGGGCGACTTCGTGATCATCGACTCGGTGCTGTCGGAGGAGGCGGTGCTCGGCTTCGAGTACGGCTACTCGACCTCGGAGCCCAACGAGCTCGTGGTGTGGGAGGCGCAGTTCGGCGACTTCGCCAACGGCGCGCAGGTGGTCATCGACCAGTTCATCGCCTCCGGCGAAGTGAAGTGGGGGCGCATCTGCGGCATGGTGATGATGCTGCCGCACGGCTACGAGGGCCAGGGCCCCGAGCATTCCTCCGGGCGCATCGAGCGGTTCCTGCAGCTGTGCGCCGACTACAACATCCAGGTGTGCATGCCGGCGACGCCCGTGCAGCTGTTCTTCCTGCTGCGCCGGCAGATGATCCGGCCGTACCGCAAGCCGCTCGTCGTCTTCACGCCGAAAAGCCTGCTGCGCCACAAGGAGTCGGTCTCGCCGCTCGCGGAGTTCGCCGAGAGCAAGTTCAGGCCGGTGAACACGGAATGGAACGAGGACCTCCGCGCCGAGAAGGTGACGCGCGTCGTCTTCTGCGGCGGCAAGGTGTTCTTCGACCTGATCGCGAAGCGAAAGGAGCTCGGGCGCGACGACGTCGCCATCCTGCGCATCGCCCAGCTCTATCCGTTCCCGCACGATGATTTCCAGGCCACCATCGACCGCTACGCCAACGCCAGCGAAGTCCTGTGGTGCCAGGAGGAGCCCGGCAACCAGGGCGCGTGGCACCGCATCCAGCATTACCTGCTGCGCCACATGCGCCCGGACCAGCAGCTCGCCTATGCCATGCGCGCGTCCTCGGCCTCGCCGGCGGCCGGCTACCTGTCGCTGCACCTGGAGCAGCAGCGGGCGCTGGTGGAAGCGGCCTTCGCGCCCATCACCGACAACCTGGTGATGCCGGTGCAGAGCTCCGCAAGGAAGGCAAGCTGAATGCTGGTCGAAGTCAAAGTACCGCAACTGTCCGAATCGGTGTCCGAGGCGACGCTGCTCGCCTGGCACAAGAAGCAGGGCGAGGCGGTGAAGCGCGACGAGAACCTGATCGACATCGAGACCGACAAGGTGGTGCTCGAGCTCCCGAGCCCCGCCGACGGCGTGCTGGTGAGCATACTGAAGGGCGAGAAGGGCACGGTGAAGGCGGGCGAGGTGATCGCGAAGATCGATACCGACGCCAAAGCCCAGGCCGGGGTTCAACCGGTCGCGGCGGCTGCCGCTCCTGCAGCCGCCGCGAAACCAGCCTCCGCTCCCGCGGTCATGCCCGCTGCCAGGAAGCTCGCCGCGGAAAAGGGCGTGGATACGGCGACGATTCAAGGTACTGGACGGGATGGTCGGGTGACGAAGGCGGACGTGCTTACGCAAGGCGCCGCCCCCGCCGCCAGAGCCCCCCTGCCGCAGCCGCCCGCCCCGGTGAGCGTGGAGCAGATGCTCTCGGGGCGCCCGCAAGAGCGCGTGCCGATGTCGCGCCTGCGCGCGCGCATCGCCGAGCGCCTGGTGCAGTCGCAGTCGACCGCCGCCATCCTCACCACGTTCAACGAAGTGAACATGCAGCCGGTGATCGAGCTGCGCAAGAAGTACGCCGAGCGCTTCGAGAAGGAGCACGGCGTGCGCCTGGGCTTCATGTCCTTCTTCGTCAAGGCGGCGGTGCACGCGCTGAAGAAGTACCCGATCGTCAATGCGTCGGTCGACGGCAGCGATATTGTCTATCACGGCTATTTCGACATCGGCGTCGCCGTGGGCAGCCCGCGGGGCCTGGTGGTGCCGATCCTGCGCGACGCCGACCAGATGGGCTTCGCCGCCATCGAGAAGAGAATCGCCGAGCTCGGCAGGAAGGCGCAGGACGGCAAGCTCTCCCTCGAGGATCTCACCGGCGGCACCTTCTCCATCTCGAACGGCGGCGTCTACGGCTCGATGCTCTCGACGCCCATCATCAACCCGC
>Ga0214472_10007785_pt1 | contig 11184 bp, 6 predicted proteins | sample RVTome_6_FD_207662 | JGI IMG/M metagenome (GOLD analysis project Ga0214472, IMG submission 207662) | Soil microbial communities from uranium-contaminated site in the Upper Colorado River Basin, Wyoming, United States - RVT140D175 | ecosystem: Environmental > Terrestrial > Soil > Contaminated >...
CGAAGCCGCCCCTGTCGGTGCGAGAGGTGCTTCCAGCAGTTTTATTCACGGACTGGGCAAGATCGGCGATTCGGTCAAGATCCTGCTTGATGTCAATCGACTCCTTTATCAATAAGTTCACGTTTTCCACCGAGAAGAGGAAAGGATAAAAAAATGAGATTCAAATCGATTCAATTGAAGATCGCCGTCATAGCAGGTCTTTGCCTACTGGTGGCAACCGGCTCCCTGGTGACTTACAGCCTGATTTCCGCCGGCAACACCCAGCAATTAACCCTCGATCGCGTTTCAGCGCTTCAGGAAAAGAGCGCCCTTGACGGCCTCCGCACCCTGGCCGGCGTGCAGGCGGGCTCACTCCAGGCCGAGTTCGAGGTGGCCCTCGATGCCGCCCGCACCATGGCTCATACCTTCGAGGTTTCGAAGCAAAATAAGGCCGGCAAGGCCCCGCTGGTGCTGGGCCGGGACCAGATCAACGCCATCCTGCTCAACGTGCTGGAGAAGAATCCCGCGTTCAACGGCACCTACTCCTGCTGGGAACCGAACTCCCTTGATGGCCGGGACAACGAGTTCAGGACCGGCAAGGACGGCAACAACGCCGTTACCGGGCGCTTCACGCCGTACTGGAACCGGGATGCCAGCGGCAACATCGCCGTCCAGCCCCTGGTGGAATACGATACCCTCGACAAGCACCCCAACGGCGTCCTGAAAGGCGGCTGGTATATCGGGCCGCGGCAGGACCATGTCGAAAGCGTTCTCGACCCCTTCCCCTACATCGTTCAGGGCCGCAAGGTCTGGCTGACCACCCTTTCCGTGCCGATTCTGGTGGATGGCCATTTCTATGGCGTGGCCGGTGCCGATTATGACCTGTCCTTCGTTCAGGATCTCAGCCAGAAGGTTGACAAATCCCTGCTCGATGGTCAGGCCGAGTTGACGATCATCAGTAACATGGGGCTGATCGTGGCCGACAGCGAGAAGCCGGAATTGATTGGCCAGCATTTCAAGGTACTGATCCCCGACGGTTGGGAAGCCATTTTTGCCGACATCCAGGCCGGCAAATCCCAGGCCGCCATCGACAAGGATACCGGAGTGGCGACCACCTTTGTCCCAATCCATCTCGGCCGCACCGGAAAACCTTGGGCGGTGGTGGTGCGGGTGCATGAGGATATCATCCTGGCCGAAGCCCATGCCCTGGGGTCCGACCTGGAATCCCGCGGCCACAGCAGCGCCCTGTTGCAGGGCGGGGTGAGCCTGTCCATTGCCCTGGCCGCGATCGCCATTCTCTGGTGGGCGGCCGGCGGCATTGCCCGGCCGATCCGGGCCGCCGCCCGATTGGCAGATGCCATCCGGGCGGGCGACTTCAGCCAAAGGCTCCGGTTTGACGGCGTCGACGAATCGGGACAACTGTCCAAATCTCTCGACGGCATGGCCGAAAGCCTGGAGAAGGCGGCGCGGGTGGCGGAACAGATCGCTGGCGGCGACCTGGATGTGGAGGTCACCCTCGCTTCCGATCACGATCAGCTCGGCAGTGCCCTGCAGAAAATGACCGCCAATCTCAATGAGGTGCTCGGTCAGGTGCAGGTGGCCGGCGAGCAGATCGCCAGCGGCGCGGTCCAGGTGTCCGATTCGAGCCAGACCCTCTCCCAGGGGGCTACGGAATCGGCGGCTTCCCTGGAGCAGATCACCGCTTCGATGCACCAGATGGCTTCGCAGACCAAGCTCAATGCCCAGAATGCCGACCAGGCCAATTCTCTTTCCAAGGGGTCCCAGAACGCGGCCCAGCGGGGCGGCAAGCTGATGGAGGAACTGGTGGCGGCCATGGGCGAAATCAATCGCTCCGGGGAGGATATCGCCAAGATCATCAAGGTGATTGACGAGATCGCCTTCCAGACCAACCTGCTGGCTCTGAACGCGGCCGTCGAGGCAGCCCGTGCCGGACAGCACGGCAAAGGCTTCGCGGTAGTTGCCGAAGAGGTGCGCAACCTGGCGGCACGCAGCGCCAAGGCGGCCAGAGAAACCGCCGACCTGATCGAGAACTCCGCGGGCAAGACCCGGGCGGGCAACGAGATCGCCAGCAAGACCGAAGCGGCCCTGAAAGGGATCGTTGCCGGGGCGAACAAAGTCTCCGACCTGGTGGCGGAGATTGCCGCAGCCAGCAACGAGCAGTCCGAAGGAATCAGCCAGGTCACCACCGGGCTGGGCCAGATCGACCAGGTTACCCAGCAGAATACCGCCAATGCCGAAGAGAGCGCCGCGGCGGCCGAAGAGCTGTCCAGCCAGGCGACGCACCTGCAGCAGATGCTCGGCCGGTTCCACCTGAAGCAGACGGGCAACGCGCCCCGCCTGGCGGCCCCGGTCAAGAGGGCGGCGGTTCGCAAGACGGCCCCCTCCCCCGCGCCGGCCATGGATTGGCCTGCCCAGCCTCGCGGCGATGCGGCCAAGTCTGGAAATGACCCGAGGCAAATGATCGCTCTCGACGACACGGAATTCGGCAAGTACTGATTGGTGAACAGATGATAAGCCGGCCCTTCGGCCGGAATTGAAGCCACGGAAGACATGGGGCGGCGGAGAGTCAATATCCGTCGCCCCTTTTTTGTTGCGGTCACCATTTGTCTGGGTGCCAGATGTGGCATGCCCCATAAGTGTGGCAGCGGCTTCATGGGGCGTGCCCCACATCCGGCTGTGCTCCAGGATCGGGGTTTCTGTCAGCCGATTGCTGAAGTGCCCGGGAAATCAAAGGGAGGTCCGGTGTAAGGTGCTTGTTTTTCAGGTATTTCGCCGAGGACTCCCTCTCCCGATGAAGGAGTCCGGCCTTATTGTTTGAATTGGTACGGCATTTGCGATGGTATTTTAATTCCCAGGGCGGGCTGTTGCGTCCAGAGAAAATTCCGCTCCCGATCCTCCATTTTTCAGGGTGATCTCTCCCCTTCGGCAGGCAACGATTTGTTGAGGCGGTGATCTGTTGTGACGAAAAAAAATCAGTTAAAAGTCTGCCCCTTGGTCAACGAGCCCGGGCCAGGTTGTTACTGCCTGGATATGAACAGCCGCAATATCGAACTCGTTATCCACTATTGCAGCGGCCATTTCGAAACCTGTGCCATTTTTCAGGAACAGATCAACAAGGATGCTTTCGCAAGAAAGCAACAAGAGTGAATGGCTAAGCAAAAAGGCGGCGAAAAACCGCCCTTCAGGGAGGAAGTGTATGACGGAAGCACAAGCAGGAAACCATTTTGGATTGGCGGACAACCCGGAGGAGATGGAAGATACCCAGAAGGACAAGTATCTGACCTTCCGGTTGGCCTCCGAGGATTACGGGATCGCCATCCGCTGCGTGACCGAAATCATCGGCATCCAGAAAATTACCCGGGTGCCGGATATGCCGGCCTTTATCAAGGGCGTCATCAACCTGCGGGGCAAGATCATCCCGGTGATGGATGTTCGGGCCCGGTTTGGCCTGTCGGCACGGGATTACGACGAGCGTACCTGCGTGGTGGTCGTCGATGTCGCCGACCGTGCCATGGGCCTGGTGGTCGATCATGTTAACGAGGTGATGGACATCCCCGAAGGCCAGGTGGAACCGCCGCCGTCCGCCAACGGTAAGGGGGGCGGAAAGTTCCTGAAGGGCATAGGCAAGGTCGACGGCCAGGTGAAAATCCTGCTCGATGTCGAGGATCTGGTAGGGTGAATTGCTCCGTATCCGGCCGGCTGCAAGCGTCTGTTTATAGTGGTCGGGAAATATGGCTGACGAGTTCCCTGACGATGATCCTCCCTTCCAGGAATTGCCAGCGAACGTCGAAATCGAGTATCCGGCAGCCGAAGTCCGATTTCTGCGGTTGTTGCTTGTAATAGGCCGGGCGAGGGTCGCCGCGAAGGGTTTCGATGATGAGCTTTTGCAGGTGGGGATAACCAGCTTTTTCCAGGGCCAGGACGGCCTCCCGACTCCGGTCGGTGAAAAAAACCTCGAGGTTCCGCGCCGGCGGTTCCGCGGCAAAGCCGCCAGTCGCATCGGTTATGCAGTCGGCATAGGGCAGATAGGGTTTGATGTCCAGCACGGGGGTACCGTCCAGCAGGTCGACCCCTTTGAGGTGCAGAACGACCCGGGAACCGCTGACCTCGAGCCTCTCCAGTTTCACGGCGGACAGCCCGATCGAATTCGGCCGGAAGGGGGAACGGGTGGCGAAGACTCCCAGTCGCTGGTTGCCCCCCAGACGGGGCGGGCGAACGGTGGCTTTCCAGGTCGAGCGAAGATTCTGGTGGAAGACGAATACCAGCCAGACGTGGGAAAAGGCCTCCAACCCCTGCACGGCCTCGGCGCGATTGAAGGGCGCCAGCAATTGGAGGGTGGCTCGGGCCTCCGGGACCAGCCCGGCCTGGCGGGGAATGCCGAACTTCTCCTTGTAACAGGAAGAAATAGTGCCGATGGGGCTGAAAGTGAGTTCCATGGGGGATTTAATACCACGAATTACGCCCCCCGGACCAGCCAATTATCCGGGGCGAACCGACGATTCAGGAGTGCTGATTATGGTCCACAAGGGCATCCCAGTTGCGAAGCCACTGCCCGGTTTCAAGGATTTTTCCGACCACCCGTTTAGCTGTCTGCCGTACGAGGACGGGGCGGAGCTGGACCTGGCGGTTGTTTCCCTGTTTCGCAATGCGGCCGGGCAAAACGCCAGGATGCTCTGTCTCTGCGATGATCGGCAGCGGGAACCAATTCGTGCCGCGCTTCGGCAGCAGGGTTCTCCGGTCCGATACGGCGATTGCGGGGGGCAGGAATTGCCGGTGGCGGAACTTGAAGCGGCCGGAAGCTTGATTTTTGCCGCTCCCGCGGCTTCGCCGCAATCGACGGCCGAGTGGCTCCGAATGGCTAAAGTCGAGGCGCAACTCCTGGGTTTCTCCGGTTTGCGGGTGTTTTTCGAGATGAGCGGTGCAGCGACCGCCTGGGAGGAAGGCTGGTTTGACCAGGTCGCCGCCGGGCTGCACGAAGTGGCTCACGAAGGCGATCTGGTTTTGGTGTCCGCCTTTGATTGCCGAATTGTTCCAGCCCCGGTCATTCTCGAAGCATTGCGACGTTATCCGGCGATCGTTCATGGCCGCCAGGTTTTCCGCAACGAATATTACCTGTCCTCTATTCTGGCCAAGGCGCAGCCCGCCCCCGCCGGGATGGTCAAACGCTTTATGGGTTGGATGGGCCGGTTTTTCGGCGGAGAGGCGGACCGGAATGAGCCGCGGCGCTCTTACCGGCACCGGCAGGTTCTCGATGCCATTTTCGAAGCGGCGCCCATCGGTCTGTGGCTGCTGGACAAATCCCGCCGCATGGTATTCGCCAACCGGAATTTCTGCGATATGACCGGCATTGCCGCCGACCGTTTTATGCAGGCCGGCCATTATTCCGAGGTCATGAATCCGGAAGAGGTCATCCACTGCATGATATCCGACACGGTGGCCTTTAACGCTGATGGACCGATCCGGTGCGAGGAGGTGCTCACCGACGGGGAGGGTGTCAGCCACACCTGCCAAATCGTCAAAACCAAGGTGCTGAGCGCCGAAAAGGAGGTTACCGGCCTGCTGGGGCTGGCCATCGATGTCACCTCATACCGGAAGGCCGAAGCCGAACTGAAGCAGGCGCTGGCCCTTGCCGAGGATTCGCGGGACAAGATCGACAATATCATCGAATCGATCGCCGACGGCCTGATCGTAACCGATACCGGCAACCACATCGTGCTGATCAATGAAAAAGCCCGGGAATTGCTGGCCATCGGCGCGATGGAACTGACCGGGGCGTCCGTCGATGCGGCGATCCGGGACCTGCCCCTGTTGAATCAGATCAATGCCATTTACGATCATGACGGAGGCCAGGCCCTGCAGACCAGTTTCGAGGAGGTTTATCCGGAACGGGAGGCTGTCCGGTTTCTGCAGGCCCGGACTTCGCTGATGCGCAACAATCAGAATGAGGTGACCGGTGCCATTACCGTTTTGCGGGATGAAACCTGTGAGCGGGAGTTGGAACGGGTGAAGGGGGAGTTCATGTCCTTAGCCGCCCACGAACTGCGCACTCCCCTGACTTCCATCATCGGCTATCTGGAATTCTGTTTGCATCCTGAAGAATTCGGCGGCTTTTCCGCCGGTCAGCAGCACGAATTCCTGGTGGAAATCAACAACAAGGCCGAATTGCTGGCCAAACTGGTATCCGATCTGCTGGACATCAGCCGAATCGAGGCGGGCAAGCCCTTGCCGCTGGACGTCCGGACCATCGACATTAAACGACTGGTCGGCAAGATCGTCGAACAGTACGGTCTGCATGCCCCGCGACATCGTTTCGACATCCGTTTCGAGGAAGGTTTTCCGGGCGTGGTCCGGGCGGACGAAGACAGGCTGGGCCAGGTACTGGAGAACCTGCTGAGTAACGCGGTCAAATATGCTCCGGAAGGGAGTCTGGTGCGAATTCTCTGCGGGGTGGATGGGGGCGTCTGCCGGGTCTCCGTCGAAGATCAGGGGATCGGCATGACCGCGGAGCAGATGGCGCGGGTATTCGACAAGTTTTACCGGGCCGATTCCTCCAACACCGCGGCCAGGGGATTGGGCCTGGGCATGAGTATCGCCCGGCAGATCGTCGAACGGCATGGCGGGCATATCGCCGTTGAGAGCGAAAAAGGGCGAGGCACCCGGGTTACCTTTACCGTGCCGGCGGAGTCTGACGGCACGAACCCGGTCTAGGAGGCTGTCGGACTATCCATGCATCCGACGGCCTCCTCCGTCAGATGACCGCCGTTCGCCAGTTTTTGGACAATCGGCAGGTCGGCCGGTAGCATGTCGAACCGACTGATTTCCGCCGCTTCAACCCAGCGGTGTTCGGCCACCTCCAGGTTGCGGATGACCCCGCCCTGCATCCGGCACAGGTAGGCCAGCACCAGCACGGGACCCCACTCATAGCGGTAGTACGCCGCCGCGAAGATCGGCCCGACCGTGATCTCGATGCCGAGTTCTTCGGCCAGTTCCCTTTTCAGCCCTTCCTCGGGCGATTCGCCGCCGTGCAGTTTGCCGCCGGGAAATTCCCACAGTCCGCCCTGTTGTTTGTCGAGGGGACGGCGGGTGATGAGGATCTTGTCGCCGCGGCAAAGGACCGCGGCGGTGACAATCAGAGGCTGCATCGACTGCTCCTGAAAATTGGGGAGTCCGGTATTACACTTAGCTGCTTGGCACTTCGGAACCTATACCCTGAACCACGAAGAGCACGAAGGACACGAAGGGAAAAACAAAAGCCGAGAGAAAGACCACAAGGGCGTGGTTTTTAGTATTTTTTCGTGCTCTTCGTGTCCTTCGTGGTGAATCAAAAGCTGATTTTTCCATTAAGCTCGGGTAGGCGTTTGATATTTAAGCGCTGGAGATGACCGGCTCCGGTGTGGTAAAAGATAGCCCTGCTGAAATTACCGGAGAAACCTTGCATGGCCGGCACCGATACCAAACATCGGCACATGCGGCGGATGTTCGACGCCGTCGCCCCCCGCTACGATCTTCTCAACCGCTTGTTGTCCCTGGGCATCGACCGGCACTGGCGGAGATGCGCCGTCCGGCAGTTGCGGTTGCCCGATCGGGGACTGGCTCTCGACGCGGCCAGCGGCACCGGCGACGTGGCTCTGGAAATGGCCCGACAGACCCCGCCCGCCCTGCATGTCGTCGGTACCGATCTTTCGGAACAGATGCTGGTCCAGGGGCGGCTGAAAATCCTCGGCGGACCTTCCGCGAAACGCATATCCCTCGTCGCTGCGGCCTGCGAATCCCTGCCCCTGCCGGATAATCTCTTCGACGGAGCCGTGATCGCTTTCGGCATCCGCAATGTCGCCGACCGGCCGGCTGCCCTCGGGGAGCTGCTGCGGACCCTGCGTCCCGGCGCGCGTCTGGTCGTCCTGGAGTTTTCCGAGCCGCCCAATCCCCTGTTCCGCATCCTGTATCACGGCTATTTCCGGTGGCTGCTGCCGCTGATCGGCGGCTTTTTCTCGGAACCGGGAGCCTATCGTTATCTGCCCGCCTCGGTGCGGGATTTCCCCTCCCGCGACGATTTCAAAGCCCTGCTCGAAACCGCCGGCTTCGTTTCTGTGGCCCACCGCGATCTGACCTGCGGAATCGTGACTCTCTATTTCGCCGTCTGCCCGGAATAGGGCGCCGCCTACCTCTTGTCCTCCCTTTCCTGCCCGGTAATCAGTCCCGCCGGATCGGTGATCGCCTTCCCCGGCAGTCCCAGAACCCGTTTGAAAATGCCGAGCACCTTTCCGGAGAGGGAAGTGACGGGAACGGCCCGGACTTCCGGATCCTCGCTTTTGCCGGTGATCTCGAAATGTGCGGTAATCAGGGCTTTTTCGTCTCCGGTCAGCAACCAACCGGCAATGGGAATGTGGGTGACGATCTTGTCGACGGTTCGAAAGGGTTTGACTCCCGCCAGCAGGTCCAGTTCATTGTTCACCAGGTCGGCGGTGCCGATCAGCGAGAGATTCATGGCGTTGCTGGTGAGGAAGAGATCCTCGGTGGAAAGTTTTCCCCCGTTGAGGGCGAAAGTGCCTTCAAGGATGCTGAAGGGCATCCCCTCCCTGGCCATGTCGGGCAGGTTCAGGGTCAGGATCTGCGAGACATTGAGCAGGGAGAATAATTTGGCGAGAAAGGCGAAGCGGTACAGGACGCCGTCGGCAACCGCGATGTGAAAGTTGCCGCTCGAGGTTTCGAGAAACCGGTCGCCGATCAGACCCTGCAGTGCAAAATCTCCGGTCAGCCGGCCGCTTAACTGAGGTTTATTTTCAGGGAACGCCTTGCGGTGGAGGGTTTCCGCTCCTACGTTTTCGAGGTGGCCGGAAATATTCAGCTGCGATTCGGTCCCGCTTTTGTGCAGAATGGCGATCCCGCCCCGCCCTTTGCCCCGGCCGAGGGAAAATTGTAATGGATCGATGTGTAGGGCTCCGGGCGTAACCGTGACGGTGCCTTCGGCCTTGCGGAAGTTCCAGGGACCGTAGCTGCCCCGTTCGGCCCGGCTATTGACGATTACCGTGAATTGGGGCAATTCGCCGGCGGGGCGGTCTTTTTTCGCCATTCCCTGGAACAGGGCGACCACTTCGTCGATGTCGGCCTTTTCGGCGGAGGCGTCCAGGGTGGTGGTGTGGATGGGTTTGTAACGATGATTGCCGTCGACGGTGGCGATCGTATTCTCCCCAAGGGATGTTTTGATCTTTTCGAAGAGGATTTCGTCCCGGGTGAAGATCAACCGGCCCGCGGTGTTGTGAAGAATGGCCGTTGAGGAGGGAAAGACCAGGTCGGCGGTGCTGATTTTCGGGGCAGCGATGTCCAGTTCGACACGGGGGGAAGCCCAGTTTCGCAGCTTGCCGCCAATGGTGACCGGGTTCTCACCAAGCCGACCCGTGACCCCGGACCATTCCATCCGGTCCCGCAGGAGGGTGGCGCGGCCGTTGAATCCTTGCAGTTCTCCCTGCAGGATCTCGCTGAAATGGACGCCGAGATTGCGCCCCGTCAGGCTCCCCCCGGCCTGTTTCACGGCGGTGCCGGTTCCTTCCAGGGTGTAATGGCCTGCCAGTTGACCGCTTAACCGGAACTTTTCCAGGGGCGGCAGCAGGCCGTTCATGGCGGCCAGGTCCGTTTCGGCCAGTTCGCCGCGCAACCGGAAGGGTTGTGCGGCGGCCGGGATTTGGTTGCCCTTGTCCGTCATCCATCGTTCGCCGGTTACGGTCAGTCCGGCCGGACCGAGGTCGAGCCTGCCCCGGGTCAGCAACAGGCTGTCGGGGGAAAGAGTGGCGGTGATTTCCAGTTTGCCGTTGGTCCCGGTCTTTTTGCGAAAAACCGGCTCATAGGAGAGGGTGCAGGCGTCGAAGTCGGCGCGCAGGTTCATCTCAAAGACCCGCCCCTTGCCGTTGAGGGTCAGGGATATGGGCACAGGCCCTTCCCCGGTGAGGTTAGGCAGCGCCTTTTCCGGCAGCAGGGCGGCCAGCCGGTCGGCCGGTAGCACCCAGCCCGCGCCGAGGGTGGTTTTCATTTCGGTATCGAAAAGCCCTTCCATGTTTGCCGAAAATTGCAAGGGCGAGTCGGCCAGCATCGCCCGGCCTTCAGTGAGGTGCAGGTTCCGGTCGGCGAAGGCGAGATTGGCTGAGATTTGCTGAAGCGACTCCTTGCCCCCGAAATTGAGCTGGCCGTCGCGGATCCGGAAATCCGCCGCCTGCAGGGGCAGGACTGAACTTCCTTGCCGGTAATCCGTCAGTTGACCGGCAATCCGGGCCCGGTCCAGACTCAGTGTCCCGGCGGGGAAGCGGCTGCTCAATTCGACAACGGGAATGGAGGGTAACCGGTCGGGCAGCAGGCGCCAGATTTCCTGCACGGGGAGATAGGGGGTGGAGATGTGCCCTTCCAGCCAGGGGTTGTCGGTTTCACGCTGCAGGGTGAGATGCCCGTCGAGGCTCAGCCCGTCGACCCGCAGGGACAGGTCTGCGAGGGTGTGCATTTCGGCGCTTGCGGTCCACCGCCCGGAAAAAGCCAGATCGTGCAGGGTGAGAGGATGGCTGTAGAGTTCGGGGATCTGCAGCGCCAGGTCGTCGCCGGTCAGCCCGGCGGTGATCAGCAGGCCTTCGGCCGGCGATCCCGCCAGGGCGAGGTGTGCGTCCAGCCGTCCACGGGCTTCGGTGATGCCCCATGCCGCCCTGAATCGAGGCGGCAAGGTGTCCACAGCCAGTCTCTGCAGGGCCAGATCGAGGTTGGCCCGTCCTTCCTGCCATTCCGTCGGCTGAGACGGCAGGGTCAGGCGGCCGTAAAGCTTGAGGCTCGCATGCTCCTGTTGCTGGACCAGCAGAGCCTCGATGCGCAGACGTCCGCGGCTCCTGGAAAAGAGGCGGCTCGCCTCCACCTGGAGCTGCTGCAGTTCGGCTTCGAAGGGGGCATCGGGCAGCCGTCGGTCGATGAGCTTGAGAGTTCCTTCGCGGATGGTTATGGAATCGACCCGGATCGTGGTCAGCACGGCGTGCAGAAGGCTGGGAGGAGACGGCCCTTCGGCTTCGGCGGTGAGGTTGAGAAGCAGCCGCGGCTGGTCGAGAACTATTTTGTCAAAGTCGATCCTGCCGATCAGGAGGGGCAGGATTTTGGGTTGCAGGTAGAGACTGTCGACCTGCAACAGGGGCGCTTCATCCTCCTTGCCGGCGATATGCA
>Ga0214472_10007786_pt1 | contig 11184 bp, 9 predicted proteins | sample RVTome_6_FD_207662 | JGI IMG/M metagenome (GOLD analysis project Ga0214472, IMG submission 207662) | Soil microbial communities from uranium-contaminated site in the Upper Colorado River Basin, Wyoming, United States - RVT140D175 | ecosystem: Environmental > Terrestrial > Soil > Contaminated >...
AACCGGAAAGACGCCTGATATCATTGCACCGTTCGCGCCGGATCGATTCCGGCGACGCCGCCTTGTGGGCGAAAAGGCCGCTGCGGCGGTATCGCACTGAACGCTTGGGGGTAAGACATGAGAGCAGAGGAAGTAAGATCGAAGATCGAAAGCGATGACATCGAGTACTTCTTGTGTTCATTCGTCGAAATGGGCGGCGCCCCGAAGGCGAAGCTGGTTCCCGCGACAAACTTCGATGAGATGTGCACCGACGGCGCCGGTTTCGCGGGTTTCGCCGCCGGACATCTCGGTCAAGGGCCTCATGACAGCGACATCATCAGCATCCCGGACCTGGATTCTCTCGCCGTGCTGCCTTGGCGCACGAACGTAGCCTGGCTGGCCGGCAACCTCCACGTGGACGGTCAGCCCTGGCCTTACTGCCCGCGCACCATTCTGTGCCGGCAGCTCGAGCGCGCCAAAGAAAAGGGGTACATTCTGAACGTCGGCGTCGAACCCGAGTTCATGCTGCTCAAGCAAGTGGAGGGGCGGCGCCTGCCCTGGGATCCCGATGATCGTCTCGAGAAGCCTTGCTACGACCTGCGCGCGCTGCATCGCAATCTCGACTTAATGACCACGCTGATTGGATACATGCAGCAGCTCGGCTGGAGGCCCTATGCCAACGATCACGAGGACGCCAACTGCCAGTTCGAAATCAACTGGGCCTACAGCGACGCTCTCACGACCGCCGACCGCAATACCTTCTACAAATGGATGGTGCGGACCGTTGCCGAGCAGCACGGGCTGTGGGCGACGTTCATGCCGAAGCCGTTCGCCCACCTGACCGGCAACGGCGCTCACTATCACCTCAGTTTGTGGGACGCCGCTGGGAAAAAGAATCTCTTTCTCGACAAGAAAGACGATCTCGGGTTGTCGAAAACGGCGCGATGGTTCATGGGGGGCTTGCTGCATCACGCCAAGGCGCTGGCCGCCGTAACATCTCCCATCGTCAACAGTTACAAGCGGCTGATTCGTTCCGAGCCGCACTCGGGCGCTACCTGGGCCCCGGTATACGTTACTTACGGACCTTCGAATCGTACCCAGATGATCCGCGTCCCCGGCCCAGGGCGGATTGAGAATCGAACCGCCGATGGCGCGTCGAATCCTTACCTTGCCTGCGCCGCCACGCTGGCCGCGGGCCTCGACGGCATCGAGAAACAGATCGATCCCGGCAAGCCGAACAACGAGAACCTGTACGAGATGCCGCTTGAGGAGTTGCGCAGGCAGGACATTGGTTTTCTACCCGGCACCCTTCAGGAAGCCATCGGCGAACTCGAAAAAGACGATGTCATCAAGGCCGCGTTGGGAGAAACCTACGCGGACTACTACATCAAAGTGAAGCGCGAGGAGTGGGCCCGCTATCACCGAAGCATCAGCCAGTGGGAGACCGACAACTACCTGCTGGTGCATTGATCGTTACGAATCGCTTCGATCTCGGCCGCGGCCTTCGAATCGATACGAGCCCACGATAAACCACACCACAGCCGCCAGCACCAGTAAGCAAATGCCTTTGATGACCAATGGGCTGTCAAAGAAGGTGTAGATCGCGGCAGTGTCGTTCGATGTGAATTGTTCCCAGGATTGAATCGGGCTGGTATTCATTGGTCGCGATCTCCGGATTGAAATGGGATTGATGCGGATCGGCGTGAAGAGCCGGCTAATGATTGGAGGGAATGAGAGCACCAGCCGGAACGACGCCCTCGATGCCGAGTTCCGCGATGTCGAGTCCGAGAAGTTCGTCTTCCTCGGAGACGCGCAGCAGGTTCTTCATCTTGAGCAGGAGGCTCAGAACGTATCCGGGCACAAAGCCCAGGCTCGCCATGACGGCAATGCCAAGCAGTTGCCCGCTCAAAGAAGTGAAGATCGCATGTTGCGGGTAGCCGCTGGCGAAAATACCCATGGCCAGCATCGACCACACTCCGCATCCACCGTGGACGGCGAACGCCCCGACGGCATCATCAATGCCCTTGCGCTCCAGAAAGTTTCCCAGAATAACCGCGATCATGCCGCCCGCGAAGCCGACCAGGTAGCCCAGCCCCGGATGATAGACGTCGACCCCCGAAGCGATGGAAATCATACCGGCCAGCCCTCCGCTGATGGTCCAGTAGGGTTCCCCCCGCGATGCGAGAAACGCCCCCATCGTGCCCCCCGCGAAACCCATCGTGACCGTAAAGGCAAGGGAGCTGAGCGTCATGGGAGTGAGATAGATACTGAGCCAGGGCCCGCTGGGCTGCAGGACGGCACAGGCTGCATAGAAGGCGTAGAAACCCGTGAAGATCAGCATCAAACCCAACATCGTCAGCGGCAGGTTGTGGGGAAGAATGACTTGCGGCTTTCCGTCCGCGTCGTACTTGCCGAGGCGCGGCCCGAGGTTCAGCAGCACTCCCAGCGTGAAGAACGCAGCCACGGTGTGTACGCAGCCGCCGGCGCCCCAATCGTGAAAGCCGAACTTCGTGTACAGCCAGCCCGAGTCGCTCCAGCCCCAGGCGGCGGCCAGTATCCACACAACGGAACCGAGCACGGCTGCCAGAAACAGGTAAGCGCCGAGGTGAATGCGTTCGATCACCGCGCCTGACATGATTGACGCCGTCGTAAACGAAAACAACAGGAAGGCGAACCAGAACACGCCTGTGATGTTGTCCTGCAGGTTCGGCCCCATGTGGGCGCTCCAGGGCAGCGCCGCGCTCGCGGCCTCCGTCATCACCGGCGTGAAGCCGTCTCGAAACGCATAGTAGATCCACCACCCGAACAAGAAAAACGTCGGCGTCACCACGGCGCAGGTAAGCAGGTTCTTCATCATCGTCATCAGAACGTTCTTGCGTCTCGTTACGCCGGCTTCGTAGGCCATGAACCCGGCGTGGATCAGCCACATCAACACGCCGGTCCAGAAATAGAACGTTTCGATGGTTTTGTCGGCGAACAGTTTGATGTCGTCGGGGCTCACGTCGTCGGGCCTCCCTGTCGCAACTTTTTTCAGTTGCTTTGAGGAGACACCATCATAGATGGGCCGCAGGGTGACCGCAACGATGTCAGCCCGTGGCGACCAAGAAAGTCACCAAGACACGGACACCGCGGTTTTGCGGAGACCCTGGTTGGGCCGCCCGCGGCTGGAGAGACTGTAGGAGGAACTTGTCTAGATCCGAAAAGGTGCGCAAGCAGTCTTAAGCAGATGCCGCCCTCTAGGCTCGGATCCGTGCGGCCTCCCCCCGGCCGGATTCCGTGCAACTCGCCTCCCACCAGTCGGGCTCGGGCCGGCCACATCTGATCCCGCTTCAAAATGACTTATAATCAGACCAGCAGCACCTAGAACAAGAAGGAGACAGGCCGTCATGGTTCAATTGACCGAAGGAGCAGTATCGAAAATTCAGGAGATCATGGGGCAGCAAGACCCCAAACCGCAGGGTCTGCGCATCTCCGTCGTCGGAGGCGGTTGTTCCGGCTTTCAATACTCGATGGCCTTCGAGAGCAACCAGTTGCCCCTCGATAAGACCTACACCTTCGAGGGCGTCAAGGTCTTCGTCGATCAGGCCAGCATGCTTTATCTCGACAATTGCCGCGTCGACTACGTCGAAACGTTGGAAGGCGCCGGCTTCAAGTTCGAGAACCCCAATGTCACCTCGACTTGCGGTTGCGGCAGTTCGTTTCAGGCCTGACATTCCGTAGTTGCCGGCGGGTTTCCGCAGCGCCCCGTAGCGGGCTCTGAAGGGTTCAGTGTGCCTGACATGTCATCGGCCGAAGCGGAGTGGGATGAGCGTTTCCGCCGGGGTGATCACGCTTCCGCTGAAATCGACCCCCTCCTCGCTCTATCGAGCAACTACTGGCCGCTGCTGCCTGCCGGCCGCTCGCACGGCCCAGAACCACGCGCCGAACCGTGCGCCCTCGATGTAGCCTCGGGCGCCGGCCGGCACGCCGTCTATCTGGCTGCTCGCGGGTTCGCCGTCACGGCTGTCGATTTCTCATCGCAAGCCCTCTCCCAGGTCGCCCAACGGGCCGCCGCCCAAAACACTCCCGTCGAAACCCGCCAGGCCGATCTCGAAACCGCCGAGGCCGACTTGGGCGAATCCCTCTACGATCTCGTCGCCGTCTTCTTCTTCCTGCACCGGCCGCTTTTCCCCGTGCTGCGCCGCGCTATCCGCCCGCAAGGCCTCATCATCTACAAGACCTACAGCGTCGACCAACTCCGCTACCCCGGCCGCCCGCGCCATCGCATCCAGATGCTCGAGCACAACGAGTTACTGCGCGAGTTCAGCGATTTTCGGGTGCTACGCTACGAGGAAGAATGGGACGGCAAGGGTACCGCCTCCCTCATCGCGCAGAAACCATGAAGCTCGCCCTCGGCCAGATCAACCCCACCGTGGGCGACCTCGCCGGGAACACCGGCCGCATGATCGAAGCCGCGCGGCAAGCGGCCTCCGGCGGCGCCGATCTGGTCATCTTTCCCGAGCTCGCCGTCAGCGGCTACCCGCCGCGCGACCTCGTCGAGATCCGCCGTTACCTGGAACGCAACGAGAGCGAACTGCAGCGCCTGGCGCGCGAAACCTCCACCCTCGGGCTCGCCGTCATCAGCGGCTATGCCGGGTCGTCCGATCAGGCCGAACACCAAGCCGCCACCAATTGCGCCGCCTACCTTCGCGGCGGCAAGGTCGTCAACCGGCAGCGCAAGATGCTGCTGCCCACCTACGACGTCTTCGACGAATGGCGCTACTTCGCCCCCGCCGACAGCCAGCAGGTCTGGGAACACAACGGCTGCCGCATCGCGGTCACCATCTGCGAAGACGTCTGGAACGATAAACAATTCTGGGACCGCCGGCGCTACGAACGCGACCCCGTCGAGGAACTCGCCCGGCAGGGCATGGACTTCATCATCAACATCGCCGCCTCGCCCTACCACATACACAAGCGCAAACAGCGCCTGGACATGATCGCGGCCACGGCTCGCCGCTGGGGCGTGCCCATCGCCATGGTCAACCAGGTCGGCGGCAACGACCAGCTCATCTTCGATGGTTCCAGCTTCGTCGTCGGCCCCGACGGCGCCGTCCGCGCTCAGGCCCGCTCTTTCCAGGAAGACATCGTTTTCTACGACACCGCCACGAACGAGGGCGACATCCGGCGCGATGATCAAGACGAGTACGCCGCCGTCTACGAGGCCCTCGTCATGGGCACTCGCGACTACGTCCGCAAATGCGGCTTCCAGAGCGTCATCATCGCCCTGAGCGGCGGCATGGATTCTTCGCTCACCGCCGTCATCGCCGTCGATGCGCTCGGCGCTAAGAACGTGACCGGGGTCGGCATGCCCGGCCCGCACTCCTCCGCGGGAAGCGTCAACGATGCCAAACAACTGGCCGAAGCCCTCCAAATCCGCTTCGAAATCATCAGCATCAACAACGCCTATGCAAGCATGACACAGGCCCTCGCGCCCCTGTTCGGAGATCGTCCCCCCGATACCGCCGAGGAAAATCTCCAGGCCCGCCTGCGAGGCGACACCGTCATGGCCCTCTCCAACAAGTTCGGCTCCATGGTTCTCACCACCGGCAACAAGAGCGAGGCCGCCGTCGGCTATTGCACTTTATACGGCGATATGGCCGGCGGCTTGGCCGTCATCAGCGATGTCCCAAAAACGCTCGTCTATAAACTGGCCCGCGTGGCGAACCAGCGGCATCCCGGCGCCATACCTGAATCCGTGTTCACCAAGCCGCCCTCCGCCGAGCTCCGTCCCGATCAGAAGGACACCGACTCGCTTCCCCCCTACGAAGTCCTCGACCCGATCCTGCAGCTCTACGTCGAGCATTACGCCGACCCGTCCACGATCGCCGAAAAACTAGGCGTCTCCGAAGACCTCGTCCGCGGCGTCACAAGCAAGGTTGACCGCAACGAATACAAGCGCCAGCAAGCCGCGCCCGGCCTGCGCGTCACATCGAAAGCCTTCGGCATGGGCCGCCGATTCCCCATTGCTCAGCGATATTCCCCCTAATCTCGTTCATGCGCCTCCCGTCCTCAGTCACCGCGCTTGCCTTGGCGGCCGTATGCGGCATCGCCGCCCTGGGACAAACTCAGCGCGTCGTCCCCGGCCCGCGGCCCGATCAGACCATCCTGCTGCCCAACGGCTGGACCATCACCCCCGCCGGCCGGCAGATCCCGCTCAGCACTCTGCCCATGTCACTCGCGCTCTCGCCCGACGGCAATCATCTGCTGGCCCTCAACGCCGGCTTTCTGCCCCCCTCCATCAGCGTCATCGATCTTCAGTCCATGCAGGAAACCGCTCGCGTTCCGGTCGAGGACGCCTGGCTCGGCCTTACCTTCCATCCGGGCGGTGAGAAGGTCTACGTCGGTGGCGCCACGACGGCCGCCGTCCACGAATTCAACTTTCAAGACGGTATCCTCAAGCCCGGCCGCACCTTCCCTGTCGTTGCGGCCGACAAGCGTCAGCCGGCCGACTTCACCGGCGATGTCGCGTTCTCCCCTGACGGCCGCTTCCTCTATGCCGCCAACCTCTTTCGCGACTCCATCACCGTGATGAACGCTCAAACCGGTTTCGTTGTGCGTGAAATTCGAACCGGCCGCCGTCCTTACCGGATCTTGTTCAATCGCGACGGCGAAACGTTCTTCGTCAGCCACTGGGCCGAGAGTGCCGTCGGCCTGTACCGCATCGCGGACGGTCAATTGATTGAGCGCATCGCCGTCGGCCCCCATCCCACCGACCTCGCGCTCAGCAGCCGCCCCCTCGAAACGCCTGAGGGCCAACCCCCGATCGTCGCCCGCCTCTTCGTCGCCTCCGCCCACACCAACCACGTCGAATCGATCGGCATCACCGACGGCAATCGTTTTCTGCCGCTGGAGTGGATACCCATTTCCCCCACGCCCGCCGCGCCGCTTGGCTCCCTGCCAACCGCCCTCGCGCTCAGCGCCGACGGGAATCGCCTCTACATGGTCGCGTCGGGAAACAATGCCGTCATCATGGCCGACATCTCCGCCGCTCGCGCCGAACTCATCGCCGCCATCCCCACCGGCTGGTTCCCCACCGCCGCCGCCGAGTTGCCCGGCGGCGGCCTCGCCTACTTGAGCGGCAAAGGCGCCGGCTCCCATCCCAACCCGAACGGCCCCGATCCGACGCGCCGTGGCGCTAACTCCGACTACATCGCCGCGCTCGAAACCGGTTCGCTCGGCATCCTGCCGCCTCTCACGCCTGAAATCTTCGTGCCGGCTACCAGGCGCGTCATCGCCAACTCGCCCTACTCTGACATTCAGCTCACCCTGGCCGGCGTACCCGAGGGCAACCCCATACCGAATCGCCCCGGCGACCCTTCACCCATCGAGCACGTCATCTACGTCATCAAAGAGAATCGCTCGTTCGACCAGATCTTCGGCGATTTCGACGGCGTCGCCGGCCGGAAAGATCTCGTCGTATTCAACGACGACGTCACGGCCAATCACCGCAAGCTCGCCCGCGAGTTCGCCCTGCTCGACAATTTCCATGCCGCCGGATCCGTCAGCGCCGACGGTTACAACTGGTCCACCGGCGCTCTCGCCAACGACTATGTCGAGAAACTTTGGCCGAGCTACCAGGCGCGCCGCAGGGACGTTTATGGTTTCGAAGGCATTGAACCCGCTGCCATTCCCCCGGCTGGATATCTTTGGACCAACGCCCTCGACGCCGGCCTGTCCGTCCGCAACTACGGCATGGCGGCGGCGCGCGGGCTTGCGGGCGGAGTCGAGTTCTCCGATCCCGGTCTGGCCGCGCATAGCCACCCCGGCTACCCGCCCTTTGATCTCGACATTCCCGACACCCAACGCGTCGATGTGTTTCTCAAAGACTTCAGCGAGCGCCAAACCTCCGGCACTCTGCCCAAGCTTATGCTCGTCCGCCTGCCCGGAGATCACACCGCCGGCCGCGAGCCCGGCAAGCGCACCGCGCGCGCCATGGTCGCCGACAACGACTACGCGCTCGGCCGCCTCGTCGAAGCTGTCAGCAAGAGCGCTTCCTGGGCCAAGACCGCTATCTTCATCGTCGAAGACGACGCCCAGGACGGCGCCGACCACATCGACGCGCACCGCGCCCCCGCGCTCGTCGTCAGCCCCTACTCGCGCGGCCGCGGAACCGACAGCACTTTCTACTCCTCGCCATCCGTCCTGCGAACGATAGAGCTGATTCTCGGGCTCCGTCCCATGACGCAGTTTGACGCCGCCGCCACCCCGCTGTTTCGCTCTTTCGGAAACGAGGCCGACCCCCGGCCCTATCAGGCCGTCCAGCCGGCGGCCGACCTTGATGAACGCAATCCCGATGGCGCCGGCGGCCGCTCACGGCGCGTGCAACTTCACGCCCCCTCGACGGTTACACCGCCGGGCACGCCGGCTGGCACGCCAACCAGCACCGACGCGGCTGGTGCTCTCTGATTCCTATAATGATTCGTCCCTCATGTCTGCTATCCATATCGGCATCGTAGGCCTTGGAAATGTCGGACGCGGCACTCTCCGCATCCTGCATGACAACGCCGCGCTCATTGAACGAAAACTCGGCTTCCCGCTCGTCGTCACGGCGCTTTGTTCGCGCTCGGTCATCGAGAAGGCCCCTGAAGAAGCCGCGCTCTTCCCCAACGCCCTGCGCACATCCAACTGGAAGGAAGTCGTCGAGCACCCTGACGTTCAGATCGTCGTGGAACTCGTCGGCGGCTTGGATGCAGCCGCGCAAATCATCGACGCCGCCATCGCGCGCGGCAAGTCCTTCGTCACCGCCAATAAAGAACTGATGGCCGAACACGGCGGCGAGATCTGGGAGAAGGCGATCGCGGCCCGCGTCTGCCTTGCCATGGAGGCCAGCGTCGCCGGCGGCATCCCCATTCATTCCGTGCTCCGCGAAGGCATCTCCGGCGACCGCGTCGCCTCTTTGCTCGGCATCCTCAACGGCACGTCCAACTACATCCTCACCGAGATGGAGAAGCGCGGCGCTCCCCTCGAAACCGTTCTCAAGGAAGCGCAGGAACTGGGCTACGCCGAAGCCGACCCCAGCGCCGACATCGACGGCTATGACGCCCGGTCCAAGCTCGCCCTGCTGGCCGCGCTCGCATTCGGTGTGCGTGTCACGCCCTCGGATATTCATCTCGAAGGCATCCGGCGTATCCGCGACATCGATTTCGCCTACGCCGCGCGCCTCGGCCAGACCGTGCGCCTGATCGCGTCCGCCGAACAGACCGAACGCGGGCTCTTGCTCTCGGTCCGCCCCGCTCTCATTTCCCGCGACACCATCCTCGCCCATGTGCAGGGCTCCTACAACGCCATTTGGGTGCGCGGCGTGCATGGCGAAGACACCTTCTATTACGGACGCGGCGCCGGGCCGACCCCGACCGGTGTCGCTGTCGTCAGCGACCTAATGCGGGTCGCCCGCGAGATCGTGAACGGCAGCCCGGAACGCGTTTCACCCTTCGCCCATCCGGACCTCCAAAAATACGCCCCCGCGCCGATTGAAAATCAGGTCCGGCGGCACTATCTGCGGTTTCGCGTGCGTGACCGTCCCGGAATCATCGCCGCCCTCGCCTCCATTCTTGCCGACGCCGGAATCAGCCTTGACGCCGTCCTGCAGGAGCCCAGCCATAACAGTCAGGATCTCCCCTTCGTGATCACCATCGAGCCCACTCCCCAAGGGACATTGCGCCAAGCCGTCGCCCGCATGGAAACGCTGGACTTTCTCGTCGATAAACCCCTGACACTGCCGCTCGAACCCGGCCTGCAAAAATAACCGCCGACAGCCATACGTTGGGGCGCGCCATGACGTGCCGCAACCGCCTTCCTCAGCAGGTTCCTTTCTATCAATCAATTCGGCCCGGCGCCCCCTGCGCCGGCTCCAATGTTATAGTCGATGACTGTTTGAGTCTCCACGCTCCGAACAGGGCCTAAAACCGTCATGCAAAAACCAGACCGCCGTCAGATCCTCAAATCCGTAGCCGGACTCGGACTCGCCTCCTCCGTCCTCGCTCCCTTGACCGCCGCCTCGGCCGCCGCCCCGCCGTCGTCAGTCACATCCCGCATCACGAAGTTCGAAGTGATCCCCACCAAGCTCGCTTTCTACGAGCCCGTCCGCGAGGCGCTGACCCGCGGCTTCTCCCTTCAAGGCCGCTACCAGACCGACTTTTCCCCCACCATCGTCAAACTCTACACCGACGATGGGCTGATGGGCATCTGCAACGCCTCCATGCCGAATCAGAACGCCATCCAGGCCACTCTCAAACGCATGGTCGGCCATTCGCCCTGGGAATACTTAATGGACGACTCGCTGCAAGGCATCCTTGTCGCCGTCTACGACCTGGCGGGCCAGGCCGCCGGGCTTCCGGTTTCACGACTGTTCGCGGCCAACCCCCAAAAGAGGATTGTCCAAACCTGGTGGAGCCAGTGCTACCCGCCCGATCTGATGGCTCAGGAGGCGAAGCGCGGCGAAGATCTCGGTTACAAGGTGCATAAGGTGAAAGCCCGCCCCTGGGAAGACGTGATCGACCAGGCGGCGGCGATCTGCGATGTGGTCAAGAGCGACTTCCGTATCTGGGCCGACGCCAACGCCTGGTGGGGTTCGGTCGGCCGCACCATCCACTTCTGCGAAAAACTCGCCCAGTTCAATAACTATTTCGCGATCGAATCCCCCATCACCCGCCCCGGCATCGCCGGCTATCGCGAACTCAAAGGCAAACTCCCGCTGCAAGTCTCCGAGCACATGACGGCCGACCCGATGCCCTATGTGAGCGAGGGACTGCTCGACAGCTTTGTCATCGGCGGGCCGCTCGGCCGCACCTTCGTGCAACGAGCGCTCATGGCCGAAGTCACCAAGATGCCGCTGTGGATCGAACACAGTATTGAGGACGGCATCAACCAGGTCTTCCAGGCGCACCAAGCCGCCGCCTTCCCCGGCGTTGAATACGCCATCAGCATTACCCATGTGCTCGTCGACGACCTCATGAAAGAGCCTTTCGAGGTCGACAACGGTTTCTACCAGGTCCCCACCAATCCCGGTCTCGGCGTCACCCTGGACGACGCCGCCGTCGACAAATACCGCATCGCCTAGTCCGCTTCCCACCGCTCGGCCTCCAAAACAGGGACAGAGGCGCACATGTAAATGTGCGCGTCGCGGGGGCAACAGCCCGCGCAACAAAACCCAGGACAAGCCTT
>Ga0214472_10007787_pt1 | contig 11184 bp, 6 predicted proteins | sample RVTome_6_FD_207662 | JGI IMG/M metagenome (GOLD analysis project Ga0214472, IMG submission 207662) | Soil microbial communities from uranium-contaminated site in the Upper Colorado River Basin, Wyoming, United States - RVT140D175 | ecosystem: Environmental > Terrestrial > Soil > Contaminated >...
GCTCCGCTCGACGGCCGCATCCTGGTCGTCGACGACGACGCCGCCAACCGCGACGTGCTGTCGCGTCGGGTCCGAAGCCAGGGCGCGGAGGTCGAGGTCGCGGCTTCGGGCAGGGAGGCGCTCGAGATCCTGCGGGCGAGCGAGTTCGACGCCGTCCTCCTAGACATCATGATGCCCGACATGAACGGGTACCAGGTGCTGGGGGAGATGAAGGCCGACACGTCGCTCCGGGACATCCCGGTCGTCATGATCTCGGCGCTGAACCAAATCGAGAGCACGGTGCGCTGCATCCAGCTCGGGGCCGAGGACTACCTGACCAAGCCGTTCGACCCGACCCTCCTGAGGGCCCGTCTCGGCGCGTGCATCGAGAAGAAGCGCCTCCGGGACCGCGAGATCGTCCACCTAAGGACGATCGACCAGGAGCGGCGCCGCGCCGACGAGCTCCTGCGCGCGATCTTCCCGCCCGAGATCGCCCGCGAGCTCAAGTCGACCAAGGCGGTCCGCCCCCGCCGTTACGAGGACGTGGCCGTCTTGTTCAGCGACACGGTGGGATTCACCCGTTTCTCCGATACCCGGGAGCCCGAGGAGATCATCGCGCTCCTCCAGCGGCTGGTCGAGCGCCAGGAGGAGCTGGCGGAGCTCCACGGCCTCGAGAAGATCAAGACGATCGGCGACGCGTTCATGGCCGCGGCCGGCCTCCTCCGGCCGACCTCGGACCCCGTCCTCTCGTGCGTCCGCTGCGGCCTCGAGATGATCGCGGCCGCACGCGAGCTCGACCCACCGTGGGAGCTCCGGATCGGGATCCATCTGGGGCCCCTGGTCGGCGGTGTCCTCGGCCACCGCCAGTACCTGTTCGACCTGGTCGGTGACACGGTCAACACCGCGAGTCGGGTCGAGAGTTCCGGCGTCCCCGGCGCGGTCTGCCTGTCCGGCGAGGCGTGGCAACAGATCGACCACCTGTCCGTCGGCCGCTCGCTGGGGAAGGTCGAGGCGAAGGGGAAGGGCGAGATCGAGATCGTGCGGTTCGAGCGCTTCCGCTGAGCTCCTGCGACTCCCTATCCCTTGAGCAGCTTGAAGGCGTGGGTCCATTCATTCCGCAGGAATCCCGGAATGCACCAGAGCATGCACAGCGGTTCTATGGCGCGCGCGGCCTGAACCCCACCCATGTCTTCCGCTTCGAACCCGAACTGGTCGAGCACTCGGCTCACCTCCCGCTTGGCGTCCGCGTCATCGCCGCAGATGAACATCGTCGGCTTGATCCCGCCGAAGTCCGGGTTGACCATCAGCGCGTTGCCGACGCTGTTGAACGCCTTCACCAAGCGCGCCTCGGGGTGGGCGGCCTGCAGTCGCTCCATGAGGGATTCGTCCAGGGAGGTGAAGAACTTCAGGACTCCGTTCTCGGGCGGTGCCTCGTCCAGGGGATTGGTGGCATCGATGACGATCTTGCCGCGCAGGTTGTCGCCGGCCATGTCCAGTGCCTTTCCGGCCGCCGCGCCCTGGACGGCCAGCACCAGCATCTCTCCAAAGGCCGCGGTCTGGGCGAAGGTGCCGATCCGGCCGGCGTCAGCCGTCTGGGCCTTCCATTCGGCGAGCTTCTCCGGGCTGCGTGTCCCCACCATGACGTCATGGCCGTGGCCGATGAAGCCGCTGCCCAGGACTTGCCCGACAACTCCGGAGCCGAGGATTCCGACCTTCATCTTGACCTCCCTGTCGTGAGGCGCTGCTATTTTGCGTCGTACCACGTGTCGCCGGTTCCGACGCCGACCTCGACCGGCACGTCCAGCACGATCGCACCCTCCATTTCGGCGCGCACCGCGCGGCCCAGCTCCGCCGCCGCCGAGCGTTCGACCTCGAACACGAGCTCGTCGTGGACGGTGAGGAGCATGCGGGCGGGCAGGCCCTCGCGCGCGATCCGGTCGTGGACCCGGATCATCGCGATCTTGAGCAGGTCGGCCGCGGTGCCCTGGATCGGGCTGTTGATCGCGGCCCGCTCGGCGAACGAGCGGACGTTGAAGTTCCGGCTCCGGATCTCGGGTAGATAACGGCGCCGACCGAGCAGCGTGGTCACGAACCCATCCTGCTTGACCCGCTCGATCACGTCTTCCTGATACCGCTTGACGTCCGCGAAGCGGGCGAAGTACCCGTCGATGAACGCCTTCGCCTCCTCGCGCGGGATCCCCAGTCGGCGCGCCAGCCCGAACACACCCATTCCGTAGACGACGCCGAAGTTCACCTCCTTGGCGCGCGTCCGCAGCATGTCGTTGACCTTCTCGGGCTCGACCCCGAAGACGAGCGCGGCGGTCTGGCGGTGGATGTCCTGGCCGGTGCGGAACGCGAGCACGAGGTTGGCGTCCCCCGACAGGTGGGCGAGGATGCGGAGCTCGATCTGCGAGTAGTCGGCGACCAGGAGCGTCCACCCCTCCTCGCTGGGGATGAACCCCTTGCGGATCTCGCGCCCCAGCGTGGTGCGGGCCGGGATGTTCTGGAGGTTCGGCTCCGAGGAGGAGAGCCGCCCGCTCGCCGCCACGGTCTGGTTGAAGCTCGTGTGGAGCTTGCCCGTCCGCGGGTTGACCGCCGCCGGCAGCGCGTCGACGTAGGTCGACTTGAGCTTGGCCAGCTCGCGCCACTCGAGGCAGCGGCGCGGCAGCTCGTGCTCGGTCGCCAGCGCCTCCAGCACCTCGGCGTCGGTCGAGTATCCGGTCTTCGTGCGCTTGACGACCGGGAGCTTGAGCCGCTCGAACAGGATCTCGGCGAGCTGCTGGGGCGAGTTCAGGTTGAACGGCTCGCCGACGATCGCGTGGCAGTCCCTCTCGATCGAGGCGAGCTCGGCGTCCATCCGTCTTGCCATGGCGGCGAAAAAGCCGGTGTCCAGCGCCACCCCCGACTGCTCCATCCTGGCGAGGACAGGGATCAGCGGCAACTCGACGGTGCGGTAGAGATCGATCAGGTCGCGCGCCTCGAGCTGCGGCCGGAAGATCTCGTAGAGCCGGAGCGCCACGTCGGCGTCCTCGCACGAGTACCGCGCCGCCGACTCCACGTCGATGTCGGGGAACGCGATCTGGTTCTCGCCGTCCGGGCGAGTGACCTCGTCGTAGCTGATCATCCTGTGCCCGAGGTGCTCGAGGGCGAGCACGTCGATCCCGTACGCGCGCCGTCCGGGGTCGAGGATGTAGGCGGCGAGCATCGCGTCGGCCTCGACCCCCGCCAGCTCGATCCCCGCGCGCCGGAGGACCAGCGTGTCGTACTTGACGTCCTGGCCCACCTTCGCGACGGCGGGATCCTCGAGCAGCGGCCTGAGCGCCTCGAGCGCCTCCCGGGCGGGCAAATTCCGCTCGCCGGCGTGCCCGATCGGAGCGTACCACGCCCGGCCCGGCTCGACCGCGAACGACAGCCCCACGATCTCTGCGTCCACCGGGTTCAGCGAGTCGGTCTCGACGTCGACGGCCGTGCGGCCGGCCGCGCGGATCTCCGCGATGACCGCCTCCAGCGCCGCCATCGAGTCGACGACCTGGTAGTCCGCGTCGGCCGTCACCTCGGCGCCGCCGCCGAACCGCTCGAGGAGCCGGGTGAACTCCAGCGCGGTGAAGAGCGTGGTCACGAGGTCCGAGGCTGGCTCCCGCACCGCGAGCGCGTCCAGATCGAGCTCGACGTCGAGGTCGGTGCGTATCGTGACCAGGTCCTTGGAGAGGAGCGCCGCATCGCGGCCCTCGGCCAGCCTCTCCCGCATCTTCGCTGTGCCGACCGCGTCGAGGTTGGCGTAGACGTCCTCCATCGAGCCCCACTCCTCGACCAGCTTCTGGGCGGTCTTGGGGCCGATGCCGGGGACCCCCGGGACGTTGTCCGAGCTGTCGCCCATGAAGCCCAGCACGTCGGTCACGTGGAGCGGCGAAACGCCGAACTTCTGGTGGGCGTTCGACAGGTCGACGACCTCCTCGTCGACCCCGCCGGGGCCACCGCGGCCCGGGTTCAGGAGCTTCACGTGCTCGTCGACCAGCTGGTAGAAGTCCTTGTCGCCCGAGACGATGAACACCTCGAGGCCTGCCTCGGCGGCCTTGCGCGCCAGCGAGCCGATCACGTCGTCGGCCTCTTGCCCGGGGACCTCGATGACCGGCACGCGGAACGCCTCGAACAGCTCGTGGACGCGCGGGAGCTGGGTCGCCAGGTCGTCCGGCATCTTCTCGCGTGTCGCCTTGTAGTCGGGGAAGGCGGCGTGACGGAACGTCGGCTCGCGCGAGTCCATGACGACACCCACGTGATCGGGCTTCCGCTCGTCGAGCAGCTTGACGAGGAAGTTCGCCATCCCGAACGGGGCGCTGGTCTCCTCGCCGGAGGAGGTCCGCAGCGGGTTCCGGATGAGCGCGAAGTACGCGCGGTAGATGAGCGCGTAGCCGTCGATGAGATACAGGGTGCGGCGGGGCATCGGGGAGAATGTACGCGCCCGGCACGCGGCCCCGCCAAAGACCGGCTCAGGCTTTCCGGCGCTCCTCGCCGCCCTCGACGACGACCGCCTTGCGGCCGGTCGGATGGCCGCGGTCGGCGGCCACCCCGTCGACCGCCGCCGGCTGGATCCAGCCGTGCTCGGCGGCGTGGCGTGCGGCGGCGAGCGTGTCATCGGCCAGGACGAGCGCGCTCCCCGCGGCGCTGACCTCTTCCGCGAGGTCGGCGATCTCGCGCCGTCGGAGCGGATTTCGCGAGACGTCGCGGATGTAGACGGCCGGGACCCGCGCCGGGAACTCGTGGACCAGGTCCCGGTAGACCTCGGGATCATCCTCGCCGGAGTCCCCGATCAACAGAAAGGGCAGGTCCGGGAGCGTGCGGAAGATCCGGCGGATCGATTCGAGCTTGTGCTCGTAGCGGCCCACCCGCCGGACCTCCCGCCACGGCGCGTCCCAGTCCCGCAGCTCGACCGGCCCCGGCGGGATCCCGCGCAGCTCCAGGAAATGCTCGAACACGTCGTACAGGTTCCAGGGCCCGTTCGAGACGTAGAAGATCGGGTTGAGCGCCGGGCCGGTCCCCATGTGAAGGGCGCGGAAGAACGCCCCCACGCCGGGGAACGGCGCGCGCGTGTGGGCGCTCCCGAAGGCTACGTCGGCGATCATCGACACCAGCCGCGCGACGTTGGTCTGGATCACCGTGTCGTCGATGTCGCTGACGATCCCCAGCCGCGCCTCCGGGCTGGGGACCAGCACGGTGGCCTCGGCGAGCGTGCAAGTCTCGACCGGCGGGTGGAGGATCTCGATGGCGGCCGGATGCCACAACCGTTCGGGGTCCGGCGGGAGATCGGGCACGACCCACGTATGGACGTGACCCCCGGCGTCGGCCACCGCCTCGGTCTCGGAGCCGGCGAACCGGACCGCGACCCGGGCGTGGGGCACCTCGCGGCTCCGCATCCGGCGCCAGGTGTGCCGCAGGTTCCGCCACCACGGGTCGTCGGGCGCGCCGCGCGTGACGTCGGGGTCCGCGAGGACCCGCCCGCGCACGAATGCGCGGTTCCGCGCCCCGTAGCTCCTGTACGCCTCGACGACGATCGGCCGGGCGCGCCGCCTCAACGGATGCCGACGATCCCCTTCGTCGACTCGACGAGCTTGGGAGCGTCGTAACCGAGGCCGTCCTTGAAGACGAGCGTGACATTCCGGATCTCGGCCGGCCGCGCGACCGGATCGCCGTCGATCACGACCAGCTCCGCGAGCTTGCCAGGCTCGATCGATCCGTAGCGGTCGTACTCGCCGAGGACCTTCGCGCCGTTGGCGGTCATGATCTCGATCGCCTCGACCGGCGTGAAGCCGGCCTCGACGAGGAGCTCGAGGTTCCGCTGATCGCCCAGGCCGGCGAGCGCGCCACCGATGCCGGTCGGGTCGACGCCCGCCGCCAGCAGCCCGCCGGCCTCGACGAACGCCTTCTCGTAGGCCTGCGCGCGCTCGAAGAGGGCCGGCCACGACGACGAGTCCGCGCTGGCCGCGATCTCCGCGCGGGTGGCGAGGTACTCCTCGCGGACCTCGGGGGCCAGGAGCTCGAGCACCCGCTCCTCGAGCGGCGGGCGGTTCGGCACGATGGTCTCGTAGATCGCGAGCGTGGACGTCATCGCGACCCCGTTGTCGATCATGTCGCGGAACGTGGCCTGGACTTCGGGGCCTTCCAGGTCGACCTCGAGAAGCCGCGCCCGCATCTCGTCCGGGCACTCGTCGGGCACCTTGTCGGGCACGTAGTCGGAGTTCGTGAAGAACCCGTGCTCCAGGTTGTCGATCCCCAGCGCAACCGCCTCGCGGAACGAGACCGAGCAGATGTGGCCGGTCACCTTGAGGCCGCGCCGGTGGGCCTCCTCGATGACGGCGGCCAGGTCCGCGCGCGAGATGCGGGTGTACACCTTGAACCAGGTGGCGCCCTCGTCCGCCCAGTAGCCGACCACCCGCCGCGCCTCCTCGGGGTCGTCGACGATCGTCATGTAGCTCGACGTGCCACCGGTAAGGTAGGGCCCGGTGACGTGGACGCGCGGGCCCGGGAGCTCGCCGGCGTCGATCGCGCGCTTGAGGTTGATCTCGGAGTATGGATGATAGCTCCCCGTCGAGCGGATCGTCGTGACTCCGGAGCCGAGGTAGAGTTTGGGCGCCGTCTCGGTGAGCTGGACGCGCCGCCCCGCGGTCGTGTAGAACGTGTGGTCGTGGAGCCCGACGATCCCGGGGATCACCGTGTGGCCGGACAGGTCCAGCACCTCGGCGCCCGCGGGAACGTTGACGTCGGCGCCCACCGCCTCGATCACGCCGTCCCGGATAACGATCGTGGCGCCCGCGATCGGCGCCGCTCCCGTCCCGTCGACGACCTGGACGCCGGTCAGCGCCACGACCGGCGCGTTCACCTTCACGTACTGCGCGACCGCCTCGGGGAGCTCCCTCGCGGTCTGGGCGGATGCGTGGACGACCGTCCCGGTCGCCAAGGCGGTCGTGGCGAGCGCGCACAGCCATCGCTTCATGATTCCTCCTTCGTCTTGTGGTCGGCGCCCTATCGCGGGCGTCAGCGGATCCCTACGATCCCCTTCGTCGACTCGATCAGCTTCGGCGCGTCGAAGCCGATGCCGTCCTTGAACACGAGCGTCACGTTCCGGATCTCGGCCGGCCGCGCCACCGGATCCCCGTCGATCACGACGAGCTCGGCCAGCTTGCCGGGCTCGATCGTCCCGTAGCGGTCGTACTCCCCGAGCACCTTCGCCCCGTTCGCGGTCATGATCCGGATCGCCTCGACCGGCGTGAAGCCGGCCTCGACGAGGAGTTCGAGGTTCCGCTGGTCTCCGAGTCCCGCGAGCGCCCCGCCGATCCCGGTCGGGTCGACACCGGCCGCGAGCAGGCCGCCGGCCGCGACGAACGCCTTCTCGTACGCTTGCGCCCGCGCGAACAGCTCCGGCCACGGGTTCGAGCCGGCGGTGGCGGCGATCTGCTCGCGGGTCGCCAGATACTCCGCGCGCACCTCGGGCGCCATGAGCTCGAGCACGCGCTCCTCGAGGGGCGGGCGGTTCGGGACGATTGTCTCGTAGATCGGGAGAGTCGAGGTCATCGCCACCCCGTTCTCGACCATCTCCCGGATCGTCGCCTGGACCTCCGGACCGTCCAGATCGACCTCGAGGAGCCGGGCCTCCAGGTCCGTCGGACAGGCGTCCGGTAGCTTCCCGGGAACGTAGTCGGAATTCGTGAAGAACCCATGCTCGAGGTTGTCGATGCCGAGCTCCACCGCCTCGCGGAACGAGATGGAGCAGAGGTGCCCGGTCACCTTGAGCCCGCGGGCGTGGGCCTCGGCGATCACCGCCGCCAGGTCCGCGCGCGTGATCCGCGTGTACACCTTGAACCACGTGGCGCCCTCGTCTGCCCAGTATCCGACGACCCGCCGCGCCTCGGCGGGGTCGTCCAGCATCGTATCTGACATGTCGCCGCCGGGCCCGCTGCTGATCAGGTACGGTCCGGTCACGTGGATCCGCGGGCCGGGAAGGTGTCCGCCGTCGATCGCGCGCTTGAGATTGAGCTCCGAATACGGGTGGTAGCTCCCCGTCGTGCGGATCGTGGTGACGCCAGAGCCGAGGTAGAGCTTCGGCGCCGTCTCGTTCGACTGGACGACGCGTCCGGCGGTCGTGTAGAACGTGTGGTCGTGGAGCCCGACGATCCCGGGGATGACGGTGTGACCGTGGAGATCGAGCACCTCCGCGCCGGGGGGCGCCACGACGTCCGGCCCCACCGCCTCGATGACGCCGTCCCGGATCACGATCGTCGCGCCGGCGACCGGAGCCACGCCGGTTCCGTCGACGACCTGCACGTTGGTGAGCGCGACCAGCGGCGCGTCCACCTTCACGTACCGCGCGACCGCCTCGGGCCGCGCGGTCTGGGCGCCAGCCGGCCCGGCCAGGGCCGGGACCAGCGCCGCCGCCGCGAGCGCGCACGCCGTCTTTCTCATGGGTCCTCCTCGTTCGGGTTCGTCACGGTGAACACGGTCTTCATGCCGGACTCCAGGTGCTCGGCGATGTGGCAGTGGAGCATCCAGTCGCCGGGGTTCGAAAGCTCGAGCAGGAGGTCGACGGAGCCGCCCGCCGGGACGACGACCGTGTCCTTCCACGCCCGGTTCTCGACCGGGACGCCGTTGACCGCCGCGACCAGGAACCGCTGGCCGTGGACGTGGACCGGATGGTGCATGGCGTGGAACGCCTCGCGGTCGTTGACCAGCCGGACGCGGACGACCTCGCCGAGCGCGAACCGCCAGCCGATCTCGCCGTCCCGGCGGCCGGTGGCCGGATCGACCAGTGACCACCGCACCGACCGGCTGGTCGTCACCCAGTTCATCTCCGGCATCGTCCCCGCCCACTCGAGCGGCGGGAAGTACGTCCGGTCCTGCGCCAGGATCGGCCCCAGGGGAAACGGGAGATCACCGACCTCGACAGTCAGGACAAGCGTCCTCTCCGGCGGGTCGTCCAGCCGGTCCCGGACACGGTCGATCTCGGCGACGACATCCGCGTGCCCGACGAGGGTCTCGAAGTCGCGCCCCAGGTCGTCCGCGGCCCGGCTCGAGACCCGCACGACCCCCAGCGTGTCGACCTCGGGGACGGCGTTTCCGTAGAGCATGTCGATCCCCCACGCGCGATGGACGAGCGCCACGTCGCCGGGCTCCTCGAAGCGGGCCTCGACGACGTACCGCTCGGCGGGCGCGATCGCCACGCTCTCGACCCACTCCTGCCGCTCGAACCGCCCGACGTCCGTCGCCACGAGCTTCAGGCGGGCTCCGGGGAGCGACACGTTCCACGTGCGGGTGTTCGAAACGTTGGTCAGGAAGAACCGCACGACCTCGCCGCGCGCCACGTCGAGCTCCCAGGTCGGCTCGCCGTTGACGAGCGGGAGGTTGCCGAAGCGGCCCATGAGCGCGTGGGTCGCGGCCTCCTCCCCCCACGGGACCAGTCCCTCGTCGGCGACCAGCAGGTCGTCGAGGACGAGCGCGACCTCGCGATGGACGGGAGCGAACGCGCCCGGCGCGTCCACGAGCAGGTTCCCGTAGAGGCCGAGGTCCTGGAGCGCGTCCTCGCGGTGGTGGGGGTGGTACCAGTAGATCCCGCCGTCCGGGAATCGCACCCGGTAGACGAACGTCCCGCCGGGCGGCACCGGGTCCTGGGTCAGCCCGGGGACCCCGTCGAACCGGTTCTCGAGCCGGATCCCGTGCCAGTGGATCGAGGCCGGCAGGTCGATCCGGTTCGTGAACCGGACCACGATCTCGGCACCGCGCGGGACCCGGATCAGCGGCCCGGGGATCTGGCCGTTGAACGCGTACAGGGTTGCCGGCCGGCCCTTGATCGTCCGGCGCACCGGCGCGGCCACCAGCTCGAGCGTGTCGCCGTCGGCGAGCGGGACGATCTCCGAGGGGCGAACCGCGGGGGCAGCGGGGTCGTCCGGCGGGAGCCAGGGCGTCACGTCCGGCCGGAGCCGCTCGAGCCCCTCGATCATCGGCACGGCCGGATGCATGGGCGGCACGATCCAGGCGTCGGCGGCGCCGGGCGCGTGCGCGTGGCCGGCATCCGCGGCGGTCGCGGGCGGCCGACCCGAGCCGCGGCCCGCCACCCCGGCGGCGAGGAGCGCCGGCAGCTCGTGGGGCTGGAGCCGCATGCTGGGCGAGGTCCCGCGGAGGACGATGGGGCCGCGCCAGGCGGGGGCGTCCTTCTCGTCGGTCGCGCCGACCGGCGGGTCCGCCTCGGCGGGCTCCCGGCTCCGCCGGAGCGTCGCCCTCCGCGGTCACGACGACGAGGAACCGGTCGAGCGCGACGGTCGCGCGGAGCGCCTCCCCGCCCCCCACCTCGCCCAGCCGCTGGACGGGCGCGAGCGCGGGCGGGGTCGCCCACGCCACGTACCGGGTATACGGCCCGAGCGCCGCCGGGTCGGGGAGTCCCCGCACGGCGACGGTCAGGTCGTAGACCGGCGTGCCGTCCGCGCGGACGGCGGCGCCGAAGGGCGAGCGCCCGGGCGCCAGGACGACCGCGCCGCCGGCCCCGGGCGCGCGGGCGGCGGGCAGCAGATCCAGGCACCACAGGTCGGCGGCCTGCCCGGCGGCCAGCGCGCCCGCGGGGCAGCGGTCGGGAGAGCCCGGGTCCCGCGGCTGGGCCGAGGCGCGCCCCGCCAGCGCGAGCGCCAGCGCCAGCGCCGCGAGCGCGGGCCGCAAGAGATGGAGGGCGGCAGGAAGGGTCGGGGGCATCGGTGCGCGCGGCTATATTATCGGCTCCTGACCCGCCACGCGAACCCGCGCCCCCGCGAAGGAGGACCAGTGAGCGACGATCGCGGCCGCGCCGACCCCCACACGGGCGGGCGCGTGCTGGCTGCCGGCCCGACCCTCGCGGGCGCTCGCGCCGCCGGCCTCCTCGTCCACGGGCGGGGCGGCTCCGCGGAGGGGATGCTCGATCTCGCGCGCGCGATCGGGGTCGAGGGCGTGGCCTGGATCGCGCCCCAGGCGGCGGTCGGATCCTGGTATCCGCACTCGTTCCTGACGCCGATCGCGTCCAACGAGCCGTGGCTCTCCTCGGCGCTCGCGCTCCTGGACCGGCTCGTGGCGCGATGCGGCGACGCCGGCCTGGCGCCCCGGCGGGTGGCGCTGCTCGGCTTCTCCCAGGGCGCCTGCCTCTCCGCCGAGTACGCGGCGCGGCGCGCGCGCCGCTACGGAGGGCTCGTGCTCCTG
>Ga0214472_10007788_pt1 | contig 11183 bp, 13 predicted proteins | sample RVTome_6_FD_207662 | JGI IMG/M metagenome (GOLD analysis project Ga0214472, IMG submission 207662) | Soil microbial communities from uranium-contaminated site in the Upper Colorado River Basin, Wyoming, United States - RVT140D175 | ecosystem: Environmental > Terrestrial > Soil > Contaminated >...
CCGGCGCCGTCCCACCCTCTCCGCAGGCCGGATCGCAGCCGCCCGGCCAACCGCCGCAAGGATCCCCCGCCGCGGTGCCCACCACGGTCGCCGTGATGGAGGATGGGAGCGGCGACGCAGGGCTCCAGGCCCCCGACTACGCGGATCTCCGGGCGGTGACCATCCTGGATACCGGCCAGCGGGTCCGAGTGGTGGTGGACCTCGGCGGGGGAATCCCCAAGCGGCTGGGCGACGGCGAGGTCATGGGCCTGGGGGTGGACCTGTACCGGCGGACGAACAGCGAGAGCACATACCAGCTGTTCGCCGACGGATCCAGCGAGGGCTGGTTCGCCTACCTCCAGACCCCCGAGGGGTTCGTGGCCTTCCCCGGTGCCTTCCAGGTCGGCGGGAGCCGCATGGCCTTTACGGTCCCGTGGAGCGCGGTTCGAGGCAGCCGCCAGGTCCGCACGTTCGTCGATTGGAGCCAGCGAGCGGTGCCCCTCAACCGGGTGGGCCAGGACGCCGCGCCCAACTCCGGAACGGCTCCCATCGCCCGCTAGCCGCCCAGCGCCCGCTCCACCGCGGCCACCAGGCCCTCGGTGGTGTGCGGGTCGGCCACGGCGTGCACCGTCATCCCCGCCGCCCGAGCGGCCTCCGCGGTCACCGGGCCGATGCACACCACCTTCGGCCCCTCCACCGGGCCGGCCGCGGCAACGAAGCCATCCACGGTGGAGGCCGAGGTGAACGTGACCGCGTCCACCCGGCCCTCGGCCAGGGCCCGGGCGGCCTTGTCGGGCAGGGACCCGGCGGGAAGGGTCCGGTAGGCCTCCACCCGGACCGGCGTCCATCCCTTGGCCTCCAGGGCGTCCTGGAGCTCCGGTGGGGCCACGTCGGCCCGAGGCAGGAGGACCGAGCCGGTCCCCGGCGGGAACGCGTCACCCAGCGCCGCGGTGGTGAAGGTCGGCGGGACCAGGTCCACGGCCACCCCGTGCTCCTCGAGGGCCAGCCGGGTGGCGGGGCCCACTGCGGCCACCTTCGCGGGGATCGGACCGGGTGCCCGCTCGAACCAGGACGACACCGTGGCCGCGCTGGTGAAGACCACCCAGACGTAAGTCCCCTCGGCAGCCTGGGCGATGGCCCGCTCCAGATCCTGCCCTCGCGGTGGCGCGTACCGGATGGCCGGGGCCACCAGAACCTCGGCTCCCTTGGCCTGGAGCAGCTCGACCATCGGGTCCGCACGCTCCACGGGCCGGGTGACCAGGACCACGCGGCCCTCCAGGCTCACCCGCCGGCCTCGCGGAGGATGTCCTCGGCCCCACCGGCCCGGAGGATCCCCGCCGCCTCACGAGCGGCCGCGGCCGGATCGTCGGCCTCGACCTGGGCCCAGGCCTGCTCGGAGCCGTCCGGGCGGATAACCACGGCCAGGAGCCGAACACCCTGGCCGCGGACCTCCGCATAGGCGCCCAGCGGCAGGCGGCAGCCGCCGCCCAGGAGGCGGACCAGCTCGCGCTCGGCCTCGAACCGCATCCGGGACGGCTGGTGGTCGAGGGCCGCCGCCGCCTCGGCGCCGGCCGTGCCGGCCACGGCCTGCACCGCCAGGGCCCCCTGTCCGGGGGCGGGGACCATCTCCTCCACGGGGATCGGCGCGGCGTGCTCGGGCTCGAGGGTCAGCCGGGCCAGGCCGGCCGCGGCCAGGACCAGGGCGTCGTAGGCGCCCTCGGACAGCTTGCGGAGGCGCGTTTCGACGTTCCCCCGGACGTCCTCGACGGTCAGCCCGGGGCGGGACCGCAGGAGCTGGGCCCGGCGGCGGAGGCTCCCGGTGCCCACCCTGCCGCCGTCGGGCAGGTCTCCGTCCCGGGTGACCAGGACGTCGTAGGGAAGCGCACGCTCGGGCACGGCGGCCACGATCACGCCCTCGGGGTCATCGGACGGCAGGTCCTTGGCCGAATGCACGGCCAGGTCCACGTCCCCCCGAACCAGGGCCTCGGTGATCTCGGCCACGAACAGGCCCTTGACCCCGGCCGGCGAGCCGGCCGGCGAGGCCCCGCGATCGCCTGCCGTGGTGATGGGCACCAGGAGTGTGTCGCCCCCCAGCCGTTCGGCAACCTCGGCGGCCTGGGCCAGGGCGAGCGGGGACCCGCGTGTCCCGATCCGGACCTGCACGGCTAGCCCTCGAGGTCCAGCCCGAACAGCTCGGCCAGAGCTCGGACGTGCTCCTCGCCGCCGGGCTGCTTCAGCCGGACCACCGGCTGGTGCAGGAGCTTGTTGACCACGCCCCGGGCCAGGGCTTCCACGGCCTCGCGATCCCGGGGGGACAGCCTGCCGAGCAGCGCCCCGGCCCGGCGGAGCTCATCGGCCGCGGCCGTCTCCCCCCGGGTCCGCAGGGCCTGGATCACGGGAGCCAGGCGGGCGGCCCGCCGCCGGGCCGCGTGGCGCTCCACCTCGGCGGCGATGATGCCTTGCACCGCGGCCACGTCCTGGCCCGCGGGGAGATCCCGGAGGCCGGGGCGGAGGTCGTCGATGTCGGCCACGGCCTGTCCGGGGAGATCGCGGACCTCGGGCTCCACGTCACGGGGCACGGCCAGGTCCAGGAAGAACCGAGCGCGAGGACCGGCCGCCGCCACCACCGCGACGGGGATCACCGGGGCCGTGGAGCCGGTGGAGGACACGATCAGGTCGGCCTCGGCCAGAGCCGATGGAAGCTCATCCAGGCCGCCGTGGGCGGCACCAAGCCGGGCGCTCAGCTTCTGGGCCCGGGCGGGCGTGCGGTTCAGGATCGTGACGCTCCCGATCCCGCGCCCGCGGAGCGCTTCCACCGTGACCGCGCCCATCTCCCCGGCCCCCACCACCAGGAGCGATCGCCCGTCCAGACCGTCGAGGTGTCCGGCGGCCAGGTCCGCCCCAGCCTCCACGAATGCGGCAGGACCTGTACCCACCGCCGTCTCCTCCCGGGCCCGGCGTCCCACCCGGGCGGCGTGTCGGAACAGGTCCCCCAGGACCTGCGCGGCGGCGTCCTCGGCCTCGGCCCGGCGCAGGGCGTGGCGAACCTGCTCCAGGATCTGCGGCTCGCCGATAACCATCGAGTCGATCCCCGAGGCCACCGAGAACAGATGCTCGGCCGCATCGTCCTCGTAGTGGGAATACAGGGGCTCGGCCAGGTCCTCGACCGGCACGTCGCGGGCCTCGGACAGGAACCGCTTCAGGTCGCGGAAACCCTCGTGGTACGAGGTCACCTCGGCGTAGACCTCCACCCGATTGCAGGTGGACAGGATCACCGAGCCGTGGACGCCGTCCAGCTCCGCGAGGTGCTTGTACGCCTTGGGGAACTCGTCGTCGCCGAGCGCCAGGCGCTCCAGGAGGGACACGGGGGCGTGCCGGTAGGAGACGCCCAGCGCCAGGACGGTCATGCCGCTACGTCACCGCCTCCAGGGGCAGGGCCTTGCCCCGCCGGACGTCGGCCAGGGCGGCCTTGCGCTGCTCGTAGAAGGCCAGGATCTGGAGCTCGATCGACAGGTCGACCTTGCGCAGGGACACGTGGTCGGGGACGTTGATGTGGGCCGGGGCGAAGTTGAGGATCGAGCGGACGCCGGCCTCGACCATGGCGTCGGCCACCTCCTGGGCGCTGGACGCCGGGGTGCAGATCAGCCCGATGGCCACCTCCTGGTCCCGGACCAGCTCCGGGAGCTCCTCCACCGGGCGGACCTCGACCCCGGCCACCACCTCGCCGGTCTGGGCCGGGTCCGCGTCCACCAGGGCCACCACCCGGAAGCCCCGCTCGCCGAAGCCCCGGTAGTTGGCCAGGGCGTGGCCCAGGTTCCCGACCCCGGCGATGACCACCGGCCAGTCCTGGGTCAGCCCCAGCTCCCGGCGGACCTGGTGGATCAGGTAGGGGACGTCGTAGCCCACCCCCCGGGTCCCGTAGGAGCCCAGGTGGGAGAGGTCCTTGCGGACCTTGGCCGAGTTCACCCCGGCAGCCTCGGCCAGGCCCTCCGAGGAGACCGTGGACCGGCCCTGCTCGGCCATCTCCACCAGGGCCCGCAGGTACAGGGGCAGGCGGCCCACGGTGGCCTCGGGGATGGGGCGGGCCCTCACGCTCGTGAACGGGTCATTATGCCTCGATGCTACCGCTTGACCTGCGCTTTCTCAAACGCTCAAGCGGTGAGCAGGGCCTCCAGGGAAGCTGGGTCCACGGCGATCTCGAAAGCCTCGTCGCCGTCCACCTCGACCACCGGGACCCGGAGGCCGTACCGGTCCTCCAGGTCTTCGTCGCCGTCCACGAAGACCTCCTGGTAGGCGAAGGGGATCCGGTGACGGACGGCCAGCAGGACCTCCCGGGCCTCGTCGCACAGGCCGCAGGTGATGCGCGAATACATGACCACCCTGGCGCTCACGACGGCGGAGTATCGCATACTGGCCCCGTGGCCGAGCCCGACGCCGAGCTCGTGCGGCGGGTCTCCGATCGCGACCCGGGAGCCTTCGAGGACCTGTACCGCCGGTACGCCCCCGCCGCGTACGGCCTGGCCCGGCGGGTCCTGCGCCTGCCGGACCTGGCCCAGGAGGTGGTCCACGAGGCCTTCGCCGCCCTGTGGGCAGCCCCCGAGGCCTACGACCCGGCTCGGGGAGCGTTCCGGGGCTTCTTCCTGTCGCTGGTCCACCACCGGGCCGTGGACGCCGTCCGCCGTGAGGAGCGCCTCCGAGAGCGGGAGCGCCGGGTGAACCCCCAGCCCGAGGTGGACGAAGACTTCAGTGAGGGCTTGGTGGAGGAGGCCGACCTGGCCGACCGCCGGGCCGAGGTTCGGACCGCCATGGCCGACCTGCCTCCGGAGCAGCGCCAGGTGCTTCAGCTCATGTACTTCGAGGGATGGACCCAGGCCCGGATCGCCCGGGAGACCGGCACGCCGCTGGGGACCGTGAAGACGCGTTCCCTGGCCGCCATGCGCAAGCTGAGGGAGCGACTGGGATGACGTGGGACCACGAGCGGGTCGAGGAGCTCCTGGCTAGCATGGTGCTGGGCGGCCTGGACCCCGAGGACGCCGCGCTGGCCGACCGGGCCATGGCCGAGCACGTCCCCGGATGCGACCGGTGCTCCTCGGCCATCCGAGGCTTCCGCGAGGTGGCCGGCGACCTGGCCCTCCTGGCCGCCCCCGCTCCCCCGCCCGACCTGCTGGCCCGGCGGGTGACCGGCCTGGCCCGGGCGCCCCGGCGCCGGCCGGCGGGATGGGTGGCCGCCGGCGTGGCCGTGGTAGCTCTGGCCGGGCTGGCCACGTGGACCGTGGCCCTGGACCGGCGCCTGGAGCGGGCCGAGACCCGCCAGGCCTGGGTCCTCGACGCCCTGTCGGAGGTGGGCACACCCGAGGTGGCCGTGCTCCGCCTCCGGGGCCAGACCGGGCGGATCTCGGTGCTCCAGGACCGGACCGGCGACCAGCACTACCTGCTGGCCTCGGGCCTCCCGGAGGGCACGTACCAGGTGTGGATGGTCGGCCAGGGCGGCACGTGGAGCCCGGGGACGTTCGACGCGGCCCACGGCGCGGCCATGGTCCCGGTGAAGACGGACATGGACAAGTGGCACACGGTGATGGTCACCGAGGCGCCGGAAGGCCCGGCCCCCGAGCCCACCGTGTCACCCCTGGCCAGCGCCCTGGTCGACGGCTGACGGCCGGGCCGCGGTCAGGAACCCCAGGTACATCACCACCACGCCCACGGCCAGCGTGACCGAGAACCCCTCGGCGTTCCCCGCCGCGGCGAACGCCGACCCCCCGGCCACCACCAGCGCGCCGAGCAGGATCAGCACGGCCCCGTACAGCCGGCCCCGGAGGTGCGGCTTCCCGCGCATCCCCAGCGCCGACCACAGGATGCCCAGCACCAGCACCGCGGTCCCGGTGTACGAGTAGATCAGGGCCAGCGTGCGGGCGGTGGCGTCCGCGCCCAGGACCTCCTTGCCGGTGAAGAACTCCTCCGAGGCCAGTACGTCCAGATCCAGGCTTGCCCCCCGGACCTCCAGCGTGGCGAACGCCGTGGCCGCCAGCACGACTACGAGCGCTAGATGGGCTTTATTGCGCCCGATGAAGCGGTAGGCCGGGAGCAGCAGGCGGGAGCGAGCCATCCACAGGGGGGGCTGGTTCTTGAACTGGGCCAGCAGGTACACCTCGCCCAGGGCCAGGTACGGCACGGTGAGGACCGCGCCGAACAGCCAGTACACCCGGAACTCCACCGAGGTCCAGCCCTCGGTGAGGCCCAGGGCCAGCGCGGCCGACCCCGTGGCGAACATCAGCAGGGCCACGGCCCACACGCCCTCGTACCACCGGCCCCGGCGCACGAACCGCACCAGGAGGTGCACGCCGAACGCCGCGGCCACCGCGGCCGCCGCCCAGGCCACGATCACGAGGGCTCCTCCCGGCGCAGCTCCCGGCGGAGGACCTTGCCGGTGACGTGCTTCGGGAGCTCGTCCACCACCTCCACGTGCCGGGGGACCTTGAACCGGGCCAGCCGGGCCGAGCAGTGATCGAGGATCTCGTCCACGGTGACCGGCTCGCGGGAGACCACGAAGGCCTTGACCGCCTCGCCGGTTCGCTCGTCGGGCACGCCGACCACCGCGGCCTCGGCCACCTTCGGGTTGGCCAGGATGGCCTCCTCGACCTCCTTGGGGAACACGTTGAACCCCGACACGATGACCAGGTCCTTCTTCCGGTCCACCAGGAACAGGAAGCCGTCCTGGTCGCGGTAGGCCACGTCGCCGGTGTGCAGGCGCCCGTCGCGGAGCACGGCGGCGGTCTCCTCGGGCCGGTCGCGGTAGCCCTGGAACACGTTGGGCCCGGACACCACGATCTCCCCCGGGTCGCCGTCCACCGCATCCTCCCCGTCCTCGTCCAGCAGGTGCACGTCCAGGCCGGGCAGGGGGATGCCGATCGAGCCGCCCTTGGGCTCCTCCCCCAGGGCGTTGGTGGTGACCACCGGGGCGGCCTCGGTCAGGCCGTAGCCCTCCCAGATCGTCACGCCGTACCGCTTCCGGAACGCATCGAGGATCTCGGCCGGGAGGGGCGCCGCGCCGGACACCGCCATGCGCACCGAGGACAGGTCCGGCTCCCCGGGGACGGCCAGCCAGGCCTGGAACATGGGCGGGGCGCCGACCAGGACCGTGACCCGGTGACGGGCCACCTGGTCCAGGGACTGGGCCGGGTCGAACCGCTCCAGGAGGAGCGCGGTCGCCCCTTCCATCAGGCTCACGTTCAGCACGGCGTTCAGACCATAGATGTGGAACAGCGGCAGGGCCAGCAGGACCACGTCGCCGGGGGTCTGGCGGAGGGCTTCCACCTCCCGGACCTGGCCCAGGTTGGCCAGCAGGTTCCCGTGGGTCAGCATGGCCGCCTTCGGGTTGGCCGTGGTCCCGGCCGTGTAGGCCAGCACGGCCAGGTCGTCCTCGCTCACCTCGGCGTCGGGGGGCCCGCCGGTGGCCGCGTCGATCAGGCCGTCGAAGGACTCCGTGCCCCGGGGGGTGGGCGGGGGGCCCACCACCAGGACGTGCTCGATGGAGGCCACCCGGTCCCGCACAGCCAGGACCGTGGGAAGGAGGCCGATCTCGGCCACCACCACCTTGGCCTGGGCGTCGGCCAGGATGTAGCCGACCTCCTCCGGGGTGAGCTGGACGTTGAGGGGTGCCACCACCGCGCCCAGGGACAGGGCCCCGTACAGCGCGTACACGAACTCGGGGACGTTGCCCACCAGGAGGGCCACCCGGTCGCCCTTGCCCACCCCCAGCGAGGCCAGCCCGGCTCCCGCGCGGCGGACCCACTCGGCCAGCTCGCCGTAGGAGATGTCGCGATCCCGGTAGATCAGGGCAGGGGCGTCGGGACGCTCGCTCGCGGCGTCGGTCACCAGGCGCACCAGGGATCCGCTCGGGCTTCCCACCGCGGCCAGGATACCCGGCCCTTGCCGGGCCGGGAGCACCTCGCACAGTAGAATCAGCCGACGGATGAGAGGCGAGCCGAAGCTGCTGCTCTCCACCGCCCCGTTCTTCCGGTTCCCGCTGCGCGAGGCGTTCCGCCACGCAGCGGAGGCCGGGTTCGAGGCCGTGGAGGTCATGGTCACCTCGGACCCCGCCACCCAGGACGGGGAAGCGATCCTCCGGCTGGCCGGCGAGTTCGGGGTGTCGGTGGACGTCCTGCACGCGCCGTTCCTGCTGATCACCCGCCGCGTGTTCGGCACCGAGCCCGTGGAGAAGATCTACCGCTCCACCCAGGTGGCCCGTCAGGCCGGCATCCCGCTGGTCGTGGTCCACCCGCCGTACCGGTGGCAGCGCCGGTACCGCCGGTGGGCCACGGACAGCCTGGCCGAGTACTCGGCGCGCACCGGGGTCACCATCGCCGTGGAGAACATGTTCCCGGTCAAGCTCCGCGGGGAGCGAGGCCTCCGCTTCCACGTCAGCCAGGACCTGGAGGACCTGGACACCTTCGCCCACCTGGTCCTGGATACCAGCCACCTGGCCGTGGCCGGGATCGGCCTGCTGGAGGCGTACCGGCGGTACCGGACCAAGGTGGTCCACTTCCACCTGTCGAACAACGCCGGGAAGGGCTGGGACTCGCACCTGCCCGTGGACACCGGGGTCTTGCCGGTCGGCGAGCTGATGGAGGCCATGCGGGCCGACGGCTACGCGGGCACCGCCGCCCTGGAGCTTGACCTCCGCCGGTACCTGGACGACGAGGCCGGGCTCAAGGAGATCCTGGTCCGCCAGCGCGAGTACTGCGAGCAGCGCCTGGGAGTCACGGCGTGATCCGGGTCATGGTCGTGGACGACACCGAGCACGTCCGGGCCATGCTGGTGGACATCCTCCAGCTGTACGGGTTCGAGGTGGTGGGCCAGGCCGCCGACGGGAACGAGGCCGTGCCCCTGGCCGCCGAGCACCGGCCCGACGTCATCGTCATGGACTACAAGATGCCCGGCAAGGACGGCGTGCAGACCACCCGGGAGATCCGGGAGTCCATCCCCGACCAGCGCGTGGTGTTGTACTCGGCGTTCATCAGCCGCGAGCTCCAGGACGAGGCCACCGCCGCCGGCGTCAGCGCCTGTGTGCCCAAAGGGTCCGGTGTAGAGACCCTGGCCGGCGAGATCAGCGCCCTGGTGATGGACCTCGGCCAGGACGGGAACTAGGTGCGGCGGGGGACGTTGGTGGCCATCATCGTGCTGTTCCTGGCGCTGGCCGTGGTGGCCATCGTGCAGATCAACCTGGGGAGCCGTGACGCCGACCTCCCGGGACCCGTCACACCCTCGGCCACGCCCTAGTAGAACACCGAGCGGCGGTGCATCAGGTTCTTGTACAGGGTCTGCTGGATCGTGTCGCGGACCTGGTCGGTGAGCTCAAACACCGTCAGGCCGTCCTGCCAGGCGTCGTCGGGGAAGCCGTCCGTCGGGATGGGCTCGCCGAACTCGATGACCCACTTGGACGGCAGGGGGATCAGCCCCAGCGGGCCCAGCCACGGGAAGAACGGCGTGATCGGAAAGTACGGCAGGCCGAACGCCCGGGCCAGCGGCTTGGCGTGCGCGATCAGCGGGTACGTCTCCTCCGCCCCCACGATGGACACCGGCACGATGGGCGCCTTGGCCCGGAGCGCGATCTCGATGAACCCGCCCCGTCCGAACCGCTGGAGCTTGTACCGGTCCTTGAACTTCTTGCCCACGCCCTTGTACCCCTCGGGGAACACGCCCAGGAGCTCGCCCCCGGCCAGCAGGCGGAACGCGTCCTCCTCCGAGGCCAGCGTGTTGCCGGACTTGCGGGCCAGCTCGCCGATGAACGGCATCCGGAACGCCAGGTCCGCGGCCAGCAGGCGCACGTGCCGCGCGGCCGGATGGTGATCGAGGATCCCGAACTTCATGATCACCGCGTCGAACGGGATGGTCCCCGAGTGGTTGGCCACCAGCAGGGCCGAGCCCTCCGCGGGCACGTTCTCCAGCCCCACCCACTCCACGCGCCACCAGTCACGGTAGAACGGCCGGGCGATCTTCATCAGGACCTTCTCGGTGAGCTCGGGGTCGAAGCCGAACTCGTCCACGTCGTACTCGCCGGTCAGCCGGCGGCGGAGGAAGTCGAGGAGCTCGCTCTGGGGAGCGCCGTTAGCGGCCGGGGCGGGAGCGGCCTGCTGCTGCTTGGGCAGGTGGACGCGGCAGCGGTTGTCCTCCACGGCCTTGTTCTTGCACCGCGCGCCGCCGGCGGTCTGGGCCACGCACCGGTCGTCGCGGAACTGCGAGGGATGGCCGCTGATCGGGATGACCTGCCCGCCCATCAGGTCCCCTTGGCCTTCTCGAAGCGCTCCTGGCCCTTCCGGCGGAGGAAAGCCTGGAGGTCCTCCTCCCACGCGGCCAGCCGCTCCGGGGTGATGAACCGCTGGACCTTCCGACCCCGGGCGTAGTCCATCAGCGCTTCGCGCGAGGTGTGCTTGGGCTCCCACCCCAGTTCCTTCTTCAGCCGCGAGCTGTCCGTGGCCCGCCCGTACAGCAGGAGGCGGAGCTGGTCCGCGGCGAAGTCCACCAGCCCCATCCGCCGGACCAGCTGGGCCACGGGCTGGGCGAAGGGCAGCAGGATGGGCAGGGGCGCCTTGCCCAGCAGGCGCAGAGCCTGCGAAAGGAACACCACGCCGTCCGCCGACACGTTGTACGTCCCCGGATGCTGCTCCCGGGTCACCCGGTACAGGGCCTCGATGGCGTCGTCCTCGTGGATGAACTCCAGCCGGGCGTCGTACCCCAGCGGCGTGGGGACCACGGGCAGGTCGAAGTACCGGCTCAGCGAGGAGACGATGTCCGGCCCGATGAAGTTGGCGAACCGCAGGGTGGTCAGGGCCATGTCGGGCCGCCGCCGGGCCAGGGTCCGGGCGTACTGCTCGACCTCCACGGCGTCCTTGGCGTAGCCGCTGACCTCGGCCCGGGCCGCGAGCTCCTCGGTGAACAGGGCCGGGTTCCGGGCGTCGGCCCCGTACACCGCGGTGGTGGACTTCATGACCACCCGGCGCAGCTTCTCGGCCCGCTGGCACGCCGCGAACAGCTGCATGGTGCCGATGACGTTGATCTCCTTCATCTGGCTCCGCCCGCCCACGCCGGTGGGCGCGGCCAGGATGTTCAGGTGGACCGCGGTGTCCACCTCGGTGGTCTGCAGGACCTTGACGATCAGCGGGTTGCGGATGTCCGCCCGGACGAACTCGGTGCGCTCCAGGTCCACG
>Ga0214472_10007789_pt1 | contig 11181 bp, 13 predicted proteins | sample RVTome_6_FD_207662 | JGI IMG/M metagenome (GOLD analysis project Ga0214472, IMG submission 207662) | Soil microbial communities from uranium-contaminated site in the Upper Colorado River Basin, Wyoming, United States - RVT140D175 | ecosystem: Environmental > Terrestrial > Soil > Contaminated >...
ATAACCGTGTCCCAAACGATATCGACGTCCGCATCTTCATACACGTGTGCCAGGCGGTTGCGCATTCCGTATGCCTTGGCCAAAAGGAGGTGTGGATTGCTATCGGAGAACTCTGGAAAAAATGTCTGAATATCGCCGGCCGATTCCCCGACCATCTCGATACACTTCGAGAGCGCTAATTGCAGGACCGGTTCGCGAAGATATCGACGCTTGTCTGCGTCTCCTGCAATCTCCGCCGTTTTTTCGCACCAGCGAATGAGCCGGTCCAAAAGTTCCGTCAATTCACGCTTGGCGGCAGCCACTAAAGTTCCCTGGCGTCGGCATCAATACGGCGCAGCGATCGCTCGGCAAATTCGCCACGGGTGTGGATGCCAACCTTTGTGCCGATCGCCGCGCCGATTTCCGATTGGATACCTATGATGTCGGGATAGGTCAGCGGCCCGGCCTTCTCCACCAGCAGGTCGAGATCGCTATCCTCGGTATCCTCGCCGCGGGCGACCGAGCCGAAGACGCGCGGGTTCTTCACCGGATAGCGGGCGAGGATTTCCAGCACCTTGTCGCGGTTTCTGGCGAGCGCCTCGGAAGGTCTCACGGCTTCTCTCCTCCTCACCGCACCTTGTAGCGGATGCCGGCGGCGTCGAGCGCGTGGACGGCGGCGGCCTGCACAGTCGCCTTCTTGGCGGCCTTGGCCTCGCCCGCCTCGCGCTTTTCGGCGGCGCGGTTAGCCTCGATCTGCTCGATGCAATCGACAACCGCGTCGAAGGTCAGCAGTGTCGAGGCATGCCTTGCCTTGTAGTCGCGTACCGGCTCGAGGAAGCGGAACTCGGCGAACTTTCCGTCGGGCGGCGGGCCATTGTCCTTCAGCATCGCGTACATCCGCGAGCGCAATGCTTTCAGTTCCGCCGATGTCGCGCCGACGACATTGCGCGCCATGATCGACGACGAAGCCTGGCCGAGCGCGCAAGCTTTCACGTCATGGGCGAAATCGGTGACGCGATCGCCGGCCATGTTCAGGTCGACGATCACGGTCGAACCGCACAGTTTCGAATGCGCCTTGGCCGTCGCATCGGGACGCGGCAACCGGCCGAGCCGCCCGATATTGCCAGCGTATTCGAGGATCTTGGCATTGTAGACATTGTCGAGCATGGATCGTGCGCGCCTGATTTCAGGCGGAATATATGGTGCGCGTGCCGAAAAATCGACTGGGCGGGCGGTTCTGCCTGCTTTCGGCTAGCCCAAAATTGAACCGAACAATGCGCGCACGGCGTGGACGATCTCGGCGGCGATCCCGCCTACCACCGGCCAGAGTTCCAGCCGAGCCGGGAAAAGACCCTCCGGCCATGGAAATTTGGGCACCAGAACGGCCACCAGATAGCAGAACACGTAGACACCGACGGCTGCGAACAGGAGCGTCAGCAGCAAACGCCAGATTTCCCGGACGGCCGAACGGGCGCGGGAGGCGAGATATGCCGTGGCGATCCGCTCAAAAATCCCGGGCTCGACGGGATGCGCCGGCAATGTTCCGTGCTTGATGCCGGCCCAGCCATTCTCGGCGATCGCGACCATCCGCGGGGCAATGTAGAGATTGCCCCAAAAATAGAAAAACACACCCAACAGCGCGGACACCAGAAACGCGTCAATTCGGGCCGCCCAGCTTTCCAGGGCTATGCCAACTGCGCCCATGGGAAAGCCGCTGAACCAGCCGGAAGCCTTTTGCAGCAACCATGCGACCGGGGCGTCGCGCAACGTCGAAACTTCGGCCGCGCTGCCCCCAAAGTACCAGTGGGAAATCGCCATCCAGCCAAGGAACAGACTCGGCGCCAGCATTCCGTAATAGCAGACTCGTCTCCAGAATATGTGACCTGCTGCCCGGTCCATGAGAGCGGTACGAGCCTCTGCGATTGCTTGTTTCTCTCCCGGCGATTCGATCGCGGAACCCGCCAGCCAGATATTGAAATCGCCGTCCAGCGCCGTTGGTGCATAGCCGACGCGCTTGTCACGTATCCTTTCGATGACACTATAATGGATCAGCGGCGTGCCGGCGCGCACGGTCAGAATACGTTGCGCGGCTACCATGCCTTTCATCATTTCGACGCCTTTGGCCAATGCGCCGGTCCTACCGGCGGTCGCTCCATGATTGCGGTCGACCAGAAGCGAGATTTCCCGCGGACGGTACCGGTAGTAGACCGCAACTCCGCGTCTGGAATCGTGCATCTTGGCCGTCGGCTGCGCCGCGGCCCGATACGCTGCAACCTCCGCCGCATGAAACTTGAGGTTCAGCTTTTCCGCTTCCTCGATCATCCAGACCAGGGGCGTAAGCGCGAGGTTGTCTTCCGGGTAGCCGCCACCGATATCGGCGTGCATTCCGGCAAACCAGACCTGGCGAATTCGATCGGGATCCTTTTTTCCGTTCTCGTCCCATAGCAGTGGCGAGAACGTGTGGCGCTCATCGTCGATCGCCAACGCCTGACGCGCGCGTCCGATTAGCGGGTTCAGGGAAAAATCCGGGAACTTGTAGGGATAGAAGAGCTGATTCAATGCATCGGAAAGCTCCTCGACGGGAAGCCCGTGCGCATCGACCGTGTCGAAGACGCCGATGAAATTGATCAGCGGTTTGCCGGAATCCGGTTTTGGAAGTTCAAAACTGAACTGTTCCAGAAATTTCTCCGGTGTGTATGTGTCGTAAAAAACCCCGCGCAAAGTTCTGCTTACCCACCCGAGGAATCGCAGCCAACCATTCGCGCTTTCCGACCAGTATATCCGTCGATACGCCTTGTAGGCCTCGCGCGCGCCGCGATCGAGCCCGTAGTCGGTGTCCATCTTGACGCCGCCGCCATTCGGAGCTTTGCGGCTGCGATCGAGTATCCCGCACACGCAAATGAGATGCGCGAGCACGCGGATCGTGAATGCTCCACGCGAGAACCCGAACATGAAAATCTCATCGCCCGGCCGGTAGTGCCGGCACAGTTCCAGGTAGAGCTGTTTGACGTTGCGAAACAGGCCGAAACCAAAGGCTTGCGAAATCAACTGCCAAGGCCTGAAACCGGATGTTCCGACCCCGTCGTCGTAGAATGCCAGTTGCGCGACGGACCCCGGCGCTCCGGGGCCGGTTTCGATCGCCTGGAATATCCGCCAGACATTGCTCTTGTTTACCGACGCCGACCCATTGCCGGTTCCGTCGGATAATAGGACTATCCTGCGCTTTGCTGCTGCGCTGACTTCCCCGTTTGACGAACCGCGTACATCCTTCGCCATAGCTCCACCCCGCCTGCGAACTCAAAAATCGCAATTGCATGCATATAGCACAGTTCGGCGGGCGCGGCGAAACGAACACGGCATAGTTGTGGAAAACGCGGGCGCTTTCCCGGCAAAGAAATGCGCCCGCCAGGGGCGGCGGGCGCTCCAGGTACTTTTTGCGGCCTGGCGTCAGCGGCAGACGCGCACGCGCTGCCAGGTCGGGCCGTACCAGGGGTCATAGACCTTGCGCTTGGTCCACCAGCAACGCGGCGGCGGCGCGTAGACAACAGGCGCCCCGTAGCCGCGGTAGTAGGGCCCGCCATGCGTGCGGGCGGCATGGCCAAGCAGCAGTCCTGCGGCGAGACCACCTACGAGCCAGGCGGCCTCGTGCTTTGCCTGCGCCGGGTTTGCGGTTGCAAGCGACGTGGCGGCGGCAAGCGACAGGCCGGCCGCGATTGCGATTGCCTTGGTGCGAAACGGTTTCATCGGCTTTGCTCCTTTTTGCGGCGGACCAGGCATGCCGGCCCGGTTCGCGATCACGATGGGCGCATATTCGCAAAGGCAAGCTGAACGCGCGTTGAACGTCGTGTTCAATCTTTCGCCATAATTGCCGTGCGTCCGGACTTTGCCGAAACCCGCCGTCGGCCTATATGGTGTGCCGTGGGAAGGCTGGCGGGACGGCGCGAGGCTGACGGAAAGCGGATCGGCACCATGGACGATACCACTACGCGCAAGAACGGGCCGAGGCCCAAGGTTTCCCCCCAGATTTCGGGGGCGGTCAAGGACATCGACATGGACGCAATCCTCACCAGCCTGAAGCAGACGGAGGACCGCAAGGTATTGCCGAAGTCCGAACGCCCGACGCAGGCTGAGGCCGAGGCCGCGGTGCGCACGCTGCTGCAATGGATCGGCGAGGACATCGACCGCGAAGGTCTGGCCGATACGCCGCGACGCGTCGCCAAGGCCTATCTCGAGATGTTTTCCGGCTACGGCGAAGACCTGCACAAGGTGCTCGGCCGCACGTTCGAGGAAGTCGGCGGCTACGACGACATGGTGCTCGTCAAGGATATTACCTTCCATTCGCATTGCGAACATCACATGGTGCCGATCATCGGCAGGGCCCATGTCGCCTACCTGCCCGACGGCAAGGTGCTCGGACTATCGAAAATCGCACGCACGGTGGAAGTCTACGCGCGCCGCCTGCAGACGCAGGAAAACATGACCGCCCAGATCGCGCACGCCATCGACAGCACGCTGCAGCCGCGCGGCGTTGCGGTGATGATCGAGGCCGAACACATGTGCATGGCCATGCGCGGCATCCGCAAGCAAGGTTCGACGACGACGACGACCTGCTTTACCGGCGCATTCCGCAACGACACTTCGGAGCAAGCCAATTTCCTGACCCTTATCCGGTTCGGCCGCGATTAGCCGGCCACGGCGGCGGCCTGAAACCGGAATAGCAACGGAGCCCGCCATGGCCGCCGAACTTGCGGACATCGAAAACCCAAAGGAACGCGAGACCGCCGATCGGTTGGCGCCGCATTTCGGGCAAGACGGCCTGGTCACGGCCGTCGTCACCGACGCGGCGGCAGGCGATGTGCTGATGCTGGCGCACATGAACCGCGAGGCATTGTTGCGGACATTGGACACCGGCCAGGCCTGGTTCTTCAGCCGCTCGCGCAACCAACTGTGGCGCAAGGGCGAGACCTCGGGCGAAACCATGGCGGTCGTCGAAATCCGCACCGATTGCGACCAGGATGCCTTGTGGTTGAAAGTGCGCATGGACGGCAAGGGCGCCGCCTGCCACACCGGCCAGCGCAGCTGTTTTTACCGGATCGTCGACCGGAAGACCGGTCGATTGCGCGCCGGATGACGAATTTCGCGCTTGTCGCCGCAAAAACGCGGGCCAATGGAAATTCTTCACAATTTGATTAGAACCCAACGGTATGCTTTCCGCTGGACCGGCGATCCCGGTCGGGCAGAATGGCGTATCGAAGTATGCTATTGGGTCTTGTGCGCAGGAACGGTTCGCAGACAGGGGCAGCAGTGGCGCTGAAAGCCCCGGCCGAAGTTCTGCCCGCAACGACCGCGAATGATGGCACAACAATCGCAATGCCAGCCCGGCGAAAACATCCCCATCTTCCGCATACAGGCGGCATCGCATTGGCGCTTGGCGGCGGCGTCGCCAAGGGCTGGGCGCATATCGGCGTATTGCGGGCCTTCGAAGAGGCCAAGATCCCGATCTCGATGATTGCCGGAACCTCGATCGGCGCGCTCGTCGGCGGATGCTATCTGGCCGGCAAACTCGATCCGCTCGAGGAATTCGCGCGTTCGCTGCGCTGGACCAGCGTGCTGCGGCTCATGGATTTCACGCTCGGCGGTTCCGGGCTGATCTCGGGGATGCGCCTGGCCGCGCGCATGGCCGAGCATATCGACGGCATCACCATCGAATCGCTACCCGCCCCGTTTGTCAGCATTTGCACCGACATCCGCTCCGGCCACGAAATCTGGCTGCACGACGGACCGCTGATCGCGGCAATGCGTGCTTCCTATGCGCTGCCAGGCGTGTTCGCGCCGGTCGAGCATAACGGGCGCATGCTGGTGGACGGCGCGCTGGTCAATCCGGTCCCGGTCTCGGCCTGCCGCGCCTATGAGCCGGACATCGTCATTGCCGTCAACCTCAACGGCGAGGCGTTCGGCCGCAATACCGTCATCCGCTCCTCGCATTACGACGACCATCCGGCACCGCAATCCGGGCAGACTTCGGCCTGGTCGGCGTTCCTGAACGCGGTCGATCATCTCGGCGCCGGCACAGGCACGAATGCCGGCCACTCGCGCAGGTCCGGGCGCGTGCCGAGCAAGCTCGGTCTCAGCGGCGTCATGATCGAAGCCTTCACCATCATCCAGGATCGCATCGAGCGCGCGCGGCTCGCCGGCGACCCGCCCGACTTCGTCATCCGCCCCCGGCTCGCCAAGATCGGGCTATCCGAGTTTCACCGGGCCTCGGAATCGATTCAGCTCGGCTATGACGAGACGAACAAGCGGATCGGCGAACTGGCCGATTCCGGAATCCTCGAGGCAATCCGTCAAACGGCCTGAGCTTTAGGCAGTGGCGATATATTCGCGGAGCTCGGCCGCGTCGCGCTCGGCCTGTTCGATCTTGCGCTTGACCACGTCGCCGATCGAAACGATGCCGATGAGGCGCTCGTCCTCCAGCACCGGCAAATGGCGGAAGCGGCCCGACGTCATCAGTTCCATGACGCGATCGACGGTGTCGGATTCGGTGCAGGAAATCACCTTGCGGGTCATGCAGTCCCGCGCCGGCCGGTCCAGCGCGTCGGCGCCATGCTTGGCGATTTCGCGCACGATATCGCGCTCCGAGAGGATGCCGGCGACCTCGCCTTTCTGTCCGGTGATGATGATTGCGCCGATCCGCTTTGTCGCCAAGATGTCGGCAACGCTGGCAAGGCTTGTCGAGGCAGGCGCGGTCAGCACTTCCCTGCCCTTGTGCGCTAGAATGGATGCAACGGTCATGTTGTCCTCCTTTGCGCTCCGCCCCAATTCTCCTCCGGGCGCGAGCTTGGCGTGGGCACGCAAGCTTGCTTCAGCCTGCTGGCAAAAACAAGGCGGAGAGAGATGCGTCTTCAATTAGGACGGGTGGGCAAGCCAACGCGCCGATCGAGCAGCGAAAATCCCAGGATACCGGCGACAAAGCCGCCGACATGCGCCTGCCAGGCGATCCGGGTCTCTTCACCCGCGATCGGCACCAACCCGCTGCCGAATAAATAGTTGAGCGCGAACCAGATTCCGGCGAAGGTGAGGAACGCCGGATTGACGAAGACCGCCGCAAGACCTTGCGCCGGCGCATCGTGGCGCGAAAACCCTCCGGGGCCGGAAAAGACAAAGCGCGAAGCCGCTCCCATGGCTCCGGATACGACGGCGGAAGCGCCGATCATCGGCGCCAGTTCACCGCGAAAAGCCAGGTAATGGGCAAGCGCACCGCCAAGCGAAGCCAGCAGAGCCAGGATCGTGGCGCGCGCCGGTCCGAGGCGGCGTGCCACCGGCGTCGCGAAAGCCGCCAGCCAGGCCAGATTCATCAAGAGATGCCCCCACCCGCCGTGGAACAGGCTGTAGGTGACGGGCGACCAGAACGCGGCCGCCGGCCAGGGGAGGCCGGCGCCAGCTTCCACGTAGCGGCTCGGGATAAACGAAAACAGGATCAGCGCCTCGACTCGCGCATCGGCGCTCAGAAAATATGATTGCACGACATGAATGGCGAGAAGCAGGACCGTAAACGCGGTAACCGCGGCCGGCATGTTGAGGATCGGCTCGCGCCGCCCGCCCGGCCCGCCATGTTGTTGCGGCGGTCCGTCGTCCGCCGATGGTTCGGGTTCGTTCATTCGCTTGGTTTCGCTAGGTGACAAGCCTGCACCGTTCCGGTTTCGCGGCGGGCCGCGCAGCTTCGGCGATGCGGCGCAAGCCGGCAAGAAAAAACCGCCCGGCTGGCGCCGAGCGGTTGGTCAGGACCCCATTTCCCCGTCCGTAAACCAAGTCGTGCAGTGAAGCAAACTCAGGAACAATATTCCTGCTTCGACCGGAGCGCCGAAGCCCGTTCACCTTGCCAAGATCGCATTGACCGCGCAAGCGAAAGCACCTGTTAACGTTAACAGCGGGCCGCCGTTTTCGCGCTTCGCCGCCATCCCTCCGTGGAACTTCGCCAACATCCGCCAATCCGCCTCGCCTGCCGATGCGGCTCGCCTGCCGAGGCGGTTTGGCACGACGTCTGCAACGATGTGGACAGACCCGCCGGTTACGCCCGCAAGTTGTGCAGAAATCGCACAGGGGCCTCAAACCGGGACGCCAGGGCGCACGAAGACAACGAATTGCAAACGGGACGGCCGAACGTGAGACACGAACATTCCAAGATCCTGCATTCCTACTGGAACACGCTGCGCCGCGACCGCGCCGCGCCCGAGCGCACCGAGATCGAACCCGTCGAAATCCGGCAAATCCTCGGCGACACCTTCATCCTGGAAGTTTCTCCGCGACTGCGCGCGATCGCGTTCCGCCTGGCCGGAACCCGGCTCTGCGGTGCTTACGGCAGGGAGCTGAAAGGCCTCGGATTCCTGGCGATCTGGCGCGAGGAAGACAATTTCGAGGTCGCAAAGGCGGTATCCCGGGTCTATCGCGACTATCAGCCGGCGATGCTGACCTTTTGTGCGCAGTCGACCTCGGGCGACGAAGCCGAGTTCGAAATGCTGCTGTTGCCGCTGGCGCCGGCGCCAGACGGCAATTCACGCATCCTGGGCGTGGCGTCGCCACGCGCAGCGCCCTATTGGCTTGGCGCACAACCGGTAGTGGCCAACCGGCTCAAGGCGGTGCGCTTCCTCAGCCCCAAGGTCGCAGCGCCCCCGTTGGCGCCGGCGCCGGCGCGCGAGGAGATACCGGCCGAGATCGATCGGCAGGCCGGTGGCAGGCGCGTCGCCCATCTCACCGTCCTGGAGGGCGGACGATCCTGAGCCTGACGCGCAAATTACCGCCGATCCTTACGCATCGTTAACCGTTTCCGGTAATATTCTTGACGTCGAATCCGGACGAAGGTGAACCATGGCGGCGGTTGCCAAAGCCATTGACGTCGGCAGCCTGTCTAGCGAGGAGCGCCAGTACCAGCGTGTCGACCTGACGCTGTTCGGCCGCTACATGCTCGCCAACCGGCAGGAATATCCCTGCCAGATACTGAACATGTCGCCGGGCAGCGCGGCGCTGATGACTTCGCATCTCGGCGATATCGGCGAGCGTGTTATCGCCTATATCGACCATATGGGTCGCATTGAAGGAAAGATCCTGCGGACGTTCGGCCAAGGCTTCGCCATGAGCATAGTGGCAACCGAACGCAAGCGCGACAAGCTCGCCGCAAAGCTGACATGGCTGGCGAACCGCCACGAACTCAACCTCGCCGAAGACCGCCGCCACGAACGCTTCGTCCCACGCCAGCGCTCCACAAATGTGCGCATGGAGGATGGCCGCAGCTACCAGGGTCATATCATCGACCTGTCGCTTTCCGGCGCGGCCGTCGAACTCGATGTGAGGCCTGCGATCGGCACGGTTTTGTGGCTCGGCAACATGCGCGGGCGTGTAGTGCGCCATTTCGACGAAGGCGTTGCCGTCGAATTCGCCGTTGTCCAGAACCGCGACTCGCTCGAGCGTTTCCTGATCGGCATGCCGGCGACCTGAGCCTCCGCAATCGAATTCTCACTCGCGGGCCGCTCTTGCGGCCCGTTTTCGTTTGCGGCGAGCCGAAACGCCGGCGCCTCGACCGCTCGCATTTTAATCAAATTTTCCTGCAATTTGATTCAAGTTATCGTATAATACTATTCAAGTTTTATTCGAGGTTTATATAAGTTTAACTCAACCACAATTACGCCAATATTCGGATAATCAAAGTTTTTCTGCCAATCTCCTCCCAAGAACGGGGAGACGGGTATGTATAAAACGAAGAAAAAACTTCGAAGTTTGGCATGGCTCGCTGCCGGCTTGTTTCTTCTTGCAACCGGCGCCGCCGAAGCCGCGCAACGGCACATGCGCATCACCGGCCGGACCAGCCAGCCGATCGGTCACTACGAATATTGCAAGATCTACACTACCGACTGTGCGATCGTCAGTTCCAACACGCGGTCGGTGGCGCTGACGCGTGCGCGCTGGGCCGAATTGGTCGTGGTCAACGACCAGGTCAATCGGCAGGTCCAGCCCGTGACCGATCTCGAATACTATGGCCGCGAAGAGTTCTGGACCTACCCCGACCGCTATGGCGATTGCGAAGACTATGTGCTGTTGAAGCGCAGCCTGCTGATGCAGCGCGGCTGGCCGGCTTCCAGCCTGCTGATCACGGTCGTGCGCCAGGCGAACGGCGAAGGCCACGCGGTTCTCACCGTGCGTACCGATCAGGCCGATTACGTGCTCGACAACCTGAATGGCCGGATCGTGGTCTGGAACGACACCGAATACCGGTTCCTGAAGCGGCAGGCGGCGCGCGATTCAGGCATCTGGGAAGGGATCGACGACGCCCGCGCCACCCTGGTTGGCAGCATCAAGCGGTAGCCGGCATTTCTTCCGAGTTTGGGGCTAGGCCCGGTCACGTCCCCACCTCCCCGTCCCAATGACCGGGTCTCGGAGCCGGTTCATGTCCCCTGAACCGGCTCCACTTTTTTATGCCGCAAGCAGGTTCGCGGCCCATAACGCCTGGATGACCAGCACGCCGCTGCAAAAACACCAGAACAGGCAGATTGCGACGAGCGGCGCTGCCAAGTGCGCAGGCATCCGGCCGGTGCGCCAGCGTTCGCCGACGCCCGCCAGCACGAGGTAAGGACCGCCAAAGGCACAAACCGCCAGGATCGCGGGAAGCAGCATCCGGCCGCCGGCTAATTCGCGGCCGCCTGACAACCAGGCCCAGGCCGAGGCGACCACGCCCGAAACCGAAAAACCGATCGCGGCCGCATACACCGCTAGCACCCAATCCGGCATGGTTAACTCCGCGTTTACCGTCGGATTCCATGCTTGGCGTGCAAATGCCGTGCCGCGTGATTCTGTGCGGATACGGCACACGGCCTGGAAATGGCGGGAATGGCGATCGGAACCGGCACCATCATCGGCGACACCGCGCTTCGGCTCGGCAGGGACCGCGACCATCAGTTCGAACGGCGCAAGCCGATGCGGCTGCCCGAGCAACCGGCCGCGATTCCGCCGCGCCGGCAAACCGCCTCTGCCCTTGGCGGGCGGATCGCCAGCGTCACCGCGTCACTGGCGCTGATCGTGACGCTCGTCCTTTGGCTGGCAAGCACCGGCGCCAACTGGTTTGCCGGCGAAAACCTAAGCGATGACGAAACGCCCGTGGAAGTCGTGATCGGCGACGACGTTCTGCTGGTGCCCGGCAACGCGATCCGGTTC
>Ga0214472_10007790_pt1 | contig 11180 bp, 10 predicted proteins | sample RVTome_6_FD_207662 | JGI IMG/M metagenome (GOLD analysis project Ga0214472, IMG submission 207662) | Soil microbial communities from uranium-contaminated site in the Upper Colorado River Basin, Wyoming, United States - RVT140D175 | ecosystem: Environmental > Terrestrial > Soil > Contaminated >...
ACTGTGCTTTCCACTATCTCCCACTCACTGCCTTCATTGCTGCCACCAACGCATCCGTCAGCCTCTCGTCTTCATCACCCCTGATCGCGAAACGGTACGAGAGATGAATCGTCGGGTTGCCAGCGCCGCCACCAGCATCGTCATGGCACACCGAAAAGAATCGTGGCCAATGAAACTGCTGCAGAGGAAGCCGGGTCTTCGCCGCATCAACTGGATGCACACGTAGGTGGAATGGTTCAACGCATCGTGGACGCTATTTGGCGTGATTCTAGCTTTCATCGGCACGCTCGCGGCGCTGATTCAGAAGACGTTTTCGGCCGAACGCGATCGTCAGGCGCTCAAGAATGTAGAGCTAGAGCGTCAAAAGCTTGAGCTTGAAGTCAAGAAACTCCGTAATGAACCATCCGTCGTGGCCGATCGCCGAGCCATTTATGAGCGCTTGCGGAACATCGTGGCGGAGATCACACGCGACGCGGCAGCTACCAGGCAGCACATTTTCGACCTTCATGAGGTCCGGCACGACGCTGAATTCCGATTCCCACCTGACATCGTCAACTCGATCCGCGATTTCCTACACGCCGTTGTTGGTTTACATGTAAGCGGCGCCGTCCTTGCAGCCGGGCCTGGCCGCGCTGGGACGGAGGATTGGGGCAAGCATGTCCAGGACAACCATGATGCCTTGACACAGATTGCGACCTTTGAGCAAGACATGGTAGCGATCTTCAGGCCGCATCTTTCTCTCTGAGGGTTCCCGCCCTAGCGAGCGCCATCACGTAGCAGGCATCTTCACGGCATGGTTTCGGACTGGCGTGATTTCGAGAAGCTCGTAGCACGCATTGAGGAGACCCTCGCCCCCAAGGGCGCCGTGGTGAAATCGCCCGACCGGATTCGGGATATGGTTAGTGGCAGGATGCGCGAAGTCGATGCTTCGATCCGGTTCGATGTCGGCTCAACGCCCATTCTCATTACGATTGAGTGTCGAAAGCGTAGCGCTGTTCAGGACGACACGTGGATCGAGCAGCTGGCCACGAAGCGTCAAAAGATCGGTGCGGCGAAAACTATCGCAGTATCGGCCACCGGTTTCAGCGCCTCGGCCGCACAGACGGCGAAACACCACGGAATCGAATTGCGGACGTTTGAGGATCGGATCGAGGAGGAGATCGTCCAGCAGTTCCTATCAGGCTTCAAGATCACTCTGCTCGTCACAGATTATGCCGCACGCTCGATTGCGTATGAACTGGAGGGGGGGAACCTACTTTCACCGGAACGTCTAGGTGATGACCTGATCGCGAGTATCAAGAACGACGGCCTTGCGGCCGTGGTGGCGACGGAGGCAGGGACCGGTTATCCACTGACGCTCGACGGAATCCTGAGGCGAGTGGACGATCGCGAAGTTCCCGAAGACGGCAAGCCCGTCAAGACGAAGATAGAGGTCACTTTCGCGCCAAGGACGATGCTGGTTTCCACGAAGGATGGTCCGCAGTTCATACATCGAATCGAGGTCATCGCGGAGTTTGCTCGTCGCCAGGTCCCTATGCCCGCAAAGGGACTCTACGAGTACGCAGCGCCGGACAGGACTCTCAGTCAAACGATCGACGCGGTCGGTCAGCTCAGTGACTCTGAAGGTGTGCGCATGCTCGTCGATATCTCGTCTCCAACGTTGGAGCGGGCCAAGCCGCCGGACGCCACCAGTGCCCAGCCACGAGAGCGGCCCGACACTGTCGAAAAAGACGATACGACCGCCTGATTTGCCGCAAAGTAGCCCCTTGATGCCGCAAAAACGCCCTAACGACGCTTATCGGCCGAGTAGCATGATGTGCGGGAGTGGCCAACCTAGACCTGATCTATGCTCCGGATGGTCGCAGAGCGGCCTTTGAGAATCACGACCGCGGCATCCTGGTTGCGCTTGCAGGACCCGGAACCGGCAAGACGCATAACCTGCTCGCCAGAGTACGAGCTTTGCGTGGGCGGCAGGAGAGCGCAGAAACGATCTGCTATCTGACGTTCATCAAAGAAATCAGCCTTGCGTTCGAAGCTGACTATATCGATGAGTTCGGTGAGGAGGTCTACGCAGCTGAGAGGCCGAGAATTTCCACGCTTCACAGTTTCGCTTGTCGGTTACTTCGCAACCAAGGTTTCCGAATCGGATATGACGGGACTCTCTTTTTCGCTAACGTGGCCGACAAGACAGCCGTTGCGGAAACTTTCCTAGCCGACTTGCTCCCGCTTGTTCAGTCTTCGGACGTCCATACCATCGCGCAACTTCGTGACAGCGTAAGCGCCGCCAAGAGCGCCTGGCGCAATCGCGTCTCATTTGACCAGCTGGAGTCCCCAATCCCCAGAGTGGCGGCCGGGGGCGAGCAATTGCTTCGGGCCTATCGCTTGCTCGACTGGGATCAAACCGTTCCACTCGCACACAGCCTTATTCTCCAGGCCGGTGGTGAGTTGCCCGGCTGGATAGCCGCGATTCGACACTATCTCATTGACGAGTATCAGGATTTCAATCGCGCAGAGCAGGCCCTAATCGATTGCGTGGCGCGTAGTGCTGATTCTGTCGTAATCGTTGGTGATGACGATCAATGTCTCTACGGCTCACGAGGCGGGTCTCCTGAAGGACTGCGAGCAGCGGTTGCAGTGGCTCAGAACGACCACGTTTCGCTCGTGATCTGCTACCGATGTAAGCGAAATATCGTCAATGCGGCAAACCTTTTTTTAGCCACTTCTCGACCTGATCCGCGCGCCATGACCGCCCGAGCGGATGGCGGTCAGGTGCTGTGTTATCGGTTCAAGAGCACCAAAGCGGAACTAGCGTATCTGGCCAACTTTCTTCCGCGTTGCCTAGGAGCACTGCCAGAAAACCCCAAGTCCAAGGACGGCGTTGTGTGTCTCTTTCCCAGCTGGAAAGTCCTGGACTTCTACTTCGATCGGCTGTCCACGATGCTGCCCTGCATCAAGCGGAAGGCGAGCATTGATCCGATGCGCTCTTGGCTTGACCACTTGCTCCATCTGGTGTGCACGCCAGATCAACGTTTTACGCAAAGACTCTTACTGAATGCATATAGCCAGATCAAGAGGAAGCACCTGCGAAAGCTGGTTGAAGTCATCCTGGAGCGGGACGTTTCACCACTCGCAGCCATGCAGATACTCCTGACAGATGGCCTTATCATGGGGGCTGCTGAGATGGCAGCCCGACAATTCTGTGATCTTTGCTCGATCGCTGCAGCCAAGGATCACGGCCGGTTAGCGCCGATCGTCGCCGATAAACTCGGGTTGGAAATTCCGCAGGTAACGCAAGTTCTTGAGACGTTTGTCCAAGAGTTGGATGACGAAGGTCAAGACGACATAATCTCGCGAACGTGTGACCAACTTCTTCCGGGGACTGCCGCCCCTCCTGAAGATCGGAGGGCCGTTCTGTTTCTCACGATGCATGGCTCAAAGGGGCTCACTAAGAAAACCGTGGTCATACCCGGACTTGAGCAGGCTTGGCTTCCTGGCAACGCCGTAGGCGAGGGCTTGGCGGAGAAAGGGCGACTATTTTTTGTGGCCATCACCCGCGCCACTGATTTGCTCCTCCTCAGCTATCCCGGCACGCGGGCCAAGGGCGATCCTCTCAACTACGGTGCGAGCGGATCAGGGGAGCCTTGTTGTTTCATCGGAAATGCCGGTCTACGTCCGGGCGTAGCACCAGCACTGGACTGATCAGATTGGCCTCAGCGCGCGACGGAGTGGCGCGCGTGGGCGGCGCTCACGATCGCTGCGTTCCAGGGGGCGCGTGAGCGTGCAATCCTGCACCTCAGTTGGGGCGACGTGGACTGGGTCCGCGGCCGAATTACCTGGCGCGCGCGCTACGACAAGCAGGGCAGGGAGTGGACGCAGCCAATGACCCTCGCCGCCTACGCGGCGCTGCTCACTGCGCGCTGGTGGCGCGAGCGCGAGCGCGAGCGCGAGCGCGAACAGCGCCCGTGGGTGTTCTACTCGCCGTGGGCGACGAAGAAGTGCGGCGCGAGGAGCCGGGCGTGTACGGCGCCCAGGCTCTCTGGCTGGCGCTCAAGAAGGCGGAGGTGCGCGCGCGCGTTCCGCACCTTCCGTTCCGCGCCGTGCACGGATTCCGGCGGGGAGTAGCCGCCGACGTCGCACGAGGCTCCGGCGATGCTTGGCTCGGCGTACAGTATATCGGCGATATCGATCCGGATCGGATCGCCGAGTACGTGCAGGAACGGGAGGACGCGCTTGATGGAGCGGTGGCCCTGCTCGACCTAGCGTGGGCAGAGTTGGGCCCCGAAGGTAAACCCGAAACCGTCACCAGACCGTCACCGGCACCCGCGGACGAGGGCGGGGCTGCTGGAAGCGACTGGGAGTCGGGCACTTGGGAAGCTCCCGAGGTAGGACTCGAACCTGCGACCCGGCGATCCGAAAGATGTGCCGACTGAGCAGCGGCGCAAGCAACGTCGTCACTTAACGCGCTGCAAGTCGGCACGCAAGGCCCGAAACGCGCCCGAATCGCACCCCGCAAACCGTACCCAGACCGTACCCGGCGAAAAGCAGCCCGAGGCGTGAGGCATGCGCCCCGGTTCAAGTGGTGAAGAGGCTGAGATCAAGAGGGGCTCTCCTATTCCTTCGGGGCCTACCGCTTCCTTCGGGGCCTACCGCTCGTCCTCCGCGCGGCCGAGCACGATGTCCTTCACGACTTCTCTAGCTTTGAAGGCGATGGCGGCCTGTGGGGCGGTGAGTACGCGCCGGAGCTGTGCGATCTCGTGCGGCAGTAGGCGGTCCACGACCCGTCCAATGCTGCGTGCCAGCAGGCCGAGGCTCGGCGTGCGCTTGATCTCGTGCTGTACCCGACGCACCGCTCGGTAGCACCCTTGACGCCGCTAGAACATCGTTATATAAGTTAACGTAGTTATGGCAGCTCGCTCGACTCCCAGTCTTGCCCGCCGCGAGCGGGAGCGCGCCGCCACGCGCCAGAAGATCCTCGAAGCCGCGCGGCGGATGCTCGTGCAGCACGGGTACGAAGGGACCACGATGCGCGCCATCGCGGCCAAGATCGGGTACACGCCGACCGCGATCTATCACTACTTCGAGGACAAAGACGCCCTGGTGGCCGAGCTCTCCGCAATCGACTACCGCGCGCTCTCCCAAGCCCTGCAGCGGACGGGAACCGCCGGGGATCCGCTCGACCGGCTGGCCAAGATTGGGGCGGCGTACATCGAGTTTGGCCTGACGCACCCCATGCAGTACCAGTTCCTCTTTATGATGCGCCGGCCGAAGACCGCCCCTGCGGTCGCCATGGAGCGGAATCCCGACGAGGATGCATACGGGTTCCTGCGCCAGACCTGCGCCGACGCCATTGCCACAGGACGCCTGCGTCCCGAGTTCACCGATCCCGACGAGCTCGCCCAGATGGCATGGGGCTCGGTCCACGGGCTGGTCGCACTCCGGGTGGCCAAGGGTGGGGACCCATCCTTCCCGTGGCGGGATGTGCGCCAGGTTCGCGAGAAGCTCAGTGGCGTGTTCCGGCGAGGCTTAACGCGGGGAACCGAGGCGTGATTTTTTTTGTTAGGTATGTAACAATGTTAGATAATATTACAGCGTTATCATTAAACCCAAGGAACGGAGGGTAAAGCGATGTCCCCGACCAATCTCGTGGCCCGTGCACTCGTGCTGGCGGGGCTCGTAGGCGCCCTGTCGCTTCCGAACACCGCGCGCGCACAGTCTCCGACCGCCATTGACGTTGCCGGGAACGTGGGCCTGAACCGGGTGCGCGCCAGCGGGACGTTCTCGATGCCGTTCGGCGGGGTGGCTGCCAATGGGAAGGACCTCCAGTGGACCGGCGCCGCGGATGGAGGCGTACCCGGTGAGATGCGCATCCTGCTTGCCGACAAGGGCCCGGCCGTCGAGTCGAACCGGCCTGTGTGGGAGGTCGAAGGGATCGTCTTCGTTTCCGGCGCGCCGGAGGAAAGCTTTGCCGCCGACGTGGACGGCACGATCGACTGGAAGCAAGGAAGGATGGTGCTACGTGGGCGGATCACGGCCGGCCGCCTCGACGGCACTGCGTTCGAGCAGGCCGCCGAGCTGCAGCAGCTCGACCTCCGCGGCCAGTGGCGCGCCGAGCGGGTCGTTGCGGCGAAGTAACAGTATGGAATTCCGATGCTAACAATTCGAGCAAGAGAGAGGGGTACAGCCATGTTGACGGCACTCATCACCGGCGCTTCGGGCGGAATCGGATACGAGCTCGCCAAACTCTTCGCCCGCGACCGGGTTCCGTTGGTGCTCGTTGCCCGGACCGGACACAAGCTTGCGGACGTAGCCGCAGAACTCCGATCGCTGGGCGCGCCGCAAGTGGACGTCATCGTGGGGGACCTCGCGCGGGCCGACGCTGTGTCCGGGCTCCTTGCCGAGCTGACCGCCCGCGGTCTGGACGTCGACCTCCTCGTGAATAACGCGGGCTTTGGGCTGTCGGGCAGCTTCGCGACGACCGATCCGGCGACCGAGCTGGAAATGATCCAGCTCAACGTCGCTTCTCTCACCGCGCTAACGAAGGGAGTGCTTCCCGGGATGCTGGCGCGAGGCCATGGTCGCATCCTGAACGTCGCGTCCACGGTGGGTTTCCAGCCGGGTCCGTTCGTGGCCGTCTATGCCGCTACCAAGGCGTATGTCCTGTCGTTCTCGGAAGCCCTTGCGGAGGAACTCAGGGGCAGCGGCGTCACCGTAACCACGTTGAGTCCTGGTGCCACGGCAACGGGGTTCGCCGCCCGGGCGCGGATGCAACGCTCCCGGGTCTTTCGGAACGGGACGACGATGAGCGCGCGGGAGGTAGCGACCGCGGGGTACGCTGCGTTCAAGCGCGGCCGTCGGCTCGTCGTCCCGGGGCTCCTGAACAAAATGCTCGTACAGGCCGTGCGCCTCTCACCGCGGTCCATGGTCCTGAAGATCGCGCGCGCCCTGGTGGCCCCGTGAATCTGGCGGGAACGTGATTCCTATGCGGGGCCATGGGTGTTCTACTCGAGCCACGCGCGCAAGCGTGCCTTGGGCGAGGATCCCAGGGCGGTCTACCACCCGACGGCGCTCCTACGAGCGCTCCGGCTCGCAGAGACTCGTGCTGGTGTGACCCATCGTCCCTACCGGGGCATGCATGGGTTTCGGCGGGCGGTGGCGGGCGACGTGGCGAGGTCGACGGGTAATCTGAAGCTCGCGATGGAGTACATCGGTGATACCGACATCAGGCGGTCGCGCGAGTACATCCAGGTGCGCCCGGACCACCTCAAGGAAGCCGCCTCCGTGATGGACCGGGCGCGTCCCAACCGTACCCAAACCGTACCGGAGGCGGGGGCCGCTTCCGAGCCTGGGCCAGAACTCGTTTCGGCAGGTGGACCTGCGGAGCTCCCGAGGCAGGACTCGAACCTGCGACCCGCCGGTTAACAGCCGGCTGCTCTACCAACTGAGCTACTCGGGAAGGGGAGAGAAATATCACCGGCGTGCCCCCGCAGTTCAACCGGGCACGTGCCCCCAGTCGCGGGCAGCGCAATCGGGGCAGAGCCCGTGGCTGAACTCGGCGTTTGTGTGCTCGCGGACGTAGGACTCGACCGCATCCCATTTGCCGCTGTCCGTGCGGATGCGCTTGCAGCTCGCGCAGATCGGGAGGATGCCCTGTAGGACCTTCACCTCGGCAACCGAGGCCCGGAGCTGCTCCTCGGCGAGCTTGCGCTCGGTGATGTCGCGCGAGGTCCCCACCATGCGGACTGCGGCCCCCGACGCGTCCGAGACGACAACGGCGCGGTTTTGGACGTGTCGCGCCGTACCGTCGGGGCGGACCACGCGGCACTCGTACTCGTGGATCTGCCGGCGGTGCAGTCCGTCCATGACGACACCCTCGACGCGGGCCCGGTCGTCGGGGTGTACGCGCGCGATGGCATCGGCGTACGTGACGGGAGACCCGATGGTCAGGCCGAATATCCGATAGAGCTCATCGGACCAGATCACGCGGTTGGTGGCGATGTCCCACTCCCAGCTGCCGACGTGTGCGATCGCCTGGGCATCGGCGAGCCGGCGCTCGTGCTCGCGCAGCAGGGCCGTGGTGCGCAGCCGCTCGGCACCGACCCAGCGATCCAACACGGACGTCCCGATCGCCGCGAGCATCACGACGACCGTGCCTGCGCCGATGGCGTAGCCCCCGAGCTCGGAAATGCTCATGGTCTGCGCGAGATCCGGCGCCGCGTCGGACGGGAGAAAGCCGGCCGCCGCCATGCCGGTGTAGTGCATCGCGGGGATCGCCAGGCCCATCAGCACGGCGCTGCCGGCCTTCCGCCACGTCCAAGCCTCGGACGCCGCGTGCCCGTACCGGAACGCAAACCACAGCGCGACGGCCGAGACAGCCACGGCGATCGCCACCGAGGCGGCGACGAGCCCGGCGTGCCAGTGCATCATCCCGGCGAGCCGCATCGCGGCCATCCCCGTGTAGTGCATCGTGGCGATCCCCGATCCCATCACGAGGCTGCCGGCCACGAGCCGCGCGCGGTCGAGTCGGTCGCGGCTTGCGACGTACAGGGCCACGGTCGAGGCCAGGGCAGCGGCGACGAGGGACAGGGCGACGGTTGGAGCGTGGTAATGCACGGGGATCGGGAGCTGAAAGGCGAGCATGCCCGTGTAGTGCATTGACCAGATGCCCAATCCCATCGCGAGCGCGCCGCCGGTCAACCACAAGGCCTGGAGCCGCCCTCGGGCGGCCGTCACGCGACTCGCCAGATCCAGCGCAGCCCCCGCCGCGAGGATGGCGATCAGCACCGACAGCGTCACGAGGGCAGGGTCGTACCGGCCGGCGAGGGGCGTCACTGGGCATCCAACACGTCTCGGACCTTGCGTGCCAGCACGTCCGGCGTGAACGGCTTCTGCAGGAAGTTCACCCCGGGCGCGAGCAGGCCGTGGCGCACGACGGTTTCGTCCGCGTACCCTGACATATAGAGCACGCGCAGCCGCGGGCGGTCCGCCATGAGCTGGTGGGCGAGCTGCACGCCGCTTTCCCCCGGCATGACGACATCGGAAATCAGGAGATGAATCTCCCCCGGATGCGCGCGCGCAGCGGCGAGCGCCGCCGCGCTGTCCGAGGCCTCGATCACCCGGTAGCCGAGCTTGTCGAGCAACTCGCGGGCGAGCGGGCGCAACAACTCATCGTCTTCGGCGAGGAGCACGGTTTCTGTGCCTGCGGGACTCCCACTCGTGGCAGTGACCTTCCTGATCTCTTCTGCGGGTACGTCCACTCGCGGCAGGTACACCTTGAACGTGGCGCCGTGACTCAACTCCGAATACACCCAGATGTAGCCGCCCGACTGCTTCACGATTCCGTACACCGTCGCAAGCCCGAGGCCCGTACCCTTGCCCGGCTCCTTTGTCGTGAAGAACGGCTCGAACAATCGCGCCTTGGTCGCTTCGTTCATGCCTGTCCCGGTGTCGCTCACTGCCAGCATGATGTACCGGCCGGGAACAACGGGCCGGTGAATCTCGGCGTATTCGTCTCCTAATGCCGCATTCGCGGTCTCGATCGTCAGCTTGCCACCGGTTGGCATCGCGTCGCGGGCGTTCACTGCGAGATTCACGATGACCTGCTCCATCTGGCCCGCATCCGCCCTGATGTTCCCCAGATCGGGCGCGAGGCGCGCCTGGAGCGCGACGTCCGCGCCGAGGAGCTGGGTGAGCATCTTCTCCAGGTTTTTCACGACGTCGTTGACGTTGAGCACGACCGGCTGCAACACCTGCTGGCGGCTGAAGGCCAGTAGCTGGCGGGTCAGCCCCGCGGCTCGCGTGGCGGCGGTCCGGATTTCCTGCAAGTCCTCCCGGCCGGGACTGTCGGCGGGCAGCTCCTCGGCGAGCAAGTCGGCGTACCCGAAGATCGCCGTCAGCAGATTGTTGAAGTCGTGCGCCACGCCACCGGCCAGACGGCCCACCGACTCGAGCCGCTGGCTCTGGCGCAGCGTGACCTCCGCGCGATCGCGGTCGACCGCGGTGCCGAGGATGTGGGCCACCGCTTGGAGGAAGTGAATATCGTCCTGGGTGATTGTCCGGGGCCGATCGGCGTGGGCGCCCAGCACGCCGAATGGCCGCTGTTGACTCGGGATCACGACGGTCACGCCGCTCACGACGCCATGGTCGTGCAGCAGGTCGGTGCCGCGAAAACGTGTGTCAGTCCGCAGGTCCTGGACGATCACGGGCTCGTTCTTCCGGAGAGTGTATCCCGCTTGAGAGTCGGTTCCGGCGCCCACCGTGGCGTGACCCACGTAGCCCGCGCGCCAGCCCACGCCCGCGCGGAGCAGCAAGGATTCCCGGTCCGGTGCCAACTCAAGGACCTTCACGTACGGTGCTTCCAGGGTCTGGCTCACGAGGGACGTAGCCGCATCGAACAGGCTCAGGAGGCTGGGGGCCTCGATCGCGCGCCGGCCGAGTTGTGCCACCGCCGCCTGCTGGTGCTCCCGGGCTCTGAGTGCGTGCTCGGCTTTTTTCCGCTCGGTCACGTCGAGCGCGGTGACGATGCGGGTCGGCCGGCCGTGGAACTCGACATCGTGCGACGTAATCTCCACGTCGATGATCGTGCCATCCTTCTTCATATGACGCCACGATCCGGACTGGCCCAGGCCGCTCGGCAGGCGCTGCAGACGCTCGCGCAACGCCGGCAGCTCGGCGGGAGGTCGGATCGCCTCGATGGTCATGGCGAGAAATTCCTCGCGCGAGTAGCCGTAGTGGCGGATGGCCGCTTCGTTGACATCCAGGAACCGCAACGTCTCCCGATCGAAGACCCACAAGGGATGCGGATGTCGGTGGAACAGGAGACGGTAGCGCTCTTCGCCGGCGCGGCGCTCGCGGCGCACTGCGGCATCCCGCAGCTCGCGCTCGATCGCGGGCACCAACCGTCGCAGGTTGCCCTTGGTCACGTAGTCCTGCGCGCCGGCCCGCATCGCCTCCACGGCGACGTCTTCTCCGATCGTTCCGGAAACGAAAATGAAAGGGGTGTCCTGATCGCGTTCCCGCAGCAGCTTCAACGCGTCGGTACCGGTGAAGTGCGGCATGTTGAAGTCGCTGACGATGACGTCCCAGGGCCCCCGGGTGAGCGCGGCGCGCACCGCCGCGTCGGTGTCCACGCGCTCGTAGCTCGGCGCGTAGCCCGCTCGCTGCAGATCACGCACGATGAGCAG
>Ga0214472_10007792_pt1 | contig 11178 bp, 9 predicted proteins | sample RVTome_6_FD_207662 | JGI IMG/M metagenome (GOLD analysis project Ga0214472, IMG submission 207662) | Soil microbial communities from uranium-contaminated site in the Upper Colorado River Basin, Wyoming, United States - RVT140D175 | ecosystem: Environmental > Terrestrial > Soil > Contaminated >...
GGGTTGGCAGTTCGGTGGCGGGCGGAGAGCTGGCCGTCGGCGCAAAGGCAGCGAGCGGTATGGCTTCGGTCGGGGCCGGCTCGGCGGCGGCGGCCCCAAGGCCGATCGCCGCCCGCACTTGTGGCAGGGCCAGGCTGGCCAGACCCAGGACGGCCAGCAACCCAATGAGCACCGGCCACAACGGTCGGCGCCGTGGTTCCAGCTGCGGAACCGGTTTCGACGGCCGCGCAATGGCCGAGTCGATAACCACGGTCGGCTGCAGCCAATCGAGCGGGTCACCCCGCACGGCTGCCTGGAATGCGGTGTTGAGCGCCCGCATCGAGGGGAAGCGCGCCCGGCGATCCTTGGCCAGCGCCGTCAGGATGACTTTCTCCAGCGCCGGCGCCAGCTCCGCGTTGATACTGCGCAAGGAGGGCGGCGCATCGTTGAGGTGCATCATCGCCGTCTGCATCGGCGTCTCGCCGTCAAACGGCAAGCGGCCGGTAAACAGCTGGTACAGGATGACGCCGAAGGCATACTGGTCGGCACGGGGATCGAGCTTCTCGCCGCGGGCCTGCTCCGGCGACATGTAGGCCGGCGTGCCCATCAGCATGGAGCCAGTCAGCGAGTTGGAGCCCTCGACCATGCGCGCCAGGCCGAAATCGCCCAGGTGGGCCGTGCCTTGCTTGTCAATAATGACATTCGACGGTTTGACGTCCCGGTGGATAACACCCTGGTCGTGGGCAAACTGCAGGGCCTCGGCCACCTGGCTCATCCAGCGGGCAGCCTGTTGGGGGGTCAGCCCGCCACGCCGGTACAGGTCGTAAAGCGTCTCACCGTCAATGAAGGGCATGGCCAGGTACACCATGCCCTCATCCTGACCGTATTCCGTCACCGGGATGACGTTGGGGTGGCGCAGGCGGGTCAGCAGACCGCCCTCGCGGCGGAAGCGCAGCACAAAGCGACGGTCGCTTGAAATGGTTGGTGATAAGACCTTGAGTGCCACCACCTGGCCATTGCGCGTGTCTTCGGCGCGAAAGACGGTTGCCATGCCGCCTTGCCCGATTTGGTCGATTAGGTTGTAGTGATCGAGACTCTTCCCGACCAGACCACTCATAGGCTTCCGCTCATATTTTGCCAACCCGAGGCAAGCCTACACCCCAGTGTACGGGCTGACAACCGGTACGGTGGGCCTTGCCTTCATGCCGCTTGACTTTGTTGAGTTGCTACTCTAGGATACGACCACCTGACGAACGAACCAAGCAGCTCCTCAGAATGATCGCCGCCGGGCAGCCTTGCCCGTTTTCGTCTTCGTTAGCCTGTCTCACGCAGGAACAGCCGGATAAGTAAGGAGGTGCACACGGGCTGGCGATACTTTCCTGCTTCGTAGTTGACGGACGCTTAATTTGGGAGGAGAGAGAATGTACCGCAAAGCACTGATTCCCCTGAGCCTGCTGATCGCCTTGTCGATGCTGCTGGCCGCCTGCGGTGGTGCCGCTACCCCGGCCGATGGCGGCGGTGAAGCCCAGGCGAGCGGTTACGGCGAAATCGTGGCCGCTATTCAGGAGCGCGGCACGCTGGTTTGTGGCGGCCGCACCGATCTGGCCGGTTTCGGCACTTTGGATGAGGCCGGCAACAATGTTGGCTTCGACATCGATGTCTGCCGCGCCGTCGCCGCCGCCCTGCTGGGCGACGCCGACGCCATCGAAATCGTCAACCTGACAGCCGCCGAGCGCGGGCCTGCCCTGCAGACCGGTGAGGTCGATCTGTTGTCCCGCAACGTCACCTGGACCTCGAGCCGCGACGCCCAGTGGGGCAACTTCACCACGGTCATGTTCTACGACGGCCAAGGCTTCATGGTGCCGGCTGATAGCGGTATTGAATCTGCCGATGATCTCGACGGGGCCACCGTCTGCGTCACCAGCGGAACCACCACCGAACTCAACCTGGCTGACTTCTTCCGCCAGCACGGCATGGAGTTCGAGGCCGTCGTCTTCGAGGACACGGCCACCGTGTATGGCACCTACGAAGAGGGCCGCTGCGACGCCACCACCAGCGACAGGTCACAGCTGGCTTCGGTGCGCTCCGGCTTTGCCGATCCGAGCGCCCACGTGATCCTCGATATCACCATTTCCAAGGAACCGCTTACGCCGGCCGTTCCCCATGGCGACGATCAGTGGTTCAACATCGTCAAAGTCGTCCTGGCTGGCCTGATCAACGCCGAAGAGTTCGGTGTAACCCAGGCGAACGTCGAGGACATGAAGAGCGGCGACAATATCGAAATCCGTCGCCTGCTCGGTGCTGAGGGCGAGTGGGGCCAGACCGACTTGGGCTTGGACGCCGATGCTATCGCCCGGGCGATCGCCGCCGTCGGCAACTATGGCGAGATCTACGACCGCCACCTGGGCCCGGACGCGCTCAATATCCCGCGCGGTCTGAATGCCCTTTGGACCAATGGCGGCCTGATCTACGGTATCCCCTTGCGCTAGACTGGGAACCAAGAGGGGTGCGGCGGCTATGGCCGCACCCCTCGAACGTTAACCCTGGCCAGGCCCGCCTCCGATGGACCAACCTTCGAATTATGCTGTCAGCCAGCGTCCCGTCCCATTGTGGCGGGATGAGCGCGTTCTGCGCGGCGCGGCCCAAATCGTCTCGGCGCTGGCCGTGCTCGGCCTTCTGGCATGGGGTCTGACCAATGTGCTGCGCGCCGCCGACCAACGCGGCCTTGGCTTGTCCTTCGGCTTCCTGGAGCAGTCGGCCGGCTTCCCGATCAGCGAAACGCCGATTGCCTACGACCCCTCAATGTCGTTCGCCCGTGCCTTCTGGGTCGGCATCCTCAATACGCTCAAGGTAATCATCGTCGGTGTTCTGCTGGCGACCGGCTTGGGGACAGCGGTCGGCCTGGCCCGCCTATCGACCAATTGGCTGCTGAGCCGCATCGCCCTGGTCTACATCGAGGCCCACCGCAACATCCCGCTGCTGGTGTTGCTTTTCATCTGGTATCGGGGTGTGCTCACCAACCGGCTGCCGGATGTCACCAACAGCTTGCGCTGGCCTGGTCCGACCTATCTCAGTCAGCGCGGCATTTACATGCCCTGGCCCAGCCTGACAGAAACTGGCATGCCTTTCGCCATCTCGATCGTGCTGGCCATCGTGCTGGCCATCGTCGCTTTTCGCTGGCTCCGGCGAGTCCGGGAGCGAACCGGCCGGCCAACCTATTTTGGCGGCGTGGCCGCCGCCATCCTGATCCTCCTGCCGGCTCTCGGCTGGCTGTTATCCGGCGGCCAGCCGCTCCTATGGGATATTCCGATCCTTTCGGGCTTCAATTTCGAAGGGGGCGCCCGCGTCACACCCGAGTTCACTGCCCTGCTGATCGGGCTGGTCATGTACACGGCTGCCTTCATCGCCGAAGTTGTGCGAGCGGGGATACAAGCCGTTGACCGCGGCCAACTAGAGGCGGCCCGCGCCATCGGGCTCGACGCGGCCCAGGTGTTGGGGCTGGTTATCCTGCCGCAGGCAATGCGGGTGATCATTCCGCCGTTGATCAGCCAGTACCTCAACCTGACCAAGAACTCGAGCTTGGCCTTCTTCATCGGCTACCCCGATCTGTTCTCGGTCGGCCGCATCATGATTAACCAGGCCGGTCGCGCCGTGCCGGTGTTTGCCATGATCATGGCCGCGTACCTGGTGATGACTTTGGTGACCTCCTTTGTGCTCAACGTCTACAACCGCCGCATTCAGTTGATTGAGCGCTGAGATGGATCTGTCGACACACGACCAACTGCCGCCGGCCCCACCAGCCTTTCTTGCCTGGGTGCGACAGAATCTGTTTCGGACCTGGTACGACAGCCTGCTGACCATCGTATCTTGCGTGGTTGTCTACCTGGCGCTGTCGGGGGCCATCCGCTGGGTCTTCACAACCGCCGATTGGAGCCCCATCACCCAGAACATGACGCTGTTCCTGGTTGGCCAGTATCCTCGCGACGAATTGTGGCGCCTGGGGATCGCTGTCGGCCTGGTTTCTTTCTTCCTCGGCTTGAGCTGGGGGCTGTGGTCCGGCGTCATGCGCTCGTTCGCACTGACTCTGATTGGCTTCTATCTGTTCCTAGCCCTGCTACCAGGAACCAGTCTGGCGGCTGGCATTCGGCTCTTCCTTGGGCTCAATGCCGGCCTGGTCGTGCTGAGTTACTGGCTGGCCCGCCGCTGGCCGCCTCCGTCCAACTACCTGTTGGCCGGTTGGATCGTCTCGGCGATTGTGGGCTTCTTCCTGTTGCGGGGACACGCTGCCCTGCCAGCACTCGAACGCGTTGAGATTAATCTGTGGGGCGGACTTATCGTCACCGCCATCCTGGCCATCGGCGGCATCCTGATCTCGTTCCCGTTTGGCGTGCTGCTGGCCCTGGGTCGCCGGTCGACCCTGCCTGTGGTTAGTGCCTTTAGCACCGCCTTCATCGAACTCATTCGCGGCGTTCCACTGATCAGCATTCTGTTCCTGTTCTCGCTGATCGTGCCGCTGTTCCTGCCGGCCAACATGCGTTTTGACCGAATGCTGCGGGCCCTGGTCGGCATGATCGTCTTCAGCGCGGCCTACACGGCCGAAAACGTGCGGGGCGGCCTGCAGGCGATCCCGTCGGGACAGTACGAAGCCGCCTACGCCATCGGCCTACGCAACCTACAGATCACCTTGCTGATTGTGCTGCCTCAGGCCCTGCGCAAAGTGATTCCGGCCATCGTGGGCCAATTCATATCACTTTTCAAGGACACTACCCTGGCCTCGGGTGTAGCCGTGCTCGAAATCTTGAGTATTGGCCGTTCGGTCCTGCAGGGCAATCCCGAGTACATTGGCTTGCAGGCCGAGGTGTTCGTCTTCGTCGCCGCCATCTTCTGGATCTTCAGCTATTCCATGTCGGTCAGTAGCCGGCGCATTGAAACCCAGCTCGGTGTTGGCCAGTCATAGTCAGGAGCTAGTGATGGACCCGTCCGCATCCACCAATGGCAACGATCCGATCATCGTGTGCCGCGATGTCCACAAGTGGTTTGGCGCCTTTCACGCCCTCAAGGGCATTGATATGGACGTGGCCCGCGGTGAAGTGATCGTTATCTTTGGCCCATCCGGGTCGGGTAAGTCCACCTTCATCCGCACGATCAACCGGCTGGAGGAGCACCAGCAAGGAAGTATCGTGGTCGATGGCATCGAGCTGACCCACGACGTGCGCAACATTGCGGCTATCCGCAGCGAGATCGGGATGGTATTTCAGCAGTTCAACCTGTTCCCCCATCTGACCGTCCTGGACAACGTCAGCCTGGCGCCGGTCTGGGTGCGCAAATGGCCCAAGGACCAGGCCAAGAAACAGGCGATGGAGTTGCTCGAAAGGGTCGGGATTCCGGAGCAGGCGGACAAACACCCCGGTCAACTGTCCGGCGGCCAGCAGCAACGGGTAGCGATCGCCCGGGCGTTGGCGATGCAGCCAAAGATCATGCTGTTTGACGAACCGACATCAGCGCTCGACCCGGAGATGATCAAAGAAGTGCTGGACGTGATGGTCAACCTGGCCAAGTCGGGCATGACCATGCTCGTCGTGACCCATGAAATGGGCTTTGCCCGGGCAGTGGCCCACCGCATGTTTTTCTTCGACGAGGGCAAGGTGGTCGAGTCGGGCACGCCCGACCAGATCTTCAATCAGCCACAGCAGGACCGGACCAAGCTGTTCCTGTCCCAAATCCTGCAGCACTAGGACCTGCCCATACAAGTTAAGTCCAGCCACCGGCACATGGCCGGCGGCTGTCTCATCGGTCGGCATTTGGAAAGACCTAGGCGTCGAAGCTGCCAGCCTCTTCCCCATTGACGAAGACTTCATAGCTGCCGCCCTCGAATGAACCCAGCGGCACGGTCATCTCGAAGGGCTCCAACACCTGGATACAGGCCATGTCGGTTGGCGCCGTTGAGAACAATTCAATGTCGATGCGATTTGCGCTCGCCGGCTCGGCGATCTCCCAATGCAGTTCATGGCAAGGGGTTGGCAGTTCGCCTTCGATCTGGACCGACACCTGGATCGGGGCGGACTCCATGATCAGCAGTTCCATTTGGTTGATGTAGACCGGTCCTTCGCTCTGCTGGGCATCCGGGTCGGAAGGCGACGGCGTGCTTGCCGAGCTACAGGCGGCCAAGATGACGGCCCCGGCGACGAGCAGGTACAAAACAACATGTCGTTCCTTCACAGGAAACCTCCTGGTTGTGAGCCTGGTTCACTGCCATGACGCCATCCGACCGCCAATGGTTCCTGGCGAAAGGGCGCGAGGCCTGACGCTCAGAGGATAGCAGATCGACCGGCGGCGAACCAATGATTCGTCACCAATCCGGAAGACTCTCGGGAGAAGCACAGCTAGCGGCCCGCGGTGCTAGCCGTCAGGAGAGTCTAGGTGCATGCCACGTCTCCAACTCGGTTCCACGGGCGTCGGCCTTCTTACCAGATGGACATCGTTGGCAACAGGAGATCACCCTGCCCTTTGGCCGGTAGGGGTCCGCGGGTATCATGTGCCCCTGACCGCCGACAGCCCGAGGTCGATAGGTGCCCGACACACTTCCCCAGGCGACCAAGCCACCAGGAAAGCAGCGCGTACTACAACCACCGGCCAACGGACAGCCGGGGAGCTTGGGCGCGGCTTACGTCTTCTGGCGCGGCGTGCGCGACCAAGTCCCCATATTGCTGGGCGTGGTCCCGTTTGGTTTGATCTTCGGCGCCGTGGCCATCGCAGAAGGCATACCCCCGCTTGCCGCGCAAGCATTCTCGCTGCTCATTTTTGCCGGCAGCGCCCAGTTCATCGCCGCCGAGTTGGTCGGTGCCGGCACGCCGGCGCTGGTCATCGTAGTGACCATTTTCGTCGTCAACGTGCGCCATGCGCTGTACAGCGCCAGCCTGGCTCCGCGGCTGCGCCGGCTTTCCATCTTGTGGCGGGCGCCCCTGGCCTGGCTGCTCACCGACGAAGCTTACGCCACCACCGCAGTCTACGCGCAACGATATCCCGACCAACCACTCCGTTGGTATTTGCTGGGCACCGGGCTGACGTTGTGGACCTCGTGGCAGATCAGCACGGCCATTGGCATCCTGCTTGGTGCGGCGGTGCCAGCTTCCTGGAACCTGAGCTTCGCCCTACCCCTCACCTTCCTTGCACTGATCGTGCCGACCCTGACCCATCAACCGGCATGGGCGGCGGCCGTGACTGGCGGTCTCGTTGGCTGGGCGCTCGATGGCCTGCCATTTGGCCTCGGATTGCTGCTGGGGGCAGCTGCCGGCCTCACCGCCGGCTTTGTCACCGACCGCCTGGTGGCCGAGCACACCACGTCATGAGCTCACTCGGTTTGGCCATCGTCATCGGCGGCGGACTGCTCGTCACCTACCTGACCAGGCTTTCCTTCCTGGCACTGATCCCGGCCGACCGCCTGCCAGCCGCCTTGCAGCGAGCGCTGCGCTATGCCCCGCCGGCCGTCCTCGCCGCCATCATCTTGCCCACTGTAGCCAGCGGCGGCCCGGGATTGGCCGGCGCCCCGCACTGGCTGGCCGCCGTGGCGGCTGCCATCGTTGCCTGGCGCACCGGCAACACCTGGCTCACCATCCTGGTCGGCATGCTTTTGTTGTGGGTCTCATCAGCCTTGATCGGCTAGCGAAAGCGCCGATGCAAATGGTGCTGGTATCGGGTCGCCGCCTTCCTCAAGAGCCCCGGCACGACAACAGAGCCCCAATCAGAGCAACTTACCCGGGTTTCTTCCGCCAGCCGCATCGGATTTCGAAGATACGTGGGCGAGGCTCCCGATGGCGCTGTCAGTCGGCACTCCCCTTCAACCGTCCCGGCCGCACCCGGTGTCCACTGGCCCGACGGTCGATTGAACCTTGTTAGAATGCGCCCATGATGAGGCGTGCCAACTTGACCCGTTACGCCTGGCTGTCGATCGCGGCAGCCCTGCTGACGATGGGCCTGAAGGCCCTGGCCTATGTGCTCACCGGGTCGGTCGGCTTGCTGTCGGATGCCCTCGAATCGGGTGTCAATCTGGTGGCGGCCCTGTTCGCCCTGGTGATCCTGACGATCGTCGCCCAACCACCCGATGAAGAACACGCCTACGGTCACGAGAAGGCCGAGTACTTTTCCAGTGGGGTCGAAGGCACACTGATCCTGCTGGCGTCGGTCCTGATCCTGATGCGGGCCATCGATCGCCTGCTCAATCCAATCGCGCTCAATCAATTGAACCTGGGCCTGGCGATTTCGGTGACTGCTTCGCTTGTCAACTTTGGCGTGGCCAGGGTGCTGGCCCGAGTGGGCCGCGAGCAAGACTCGATCGCCCTGCAAGCCGATGCCCAACACCTGATGACCGATGTTTGGACGTCGGCCGCCGTCCTGGTCGGTGTGGGACTGATGGCACTTACCGGCTGGTCACAGATGGACCCGCTGCTGGCGATTGGCGCTGCCGGCTATATCGCCTGGTCGGGGCTGTCTCTGTTACGACGCTCGGCCTACGGGCTAATGGACCCGGCATTGCCGCCCGACGCGGTCGCCTTGGTCGAGACCCTGCTCCAGGACTATGCGGGCGACGGGATCCAATATCATGCACTGCGCACGCGTCAGGCGGGAGCTCGTTCGTTTGTCTCGGTCCACATCCAGGTGCCAGGCGACTGGAGCGTGCAGCGCGGCCACGATTTGCTCGAGGCCCTCGAACACGAGATTCGCACCAGCGTGCCCTCGGCCGCCGTCTTCACCCACCTCGAACCGATCGAGGACCCGGCTTCATGGCGCGATCAGCAGTTGGATCGGCCGGTGCCGGAGGCTGGACGCCCCGAAGGCCAGTAGGTGTGACGGGGACGATGGAAGATAGACCGTGGACGGCGAACGGCGGACGGCAGTCTAGCTTGTGCGGTCGGCGGTGAGCGGTCAATGGACCATGGTCCATCGTCCGATGCCTTGCCAGAAACTGAAGACCCGGCCTAGCTGGCCGGGTCTTGTCTCCCTCCGGGCAAAGGCTGCCCGACACGTTCAATATTCCTATGGGTCGGCTGGCGGCGCGCAGGTCGGCTTGACCGGATTGCCCGATGGCCAGCATTGTTGCAGTTCCGTCGCCGTTGGGGGAACCGGCGTGGCCGTCGGCGGAACGGGCGTGGCCGTCGGCGGCGCTGGCGTGGCGGTCGGTGGCAGCGGGGTTGACGTGGGCCCAGGCGTCGAGCTGGACCCAGGTGTCGCCGTCTTGGTGGGGGTGCCGCTCGGACCGGGACCTCCACCAGGCTGACCGTCGCCGCTGCCGCTCGTGCCGCCGGTCGGCGAAGGCGTGGCACTGGCGGCTTGGTCAGTGACCAGCTCCTGCGCAGTCAGGGTTTCCAAGAACCCCGGCGTGATCGTGGGGCGCCCGCTTTCGACACGCGCCATCGCCGACATGGTGCCGGCGACGGCCGCCTGGATCACGGAGGGGTCGACCCCCTGCCCGGACTCCCCGGCAATCGAGGTCGCCAATGCATCGATCGTCGCTTGCAGCGCCAGGTCCTGCCCGCCTGTCAGCTCGAGCTGGCGGCCGGCTTCGGTTGTCATGACCGAGGCCAGGGCGAATCCGGCCGTCGGCAGCGTCAGCAGGAGCAAGGCGACCACCACCAACGCCCGGCGGCGCGTACGCCACAAGTTGGAAACTGTCGACAGGCTGTCGCCAAACGGCGTACGCTCGGCGATCCAGGTCGCCAGGTGGAAATTACTGGCCGGTGGCACAAAGTGTCCTAGTTCATTGACCGAGGACTGCAGCGCCTCCTGGAAGGCCGCGTTCATCGCTTCAATGTCCGGATAGCGATGCTCGGCCTTCTTGGAGAGCGCCTTGACCAGCACCTGCTCAATCTTCTCCGGTACGTCGGGGTTAACGCGGCGGGGGCGCGGCAGCGGCTCGTTGATGTGCTGCACTGCAACCGCCATTGGAGTGTCCCCGTCAAACGGCAGCTTGCCGGTGAACATCTGGTAAAGCACGATGCCCAGTGAATACTGATCGGAGCGGGCGTCAACCGGCTCGCCCTTGCACTGCTCAGGCGACATAAAAGCCGGCGTCCCGATTAATGCCGATCCGGTCAGGCTGAGCGAGAGATCACTTATGTGGGCAAAGCCGAAGTCCGACAGCAGGGCGTGACCGCTGTCGTCAATCAGAATATTGGAAGCCTTGACGTCCCGGTGCACGATCCCCTTGCCGTGGGCGAAGCTCAAAGCAGCTGTCAGGTCGTTCATAAGGCGGCCGGCTTGGAAGGGGTCCATCGGCGAGACACGCATGCGGTCTTGCAGCGTGCCCTTCTGGATGTAGGGCATCACGATGTAGGCGTAATGATCTTCTTCGCCGAAACTAAGGATGGGCACGATATTGGGATGTCGCATCTTGCCCAACAACTCAATTTCGCGTTGGAACCGGGTCTTGAAGCCTTCGTCTTGGGCGATGTAGGGTGAAAGAACCTTGAGGGCGACGACCCGGCTGCGCGCCAAATCCAGGGCCTTGTAGACGGTTGTCATACCGCCCTGGCCGACCTTTTCGAGGATATGGTAGTCGCCTAGCGTCCTACCGTCTAGTCGATCGATCATGCGTCGCCCGTTCCCCTTGCCGACCCACTGCGCTGCCGGGAGCAAAAAAGAGCTGACCCTGCCTGCCGGCAGCCAGCTCCCTCCAAACTCACTATACTTGGATTCCGGTACGAAATCAAGATTGTGTATCTGTTCAGGACATATGAGACGGTTTTGGGATCGGGGTCATCTCGGGAAAGTAGCTTGCAAGATACTCGGCGGGTGTCTGCAGGTCAAGTGAATAGTGCGGCCGGATGTGGTTGTAGACGTGCTCCCACTCTCTCATGGCCCGGTTGAGCTTTCGCAATTCCAGGTCCCCCATGTAGCGATCGTGGAACTCCTCGGTGTGGGTGCGCTGCGCCCGCTCCACATGACCGTTGAGCTTCGGCGACCTTGGTGGCAGCACAAAGAGTTGGATCTGCTTCTCGGCGCAGGCCTGTTCAAACTCGGCCTGGAACTCACTGCCGCCGTCGACCTGGACGGCTCGGACCGGATACGGGGATCGCGCCAGCAGTGTTTCCAGAAACGACCTGGCATTGCGGGCAGTGATGCGCGAGTAGGCTTCGATCACATCCCAGCGGCTGACCATATCCCGTGCGGTGAACTGTTTGACCACCTCGCCCGGCATGGGCC
>Ga0214472_10007793_pt1 | contig 11176 bp, 9 predicted proteins | sample RVTome_6_FD_207662 | JGI IMG/M metagenome (GOLD analysis project Ga0214472, IMG submission 207662) | Soil microbial communities from uranium-contaminated site in the Upper Colorado River Basin, Wyoming, United States - RVT140D175 | ecosystem: Environmental > Terrestrial > Soil > Contaminated >...
CCGTCTCGGTCAATGCCTTCGGCGGCCGCTCGTTCGAGCCTGCCCCCGGCCGCCGCTTCACGCTGGGCATCAACCTGACGTTCCCCTGAAGCCCGCCCCGCCACATTATCCAACGTGCTTCTCGTAGCGGTAGAAGACGCGGTCGATCGTGGCGCCGGCGTGGTGTGCATAGAACGAGATCGGCCCCACCCAGGGGATGATGGCAGACCGGTGCCCCTGGTCTTTCTGGTCGCCGAGACACCGTTTGAGAAGGACCTCCCCGATGCCCAGGCTCCGGTAGTCGGGGTCGGTGCCCATCGGGCCGAACCAGCCGGAATTCAGGTTGTTGGTGTCGTATGCGGAGAAGCCGATGACCTGGTCGTCGTAGAAAGCCAGATGCAGACTCGGCGGATCCGGCAGCAGACTTTTGTCGACTTCGGCCTTCCAGGCCGGCCAGTGGATCTCCAGTAACGCCGTCAATGCGACCTGATCGTCCGGACGCGCACGACGGATCGTCACGCCTCGGCCGGCCAGTGCCGCTTCCGCGCGTTCGGTTTCGAACGTCTGCCCGGTGAGGTCTACCGTCAGGTTGTAGGTTTCGCCGAAGCGCTCATAGCCGTGCTTGAGGAAGAACAGCATTGCCATGGTGTAGCGCACATCCAGGCCCGGGGTCAGGTAGTTGGGGCCGGTCTTCCGGCGTGGCAAGGCGTAGGATCATGACGCTTCCTCTGTCTTCTTGCCGAATGCCGGATCCAGGGGGATGAAGTAGGTGACGACGAAGCCCGGGATGGTCGCCAGCAGCACCCAGACAAAGAAGTGCTGGTACCCGATCAGGTCCTGCAGCCAGCCGCTGAACATCCCGGGAATCATCATCCCGAGGGCCATGAAGCCGGTACAGATGGCGAAATGCGCCGTCTTGTGCTCCCCTTCAGCAGCGTAGATCATGTACAGCATGTAGGCCGTGAACCCGAAACCGTAGCCAAACTGCTCGACGGCGACGGCCAGGTTGATGACCAGAAAGCTGTCGGGGACCGTGTAGGAAAGAAAGATGTAGACGGCGTTGGGCAGGTTGATGGCGATCACCATCCACCAGAGCCAGTACTTGAGGCCGTGCCGGGCCGCCAGGAAGCCCCCCAGCAGCCCGCCGATGGTCAGGGAGAGGATACCGACGGTGCCGTAGACAAACCCGACCTCCCCAGTGGTCAGCGCTAACCCACCGACTTCCTGCGCATCGAGCAGGAAAGGAGACGCCAGCTTGACGAGCTGCGCTTCGCCGAAACGATAGAACAGTAGAAAGGCGATGATGAGGCCGCTGTGCTTCTTCCGGAAGAAAGAAACAAATGTCTCCCCAAAGGCGGCCAGCAGGTTGGACGCCTCGCCGGACCGGGCGGGCACGTCGGTTTTCGGATAGGGCAACATGAAACGGTGGTACATGAAGAAGAGCAGAAACATCCCGGCCAGCACATAGAACGTGATGGACCAGGCCAGCGGGATATTGCCGGAACGCCCCAGGAAGCGAGCCTCCGACGCGGTCCGCAGCTTCTTGTCGATCTGGATCACCGCCACCATCGGACGGTTCCCGTTTGCCTCGGTGAAGATGAACCGCTCACCTTCCACAAGCATGATGCTGTTGTCGCCCGAGGACCGCCCGAAGTTGACGACGACCTCCTCGCCCGGCGGCACGGCCCCCGAGAGGGTCAGGTAGACGACGCCGATGTTGCCGACGCGGCCGTCGGTCTCGGCAGGGGGGATTTCCGCGCCGAACCAGTTGGTCAGCGCGCTTTCAAGGGGTACGACGACGACCCGGCTCCACCACGAGGGCTCTTCCGCTCCCCCGCCCCCTGCGGTCGTAGCCCCGCCAGGCGCTTCATAGAAACCCTGCGCCCGGTTCCAGCCGCGCGCGAAGGCAAGAACCGAGTCTACCGCCGCCTGACTGCGAGGGAAGGCCTGGATGTTGACGACGGCCGCCGGGTAAGGGAGCACCTGCATAGGCCCGACGGGCCGGGCGAAAGCCAGGGAATCCGGATGCGGGAGCGGCGCGCTCGTCACCAAAGGATCCACCCTTACGTCCACCGCTACGGGGGGGAGCCCGGTTGAGGTCTCGATGTAGCCGGCCAGCATGATTAGCAGCCCCTGCCCGGTGATCATGGCGATGCGGTAGAACGTGCTACGAACGCCGACGAACCAGGCCTGGTCATGCTCCGAGAGCCCGAGCATGTAGAACCCGTCTGCGGCGATGTCGTGGGTGGCGGAGCTAAAGGCAAGGAGCCATAGAACCGCCAGGCTGTACTTCAGAAAATTCGGCCCCGGGATCGTCAGCGCGACCCCCGCAAGCCCGGCCCCGATAATGAGCTGCATCGTGACGATCCAGAAGCGCTTGGTCTTGAGGATATCGACAAACGGGCTCCACAGGGGCTTAATGACCCAGGGCAGGTAGAGCCAGCTCGTATAGAGCGCGATCTGGGTGTTCGAAATCCCGAGGCGCTTGTACATGATCACCGAGACGATCATCACGACCACATAGGGAATCCCCTCGGCGAAGTACAGGCTCGGGACCCACGACCACGGGTTGCGCCTGGATTTCGGGGAAGCAGCTTCGCTCGGCGTCATTTTGTATCCGTTTTGGGGTCAAGCAGAAACATCAACACCGCCCGCATCACGTCGTCTCTAGCGGGCTGGGTGGTGATCGTTTCGAAGGGAAAGCCGAAGACGACAACCCGGCGGCCTGAGGCTGTGGCGACGCCGGCACTGGTGTTGTTCTCCGCATAGCGCAGGACCGTTCTGCCGGTCGAATCCGCCGCTTCGATCGCATCGGGCGCCTCGGCGGCGTAGATCTTCGGGTTTAGCGTGGTGTTGAAAGAAAAGGAGGAGGAGAAGGGAAGCACGCTGGTGCTGACGGGGAAAACATCGCCCTGTCGCACGGCATGGTTGGTCCGGAAAGTAAACCCAAGGACCTCCCGCGCAAAAGCCCGATCCGGATGATCCTCCGGCTTGCCTTCGAGGAGGTCCGTGCCTACATACGCACCGCTGACGAACAGGCGCCCGCCCGCTTCCGCATACCGGCGCAGGGCTGCCTGAAGGTCGAGTGGAAAGGCTTCAAACGCCTTTTCCCGTGTCGGTTTCGGCCAGTCCGTCGTCCGCTCCTCGCCGAGGATGAGGTCCACGACCGGGTAGGCGCGCAGGTCGATTTGCCCGTCCATGACGGCTTCATCGCTGGCGGACACAAACGAGTAGCCTGCCGCCCGGATCGATTGTCCATGGATGAAGGGAAAGTCGAAGGTGTTGCCGGCCACGCGCCGGGTCTCGTAATCGCCGTAGCTGGCGCCGTGGCCGGGGGCGTCGTCATCGAGCCACGGAGAGCCGGCCTGGAAATCGTACTGCCGCCCGATATAATGGTCATCATACCCCCAGGGCACGCCCTCATCCCAGAAGGAGGCGAAGCCGAGGTACGGCCCGGCCTCCAGCGTAGCGGGGGGCGCAACCCGGTCGAAGCCGTTGACGACGAGGACCGTCGCCGCCGCGCCGGGCGTCCGGCTGACGGCGAGCGTCTCGGAAGGAAAACTCTCGCCCCCTACATTTACGGCCGTCACCCGGAAGCTATAGACGATGCCCTCCGCCAGGTCTTCAACCGTCAGGCGCGGCGCTACGACGAGACGCCCGTTGTCGAAGCCCCGGTCGCCGATCCGGGTATAGACGATGTAGTGCGTGGGCACGGCTGAGGCTTCGAGCACATCCTCAACCGGCCGCCAGGTGAGCACGGCCGCACGTGGACCCGATAAAACCGCCTGGAAGTGCGAAACCGGCAGCGGCTGGACGACCGCGGGCCGGCCGTACTGGAAGGCCAGGAACCGGAGCATCGCCTTGTAGATGGCCCGGCTGACATCAAAGCGGAAGCGGGGGTCCTGGGCGAACTTCATGTCGAGGAAGTTCTGGTGGGAAAGCAGCTCCAGCAGGGCGGCAGGCACGTTGGGCCGGAAGGCCTCGCTGTAGTCCCGATCCCAGAGCCCACGCCGTGTCCAGGCCGGATCCCACCGCGCCCGAAGGTCGTCGATGATCTGTGTCTGGAGCAGGTCGGCGAAGTCCCGGTTGGCAAAGCGAGAGAGGCCGTCCGGGAAGTCGGTCGTTTCGTCGGCGCCATCGCTACTATAGATGAGGAGCGTCCCGACGGTGGTGTCGTTGCGGGTGACGCCTGCATCGGTATGGAAGGCGAGCGAAAGGTCGATGGGGATGTTGAGGCCGGCTGTCGTCCGGTCTTTGTTCGGGCCGAAGGGAGCACCGCGGAGGTAGTTGACCCATTCCCCCCGGCTCTGGTAGTCGTCCCGGTAGTCATCCAGCGTTTCCGTGACGTTGTACACCAGGGTATCGGGGAAGCCGGCGTACTGGAGGTAGTAGCGCGCCCCCTCCGCGAAGCGGGGCCGGCCGCTGGTTTTCCCACCCCGTGCGATGACGCCCATCCCACCGCCGAAACGGACCGCGTCGGCGGTGACACGCCCGGACGTCGCCGACTGGTTCGTCAAGACCACACGGCCTTGTCCGGCGGTGCTGCCGGTTTTGAAGACAAACGTCCCCAGATAGATCCACGTCCCGCCGCCCTTCCGCTGGTCGACCGAGAAGGTCGTCGATCCGCCCGCGTGGTAGACCGTGTACCGCGCATCCGGTATACCGTCGGGCAGCGATGCATAGGCGACATAGACGGCATACGCCCCGTCTTCCGGGATGTCGGGCGTCCACCGGACCTCCGCATTGCCGTCCGGCGCTGTTTCCGTCACGCGATAGCCGCCCATCCTGAAGGGGTTTTCACCCGGCCCGTACGGCGGCGATCCGACCCCGAAGCCCGGCTCCGGTCCATCCTGCCAGGCGCCTACCTCCACATATCCTTGCGCAGCGCTCCCGTCTGCATCCACGAGGGCTTCGTGCACCTGCGTGTCACGTTCTCGCGGGAGGAAGACGTGGGCGCCCGCGTTTTCCAGCATCGGCACCAGGAAAGGGAGGGTAAAGGACATCGGGAGCAGGTCTTCCACCGTCTCAAACAGGCGTGCCCTTTGCCACTCCCAGCGGTCGAGTTTAGGTTCATAGTACCAGCCATGGCTAGGCCAGAGGGCCAGGTGCCGCCCGAAAAGGCCCGCCGAAGGGTGCCAGGGGGCATCCAGGTTGGTCACCAGCGGCTCATCGGCCGGTGGCGCCGGGATCCGGGTGGCATCGTAGGTAGCCGGGTCCGGGCGCAACGCATTCGGGATCAAAGCCGTGAGCGGCCTACCCAGGGCCTGAAGCGATAGGGCATACCCCAGGAAAGGGCGGCCGAGCCGGGCTGTGACGGCCGCGTAGAGCGCCGTCGTGTCCGCCACTCGGAAGGCGGTCTCTGCGAAGGCACGGTTGAAGCGCACGTCGAGGCGCCGGTTTGCCGGGTCAAGCACAACGGTATCGATCCGGCTGGCGCGAGAAAGCACCACAGGCCCCTCCCCATCGACGGCTGCGCGGAGGACGTCTTCAACCCCTTCGTAGACCATCCTTGTGAGGGCCGGCAGGTCTTCGGGCACGGGCCTGGGCGGGCGGCTTGAAGTGCAGCCGGCGAGGAGGAGGAGAAGGAGAAGGGGCATTAGGCCTAAGAGGCCCCCTCTGTCGCTACGCAACATCTCCCCCTGGGGGGGAGAGGGGCTTTCGGATCCATCCATGAGCGATTCTCGGCGTCCCTTCGAAGCGTATGCAATCCTCTCCCTCCGGGGGAGGTGGCCGAAGGCCGGTGAGGGCTCGCTCACACCTCCCTGTCTGTTTCTCATCACAAGCCCTCCACGACCACGGCAGGCCCGGCCACGCCCGTACGGCTGATGGGGGTAACCACTACCTGGGAGGGCTCGGTGTTCTCGAAGCGGTGCAGTTGTTGCCATCCGGGGGCAATCTGGGTTTTCCAACCATTCCGGTCGCGGGTCTGAATGATCCATTGCCAGACCGACTCGCCCGAGGCGGGCCGGAGGGTGAGTTGGAGGGTTCCGGCGAGGCGATCCAACATCGCGATGGGCCGGCCCACGCGCCTGTCGCCCAGCCAGGGTGAGGCCGGGACGAGGGCAGCCGTGCCATAGACCGCCTCCGCAAAGCGTGCGCCGAGGTCCGAGCGATCAGGCATGAGCGCTTTCATGCTGAAATGCACGTTGCCGCCTGCGCCGGGTGAGGCACGGGTAAGGCGGACTTGTTCGACCAGTTCCTCCGGCTCCCATCGGCTGTTCCCCTCCAAGATGACCCGGCTGGCATAGTTGCCGGGCCAGAGATGACGGCCCAGCACGTTCTGCTCCTCCCACCACGTGAGCAGCGCCGGATAGCTCTGCCCCTCACTGCTGATCCGCCAGTAGAGCTGCGGGGTAAAATAATCCCCCCACCCTTCCACCAGCCACTTGCGGGCATCGGCATAGAGGCTTGCATACGCGTCGAAACCCGTGACGGACGCCGGGTTGCCCGGCCGCCAAATGCCGAACGGGCTGATGCCGAACTTGACCCAGGGCTTTTCCGCCTTGATGCGCGTATACAGCCGCTCGATGAGCCGGTCCACATTGTCACGCCGCCAGTCGTCGCGGCTCATCGTGACGCCGTAGGCGCGGGCCCTCGCATAGCTCTCCGCATCGGGGAATTCCACCGGTCGGCCGGCCGAGTCCTGCACGGGATAGGGGTAGAAATAGTCATCCAGGTGGACCCCGTCGATGTCGTAGCGATGGACGACGTCGAGCATCACGCGGAGGGAATGGTCGGCAGCGGCGGGTTCGCCGGGGTCCAGCCAGAGCAGCGTCCCGTACGCCTTGACGATGTCGGGTTGGGTCTTGCTGAGGTGGGTCTCCGCGAGCGCCCCCTTGGCGGATGGGTGAAAGGCACGGTACGGGTTGAACCACGCGTGCAGCTCAAGGCCGCGGCGATGGGCTTCCTCAACGGCAAAGGCCAGGGGGTCGTAGTAGGGCGTGGGCGCACGACCGCTTTCACCCGTCAGGTATTCAGACCAGGGCTCGAAGGGGGAATCGTACAGCGCATCCGCCGTAGGCCGCACCTGGAAGATGACGGCATTCAGGTTCAGCGCGGCAGCCCGGTCGAGCAAAGCCCGCATCTCCGCCTGCTGGTCGGGAACGGGCAGGCCGGGTTTGGACGGCCAATCGATGTTATCGACGGTAGCAATCCAGGCCGCCCGGAACTCACGTGGCACGGGCGGCAGGTCAGGCGGCAGCCTTTCGGACACCGCGCCCGGCACGGCAGCCGGACGCCCCCCTCCACACCCGACGCCGACCGTAAGGACGAACAAGAAAAGGAGGAGGAGCACAGGGTAGGACGAAGGAGGATTCACGATCATCATGCGTTTCATCGAATAGACACGGCGTGCCTAATTTATCCGTCCGGTATGCATAGTACAACCTGATCTCGATATCTTATCCCCTTCGAAACCCCCACTCCAATGCTGCTCCTGTCCCTCCTTACCTTCTTATCCGGTCTGCTCCATCTACGGGCGGAATACACCGGTCCTCCCCTATCTCCTCGGCGGCTTCGCCCTGTTTGCAGTCCTGTGGCGGCATCTGGGCCAAATGAAAGGGGCGGTGCCGGCCTATGGCCTTGTGATTCTGGTGATGGGGTGGCAGGCTGCGGCGCGCGGCCTCACGCTCACAGAGACCGACACCCTGCTCGCCGCCCTTGGTGCCGCCCTCTTCGTCGTCTCCGACGCCGTCCTCTCCGTGAACCGTTTCGCCTACCCCTTTAAAGCAGCACGGATCGTGATTATGAGTACCTACTTCACCGCCCAGTGGCTCATCGCGCTGTCGATCTGACGCGCCCCTATAGAGAAAGCCCGGTCCAGGGGGTAAAAAAAGGGGAGGTAGCGCAGCCTGTGGGGCGATTTCAACTGCATCACAAACACGCGACTGACGATCCCCTGCTGGTTCGTATTATTTGGTTTCACCTACCGAAGATCCTGATCGTGCATATCCTCCTGACAGACGACCCCGAAGAAGCGGCTGCCTTCCTTCGTCAGGGCGAACTCGTCGCCTTTCCCACCGAGACCGTCTACGGCCTCGGGGCCGACGCCTTCAACCCTGTGGCGCTTAATAAGATATTCATCGCCAAAGGGCGGCCCTTCGACAACCCCCTCATCGTCCACCTGGCCGATATCACACAGCTCCACCAACTGGTCTCATCCGTTCCGGATACGGCCCGCACGCTCATCCACCACTTCTTCCCAGGCCCGCTCACGCTGATCTTGCCGAAGCGTCGCCGCGTGCCGAAGACGGTCAGTGCAGGGCTCTCGACCATCGGCGTCCGCATCCCTGCTCACCCGGTTGCGCGCGCCTTCTTGATCGCTTGTGGCCGGCCCGTCGCCGCGCCTTCGGCCAACCGCTCCGGTCGCCCCAGCCCTACCACCTGGCAGGCCGTACAGGCCGACCTCGGCGGGCGGATCGCCTGTATCCTCCGCAGCGGCCAGAGCGACTTCGGGCTGGAATCCACCGTGGTCGACTGTACGGCCGGGGCGCCGGTCATCTTGCGGGCCGGGGCGGTATCCCTGGAGGACCTCCGCGCCGTCGTTCCGGAAACCATCCTCGCCGGTGTCGGGGACGACCTCCTGCATCGAAGCCCGGGCACCAGGTACCGCCATTACGCCCCCGCCACGACCCTCCTGCTGGTGGAACACCCCGGCAGCATCACGCCCACCGAAAAAGACGCCTACATCGGCCTCGACGCCCCCGAAGACGAATCCGCCTTCGGGCTCTGCTTCCAGGCGCCCGACGTCGTAGCCTATGCCCACGCGCTGTTCGATTTCTTCCGGCGGTGTGAGGCCTCCTACATCGAGACGATCTATTGCCAACTCGTGCCCCTCGAAGGCCTCGGGCTCGCCCTCAACGACCGCCTCCGCAGGGCCGCCGGATGACGTTAAAAGCTGAGCTTCAAGCCTGCCCGGTTGAGGCCCAGGACCGGCTCGATACGCACCTTCACCGCGCCTCCCTGGTGGCGGCGGGTGAGCCAGTAGGCCGTCGCGAACCCGATGCCGGCGCCCCCGATCACATCCGTCAACCAGTGGGCACTGGTCGCCATCCGTGCTATCGCCGTTCCACCCGCCAGCACCATCATCCCGGCCGTCGCATAGCTGGGGTAGTACAGAAACCAGGGGGTCACGAAGGCGAACACCGTCGTCGCATGGCCCGAAGGGAACGACCTGTTACCCGAGAAGGGCTGGAAGTCAAGCGCGCCTCGATCCTGCCAGGGCCGGGCACGCCCGTAAAAGGTCTTCAGCGCGTTGGTGAAGAAGTTGGCCAGGTAAAGGGCTTCGAGCGACGTGTAAGCCGCATCCTGAAACCGCTCTTCGCCACTCATTAAGGCGCCCAGAAGGACCATCGCCGCCATCGGTTTGACGGCGTCGGCATTCCCGAACTCCTCGACGACCCGGATGAAAGGCCCGTCCGAGATCTCCGAAATCTCCCTGGTGAGGGCTTCATCAAACCGGGCAGCGCCAAACAACACCGCGCCTGCGCCCGCCGCGTAAAACACATGGCGTGAAGCCAACCCACCGATCACCGAGCGGGTATCTTCCACCGGCCAGCGGAAGAACCGAAACGGGTCAGACAAACGAGCCGTCTGCGCCAAAGCAGGAATGGCCCGCCCGCCCCCAAGCAGGAGTAAGAAGGCCATCAGTAAGCAGGAGGTCCAAGGCAGCCGCATCTCGTAGCCTGTCCGTTCAGGAAGGCGCCAAAATAGGGCCTCCCGGTCTAGGGTGCATCAATACTGGTCATTGGGGATTGGGAAGCTGATATTCGATCTTGTGGGTCGTATCATTCTCCGCTTCCCCTCTTCAAACCTTCCTGCTCAACTTTCATGCCTCCTCGTCCCTACCTCCTGGCCGAAACCAACTGGAAGACGGTCAAAGCCACGCCTTATCAAGTCGCCGTGCTGCCCTGGGGCGCGACGGAGGCGCACAACTATCACCTGCCCTATGCTACGGACAACCTGCAGTGTGACTATGTGGCGGCGGAGGCGGCCCGGTTGGCCTGGGCCTCCGGCGCGAAGGTGGCCGTCCTCCCTACCGTCCCCTTCGGCGTCAACACCGGGCAACTCGATATTCGGCTGGATATCAACATGAACCCGAGCACGCAGGCGATGGTGTTGCATGATGTCGCTCACGCCCTCGCCATGCAGGGTGTCCCCAAGCTGCTCGTGTTGAACGGACATGGGGGGAACAGCTTCCGACAGATGATCCGCGAGCTCCAACCTAAATTTCCGAACCTCTTCCTGTGTGCGATGGACTGGTTTAAGGTGATTCCGATGGCGGACTATTTTTCCAACCTGGGTGACCATGCCGGTGAGATGGAGACGAGCGCCATGATGCACATCGCGCCCGACCTCATCCGGCCCCTCACGGAGGCCGGGGACGGCGCGGCGCGGAGGTTCAAGATCGAGGCCTTGCGGGAGGGCTGGGCCTGGGCTCCCCGGCGCTGGACCTCCGTGACGGCGGACACCGGCGTCGGCAACCCTTACCAGGCTAGCGCTGAGAAAGGCGCGCGCTACCTGGCAGCCGTCACCGAGAAGATTGCTACCTTCCTGACCGACCTCGCCGCCGCTGACATCCACGACCTCTACGAAAAGACGCCCGGCTCATGATGATCACCCTGCACCAGGCCGGCCTTGCGGACCTCGACCGGCTCGCCCCGCTGTTCGATGCCTACCGCCAATTCTACAAACAAGCGGCCGACCTGAAAGGCGCCCGCTCCTTCCTGGAAGCGCGCCTCACAAAAAACGAATCGGTTATCTTCCTGGCCCTTAACGAGCAAGAAGGCGTCGGCTTCGTGCAACTCTACCCCCTGTTTTCTTCGGTCCAGATGCGGCGGGTGTGGCTCCTGAACGACCTGTACGTCACCCCCGAGGCCCGGCGAACGGGCGTGGGGCATCGGCTCATGGAGCGGGCCCGGGAGTTCGCCCTGGAAACCGGCGCCGCACACCTCGAACTGGCGACCGCCAGAGACAACCGGGCCGCGCAGTCGGTTTATGTCGATCTCGGCTATACGTTGGATACTGCGTTCGACCACTACGCGCTGAAGGTATAGCCAGACCATGCCCATGCTTCTCTCGGACCGCTGGACGGTTGACGACGCCCTCGACTTCTCCCCGGCTGCCGATGCGCTGGCGGACGTCCTGGCGACCCCGCTCGAAGGGGCGCCCCTGACGGTTCACCTCGCCGGGCCCGGTG